>Ga0070741_10015121_pt1 | contig 13170 bp, 11 predicted proteins | sample Coa_R1_4_FD_66440 | JGI IMG/M metagenome (GOLD analysis project Ga0070741, IMG submission 66440) | Surface soil microbial communities from Centralia Pennsylvania, which are recovering from an underground coalmine fire - Coalmine... | ecosystem: Environmental > Terrestrial > Soil > Unclassified ... | reverse complement strand
CCAGATCCCGGATGGCTAGCATCTTGTTGCGCGACAGCCCGGCCGAGCGCAGTAGCTCGTCCGACGCGCCCAGTATCTGCTCCGGCGTTGGAAAGCCGTCGACTAGCCCGCGGCGCGTGCGAATCCGCTTCGTGTTCTCCGGAAACAGCGCCTTCACCCGCGACATGATGGTTGCGGCAACTTTGCCGTTGAGCTGCTGGTAAACGATCGATTCCAGCAACGCGTCGAAGATGCTTTGCGTGGTCTCCTGCTGCAGCCGGCACGCCCCGGTTCGCGCGATGACGCGCGCCAGTTGCCGGTCAACACGAGATAAATGTTCGCAGGCGGAGGTGTGATCAAGTTTCTTCGGCATGGGGAAGTTATCAGTTATCAGTTGTCAGTTATCAGTTGTCAGTTATCAGTTGTCGGTGGTCAGTGGCCAGTGGTCAGTGGCCTGTAGTCATTTACGCTCGCAACGAATAGCAGTCCATTCAGAATTTTTCAAACCCCGCAGCATTCTCTAACACTGCAGCGGCTTCTGCCGTCCGTCAGCCGATCAGGTACCGATAAACTTCCCATAATTGCCTAGTCATGCGATCCCACTGACCGCTGACCACTGACACCTGACAACTGACAACTGCCTACTGATTACTGCCTTCTTCCAGCGCGGTAATCGTCTCCTCATCCACGTCCCACTTCTTCAGTATGCGAAAGATTACGCGGCCGGGAAAGCCGGCGCGGACGAGGGTGCGGAAAATGCGGGCAGCCTGCTTCTGGTCGACAGGTTTCGCCAGCCGGCGGCGGCGCAGGAACTCGCGCGCCAGCTGCTCCTCGTTGACCTCGTCATACACCGTCCCGACGGCGACATCGATGATGTCGGCATGCACGCCCTTCGTCTTCAGGTCCTGCACCACGCGCAGGCGTCCAAACTTCTCGTTTTCCTTACGGAAGCGCGAGTAGCTCTCGGCATAGCTGGTGTCGTTCAGATAGCGCTGCGCCTTCAGCTTGCCGACGACCGCTTCGATGAGTGCCGCGCCGTCGTCCTGAGTTTCCACGCGGTTGCGCAGCAGGCGCTTGATTTCCGCCACCGTCCGCATGCGCCGCCCCAGCGCGCCAATCGCGTACTCGTACAGCGACGCCTCATCGTAGGTCTTGCGCGTGCGCTTGAACGGCATAGACGAAATTATAGGGAATTCACGTTCCTGGATTGCGCTCGGGAGATCCTGCCTGCCAATAACGATGAGATCACCACGGAAACACGGAGAATACGGAAGCCGTCGCATCTAGAATTCTTTTCCGTGTCTTCCGTGCTTCCGTGGTGAATGCTTTCGGTTCACATCCGCCTCTCTGTCCTCCGGTATCATCGACAGATATGCCCATCGCCATCCAATGCCGCGGCCTGCGCAAAACCTACGAAGGCAAGGTCGAGGCGGTGCGCGGGCTGGACCTCGAGATCCAAGCCGGCGAGTGCTTCGGCCTGCTCGGCCCGAACGGCGCGGGCAAGACCACGACCATCGAGATCCTGGAAGGCCTGCTGCAGCCCACCTCGGGCGAGGTCGAAATCCTGGGCCGCACCTGGCAGGCGAATGCGCGCGAGCTGCGCGAGTGGCTGGGCATCTCGCTGCAGGAGACGCGCCTGTCGGAGAAGCTGACCGTGCGCGAGACGCTGCAACTGTTCTCCAGCTTCTATCGGCACCCGCTGCCGCTCGAGACCGTGCTGGACGAGCTCTCGCTTCAAGAGAAGGCCGACGCGATGGTGGGCAAGCTTTCGGGCGGCCAGAAGCAGCGTCTGGCGGTGGCGACCGCATTGGTCTCCAATCCGAAGATTCTGTTTCTCGACGAGCCCACCACCGGCCTCGATCCGCAGAGCCGCCGCCAGCTGTGGGACATCGTGCGGCAATTCCAGAAGCGCAACGGCACCGTGCTGCTCACCACGCATTACATGGACGAGGCTGAGCGGCTTTGCGACCGGCTGGCCATCATCGATCATGGCCGCATCATCGCCGCCGGCACTCCGGCGGAGCTGATCGAGCGCCTCACCGGGCATCACATCGTCGAGTTCACGGTGTCGCATCCACCCGGCGACAACGGCCACGCCTGGAGCAAGCTGCCCGGCGTGCAGTCGGTGCGTTCCGACGACGGCTTCTATTGCCTGCGCGTTAACGAGCCCGCCCAGACCATTCCGGCGCTGCTCGCCGAGGTGCAGCGTCAGCACGCCGAGCTGGTGCATCTGACCACGCGGCAGGCCAGCCTGGAGGACGTCTTCGTGCACCTCACCGGCCGTCATCTGCGGGAGGAGTAGCGGTGGTAGAGCGGGCCTTCGGGGCCGCGTCCAAGCGCGTTTTTGATTTGTTTGAGCCGGCTTCAGCCGTGCCGTTACGAGACGCTATTCGGGGAGAGCGGGCCTTCAGGCCCGCGTCTCTGCTGTGAAAGGGCCGGCTTCACCCGTGCCGCAGCAGGCGCTGTTAGGGTAGTGCTGGCCTTCAGGCCAGCGTCTAAGCACGTTTTTTTGATTTATCCGAGTCGGCTTCAGCCGACGACATGGTTTTCGCTGGCTGAAGCCGGCTCTTAATAAAGTGGAACGCGGGCCTGAAGGCCCGCTCTACCATTTGCACCTCAAAGGCGTCTTTCATCTGCACCACGGATTCATCGCATGGCAACGATTGAACAACCGCCCGTCGTAACCAAGCCCCAACCACCCGCGGTCAACAACCCGCGCTGGATGGGCTATGCGCGCCTGCTGCAGATGCGCATGCTCGAACTGTGGCGCGAGCCCGAAGTCATCTTCTGGGTCTTTGTTTTCCCGCTGCTGCTGGCGCTGGGCCTCGGCATCGCCTTTCGCGGCAAGCCCCCCGACGTCACGCCGGTCGCGGTCATCGACGGGCCAAAGGCGAACCAGATTGTGCAGTTGCTCGAGCGCTCGCCCGAGCACGCCGGCATTCGTCCCGATGTGCTGAGCTCCGCGGCGGCGCTCGACGGATTCCGCCTGGGCAAGTACTCGCTGGTAGTCAGCATGGACGACTCCGGCCTGCACTATCGCTACGATCCTGCACGGCCGGAGAGCGTGCTGGCGCGCACGCAAGTCAACGACGCGCTGCAGGACGCGGCCGGTCGCGGCAATCGCCTCCAGACCTCAACCACCGCCGCCAGCGAGCCGGGCGCGCGCTACATCGACTTTCTCATCCCCGGCCTGCTCGGCATGAACTTGATGAACTCCGGCATGTGGGGCATCGGCTTCGCGCTGGTCGAGATGCGCCAGCGCAAGCTGCTGAAGCGTTTTGTGGCGACGCCCATGCGCCGCTCCGATTTTCTGCTGGCGCTGGTTTCCAGCCGCCTGGTGCTGATGCTGATCGAGGTAGCGCTGCTGCTCGTTTTCGGCGTGCTCGTCTTTCACGTGCGCATCGAGGGCAACATTGCGTCGATCCTGCTGATTGGCGCCCTCGGCGCAGTGTCGTTCGGCGGCGTCGGCCTGCTCACCGCCAGCCGCGCGCAAAAAATCGAGAGCGTCAGCGGGTTGATCAACGTCGTCATGATGCCCATGTGGATCTTCTCCGGCGTCTTCTTCTCCTACGAGCGCTTCCCGAAGATGTTTCTGCCGGCGATCCGCGCGCTACCCCTGACCGCGCTCAACGACGCGTTGCGCGCCATCATCCTGCAGGGCGACTCGCTGGCGTCGCAGCTCAGCCGCATTGCTGTGCTCGCGATCTGGGGCGGCGTCTCGTTCGCGCTGGCGCTGAGGTGGTTCCGCTGGAGCTGAGGGTGGTAGAGCAGCTTCTCCCGGCGTTGTCGAGCAGGATTTGCCGCCAGTTTTAATTAGCCCATAAATCCGGCTTCGAGATTCACTTCGCGTGACGGCACAACCAGCCCGAAGGGGGGCACAATGCGTAGCCCAGCACGTGAGTGCTGGGGAAGCCATCATTTTGGATGAATCCCGAGTCCCTTCAGGGACGGCACGCCCTTATGCCGTCCTGGCGGACTCCGAGCGGGCAGGATCCTGAACCCAGCACTCACGTGCTGGGCTTACGATTGTGCCGCCCTCCGGGCTGGGAAACTGACGGCGTCTTCATGTGGCGCGCGATTGAATCAGCTGCTCCAAGGAAAAACATCTGCGCCGCAATTGCTACAATCCCTCGATGACCCGCCTGGAGCGCGTGCAGCAACACCTGCGCCTCTACGAGCACCCGCTCATCGCCTTCGAGGCGCGCCCCAGGGGCGACAGCGTAGAAGTCATCATTCTGCCGCGCTTCGCCGACCCTCCCGTCCACACTTACACATTCGAACTGCATCCCCGTGACCTCGACGATCCGCAACTCGAGTGGACCCTGCAGCGCCAGATCTTCGACGGGCTGCAGGATTACGTCATCGAGATGTTCATCCGCACCCCGCAACACCGCAAGGAAAACGCACAACTCGAACGCGAAGGCAAGCTGTGAGCCCAACCGGCGAGCTCCGCGAGCGTATTGCCGAGGAAATCCGCCAGCGCGGGCCAATTCCCTTCTCGCGTTACATGGAACTGTGCCTATACGAGCCGGAGCTGGGCTACTACTCGCGGGCGCGCGAGCGTTTCGGCAAAGCCGGAGACTTCTACACCTCCAGCGACGTGCACGCGGTCTTCGGACGTCTGCTGGCGCGGCAGTTTGACGAGATGTGGCGGGCACTCGGTTCGCCGCCACGGCTCGGTCTCATCGAGCTCGGTCCCGGGCGCGGCTTGTTCGCGCGCGACGTGCTCGACTGGTCGGCAAAACAGTTTCCCGAGTTTTTTCGCGCCGTGCGGTATCACCTCGTCGAGCAGTCGGCGCATCTGCGCGCGAAGTTGCAGGAGCGGCTGGCCGATTACATCACGACGGGAAAATGCGAGGTGTCGGAGTCAGACCCGGGTGCCCCATCCTTTCGCCCGGTTTTGGCGAAAGGGTGGGAGACATCGGACGCGTTGAGCGATCCTCTCATCCTCTTCGCCAACGAGTTCTTCGATGCCCTGCCGGTCGACGTGATCGACCATCGCGGAGCGCTGCGCGTCAGCTACGAGAACGGCCGATTCACCGAGAGCTTCGTCGCGCCCTCCGCCGCCGAGCTGGAGTTCCTCGATCGCTACAGCGTGCACCCGGAAGCGGGCGAGCGCGTGGAGGTGGCGCCGGCGGCGCTCGACTGGATGGACCGCATCGCGACGCTCTTTCGCGGCCGTCACGGCTTCGCCGTACTCATCGACTACGGCTACACGCGCGAAGAGCAGCTTGCGGGGCGGCATCGCGACACCATCATGACGTATCGCCGGCACGTGGCCGGCGCGTCGCCCTACGACGCGCCGGGCGAGCAGGACATCACCGCCCACGTGAACTTCACGGCTTTGCGCGCGCGGGCGGAGGGTCGGGGCATGAAGACGCTCGGGCTGCTCACGCAATCGCGGTTTCTGATCGGCATCGGCGAGGAGACCGAATTTGCCGACGCCTTCCAGGATTGCCGATTGCCGCAGGAGCGCGCCAAGGTCGCGCTGCAGTTGAAGCACCTGATCTTGCCCAGTGGGATGGGAGAGATATTTCAGGTGCTGGTCTTGTCCCACGATGTGGGAGAGGTCAAGTTAAGCGGGTTGAAATAAGAACCCACTCAAGGCCAAAAAATGGCTTGAGTGGGGCACCCGGCACCCGGCGGGATCTTTCGTCACAACCGAAATCCCGCACTGGCCGAATGCCAAATGCCAACCACCAACTGCCGCCTTACTCCATCCCCGGCTTGTCGCTCGAGCCTTGCGGCTGATACGGCGTCTGCAGATATTTTCGCGCCATATCCAGCGCGTTCTGCGTGTTGTCGTTGGTCTGCAGCGCCTGGCGGTATTCGTTAGTGGCGCGCTCGCGCTGGCCGGTCAGGTCGAAGATCATGCCCAGCTGGATGTGGCTCCAGACCTCAGTCCAGCGGGGGACGCCGTCGCCGTTCAGCGCCTCGCGATAGGCATTCGCGGCGGATTGATAGTTGTGCTGCAGGAAGAAGACGTCGGCAATGCGATAGTGTGCCAGCGAGCTGTTGCGGTTGATCTCCAGCGCCTTCTGGAACTCCTTCAGCGCCTCGGTCAGGTCGCCCTGCTCCACGTCCTGCTGGCCGCGCATGATCGAGGTGCGCACTTGCAGGTCGGTTGAATTCTGCAGCACCTGGTTGTTCGGGTCGATGGTGATGCGCCGCGGCTTGCCGAAGGTATCGATGGAATACGCCGACTGCGTGCCCTCAACCTCGATGCGCTTGTCTTCCGTCTTGCCGTCGGTATCGATGCGCAGCTCCACCGGCATGCGGAACAGGTCCATGTCCTGCGAGATCTCGCCGACCACGCGGAAGCCCTTCTGCGTGCGGTATACCGTGTACTTGTTCTTGAACTCAGGCGCGCCGGTCGAGTCGAGCCACTGGGTGAAGAACCACGTGAGCTGCTGTCCTGAAGTCTGCTCGGCGACTTTGCGCAGGTCGTCAATCGTGGCCGTCTTGCCGGAAAATTGCGCGACAAACGTGCGCATTGTCTTGTCGAAGGGTTCTTCGCCGATCACCCAGCGCAGCATGGCAAAGATCATGCCGCCCTTGTCGGTGACCAGCGACTGAAATTCGGGCGAGAAGGTGTCCAGCCGTCCCACATCGGCCAGCGGCACCGAAACATAGGCCAGCGCGCCCACCGACATGTCTTTGGTCACTTCCTGGAAGCCGGCCTCGCCGGCGACGTGCTCCACATAAAGCGCTTCGGAGTAGCGCGCCGCGCCATCGCTTAGCCACCAGTCATTCTTGGTCGCAGGGCTCACCATCGTCCCGAACCACTGGTGCGAGACAGTGTTGGCCAGCAACCGGTAGTTGCCCTTTTCGGTGAAGTTGCGGCTGGAGATGGCTGCAATCTCCGGCGCCCAGGCGGAAGGAACGGTATCGTTCGGCAGCTCGACCACGCTCAGGTTCTGGCTGAACGGCGGGCCAAAGCTCGAGGTGAAGAAGAAGAATTCCTTGGTTGCGGTGTCGGCATAATTCTGCGCCGCGCTCTTGTGCTCCGGCAGGGTGTAGACGTTCACGCCCAGCCCGCCTTCGGTGCTCTTCGTCTGCACGTATTTGCCGATGATGATGGTGCCCGGAAAGCTCGGCCGGTCTTCGTAGGTGAAGGTCGTCGTCTTCTCGCCCGCGGGCGTGCGGGTTGTCGCTTTCCGCGCCGTGGCCTTGGAGCCGCCTGCAGCAGGCTCTTCCGCGATCTCCGGAGCCCCGCCACCGGCGCTCGTCTTGCCGCTGCCGATGACCGTGTATCCCGCAGGCACGCTCACGCTGATGGTCGAGGTGAAGCGGTTGGTACCGTAGCCGGCCGTCGGAAACCATCGCCCGGCATACAGCAGATACGTGATGGGATCGCCAATATAGGCGAGCTTCAGGCCTTGCACCGGACTGTCCTCTGCATTCTGGATGGCGCCTTCGTATTCGAAGGTCAGCGTATCGGAGGCGCCTTTATTCAGCGTGCTGGGCAGCGAGATGCGGACGGTCGAATCCTGGCTGACGCGTTCGATGGAGAGCGACTGGCCATTGGCATCGAGCACGCGCGTTGGCCGCAGCGCGTTGTGCAACTCGAAGGTGGCGATGTTGATGTCGTCGAGCGCGGTGAATTTCACCTGCGCCACCGCCTTCATCTGGTGGTTTGGCGGATTGACCGCGACATGGATAACGTAATCGTCCACATGGATGCGAGGCTTCTCGGCCGCAAAACAAACGGATGCCAGGGTGATGATGCCGAGGACGAGAAGCCGTCCCGCCGATCGCGTCGCGCTGTACATCAAAGAGGAACTCCTGCTTTGACTATAAATGATGGAAAATCCGCCAGGAAAGATGCCGTTCCGGCAGCCTGCCTCTTCCGACAACTAGTTTCACCACGGAAGCACGGAATACACCGAATTTTAGGAAGGTCTCCCGAATATGCGTTGATGTTCGATTTCTACAACCTCTAAATACGTCCGTGTATTCCGTGCTTCCGTGATGAACTCGCTGTCGCTACCGCCAGTACGATCTCGCGAACCCGATCGGAACTAAGAATGTCTGCCGATATGCTCGGGCCCGTTCTTCCAACCCTAAATAGTTCCGTGTATTCCGTGCTTCCGTGGTGAATTAGCCTTTCGCCATAGCCAGTACGATCTGCGCAGCCCGGTCGGATGCCCCGCCGTTCTTGTCACGGGCCTCCAACCGCTGCCTCACCTCACGAAAGCCCTCCAGCATCGCCGACCGCGCTTCGCTCTCGGGAATCAGCCGGCGCAGCTCCTGGCAGACCCGCTGCGGCGTGAAGTCCTCCTGCACCAGCTCGGGAACAACATCGCGCTCGGCGATCAGGTTCACTATCGCAAAACGGTCTACCTTAACTAGACGGCGGCCCAGCTCCCAGGTGAGCGGCGCAACCCCATAAACCATCGCGAAGGGCGTGCCGATCAGCGCCGCCTCCAGCGTTGAGGTGCCGCTGGTGACGGCGGCCGCGCGGGCGTGCAGCAGCGTGGCGCGCGCATCGCGCGTCAGCGTGATGGGCGGCCCGGAGTGGCCGCGCAGAAACGAGCCTACCCACGCCGCATCGAGCGTGGAGGCTACCGGCACTGTGTAAACGTAGTCGGGACCGAGAAGTTGCGCGGTGCGCAGCAGCACCGGGAAGATACGCGAGACCTCGCCGCGGCGGCTGCCGGGCAGCAGCGCGATCCACTGCCGCTGCGCGTCGAGCTTGTACTCGGCGGCAAACTGCTCGCGCGTGATCGCCGGCGGCGGCAGGTCGGCCAGCGGATGTCCGACGAACTCGGCCGCAACACCGCGCTCGCGATAGAACCTTTCTTCAAAGGGAAAGATGACCAGCATCTGGCGGACGTATTTGCGCACGCGCTCGATGCGGCGCTGCTTCCATGCCCACAACTGCGGGCTGACGTAATAGATGACCGGCACGCCGCGGCGATGGAGCTCGCGCGCCAGGCGCAGGTTGAAGTCGGGGAAGTCGATGAGGACGGCGGCATCGGGCCGGCGGCGGTCCGCCTCGGCCACAACTTCGCGGAAGCGGCGATAGATCGTGGGAATGTGTTTGACGACTTCGACGATGCCGACTTCGGCGATCTCGCGCGCATCGACCAGCAGCTCGCAGCCAGCCGCGCGCATGCGCTCGCCGCCCACCCCGAAGAACTCGACCCCGGTATCGTCTGACCTCTGCGGAACGCGGGCTCCCGAAGCGGCGCCGGTTTTCGGCTCGCCGCGATAGAAGATCCGGCGGCGTATGGCCGCGATCAGCTCTGCGCCGTAGAACTCGCCGGAGGCTTCCCCGGCCGAGATGAGGATGCGCACGAAGTGATTATGACAGGTGAGGAGGATCGCTGAGATTAATCGACGATGTCATGCTGAGCGGAGCGCCCGCCGTCACGTTTTGAAAGGGCACGGCTTCAGCCGCAGGTGTCATCCTGAGCGGAGCGCCCGCCTGCAGGTTTTGAAGGGCACGGCTTCACATTGATGGGCCGCGTACACGTGCTACCCAAACTACCTGCGGCGGGACTCTGCTACGACCGTCGCGCCTATCCATGCCTCGTACTGTCCGCCAAAAACTCGTTGCCGTAAAGCGCAGGAAATCCGAGAAAATTCCGTGATCTCCGTGCTTCCGTGGTGAACACGATCTCCGCGCTTCCGTGGTGAAAATGATTTACGCCCGCAGGTCGCGCCGGATCAGCGTGGCGTCGAGGAAGAAGCCCAATCCCACTGCGAAGGGGATGACCCCAAATGCCGCGGCCACCCACGCGTCGGGCTCGGTCCGAGCGACCAGCCCGAAGGCGATGGTGTAGCCCAGCGAAGCTGCCACCAGAAGAATGCCTGCGCGCCGCGAACGCGCGACCTGGCTCAACTCCGGCTCCATGGGCACGCTCACGCCGCGCGCGATGGCCGCCAGACGCTCTTCCGTGCGCAGCCGCCGCACTCGATACCACGCATAGATCGCCGCCATCGGGATGCCGAAAATCATGACCACAGCCGCAAATCCCACAATGTTGCCGTCCATTGTCTTGTCCTCCCTGGCAAGATGCCGACATCGGAAGGTACGCAAGCATAGCGGGCGAAGTTCCGGGAAAAGCTGCGCGGCTGGGCTTGGCGCACGACAGGCTGTCACCGGCGCCTGTGAGTGCCGTCACCGCCCGGCTGGCGCGGCTCGCGAGATAACGGAGATACCGGCAGGTGTAGCCATGTTTGCCCGCAAAGCCTTCTTCCGCTTGAAGTCGATCAGCGTCTCCTCCGAATTTCAATGGACCTTCGACAACGAGGTGCTGCCCTTGCTGTGCAGCCAGAGGGGCTTTATCGGCGAGCTGATGCTGGCCAATCCCGGCAGCCTGGAACGGATTACCACCAGCCTGTGGGAGAGCCCGGAGCATGCCGCGGCCTACGACCAGAACGTCTATCCCCGGGTACTCAAACTCCTGTCGAAGACCATCGATGGACTTCCGAAGATGCACACCTTCGACCAGGTGACCTTCACGCTGCACAACGGCGCGAATGAATCGGTCAGAATGTCCAGTCAGACCGTTGCCGCCAAATAACAGTTGGTGGAATGGCACGGCTTCAGCCGTGCCGAAACGGTGGATTGGCACGGCTTTGCCGTACCGAAGCGGTGGAAGGGCGCGGCTTCAGCCTTGCCGCAGCGGTGGAAGCGCGCGGCTTTGCCGTGCCAAAGCGGTGGAAGGGCACGGCTTCAGCCGTGCCGAAACGACGTCTATGGATCAGGGCTTTAGCCCCGGCGGCCGCGGCTAAAGCGCGACGTCCGTCGCCGGCTGAAGCCGGCTCGGAGCTCCAGAAACAAGGGCCTTAGACGCTGGCCTGAAACGCCAACTCTACCCGAACGGCTCGTCGCACCTGGTTCAGCAAACTGTGAAGCCGCCATCAATAGCCCTCGGGTTTCGCCGGACCGGCTCTTCCACCGCTAGGAATCCCAAATTGTAAGATCAGTGCTGCTGCGCCGTCGTGTTCGACGCGTTGTTGCGTTCGTTCATCGCCGAACTCGTAGCCCCGACGGTTGGCGCCACCTTCTCGGCCTCGCGCAAGTGGCTTTCCAGCGTCGGCAGCGTCTTGCTCGCCCAATCCTTCACCGCCTGGTTGTTGCCTGTTTTCGACTCGTGCTTGAACTCGGCAATGTCCTTGCGATGGTCGGTGACCATGTCGCGCATGTACGCCTTGTCGAAGGCCGCTCCGTGCAGCTTCTGCAGCCGCTCGATCGTCGCCTGGTCCTTGGCGTCCAGCGAAGTAGGCAGCGCGACGCCCTCCTGCGTGGCCACCTGCTTCAGTTCGTCGTTGGCTTTGCTGTGGTCGCGCACCATGCGCTCGCCAAATGCCTTCACCTCGGCGCTCTGCGCATTCTGCTGCGCCAGTTGTCCCAGTTGCACCTCGGCCATGCCGCCCTGGGCCGCTTTGGTCATGAAGTCGTGATCTTTAGTGGCGACGCCTCCGTTGGCAATCGACTTGGTGTCGGCATTGGCCGGCGGATTGTTCTGCGCGAACATCATGCCGCCCAGCAGCAATGACGCGGCCAGGCCAAGCAAGCTGCTCCTTACTCCATGCATTGCGATATCTCCTCTTCCGAGCGCGCTGCAATCGACGCAGCCGGCACTCAGAACGTTTAAGTATTTGTAGTAGCTAGATTGGAGGGACGGTTGCCGGGTTGTCGCACGGCGCCGACTTCGAGCTGCTCTCGGCGGCAGCTTGCGCGGACGCTGATCATGCGAGAATTGATCGCCGGAGTTTCCCATCGTGCCCCCATGACATTTGTCATCCTCACCCGCTGACATTCGGCACTGCCCATCGCTCTGAAACTCAATCAGACTTGTGAACGTAATGGTGGAAGCGACCGAACCCGAAGTGGCTGCCGGCGGATTGCAACAACCCATCGACTCTCAATTAAACTTGTTGCAAGACCCAGGTACTGATGCCGGCAATGGAGTTGGCCACGGGAAAGTTATGCGCGAACTGAAGGACGAATTAGCCTCGCTGCGTATCGATCGCGACGCCCCGCGCCGCACGCGCTGGCGTGTGCCTGTGGTCCTGCTGGTGCTCGTCGCGCTCGCCGTTGCCGGCTGGTACTACTTCGGAAAGGTGAAGACGGTGCTTGGCGCCGTCGAGGTCGAGACCGTCACCTCGCGGGTCGAGAGCAGCAGCGGGCCAAACGCCGGCACTCCCATCCTCACCGCCTCCGGATATCTGGTCGCGCGCAAGCAGTCGGTGGTCTCCTCGAAGATCCAGGGCCGCATCTCGCGCCTGTTGGTGGAAGAAGGCAGCGTGGTGAAGGCCGGCGAGGTGCTGGCCACGCTCGACGATGCCGACGTGGTCGCTGCCATTGCCAAGGCCAAGGCCGACATCGAATACGCCAAGGCCGATCTGGCCGAGGCGCAGCGCCAGGAGCGATTGCAGGAAGACCTGTACCGCAGCAAAGTCGTCTCCCAGGACGCGCTCGATGCCGCGAAAGCCAAGGTCAACCTCGCCGCCGCTGCCATCGAGCAAGACAAGGCCAATCTGCAGGTGCAGGAGGCCTACCTCGACTTCACCACCGTGCGCGCCCCCTTTGCCGGCGTGGTGGTAAAGAAGATGACTGAGGCGGGCGAGAGCGTCGCGCCGATTCCGCCGGGCGTCAACATCTCGACCTCCTCGGGCGCTATTGTCGCCATCGCCGACATGAACTCGCTCGAGGCCGAGGTCGATGTCAACGAGTCCAACGTCAGCCAGCTCCAGCCGAATCAGCCCGCAGACATTACCGTGCAGGCCATTCCCGACCACACCTACAAAGGCGTGCTGCGCCAGGTGATCCCGACGGCCGACCGCACCAAGGCGACGGTGACGGTGAAGGTCACGATCCTCGACAAGGACAAATACCTGCGTCCCGAGATGAGTTGCAATGTGACCTTCCTGCAACCGCAGAAGAAGTCGGAGAGCGCCGCGCCGCAGCGGATTGTCACCGTGCCCAAGGACGCGGTGATCGCGCGCGACGGCAAGCAGACGGTGTTTGAAGTTGAGAACAATCGGGCGCACGAGCTGCCGGTGATTACCGGCGCGGACTTGCATGGGCAGATCATCGTCAAGCAGGGTCTGGCCGGCGGGGAAACCATCGTGAACAACCCGCCGCAGAAGTTGAAGGATGGGGACGCGATCAAGGTGAAGGCCAGCGGGTAGAGCAGGGGTCAGGGGTCAGGGGTCAGGGGTCAGGGATCAGGG
>Ga0070741_10015120_pt1 | contig 13171 bp, 16 predicted proteins | sample Coa_R1_4_FD_66440 | JGI IMG/M metagenome (GOLD analysis project Ga0070741, IMG submission 66440) | Surface soil microbial communities from Centralia Pennsylvania, which are recovering from an underground coalmine fire - Coalmine... | ecosystem: Environmental > Terrestrial > Soil > Unclassified ... | reverse complement strand
GCGACATCTTCTCGCGCGTGATCTACGGTGCACGCATCTCCATGCTGGTGGGTTCGTGCGTAGTCGCTGCTTCCCTGTTCCTGGGCTTGGTTGCCGGCTGCATCGCCGGATATTACGGTGGAGGAGTCGATCGCTTCTTCAACATCGTGATTATGAACGCATTTCTTTCTTTCCCGGGAATCCTGCTGGCCATTGCCTTCGTCGCTTTTCTCGGACCTGGCTTGTGGAACCTGATTCTGGCGCTCTCGCTTGGTGGGTGGGTGGGTTATGCCCGCTTAGTTCGCGCGCAAGTGCTGGCTACGCGTGAGAAGGAATTCGTAGAAGCTGCCCGGGCCCTGGGCGCCAGCGACTGGCGGGTGATCACGCGTCACATTCTTCCCAATATGATTCAACCTGTCATCGTTCAGGCCGCCATCGGTATGGCTGGAGCAGTACTGGCCGAAGCCACCATGAGTTTTCTTGGACTGGGGGTGCCGCCACCTGTCCCCAGTTGGGGCTCAATGCTGAACGACGGGCGCTCGCATTTGTTTGACGCGCCTCACGTTGTCCTCTTCCCCGCTGCCGCTGTCATGCTGGCGGTGTTGGCCTTCAACTTCATCGGTGACGCTCTGCGCGATTATCTTGACCCACGCGCCCGCATCGAAGCCGGGCTGTAGAGCGTTTACCCTGAAAGCAAAAAGCAAACCCACTAAGGACACGAAGTACACACAAAGGACACAAAGCCAGAACCTCAGAAAGTCGTTTCCTGACAACCCATGCCCCGTTTTCGAGGCAACCATGCAAACCTTTGAAAATAAAGCCCAAAAACCACTTGTTTTTATCGCAAATAGTAATATTATAATTGCAATTTGCAATTCTATGGATAATTCCACAAATTCGAGCGTGCTTTTCCAGGAAGAGCAGCACGTCTGGCGGCCGTGGCTGGCAGTGTTTTTTGTGCCGCCGGCATTTGCAGCATGCAACCTTAGCTTCGGCGTATGGCAGCAGGTCGTTAGGGGTACGCCGTGGGGGCATCGTCCGATGAGCGATGCTCTGCTGGTGCTGGTGACGATTGTTACCTTCCTGGTTCCAGGAGCAACTCTCTGGCTGCTTTACAACATGCGGCTTACAACCGTCGTTGACCAGAAAGGAATCGAGGTGCATTTCTGGCCGGTGCGGCGCCGTCGTATTCTCTTCGCTGAAATTCGCAGCGTGGCGGCGCGCGATTACAGCCCCATCCTTGAGTATGGCGGTTGGGGTCTGCGCTTTGGCAGCAAAGGATGGGCTTATAACGCCAGAGGCAAGCGCGGCGTGCAACTGGAATTGAGCAAGGGTTTTCCTGTTCTGATCGGATCGCAGCATGCCGATGAGTTGGCGGTGGCGATTGAGAAAGCAAAAGCTGAGTAAGCGCATATGAAATTGGGAGAAAAGATCCGTTACCTGCGCTCCATGGAGGGCGCGATTCGCGGGCTGAACCGCGAGATGACCCAGGCCGAGGTAGCAAGAGCTATGAGCAAGGAGCTGAAAAAAAACATCAGCCAATCGTACCTCTCGCAGATCGAAAACGGCGCGCGCCCGCACCTGACCAATACGACGCGCATGCTGCTGGCGAAGTTTTTCAAAGTGCATCCCGGCTACCTGGTGGATGACCCTGAGGGCTTCCACACCGAGCTCACCTCAGACCTGAGCACGCTGGAAGACAAGCTGGATTTGTGGCTCATCAACGGGGCCGAGCGTTTTCGCCGCGATCCGCAGTTAAGCCATGCCCTGCTGGAGCTGGCCAAGCACGAGGATTCGCGCAAGTGCCTGGCGCTGCTGGCGGCGATCATAGAGACGCCTCAGCTTGCCGAGCGGCTGCTGCAGGTTTTGAAGCCGGAGTACGAAAGAAGCAATGGCCGGACGGCGGGAGGCAAACTCCGCAACGGCCAGGAAAACGGAAGGAGGACGGTATGAATTGGGAGACCTTCTATCTTTTTTGTTTTTATTTTGGCCTGGCGATGAGCGCGCTGTCGCTGTTCTCGGGAGCATTTCATCTGCATCTGCCGGCGAAGTGGCACCTGCCGTTTCATGCGCATCATCATGGCGGGTTCTTTCGCTTTCGCTTCGGAGCCAAATCCGGCGGGAACACGATGGACATCCCGTTTTTCAACATGTCCACCATGATGGCTTTTTTGTGCTGGTTCGGTGGCATGGGCTATGTGCTCACTCATTACTCCACAGTTTGGTTTGTAGTTGCTCTGCTGGCTTCGATCATGACCGGCCTGGGTGGGGCAAGCATTGTCTTCTGGTTTCTGGTGAAGGTGCTGCTGCGGTATGAGTTGCCACTCGATCCCGCCGACTTCGAGATGGTGGGGGTGGTGGGCGCCCTGATCATGCCAATACGCCTCAACGGAACGGGAGAGTTGGTTTATTCGCAGCAGGGAACGCGCCGTGTGGTGGGCGCCAAAAGCGAGGACGGCCAAGCCATCGCAAAGGATTCGGAGGTTGTGGTGACCCGGTATGAAAACGGCATCGCCTACGTGCGTCCCTGGGTCGAGTTCGCTGATGAGCATGGCGTTGGCATTGCCGACGAAGAGCACGAGAAGAAAAAATTAGAGCTTTAATTTGAAAGGAGGCAGTTATGGGTTTGGGGATTCCGATTTGGGCAATTGTTATAGGTGCGGTGGCATGTGTATTCATGCTGATGGCCATGCTGGCCAATCTTTACCGCAAAGCGGCGCCTAATGAGGCGCTTGTAGTTTACGGTTTTCGAGGGCCGCGCATCATTATTGGCCGTGGCACTGTGATTTTTCCGGTGTTTGAAAACTTCCGGGTTCTGTCGCTGGAGCTGATGTCGTTCGATGTGGCGCCACAGCAGGACCTTTACACCACGCAAGGCGTGGCGGTGACCGTGGAGGCGGTGGCGCAGATCAAGGTAAAGTCCGATACCATCTCCATTCGCACAGCGTCGGAGCAGTTTCTCACCAAGACACCGCAGCAGCGTGAAGGGCTGATCCGGCTGGTAATGGAAGGGCACCTGCGCGGCATCATCGGGCAGCTCACGGTGGAACAAATCGTGAAAGAACCTGAGATGCTGGCTGACCGCATGCGCGCCACCTGCGCGGCCGACGTGAACAAGATGGGCCTGGAGGTGATCTCGTTCACCATCAAGGAAGTCCGCGATAAGAGCGAGTACATCGCCAACATGGGTAAGCCGGATGTGGCCCGCATCAAGCGCGATGCTGACGTGGCGGGAGCCGAAGCCGAGCGCGATACCGCCATCAAGCGCGCTCAGGCGCAGCGGGAAGCCGCTGTCGCCAAAGCCCAGGCCGACCAGGAGCGCGTGCTGGCTGAGACGCTTTCTCTGGCCAAGCAATCGGAGGCGCAACGCGACCTGGAGATCAAGAAAGCCACCTACCTGGAAACCGTCAAGAAACAACAGGCGCAGGCCGATAAAGCCTATGAAATTCAGACCAACATCATGCAGCAGCAGGTCACGGCTGAAGCTGTGAAGATTCAGCAGATTGAAAAAGAACAGCAGGTCAAGGTGCAGGAAGCTGAGATCGCTCGCCGTCAAAACGAGCTGATCGCAACCGTCCTGAAGCCGGCTGAAATCGAACGGCAGCGCATCGAGACTCTGGCCTCGGCTGAGCGTCAACGTCTCATCACCGAAGCCGAAGGCCAGGCCAACGCCACCCGCGCCCAGGGCGAAGCTGAAGCCGACATTATCTTCAAGAAGGGTGACGCGGAAGCCAGGGCCATGAACGTGAAAGCGGAGGCTTACCAGGAATACAACCAGGCCGCTGTGGTGGATAAGCTCATCACTGGCCTGCCTGACATCGTGCAGGCGCTGGCCTCACCGCTGCAGAAGGTGGACAAGATCACCATTGTTTCCACCGGCGATGGCAACGCTGCCGGCATGAACAAGATAACCGGAGACATGACCAAGATTGCCGCCCAGGTCCCGGCACTGCTGGAAACCCTGACCGGCATGCAGATGTCTGAACTATTCGCCAAGGTCCGGGCAATCGGCGATAAAGCGCCGAAGCCCGACGATGTGCCGCCGGCGCCTCTCAAGGGCAAGGGTGCAGGAGCATAGATGCATTTCTCGTAGAGACGTAGCTTGCTACGTCTCTAGCTGGATCGTAATGGTCCTATGTTCGTAACACGATAAAGATGGAGCTGCTAGTCACTGACACAGCTAGAAGCTAGTAGCTAGCAGCTCTCTTCAAAACAAGGAGTGAATTATGGCTTTACTAGAGCGAGTCGCAACGTTAATCCGGGCCAACCTGAACGACCTGATTGAAAAGGCAGAGGACCCGGAAAAATTAATCCGGCAGGTCATCCTCGATATGCAGAACCAGCTTCTGCAGGTGAAGACGCAGGTGGCCATTGCCATTGCCGACCAGCACCTGCTGGAAAAGAAGCGTAAAGAAAACGAAGAGAAAACAACCGAGTGGATGCATAAGGCCGAACTCGCCGTCGAACGCAAGAAAGATGACGAACTGGCCCGCGCCGCCCTGGAGCGCTCCATGAGTTATAAGCAAATGGCCGAAAGTTTTGCCCAGCAGGTGGCCGACCAGAAGACGCAGGTAGAGAACCTGAAGATGGCCTTCCATAAGCTGGAGCAGAAGCTGGCCGAGGCGCAGTCCAAGAGCGAGTTGGTGATTGCCCAGCATCGCCGTTCACGCACGGTCAGAAAGGCCAGCGAGGCCCATGCTGCCGTGAGCAACAGCTCGGGCACGGCAACTTTTGACCGCATGAAGCATCAGGCCATGCGCAATGAAGCCATCAGCCAGGCGCACAGCGAGTTGCACACCGATTCCCTCGACGACAAGTTTGCCGCCATGGAAAAAGAAGGCGAAATCGAGCGGCTGCTGGCCGATATCAAAGCGCGCAAGAGCCTGACAGCGTAGTTCTCGACTGGAATTAAGAATGATCGGCAGAGCAGGGCTTTGCAACCCAACTCTGTGTGTGCTCGTTGCATAGTTGTGTTCTGCCGACGGAAGCACAGTGACCTGCGTTTTTCTCGCGTGGAAATCAGGTTTTTAAGGGTTGTGATATCAAAGTGCGCAAGAACCTGACAGCATAGATAAACTTATCAGGCTGCTTGTCCTGGCACAGTTCGGGCAAGCGCGAACCGGAGTTGAAATCTATATTCAGCGTGGGCTGCCCACCTGTACTTTGCCTAAGGAAGAGCTATGACAAACACAGTGGCATTTCAGTCTGAGTTGTTGCGTAACGAATCTTTATTATGGGCAGGCCAGCCGGAGCGCAGGATCATCTTTCACAAAGAAGATCTTCTCGCCATCCCCTGCAGCCTGTTATGGGGATGCTTCGCCATAGTTTTTGAGCTGGTCACATTCGTCGCCGGCAAGTCAAGTCACACGTGGTGGTTGGGCGCTATTTGGGGGACCCCATTCGTCATCGCGGGCCAGTATCTTATTTGGGGAAGGTTTCTGTATGTAAACTGGAAAAAATCGCGGACATTCTATGCCGTGACCACGGAAAGAATTCTGATCAAGAAGATGAAATGGAAAGGGCGAACGGTTTGTTCCCTCGATCTCTGCAATTTGGGTGTGGTTCAAACCTCCATGGAGTCCGATGGCATTGGAACGCTGCAATTCGATTATCCCCATGTACCTCCCTCGAGTGTGCTCAGATTTCTCTTTGGACCCAGGACAATGCACGATTCATTCTTTGACCCTTTGGAGCGAAATGGGGCGCTGGCCTTCGTGGATATTCCTGACGCTGAAATTGTCTACAGCATCCTTATGGAGGCCAAGGAGAAGTTGGAGGCCGGCAACCCGGCAACCGAGTCTGACTTTTTGCATGTGAATTAAATTCGGGATCATAGCCTTAATTGTTAATAGTAAGTGAAGTGAAAATAGTTCAAACTCGACCTTACGGCCCAGCGCCGACAAATCGCCAGTTGTCGGAACGCCCATTCCCGCGCCGGTGTCCCCAACTGCCGGTTTGCCGACTACCATCCGGAATCTCGTCCAGAGCGACATCACCGAACCGCGAACCGGCCCAAATAGGAGAACCCGCCAGATTATTGGGGATGAAGATGGGACAACTCTTCATTCTGGTATGTTAAGTTCCAATCTTTGCCATAATCATAGACTGCAGGCTTGAAGGGGTGTGCCCGTATCCAGTCTTCTTCTTGCTCTTCAATCTTCGCGACTTCTTCCGGAGAAAGATGGCTACGCAGCCACCGAAGAACCTCTTGCGAAGGGCGAGTCGCCATCGGCCAATCACTGTGCTGGGCCAGCTGGGCCCAGAAGTAAGCAAGACGATAGTCCGGCTTTGCGCCCTGCCCGGCTGTGTATACGTGCGCAAGGTTCATATAACTGTTCCCGTTGCCCTGCTCCGCTGCCAGCCTGTACCACTTTGTTGCTTCCTGTATATCTTGAGGAACCCCCTTGCCGTCCTCGTACAGCACGCCTAAATTGTTTTGGGCTTGTAAGTATCCTTGTCCAGCAGCTTTCCTGTACCAATGGGCGGCCTGAGAGATATTCTTGGCCACACCAGTTCCATTCTCGTACATTAAGCCCAGCAGGAACTCTCCCGGCACAAAGTGGTGCTTTACTGCCTCTCTGCACCAGCGGACAGCTTCGGTTTCGTCGCGTGCCACCCCCACACCTCCGGCGTACAAGACTGCAAGATTGACTTGGGCTGGCGCAAATCCCTGCCCGGCAGCTCGGGTCATCCAAATGGCGCCTGCTTGAAGGTTCTGTTGAACACCCAATCCGTTAAGCAGCAGGTAAGCGAGATCATACTGAGCTGGCGCATAATCCGCCGTCGCCGCGCGCTGAAACCACTGGAATGCCTGTTGTTCGTCTTGGGCAACACCCTCGCCTCTCATATAGAGATAGCCGATCTGCGTCTGCGCCGTGGGGCTGCCAAAGTTGGCCGCTTTAAGGAACCACTGGGCAGCCTCCGCCGGATCGCGTTTCACTCCCTGGCCCAACTGGAAAGCGCGCCCGAGTTTCAGTTGTTCTCCGACGTGTCCCTCTTGAGCACGTGCCAGCAACTGACCTATGTCTGGGGCCTCTTGCGCTGCCATGGAAATACATACCAGACCTACCAGCACCCATACTGGCGCTGTTTTTAACAGCAAATTTCGCACCACGCCTTGCATTCTCTTGTTTTTCATATTTGCCTCCCAATAAAAAGGCCGCCGGCACTATGTGTGCGTAGCGGCCTCCGATGATTACGGTCAGCCGGATTTTTTCCGGTTGGGTTAGTGCTGGCTCAGCACCAGCGAATTTTTTTCCTGATCACCTCAGCAGAAACAGGCAAGCCGTCCTGGATCTTAATCAGCTCAATCTCGCCGTACCCTACTTCGCGGCAAAATCGAATCAGCGCCTGCCATGCGGGATGAAGCTCGCCGCTCGCATTTGTCGCAGAATCGTTTTGCGTACTTGTTGTCGGTGCTATGACAAGTTTCTTCATTTGTGCGCTCCTTGCATTCGCCTGGCCGGTTAAAACTCCGTCTCTAATATTGCTTTCTCAGTTTTCGGAAACTGTTTCCCAAATCTTTAGGTTTCGCGGTCACCATTTCCCTTCGAATCCGGCGTGGGCTGATTGGGTTCAGCCATGTATTCGAGGAGATCTCCCGGCTGACATTGCAACTCGCGGCAGAGCGCAGCTAACGTACTGAAGCGGACCGCGCGCGCTTTATCGGTCTTGAGAATGGACAGATTCGCCAGTGTGATCCCGATGCGACCCGCCAAATCAGTGAGGGAGACTTTCTTTTCAAACATGATCCGATCCAGATTCACTTTGATGGGCATGACATCCTCTTTTTCTCAGACTGTGAGTTCATTTTCTTCTTTGAGCGCCAATCCCTGGCGCAGAGCCTCCCCTAGACCGATCAGGACCAAGCCCAGAAAAATGCCGCGCGGATCGAATGTCAGCAGAAAAAAGTCACGATGGCGTGCAAAGCCGAAAACAAGCTGGTCTTCATCAATCCGAACTAGAAAACCATGAATCCAATAGTTACCGGCTGTCATGCCATGCGGTGGCTGAAGTCTGATTTCGATGGCCACGGTGCCTTGCACGGTGATGTTCTTATTGATGAACTCCACCGTACGAACTCCATACGAACGCTCGAAAAATGCGATGGCGACTGTAAGTGCGATGATGAGGACACCAATCTTTTGAAGGTTGCGAATGTTGCCCGCGCTAAATACCTCACGGCGTTCAACGCTCCGGAACATGCGCCGAAGCAAGTCGCAGAGGGCAACAATCGCTAAGGTTTTGGACAATAAGACTCCGATGAGCGGCCAAAATAAGGATCGAATGAGCGGCCCGGCCTCTGAAAATTTAATCCCCACGCTTCCGAATACGTCTCTGATAGATAGCGCGCTGGGGTTGATGGTTGGCGAGACCAGATGATAAGCCGATGAGTCAATCCGAAAGCCGATGCCCCCAAGCGACCACCATGATTCTGAATGAGTATTTGTGCCGTACACGACTATAGCCAACCTAGCCAGATTAACGATTGCCCAAACGGCTACGGTGATTTCAAAGGCTCCAAAGAGCCATTTGAGAAACTTTGGCAGTGAAATGTTTGTCATCAATGCCTAACCTCCATTTACCTGAAAAACAATAAATCACTAATTATTGATTGTCAACAATATTATTTTGTTTATCGATAAATAATATCTGTTATTCAACAAAACATGACTTGGTGGCTAATCATCGAGGTCTCAGCGTGGGCTGCCCACCTGTACTTTGCCAAAGGAAGAAAATCAGGATCCGTTATAACCCGAATGATCCGGAGAAATCGGTTTTTCTGGATGAAGATTGAATATCCTAATCGCGACGAATGGAAGCGATTTCCTGCCTGGCCGCTTGCAGAGAAGCTTTGTCCCAGCTTTTATCAGTGAAAATGTAGACTCGCTTGCCTTTGGGCAGATTGCTTAGAGGCTCGTCGGTCGAAATTCCCAGGCTCTGGCGGCACAGGCTGGTATTGAATTCGTTATTGCGGCTCAGGAACGCGATGACGTTGCGGTGGTCAACGCCCATGCGGAAGAGCATGGGCACGGCCTCGTCTACCGGAAGGCCGGTGATCCAGTCGTCATCCATGCACCATGAGGCCAGCGCGGTGATCGAAATCGGCATCCTGGGTGGCGCCTGCTGGCGCAGGTGGGTCAGCATCTGGCGGTAGAACTCGCGCTCCGAGCGGACAGCGTCAAAATCAACCTGCAAGGCGGTAACCTGGGGCAGACGGGCGACCTCGGCAATATGTTCCGCTGTCCGCTTGGCCTGCTCTTCGGAAAGCTTCAGCCGCCCGTCGCGCTGCGGCTCAATGCGGACTACCGCCATGAGCGGTGTGTCAGGAGAAACGCGCAAGGGCTGGAAGCGCGGCCGGACAACAACATCCCCGGCGCGCAGGTAAAGGGTCCGGGCCAGAAATGCCACCCCTGTCTGATGCCTGTTTTCGCCACGCCGGTCTTGATCAGGCTGGTTGAGAAATCTGAGGTCTTCGGGGCGCTCCCACGCCCACAATATGAGACGAGGGAAATTAGGGAGGCCGTCGGGTGAGTTCTGCACCCCGGCACGAAGGTTGCCGGCAGGATGGCTTATGCAGAATACAGCGCCGCCCAAAATGAGAATGGTTCGGAAAAGGGAAAAAAAAGGCCCCGCCAGCGCCGCATGAGCGGGCGCTTTACTTGAACCTATGCCCCAGAAGTGGGACGCCTTCATCTTTTGCCTGCTTAACGGGCTGGTTTTCCCGCTCTCAGGAGCGAGTGTAGCACCTGTGTCAAGATGCAATTTTGTGGCGTCTGCTGGCGCAACTTTTCCAGAAGGCTGGGTTTATAAGGGGTAGTGGACGCCGTACACGTCCATAGTAAGCTCTCCTAAACCACAGTACACTTATGCCTCCGGTCCCACCGGGGGCCTTTTTTTTGCTTTTGAGACCAAACCCATCCTCACCAGTCCCGAGCGGATCATTAACAGAATCTTTACCTAAGGCAGCCTTCGTGGTCAGACAGGCTTTTACAGCCGAATACTTTCAAAAATCATTAAGATAATTGGAAGTACCATGGGTGAACGCGACCTCTTGTTCTATGACGGCGAGTGTGGCTTTTGCCATGGGACGGCGCGCTTTGTACGCAAACGCGACCGCAATGGGCAATTTGAATTCGCTCCTCTGCAGGGAGAAAAGTTCCTCAAGGTAATACCCCAAGAGCAGCGCTCCCACTTACCTGACAGCCTGGTCCTGTTGAGTCGTGAAGATGGCCTGCTGACCCGCTCCACTGCCGGGCTTTACATCTTTTCCAGGCTGCCGCAGCCCTGGCCGTTTTATGCCAAAATCCTGCGGCTGATACCGCGCCCGCTACGGGATTTCGGATACGACCTGTTTGCGCGGGTTCGGCGCAAGTTGTTCCCCGCACCCAAAAGTTGTGAGTTGGACTAGAAAGGTAAGGCGCGTAATTTTCACCACGGAGACACGGAGGCACGGAGAAGAATTGAGTCATTGGATCATCGGGTCATTGATTCATTGGTAATCGGGTAATTGCAGAATTGAGCAATTGTCTTCTCTAGAAGCTAGTGGCGTAAATCGTACTTCTTAAACACAAACCCCCACTGCATATGCTTGCGCAGTGGGGGATGAGAACCGATCAGGCTATCATGTGATGTTGCTGCCGGTAGGATTGTTCCAGCAGTTCCATCTGATCTTTAATACGGAGTTTGAGTTTTTTGAGCCGGACCTCTTCCAGTTTTTCATCTTCGGAGAGATACCGTTTTTGGATGAGGGAGTCGAGACGTTGAGAGTATTGAGAGTGTTCCTGAGCCAGCCGGCGAAATTCTTCGTGGCTGGCCATAAGCTGATCCTTAACCTGCGTTGCCATCCAGCAAAACCTCCTGATCTTTACTGATCTGGAAGATCGAATGTTAAAGGCAGGTTAACACACGCCCTACTTGGCTTCAACGGTTTCAGGAAATTTTTTTGGAAAAACAAAGCGGAAAATGATTGCATCTTCGACCGGAGAGGTGTAGTAACCAGGGCGGCGTCCGCTCTCGATAAATCCCCACTTTTCATAAAGGGCGCGAGCGGCGTAGTTGGAAGAGCGCACCTCCAGCGTGACTTCTTCTGCCGCGCAGCTGTAGGCAATAGCAATGATTTCGCCTACCAGCCGTGTTCCCATGCCGTGGCGCCGCGCAGCCGGAGCGGTGGCGATGTTTTCAATTTCCCACTCCTGTTCCATCTGCCGCGCCACAATGAATGCCTGGATCGCACCTTCCTCTTCCAGCACCAGGCAGTGGCGCCGCACCGGGCCGCGAAACAGGTTCTCGTATTGCGCAGCCGTCCATCGCGCCGCCGCTGGAGCAAGGCTCGCCAGGGCCATCATGGCGGGCACATCGGCAGCAACTGCGGGGCGGATCACCATAGAAACCGTTATTTTACGCCGGCCTTCGTAAACTCGGCCCTGCGGATGTAGTTTGCATCGAGCGCCTCGGGAGATACTACTTCACCGGCGGCGATTTTCCGCAACCCCAGCAGCGCAATTTCTGCGCTGCCGGGACGGTCAATTTTTGCAATGCTGATGCCTTGCTGCTCAAGCGAATGAATCACGCTCTCATGGGGAGAGCAAAGCATCTGCTGCTGGTTTTCTTCACGTATGGATTGCAGAAACTCTTCCATATTTACCAAACTTTCGCCCTGAGATTGCAGGCCATTTTCTGTGAGCTGAAATTTGCCCAGAAAGAGGTCTCCGCGCGAAGCGTCCAGTGCGACCAGGATTCGGCTTTGCCTGGCTCTCCCCTTCTGCGCATGGGCACACGCTTCCAGAATTGAAACAGATGCTATAGGTATGCGGAGTGTTTCTCCCAGGCCCTTGACTGCGGCCAACCCCACGCGCAGGCCGGTAAACGATCCGGGGCCGGAAGCTGCGGCAATGCCCTCCAGCTTCTCTTTGGCAATACTGTGCCGAGACAACAGGCTTGCAATCGCGGGAATCAGTTGTGCCGAAAATGTGCCGCCCGCAACCGGGACGTTCTCTATCAGCTCGAAGTTTGCGGCATCGCCGCGGGCCAGAGCAACACTGCCCTGCTTGCCTGAGGTATCAACCGCCAGAATTAGCATTGCTGAATTCAGACCCCCAGGGGCGGATCTTCACACAGCTCCAGCAGCACGCCGCCTGCTGACGAAGGATGTACAAAAACATAAAGGTGCCCGCCCGCGCCCACCTTGATTTCATCGGAAATCAACCGCGTGCCATTCCGTTTGAGCTGCTCCACCGTGGCCGATAGATCGGGCACGCTCAGGGCCACGTGATGCAGTCCTTCGCCGCGCCGGGCGATAAAGCGTGCGATGGCCGAGTCATCGCTGGTGGCCTCCAGCAGCTCAATGCGGCTCTCGCCCACCGGCACCATGGCCACACGCACCTTCTCGTGCTCCACAACTTCTTCGCCCAGCACCTTCATGCCTAATGCCTCATAAAATTTGCGCGCTTCGGCCAGCGAGCGTACGGCAATTCCGAGATGGTCAATGGAAGACATGGCCTCTGATTTCACTTTACCTTAATCATGACGTCAAATTCTTCCCATCCGCCAGCTCCTGCACCAGCGTGTAAGGGTCGCGCCTGTGCTCCGCCACTTCCTGGGCATAGGCCGCGATCTGCGCCGGGCTCAGCTTCTCGCGCAGCACGCGTTCCAGCAGAGCCTCACGCAGCATCTCGATGAGCCGCTCCCGCCAGTTGCTGATCTTTTTTTTCAGTTCCAGACCTTCACGCTGCAGAAATTTTTCGTATTCCGCAATCGCAGCTGCAAGTTCGGCAATCCCCTTGCCTTCGGTAGCGACGGTCTTAACAATGGGCGGAACCCACGCGTCCTTGCGTACCGCCAGCGTCTGCATGGCGCGGATTTCGCGCTCCACACGCTCGGCGCCTTCGCGGTCGCTTTTGTTGATCACGAAGACGTCGGCAATTTCCATGATACCCGCCTTGATGGTTTGCACGTCGTCACCCATTCCGGGCACCAGGATCACAATCGTGATATCGGCCAGGCGAACGATATCAATTTCGTCCTGGCCTACACCGACTGTCTCCACCAGTACAAGATCTTTACCCGAAGCATCGAGCACGGTAGCTACATCCGCCGTGGTCCGCGCCAGGCCGCCGAGAAAACCGCGTGTCGCCATGCTGCGAATATAAATACCGCTATCGGCGTGATGGGTTTGCATACGGATGCGGTC
>Ga0070741_10015119_pt1 | contig 13172 bp, 8 predicted proteins | sample Coa_R1_4_FD_66440 | JGI IMG/M metagenome (GOLD analysis project Ga0070741, IMG submission 66440) | Surface soil microbial communities from Centralia Pennsylvania, which are recovering from an underground coalmine fire - Coalmine... | ecosystem: Environmental > Terrestrial > Soil > Unclassified ... | reverse complement strand
GGTGCGGCGATAGAAGGTGAGTAAATCGTGCGGCGGCGGGCTGTGCTTTGGTTCGACGAGCGGGGACGACGAACCTGACTGAACTGCCGGAGTTTCCCGCTCGGCGGGCACGAAGGTCACCTTAAGATCGCGCAGGACGTTGTCGTCCGGCGGTTGCCAGCCGTCGAGCTGTTTCTTCAGCAGATCCTCCGGCGGCGCCGTTTGCTTGACAACGGTCACGGCAGACTCATTCGCAAAGCGCAGATGAATCTGCCCGGCTTGCAGCAGATAGTTACTCTCGCGCACGCTGAGCACGTTTTCCCCCGCCATGACCGGAATGGAAGCCTCAAAGGCAAAGTCGCACCGCAAATGTCCGAGGACTTCACCCTTCTCGTCGGACAGGCGCTGCTCGCGCCGGCTGCAAGTCAACTCCACATCCTTGCCGTTGATCTTGACGAGCACGTTGCCCGCCAAAACGGGAGCGTACAGCCTGGTGAACTGAGCGAAGAAGCCGAGAGGGTCCTTGCGAAAGAGGGTGCCGTCGATCTCGTCGCGAAACGGTTTCAGGTCGTCGAGCACCACCGTGTCCTGGTCGACCTCGAGCCGGTAATCGATCTGGAGGAGGAGCCAGTCCGGTTTGTCGCCCGGCTTCAACCGCACCGTGATGTGCCGATCATGCTCCCCCTTGGGCACGGGGTGCGCCTGCGCCCCGGCCGGGTAGAGGAGTATAAGACCAAAGCTAACGAACACACAACGCATATGTGGATTCTACTTATAGCCGCAGAGAACTTGCTCCGCGCGAGTCGGACCGTACGTTTAGCCGCGACCCGCAGGGGAGCGCGATAGTCGCCTCAGGGTGCTTCCTTTCCGCGCTCCCCTGCGGGTCGCGGCTAACGATGCGGGTTATTTCGGTCGGCAGTAGCTCAGGGCCATGAGGGCGTAGCCGGTGACGAGGTTGGGGTCGGCTTCCATCCAGTTGCTGATGTTGCTGAAGCTGCCGTCCTTGTGCTGGCGTTTCTCCAGGGCCTTGGTGATGTCGCGGCGCCAGTCGTGCTTCTTGCCGGCGGCATCGACGACGAGGTCGAGCCCCAGGGCATCGAGGCTCTTGGCCATGGTGTTGTAGTAGTAGTACAGGCCCCACTGGCTGCGGACCTCCGGCATACCGGGATTCTTGTCGACGGTGTAGTTGTGCTGGATCCATTCGTAGGCCTTCTTGATGCGCGGGTCGTCCTTGCTGACGCCGCAATAGATAAGGCTCTTGATGCCGGCGTAGGTCATGCTGCCGTACCCGGGCAGGCTGCCGTCGGGGTTGGGCTGATCGACGACCTTGGTAACGCCGCCGCTGGCGGGGGTGTAGATGAAGCTGCCGTCATTGATGAGCTTCGACCAGGCCTGGTCGTTGGTCTCCCCCTTGAGGTTCTGGCAGCGGCTGACGAAGATCATGGCTTTCTTGAGGGCGGGGTCGTCCTCGGGCACGCCTGCGGCCTTGAGCGCATCCAGGAAGAACTGGGTATTCGACAGGTCCGGGCGCGACTTACTGTCGTAGCCGGCGCCGCCGAAGAAATCGTCCTTGGGGTTCTTGCCCTCGCCTTCGTCCCATTGCAGTTGCTTGAGGAAGGCGACGGCATCACCGATGATCGCCTTGTATTTGCCGGCGAGATTGGCCTCGCTCAGGGCCATGACGTTGATGCACGTCACATAATTCTGGAGTTGTACCTTGGGATCTTTGCCGGCGATGTGCTTGGCCTTGGGATTGACGAGACTTTCAATGTAACCGAGGGCCTTTTCGGCCACGGGATCCTTGGACGTGACCTTCCTGGACTTCAAGAGTCCCGTCAAGACGACGCCGGTGACGCCGGGGCTCTTGGCCGTGCTCCAGCCGCCGCCGGGTTCCTGGGCGCCCTTGAGGTAAGCGACGGCCTTGTCGACGACTTCATCCCAGATCAGCTTCGGCGGGCCGATATCTTGCTGGGCGCCGCCCAGGCCGGCAAGCGCAAGCGCGCCGAGGATCGAGCCGAACACAATAGTTGCTGTCCGCATGTTTTGCTCCTTGGATTCGAGGGATTGGCGCCGGTACCGCAAGAAGCAAACGCGATGCCGGCGCTTCACCCTGCCCTGTTCCCGGCGGGGAAAGAGTCAGGACCCGCGGGCCTGATCGCGACCGTGAGCAGTCCGTGACCAGCGCTGGCGAATCCATTGCCTATTGTAAGTTGAGGGCCCGGTGAGCGTAAGAGGATTCTGGGCAGCGGCCAGAGGGGCGCTGCGGAAGCGTTGGCCTTCACGATCACTTCTTGCTGCCGGCTGCCTGCTGCGAACTGCCGGCGGGCGGGCTTGGAGGCAATTGCGTCAGGCGGATAGCGGCCTTGCACAACAGGCAAGCAACAACCTTGCCCCGGTCGTGCTCCTCCACCAGCATGAACTTGCGACACCTGGGACATTGCACGGCGAAGACCATGAATCGTTCTCGAGAAGAACGGAGCCCGACGGCAAGCTTCCCTGTCTTGCACATCGGGCTCTGGGAGTGTTCTACTTGGTGTAGTTGGCGAACTCGCGCAGGTTGTTGCGGAACAGGTTGATCCATTCCGTAATGATTCGCTGGTTGGCGCCGCCGAAGAAATCGATGTCCATCTGCAAGATGGCGAAGCCGTTCTTGTCGAGGAAGGCCTTGGCGAAGCGGCGCGTACGGTTCCACTCGTTGATTCGGTCCATGGGCACCGAAACATTGGCCACCGTCTTGAAACCCGGCGTCGAGATGGCCAGGCTGTTGTTGAAATTGCCGAGAATGGCGGTGGAGCCATCGAGGTTGAACGTGAAGAAGGTCACGCCCTTGAAGTCGATCTTCTGAAACGTGATCTTCATGTTCGTGAGGATGTTCTCGACGCCCTTGTCGTCGATGCGGAAGAAAATGGCGGCATCCTGCTGGGTCTGGCCCAGCGGCGGCTTGGTGACATCGTTGGGTCCGGTGCGGGTCCCGCGATCCTGGGCTTGGCTCAGCGAGCCCCAGGCGGCGGCAGCAAGGACGAGGATGGCCAGCAAGGCGCGACGGCGAGACATGACTACTTCTCCTTCAGAATTGAGTGTTTTGTCGCGGCGCAGGGAAGATTGGTGCCAACACCTCTCCGGAATGTAAAGCGCTGCCTCCGCAAATGCAAAAGAAAAAACCCTGAAAGCCGCGCCGAAACGCCCATGCTCCCCTTCGGCGCCCACCGCCACGCTCGCTATAATCACGGCAGGTGCATTCATGGACAAGCTCCCCTCGCAGACCACCGACGCCCTGTCGAAGACCTTGCGCGAGAACCTGCGCCGCCGGCGCCCCTGGTACCTGGGCCGTGTCTTCTGGTTCGTCGTACCGCTCACACTTCTGGGTGGTTTCATCCTGTGGTGGAACCTGCCGACGGGACAGCCGCCGCGCTTGCTCGTCGTCGCCCTGGACCAGCTTAGCGCAGACGGTAAGCCGCTCACGCTGCGTGGCCGCATCGAGCCGTGGCCTAAAGATGCCCAAGCCGTCGCGCTGGGCGGAGTCAACGTGTTCTTCGTGATCGATCGCAAGGCCCAGCCGGCAACCAGCGACCCGTTCGGCGACCTGGTCGCGACAGCATCGGTCCTTCCCGAAGGCGGCGGCTTCACCGTGCGCCACGTGGGCACCAGGGAACGGCCCGGGTCGGAAGACAGCGCCCGCGTGTTTGCCTGGCCGGCCGACAGCAAGCTGCTGGTCGTCGATGTGGAAGAGACTCTGGCCGCGATTGCGGCGGACGCCTGGCCGCGCGAGAATCCGCTCGACATCGCACCGCGCCCCGATGCTGCTGCCGCCCTGCGCGAAGCCGAAGCCAACGGCTACCACATCGTCTATTTTGCTCTGTCGGGCGATTCTGCCCTGGCCTACCGCAAGGTGCGCGGCTGGATGTACCAGCGCATCGCCCGCAAAGACGGCTTCCCCGCAGGGCCCGTCCTCGGCCGCCTCTCGTACCACGACCAGACGGAGCCGCGGGCCGCGGCCATGCAATACCTCCTCAAGACCTTCCACGCTGCGCCGATATCGCTCTGTGCGCTTGTCGGCACCAAGGCGGCCGCCCGCAGCGCCGCGGCGACCGGTGCGCGAACCATTCTCGTGGCCGATCAGGATGACCGCCCGCAAGGAGACGGCGCAGAGATCATGTACGCCAAGACATGGCTCGAAGTAATGACGATGTTAAGCAAACCCTGAGCCAGGTATGCCGTGCGGGTTGAACTGAGCCCGAAGCGCCAGCGAGGGTTCCGCACTATCGTCCTACGATACGACCCATTCGTCGGCTCCAGATTCGGAACCCTCGCTTGCGCTTCGGGCTCTGACGCCTCCGTTTTCGCCGGTCGCGGTCAGGTAAGCACCCGCACGCTAATTCCGGGAGAACCGCGTACTTCGATTCCCGGCGGTTTGAACTCGCCGGCTCTGTGGACGCCTGATAAAACGACATTCATCCTTGTGATCACCACGTCTTTTGGAGTGCTGCACCATGGTTCGGGTGCTTACGCAGATTGGTCTGGCGGCGACGCTCGCATTCACCTTGCTGCACATGGATTCCGGCCACGCCGGCGGCGGCAAGCCGGTCTTTCGCGCCGGGGCCCAGGCCCAGGACATCACGCCCGTGAAGTTCCCCATCTCGGTCAACGGCGGCATGACCGATCGGCAGATCAGCGTTGCCCATGATCGCCTGCACGCGCGCTGCCTGGTGCTCGACGACGGCAAGACCAAGATCGCCTTCGCCGTCTGCGATAGCTGCATGATCCCGCGCGAGATCACCGACGAGGCCAAGCGCCTGGCGCAGAAAACGACCGGCATTCCAGCGGAAAGAATCCTCATCTCGGCCACGCACTGCCATTCCGCGCCGACGGTCGCCGGCGTGTTTCAGAGCGACCCTGATCCGGATTACGTCAAGTACCTGCCGCAGCAAATTGCCAAGGGCATCACGCAAGCCGCCGCCAACCTCAAGCCGGCGCACATTGGCTGGGGCGTCGGCCAGAATCCGGACCAGGTCTTCAACCGCCGCTGGAAGATGAAGGCCGGCTCCATCGCCGCCGACCCCTTCGGCAAGACCACCGATACCGTGAAGATGAACCCCGGCTACCTGAACCCCGGGCTCATCGAACCTGCCGGGCCCATTGATCCCGACGTTTCGTTCCTTTCGGTGCAGACGCCCGAGGGCAAGCCCGTCGCCCTGCTCGCCAACTACTCGTTGCACTATGTCGGCGGCGCCCCCGACCTGTCCGCCGATTACTTCGGCGCCTTCGCCGAGCGCATCAAGCAACTGCTCGGTGGTGACGACGCCTTTGTCGGCATCATGTCCAACGGCACCAGCGGCGATATCAACAACATCAACTTCGGCAAGGCCGGCCGCGGCAAGCAGGCCCCCTTCGAGCAGTGCCGCCTGGTGGCCGACAGCGTCGCCCACACGGTGCTGGCCTCCTACAAGCAGGTGAAGCATCGCCCGTGGGCGCCGCTGGCCATGACGCAGCGCGAACTGCAACTGGGCGTGCGCCTGCCAACGAAGCAAGACATCGCCCGGGCGGAAAGCATCCTCGCCAAGGCCAAGTCGAAGGTGCTCAAGCCGTATGACGAGGTCTATGCCCGCGAAACGGTGCTCCTGGCCAGGTATCCCGCCAAGGTGAAGGCGATTCTGCAGGCCATGCGCATCGGCGAGCTGGGCATCGTGTCGACGCCGTGCGAAACCTTCGCCGAGATCGGCCTGGAGATCAAGAAGAAGAGCCCCCTGCGGCCGACGTTCACGATCGAGCTGGCCAATGGCTACAACGGCTATTTGCCGACGCCGCGGCAGCACGCCTGGGGCGGCTACGAAACCTGGCGGGCCCGCTCCAGCTACCTGGAAGTGAACGCGGCCACGGCCATCGCCGCCAATCTGCTGGAGATGCTGCAGGAGGTGAAGTGATCATCCATGCTTGCTGTGCGTTAAGGGCCGAGCATGTTGCCAACGCCCGTCACGGCATTCGCCGCCCCATTTCAGCGTAGGTAACATTATCGATTGCATAACTAACAAACTGCACGGAGGCGTCGCACAGCGCCATGTTGAATCCGCCGGAGTGAGCACTGCCGAACAAATAGGTGTTCCCCACGCCCCAGGCGTCCTGCATCGGAGGCCAGTTGCCCGTGGTGCGCATGATGTCGTTATCGGAACCGACGTAAATGGCCTCGTTATCGCCAAGATCATTTCCGGTGCGGTAGTTGAGGGCGTTGAGGTACTTCTCGCCGATCAAGTAGGTGTTGCTCGTGCCCCGCGTGATGTCGATCATGCGTGTGGCACTGTGGGTGTAGATTACACCTGTGTAGTTTGCGTTGTTCCAGTTAAAGCCGGCAGCCGCTGCCAGGCTGCCAGGCCCGCCGGTGTTTTCGTTGAAGTTGTTCTTATCCCCGCAGCTGGCGGCATAATCGGCGCGGGCGCCCTTGGGCGGTGCGGGAATGGAGGTGGTGTTCCCATCTGCGAGGCCGATGTAGTAGGTCGAGGCGCCTCCGGTGAAAGGAAACGGGCCGCCGTCACGGCGGCTGGGGCAGTTGAAGCCGGGCAGCGGCTGTCCAAGGATTTGCGTTGCGATTGCCTGAGCTTGCGCCGCTTGGGCCATGGTCAGGCCCTGCCCCTGCATGAACAGAGTCTCCTGCTCGATAAAAGGCAAGATGCTGAACAGCCAGCCCCCCGGCTGATCGATGCCGCGCGTGTTCGGATTGCCGATCCATTGCCAGCCCCAGCCCCCCGAAGGAAACGCATGGTAGAGGTCGTGATGGCTGTGAACAGCCAGAGCCATCTGTTTGAGGTGATTCGTGCACTGGGTGCGACTCGCCGACTCGCGCACTTTTTGCACCGCCGGCACCAGCAAGGCAATGAGTATGGCAATAATGGCGATGACCACGAGCAGTTCAATCAAGGTGAAGCCGCGGCAGTGCAGTTTAGGCCTCAGGTTCGAAAGCATTTTATGCTCCGTTCGCTTGCTATTCATCGAGGTTCACGACCACCCCTCGATTCCAGGGGCTGACCTCTTCTCCAAGAACCGTCTGTGAATTGAATCGCGCTGGCAGCGTTTCCTGTCCGGCTGCGTCCTTGAGCGAGACTTGGATGCGATAGAAACCTGGCGCCACGCCAGAGAATTCAGCCCCTTCCTGTTTGAGTTGGGCAGAACCATGATCATCGGTGATGCCGGTGGCCGGTTTGATGGCGCCGCCGTGGAAATTCTCGGGCACAAACGTGACTCGCGCGCCGACTAGTGGGCTCCCGTGGCGCAATACTTTCAAACCGACTGCCAAGATGCCCACGTTTGCGTCTTGAAAGCGAATCAACCGCGCTTGCAGCGCGTCGACGTCGAGCTTCGCACCTTTCAGCTCGTTCTTGGCAAAGCTCTTCAGGGCCGGGCAGCCCGCTAACTCGTCGGCATCGAGGGCACCGTCTTTGTTCTTATCGTATTCCGCGAACGCTCTTTGCGCGGTAGCCGCCGGCGCATAGCTCGGCAAGGGCACAGATTTGGGGCGATCCGTGCACCCGCATAAGGAAACACTACCCAGCAGCACAAGTGCAGCGACCCTGAACATCCACCTGCCCCACGAAAATGAGCAACTCACGTGCCGTCTCCCGGCCGCGTGTCACGCCGCTGCATTCCGCCACGAGCCATCGAAACTTCAAAGGATGTTTTCGGCACGAGACCAGGTAACTCGGCGGGGTCTGGGCGTGAGTCTCCTGCCATTCTACCGCGAGGACGTGCAAATTCCACCACGATTCTGGGGGCATTGGGAGCATTATCCTGCCCGCTCCCACCCGTGTGCCTTCCTCTTGCTTGGTTCTCTTCTCGTATCAGCGCACCTTTAGTCCACAAACGTCTTGCTTCTTCGCGCCGAGCGCAGAATTCTAAGCTGCTGATCCGTGATATCGGGTTATCGGTGGTTACTCTCTTGCGGTTGCGGCAACGCCGCGCCAGGGTTCAAGGGAGGGATCCGCGCCGGGCATGCCCGACCACCGGGCCAGTTCATCTTGCCAAATTCTTACGGCCATTTAAGATGCAAGAGACACGGTGGGTGTAGCTCAGCTGGTTAGAGCGTCAGACTGTGGATCTGAATGTCGCCGGTTCGAGTCCGGTCACCCACCCCTTCACGTGAACCCTGGAAATCGCGCGAGCATCGCGGGACTTCCGGGGTTTTCTGTTGTGCCTGCTTCTTCCACGCTTGCTCGCTGTGCCGGGGTTTTTCTTGTGTTCTGCCGGTCAAGCCGTTAGGGTGGTACTGTTCTCTCGGGCCCGCCTCGGTTCCTTCCGGATGTTTCTCCATGACCGCACGCTGCGCTGCCGCCCTTATCGTCTTTTCGTCTGTTGCCTTCTCACCTGTAGCGGCCGCCGATTGGCCGACGTGGCGCCATGACGCCCGCCGCAGCGGGGCGTCGCCGCAGATACTATCGGCCAAGCTACACTTGCACTGGGTGCGGGAACTGCCGGCGCTCAAGACCGCCTGGCCAGACCAGGCCAAGATGCAGTTCGATGCCGCCTACGAACCGATTGTCATCGGCAAGACCCTGTTTGTCGGCTCGTCACGCTGGGATTGCGTGACCGCATACGACACTGCCAGCGGCGCCGAGAAGTGGCGTTTCTTCGCCGACGGCCCGGTGCGCTTCGCTCCGGTCGCCTGGGAGGGCCGGCTCTACTTTTCCGCCGATGACGGCTTTCTCTATTGCCTCGATGCCGCCACTGGAACGTTGCTGTGGAAGCTGCGCGGCGGCCCCGGCGACCGCCGTATCCTCGGCAACGAACGCCTGATCTCGACCTGGCCGGCACGCGGCGCCCCCGTCATCGCCGACGGCAACGTCTATTTCGCCGCCAGCATCTGGCCCTTCATGGGCATCTTCATCCACGCTGTCGACGCCCGCACCGGCAAAACCGTCTGGACCAACGACGGCGACGGCTTCACCTACATGAAGCAACCACACAACGCCGAGGCCTTCGCCGGCGTCGCCCCGCAAGGGCCTCTCACAGTGCTGGGCGACAAGCTGCTCATCCCTGGCGGCCGTTCCATCCCGGCCCTGTATGACCGTTCCACCGGCCAGATGGTGCGCTATCAACTGGCCGAGAACGGCAAGAAGGGGGGCGGCTTCGAGGTGTCCGCTCTGGGCAAGTACTTCTTCAACGGCGGCGCCGCCTTCGACCTGGCCAGCGAAAAATACTTGGGCGAGATCGGCAAACCGCTCGCGTTCACGGACAACATCGTGTTCGCCTACAACAAGTCCGGCCTGGTCGCGCTCGAGGCCGCGGCCGCAGAGGTCAGGGAAACCGAGACCATCGACAACAAGGGCAAGAAGACCAAGGTGACGCGCTGGACCATGCCGACGATCGCCGCGCTCAAGGTGCCGCCGCTGGAGACGCTGATCGTGGCCGGTTCGCGCGTTTATGCGGGCGCAGGCAACAAGATTCTGGGCTTCGATTTCGATTTGACCGCCCGTACGCTCACGCCCAGCTGGCAGACCGAAGTGGAAGGCAACGTCGCCCGCCTCATCGCCGCGGACGACCGGCTGTTTGCTGTCACTCTTGAGGGCCAGATTTTGTGCTTCGCCGAGCCGCCGGCCAAGACGGTACGCCATCCGCATCTGCAACTCAAAGTCGACACGCAGGACGGATGGTCCAGCAGGCTCAAGGAAATTCTGGACACATCAGGCCAGCGCGAAGGCTATTGCATCGCCTGGGGGATCGCTTCCGGAAACCTGGTCGCGGAGCTTGCCCGGCAGACGAAGTTTCACACCATCGTCGTCGACCCGGATGAGAAGAAAGTCGAGGCTTTTCGCCGCAAGATGGTGGCCGAGGATCTGTACGGCACCAAGATATCGGTCCACGTTGGTGACCCGGGCTCGTGCAAATTGCCGCCGTATCTGGCCAGCCTCATGGTGTGCGAAGACCCCGCGGCGGCTGGCATCGAAGCAAACAAGGCTTTCTTGGAGCAGGCTTATCCGCTGCTGCGGCCGTACGGAGGCGCTGCGTGCTTTCTGTCGCCTCATGGCAGCAAGCTGGCGGAGATTGCTTCCCAAACCCAGCTTGCAGGCGCGGAAACGAAGATCTCGGGCAACGTGGCCATGCTCGCTCGCAAGGGCGCCCTGCCCGGTGCCGGCAACTGGACCCACGAGCACGCCGACGCATCCAACACGCGCGTCTCCAAAGACAAGCTTGTCAAGGCGCCGCTCGGCATCCTCTGGTTCGGCGGTCCCTCCCATGACGAAATCCTGCCGCGCCATGGCCACGGCCCGCAGCCGCAGGTGATCGATGGCCGGTTGATCATCGAGGGCGTCGACGTGATGCGTGCCGTCGACATCTACACCGGCCGATTGCTGTGGCAGACGCGCCTCCCGGGCGTGGGCAGCTTCTACAACAACCTCGCCCACCAACCCGGGGCGAATTCCTCCGGTTCCAACTTTGTCTCGACCTCGGACGGCGTCTATGTCGTGCATGGCTTCCGCTGCGTGAAGCTTGACCTGGCCGACGGCAAGATCATCGCCGAGTTCAAGCTGCCCGCGGGGGAAAAGGGCAAGGCCTCGCGCTGGGGCTACCTCAATGTGGAGGGAGATTACCTCATCGGCGGCGCCGATCCCATTCTCGACCCCAAGCTGTTACCCAAGCCGCCCAAGGACCCGAGTGAAGGCGACGACAAGGAAGGCGGCGTCACCGATACGATTACCAAGCTGCTCAAGACCGCCAAGAACTTCAACGACAATATGTCCGCCAGTATGCAGCTTGTGGTCATGAATCGCCATACCGGCGCGGTGCTGTGGAAGGTCTCCGCCAAGCATGGCTTTCGCCACAATGGCACCTGCATCGGCGGCGGCAGGCTGTACACCATCGACCGCCTCTCCGGGGAACAACTCGCCAAGCTCAAGCGCCGTGGCGAAGAGCCCGCATCGCCCTTCCGCATCTTCGCCTTCGACCTCAAGACCGGCAAGGAGATCTGGAGCACATCCGCATCGGCTCCGGGCAAGGCGCAGGGCGACGAGAATACCGACTGGGGGCATGCCGTCTTCGGCACCTGGCTCAGCTATTCCGCCAAGCACGATGTCCTGGTGGAGGCCGGCCGCGTCGCCCGCGATTCCCTCACCGACGAGCCCAAGGGCATGCGCGCTTACGATGCCGCCACGGGCAAGGTCCTGTGGTTCGAGAAGAGCCACACCGGGCCGGCCATGATCCACGGCGACACCATCCTGCAGGGCCAGGGCGCCTGCGACCTGCTCACCGGCGCCCTCAAGATGCGACCCGATCCTCTCACCGGCGAGATGGTGCCGTGGAAGTGGATTCGCACCTACGGCTGCAACACCCCGGCGGCCTCCGAGCATCTGCTCACGTTCCGCTCCGGGGCGGCCGGCTTCTTCGACCTGTGTCACGACGGCGGCACCGGCAACTTCGGCGGCTTCCGCTCCTCCTGTACCAACAATCTCATCGTCGCCGGCGGCATCCTCACCGTCCCCGACTACACCCGCACCTGCACCTGCCTCTACCAGAATCAGACCTCCGTCGCCCTCGTCCCCATGCCCGAACTGGAAATGTGGACGTACTTCGGCACCAAGGAAGTCAAGGGCCAGATCAAGCGCCTCGGCCTCAACTTCGGTGCCTCGGGCGATCGCAAGGCCGACGACGGCACCCTCTGGCTGGAGCATCCCGGCATCGCCGGCGTCTCCCCCACCGTCAAGGTCACCACCACGCCTGCAAAGCTCTCCTACTATCGCCGCTTCTCCACTCAGGTCCAGGGACCAATGAGCTGGGTCACCGCCTCGGGCGTCAAAGGCCTGTCGGATCTCACCATCGACCTGGGCGGCAAGGGCGCCTATACGGTCCGCCTCTACTTTGCCGAGCCCGAGCCCATGCAGCCCGGTCAGCGCGTCTTCAGCGTGTACCTGCAAGGCAAGGAGGTCCGCGCCAACTTCGACCTCGCCAAGGAAGCGGGCGGCCCGAACCGCAGTCTGATGATGTCCTTCCCGGGGATCATCGTGGATGGAGAACTGAGCCTCCGCCTGGCCCCTCACCCCAGCGCGACCCTGCCTGAAACAATTCTCAGCGGCATCGAGGTCATCGCGGAGTAGCCGATTCTGGCGGAGAGGTCTGTCGAGGTGAGCGAAACAAAATGCACTTGCCCGCATCCGGTGTTGATTGCGCCGTGAAACCCCGCCCAATGAAATGAAGGCGATGGGATTCGAACCCATGACCTACGGATTAAAAGTCCGTTGCTCTACCAGCTGAGCTACGCCTCCGCCACGATTTATTCACGGTACGCTACCGTCCCTGTTCCGCGCTTCGTTTTTGGCACCGTTTTCATTCTCTCCAGTCATCGCTCGGAATGAGCCGGGCGCTTGCCTCCTGGCTGGGGCAGGCCCGTGAGTCACCTGACTCCGTGAGGCCATCCGCAGGTCTCGTGCACATTCTACCGATTCCTCCACTGCTGGCAAAGCCGGGCGACGGCAGCATCATCCGAAACTTTTGATTGCACCTGCGCGTTTCCCCTGGTAGCTTGCCGGGATATCGGTCAACACGTTTTGCACCAGGAGTACATCATGAAACGGTTCGCATGCGCTGTCGTACTTGGATTGGCGACACTCGCCCTCGGTCTGGCCGGTCCGCTGTCGGCCGGCAAGGACAAGAAAGACAAGAAGGCTCCTCCAGCGAAGAAGGCCCCTGAGATCCCGCCCAAGCAGGGCAAGTCGGAAACCATTCAACTCTTCAACGGCAAGGACCTCGAGGGCTGGGAAGGCTACAAGGACCTGTGGTCGGTCAAGAATGGCGTCATCGTCGCCAAGAACACCCAGCCCTTGATCGTCAGTACCTACCTGTTCACCAAGCAAAAGTTCAGCGATTTCCGACTCGTCTTCTCCGCCAAGCTGGTGGAATCGGAGATGCACTCGGGCGTGGCCCTGTGGGGCAAGAGGTTCCTGCCCAAGGAGGTAAAGGATCCCGTCAAGGATCACGGCGAATACACCTATCAGGGCCACCTGGTGATGTTCCCCTCCGGCTGGGGCCTGTATGACCTCTATCGCCGGGCCGGCAGCATCAACCTGCCTGCCGAAGAACGCAACAAGGCCATCAAGGCCGGCAAGCAGCACGACTGGAACGATATGGAAATCCTGGCCCAGGGGAACCGCATTCGCCTCGTCGTCAACGGCACGCTCGTCGTCGACTGGCGCGATCCGCAGCCCGAACTCATCGGC
>Ga0070741_10015118_pt1 | contig 13172 bp, 10 predicted proteins | sample Coa_R1_4_FD_66440 | JGI IMG/M metagenome (GOLD analysis project Ga0070741, IMG submission 66440) | Surface soil microbial communities from Centralia Pennsylvania, which are recovering from an underground coalmine fire - Coalmine... | ecosystem: Environmental > Terrestrial > Soil > Unclassified ... | reverse complement strand
TGACTCCGCTTACAGGTTTTCTCTCCCACGACCGCTTGGCGGTATAGGTGGTAAGGCCGCTTTCATCTGCATAGTCGAATTCAATCGCAATGAAAGATTGCTTTGTAGGAAGTGAGAGTGCATTGCCGCGATGCATTCGGCCAAGTAGGTATCGCTCGTAGCGTTCTCTTGTGGTTAGAAGCCGATCGGCTGATTGACCGTACAAGCATAATCGGATGGCCTCTAGAAAAGTACTTTTGCCGGCTCCATTCTTACCGCCAATGAGGATCACTGGGCGATCGCTCTGAGTCGACAAATCAAGAGACTGTGATCCCGCATAGGTGCCAAAGTTGTGCAACGTGACTGTCCGAAGCAGCATTCCTATGCTCCTGTGTTGATCGGGATGATCTCATCGTGAGTTCGCCAATCTTCCTCAAGGACGGCAGCCAACTTCCTTTGGATAGAGGCACGCCTGCTCATACCTTGCAAGCTTCGTTCGACTTCAATGAGCTTCGCAAGCATTTCTGACGAAACGCCATGCTCGTCGCAGATTGCGTTCAGCACCAGAAGCTCTTCCGCCGAAAAGGCAGGTACTTCGTACCGCAGCCAAGGAATATCTTCGCCTATCACTTCTTTGTAAATTGCTGGTACAGAATCGGACCAGTCCCCCTCTTCTGAGCGCCACAGATTTCTGATGGCCTCAAGTTCGTCGCGATTGATGAGATCACCGCCCCTATTCGTGCCAGCCTTTCCTACCTTCTTCTGCACTTCCAAAAGACCTCTTAAAAGCGACTTTCTCGTGTCCAGAGTGTACGGTCCCCACGGTTGAGCCACCCCGTCTTTGACTTTCACTCGACCATCACGGCGCTTATATTTTCGGATACTAGGCCAGAGTGCTGAATCTTGGAGTGATGCGAGATGGTTGCGAAAGGCAAGAAATGGCTCTAGCCACTCCTCACCGTTTTCGACCATTGCTTCCATCGAAGCATCCTTGTTAACGACGGTGCATGTCCAGCAACCGAACCTAGAATTCCCGCACGACGGTGTCGTTTTATCAATTACGAGAGGACATTCTCCTGCTTGCGCATTGCGATAAAGCGTCACCAGGTCCCGGTTGTTTGCACCCCAGGGTGACGGCACTTGAAGTAGGTATGTCCATACATCATCCACTGAAAACGATTCAATCGGTGTATAGACAAAAGCTTTCGGGAGTGTAGAGTGACGTGAAAGATGGGAGCCATTGATGCGGTGCAAACTCATCACTTGGGCGCGGGTTGAACTCTCGGAACTGCGTACGCCTAGCACGACGACAACCTCACCAAATTGTGCGACTTTGTCCAAAATGAAGCTGTTTGCGGGATTGATCTTCAGTCTTTCGGTGCACCACCGGAACTGCGTCGATGGTACGGGATAGCCGCGTCCGATAACATTCACCCAAAACGAATCATTTGTGACCGGCGATACTTTGTGCGCCGTAATAGGTAAACCAGACGCACTTGCAGCGGAGTTGATCTGGCCGAGGGTTGTATCAACGTATTCGACAATCTTGGGTGTCTCTACAAGAGTGTCTGAAGAAATTACGTAGATGGGCTTAGAAAGGTCTGCGCGTGAAAGCCTTTTTAGTGCTTGCCAGATCAACTGGAGTGTAGTGGTTGAATCTTTTCCTCCACTGTACCCAATCACCCAGGGACGCGAATCACTCGTGTAAACGGTTCTAATCTCGTCTTCGAGTCTTTCGAGTTCCGCTCGGGAGAGTGTGCTCCCTCGCGCGATAGTGGTTACAAGCTGAGCCATTATGATGATGCCCTCATTTGTGCTTCAAGCGTTCGATCTTCGTTTGAGAGTGCCAGCCCAATCCTTTTTTTCAGGTGAATCGCAGTGAGCTGCACGTTCGTGCTGGCTTTACTTACCCGTCCCGAAACGAGCGCACGGCCTTCCCATACTTTGGCGTTTCTTCGCGACCAGTCTACCTTCTGAAGAGAGGTGAGACGCTTTTTCCAATCCTTGGGATATTGGCGAATCAATTCGTACCCAACGAGTCCGAGTGCGTGTAACGCTAACCCGTGTGAATGGACGTATTCCTTGCGGAGTTCCGATGTCGCAACTTTGCGAGCCGCCGCTAAAGGCCATTCTGGAATGTGTTTTGAAATCTCCTCCCAATAAGTAACCGCAAGGCTCTTGTCCTCGGGGCTGATCTCGTCCGCTCGGCGCTTTCCCAAGAGCGACTTTGTGCCCTGATAGATACTGCTCAAGGTGAAGAGTTTGAGTGATCGATTAGAGATGCTAGTCCGTTCCATTTCGGTCATCTTTTTGAATACGGTAACTTCATCTGCTAGAGCGCGTGCCAACTGGGCAAGCGGACTACGTAGGTCATAGAGAATGCCGATGGACTTGGTCGGACGAATGGCATACTGATTGAGGTCCGCGAACATCTGTTGGCTCCGTTGCAGGCCGCCGTCGATGAAAAGCACGACAGAGATGGTTTCCTCCGCCAGTTCCGGATTTTCTGAAATCGCAGCCTCGATGGCGGCGCGGCGATGCTGTCCATCATTGATAATGAATCTGGCATTCATCGAAACGCTGAGAGTCCCCAAATCCGAGTCATCGGAGACTGTCTCGAATGACACTGGGCCGTCCACCGAGGCAGTGATCGAGGAAAAGACATACTGATCAGGGTTGTCCAGGATGTAGCGAGTGATCCCAGGAATTCGGGCTCGGTTTAGAGGGCGCTGGGCTCTCAATTCCGCCGGAAGCTCGTCCTCGTCGTAGAGAAAAATCTTAGGAATGAGACGCAACGGACACATGGCGACGTAGTAGGTTCGCCGGGCTTGGCGTCCTCGAAGGGCGGCAAAAGTATAGTTGAACGAATTGCGATGTGCCACATGGGAAGTTTAAACGATACCGCGTGGAAGTCAAATAGAGATCACAAACACCCTGAGGGGGCAGCAACAGGCCATTTTGCAATCGCTTAGGAGCGTTATTATGGTTCCATTCATGGTCAGCCCAATTTTACGAGGTCCTGCTGCTGCATGCCTGACGCGATTGAAATCAGCTCATCTGTACTTGAAAAATTCGTTGCCGATGTAATCCAGCTTGAGAAGCGCTACGCTCATAGCGATCGCGGAGCCAAACAAGAGAGACGAAGCAAGGTAATCGAGAAGATTGAAGAGGTTGCATCAAAGGAGCTTGATAAGGGATGAAGCTCCTCTCAATTACACTTTTCAATTTCAGGCAGTTCTATGGGCCTCAAACCATAGTCTTCGCGACAGATCCTACCAGAAATGTCACACTCTTCCATGCCGAGAACGGCGTTGGGAAGACAACCCTTCTGAACGCAATCCTCTGGTGCTTTTACGGTCAGCGTGGAGTAACTGCGAAGTTTAATAGCAAGAGTGACATCCTGAGCTACCAGGCAGCTGCAGAGAATGCCACATTGGCGCGGGTTGACGTTACTTTCGAACACGACAGTGAGGTGTATACCGTAACCCGTCGATACTCGCTTGCTGCTGGCGGACGCGGAGATGAAGCGCTAACAGCCTACGCAGTACGCAGCGGTAATACCGAGCCTCTGCCCGCACCAGAGGCTTTCATCTCCTCAGTTATCCCGCTAGAGATGGCGCACCACTTTTTCTTCGATGGTGAACACGCCGAAAACTTCGCATCCTCAGGGCAATTTCAACAAGTCGGTGAGGCGATTAGGAACATGCTTGGTTCGAATATCGCGGATTGTGCTATCGAGGACCTGCGCTACGCCGCGCGGCAATACGGTGAAGACCTCGCCAATCATGCCGACAACGATCAGATTCGACAGAAGAGTGTGGAGGTCGAGGAGGCGAAACAGCGTCTTGAAAAAGCGAGGACTTTGAAAGTAGCTGAGGAAGAAAAGATCGTAGTCCTTCGAGATCAAATAGCCAAAATCGATGAACAACTTGGAAATACTTACGTCGCGAAGGATCTCAAAAGAAAGCGGGACGAACTGGAGGCGAACGCTCGGTCAGTGCAGGTGGCACTTAGCGACGCAGAGCGCGATAGTGTGAAGTGGATCGGACGGCAAGCGATCAATGTAGTGGCGAGTCGTCTTTGCGCTGAGACGCTGCACTTTATCGATGAGGAAAAGCTCAGGGGGAAAATTCCCAGCCCATACAACGAAGAATTGGTTACTACTCTCTTATCCGAACTAAAGTGTGTATGCGGGAGACAGTTAGAGCCTGGGTCGGAATGGTATACGAACGTGCAAAATCTACTTCGCAAGGCAGGCAACTCAGAAGTCCAGAGCCGTGTAATGAAGGCTCGCGGATTTCTGGGGGAGCTGCGAGTGAAACGGGCTGGAGCACCGAAAGAATTAGAGAGAACACAGAAGGCCTATGCTCAGGCTTATCAGACAGCAAGGAGGATTGAACAGCAGCTGGAGGAAGTGAGTCTGAAAATTCAAGACATCGACTTCGACGGGATAGACAGCAAAGAGCGCGCGCGAAGAGATTTGAATGCCCAAGTGATCGCGTCAGCAAAGGCTTCAGGTAACTACGATACACAGATCAGGGTTTACGAAAACGTAATCGAGAAATGCACCAGAGAGCAAGAGCGTCTCGTTGCCAGCAACTCGAAAGCGCTAAAAGTTCTCAAGCGGAAGACGTTGGCCGAACGGGCGGGAGCGCTTTTGAAGGGCATCTTGGAATCGCATGAGGAACAGGCAAAGGCTTTCATTGCTAACGAGGTGAACGAAATCCTCAATGTCACGGCACGGCGAAATTATCGATTTGAGTTCGGCACAGGCTTTTCTTTCGATCTTACCTACAGTTCCAATGGAAAGACGGTTCCTAGGAGTAGTGGAGAGAACCAGCTATTGAGCCTGGCGTTCATCGCTGCGCTGATTAAATTCTGTCGCAGCCGTTCGAACGGCAAGGAAGATCCTCTTCTCATTCCTGGCGTCGTTGCACCCCTCGTTCTTGACTCGCCGTTCGGTCAGCTCGATAGCACATATCGAGTTGATACTTCTCGATTCATTGCGACAATGGCTGAACAAGTGGCGCTCTTCGTCTCAAGCTCACAGGGTAGTCAGGATGTGCTCGACAGCTTGGACAGCCGAATCGGTAAAGAATATGTACTGATCTCTGAGAACCGAGGGCCACGCAATGGGAAGCATACTGAGCAACTGCATCTTAAAGGATACACTTATGAGACCTCCATGTTTGGCTGCGAGAAGGAAATGACTCGCATTGTGGAGGTTAAATGATGCGCACCTTCCGCCACAATCAGCGTTATGAGTCATTGGTCGATCTACTTTATGGAAAGCCCTTAAAGAAGGCCAATAATCAACCGATTTTTGCAACGAAACGAGACCTCCTCTGCTTTGCAGCCGTACTTGGTTTCGACAGAGAAAAGAAAGGGCCGATTGAAACAAAGGCAGTAGAGTTTGTCGATTCGAGACCCTTTGAGAACTCGCAAGAGGCGATGAATCTCCTTTATCTAATCGGCTTGGCCGTCACCAAAGACGTTGATGCTCTCCGCGAAGAGAATGAGGAAAAACTGGTTGAAATCTTTGAACAGTATGCTGACGGTGGTCTGTCCATACTTCAAGAGTGGCTTGCAGAGACCCCATCGGACCCTCATGGTGATCGGGCAATTCTTGAAGCACTGAAGAAACATGGCTACCTCAGCGTAACTGATGAGCCGGCAGAAGACGTCGTAGCAGATGTGGAGTTTTAGGTGCTCCGTGATCTTCCACTGAAATCGGTCTATCGGAGTGAGGATGACAACATCCTCACTGACTTCTATATCCCCGCATTGTCACTTGCAAATTCATACGATCGAGCAGTGGGCTTCTTCAGTGCGGCTATGTTGTCATACGCCGCGCAAGGTATCGGGGCTCTGATTGAGCGTCAAGGGACGATGCGTTTGATTGTCGGCGGGGAGATCACACAGGAAGAATCTGATGCAATATTGAACGGCTACGATTTGCGGGAGCTGAAGGAACGTGTTGGTGCCACATTCTGCAAAACCATCGATCAAGTCGTTGAGGAATTGTCCTATGCCCGTCTTCAGGCTTTGTCTTGGATGATCGGACAAGGTGCACTTTCGGTCAAAGTCGCTCTTAAACGTCAGGGGATGTACCACGAGAAGATTGGGATCTTCCGGGATACCTCTGGTGACGAGGTTGTTTTCCAGGGTTCGGCCAATGAAACTGCTAATGCTCTGCTCCCTGAATTCAATTTCGAATCGATCAATGTTTTTCCATCATGGCGTGAGGAATTTCGCGCCCATGCAGAGCCTTATGTATTGGGGTTCGAAAAGCTATGGGCTAACAGAAGCAGAAACACCCTGGTGCTGGATTTCCCAGACGCGGCGAGACAAAAGCTGATCCGGATTGCTCAGCGGATGACGGTACCTCCAAAACCAGAGATAGAAGCAGCCATCTGGCAAAGCCTGTTTTCTCCAAGCGCAAATCTACCCGAAGATTTGGGGCCGAGAGAGCCAGAGGTATTGGGTGGCGAGCCTTTCGCCATCAAAACTCACCAACGTGTCGCGCTTCAAAAATGGCGGAGCCAAGATCTTCAAGGCATCTTGGCGCTTGCAACCGGGGCTGGCAAGACGATCACTGCTCTTTATGCCGCTACTCGGCTATTTGCGGCAAACCGTAAGAATAACGGGAAGCTCTTTCTTATCATTGCGGTACCTTATACAGACTTGGCGGATCAATGGATAGAGGAAGCCGCCTTGTTTAATATTCACGCCATTCCCTGTTATGAGACTGCTACGGCATGGACGGAAGAATTTGGGAAAGTTGCGGGGTTGTTCAATGACGGCCATCTAAGTTTTGCTTGTGTTGTTGTGGTCAATCGGACTCTCCAATCGGAGACATTTCAATCGATCATGAAGACTATCGCTGGGAGTAATTTGATGTTCGTTGGGGACGAATGCCATCGTCACCGCTCGACTCGTTCCATCGAATCCCTTCCGCAAGGTGCACGCTACAGATTGGGCCTTTCTGCTACTCCGGAGCAGTACATGGCAACTTCTGATGAAGACGATAAACTGTACAAGTACTACGGCCCGATTTGTGCGCGTTATACCTTGGGAGAAGCGTTGCGTGACGGGGTCCTCACACCATATGACTATCACCTTAGCATTGTTCATCTAACCGATGACGAGACAGAAGAGTATGTCGCGCTGACAGAAGAGATCAGCAAACGTTTAGCAGTTTCTACGATCGACGATGATGGAAGTTCGGGCGACCCCATCCTGGAAATGCTTCTATTCAGGAGAGGAAGACTGATCGGTTCGGCGAAGAACAAGCTTCCTACTCTTCGAGCGCTTCTCAGTGGTTCTTCACCTGCTCCGCTGTCCCTTTTTTACTGCGGTGACGGAAGTGTCGAATCTCCCAGCGAAGATGGTGAGTTCATGCGACAGGTTGAGGCCGTTTCACTTCTGTTAGGAGATTTGGGCTGGCGTTCGAGTCGATTTACGTCATATGAATCGAAATCCAAGCGGAGGCTTTTACTGGAAGAGTTCAAGATTGGGAATATCGATGCCCTAGTCGCAATACGCTGTTTGGATGAAGGCATCAACATACCGGGCTGTCACACGGCATATTTGCTGGCGAGCTCTCGTAATCCAAGACAATTTATACAGCGACGTGGTCGAATATTGCGGAAAGCTCCCGGAAAAGAAAGGGCCACGATCTATGACTTTGTAGTAATGCTTCCGGAAGCAGTCATTTCGTCTCACGAACAAGAGCGAAAGCTATTCGCCGCAGAACTCGGGCGTGTAGCAGAGTTCGCCGGTCTGTGTGAAAACTATGCGCAGGCCTACCGACAGATTCAAGGCGTTCTTGAACGTTACGATCTTGTTCATGAATTTCGGGAAAAAGGTGCTGATTTTGTGGGATAGAAACCCATTCTTTTGCTTCATGTAACTGCACTAGAGAATTGCGTTCGTTGGTCTATCGCAACGGCTCCGTTCCTTCATTGAGAATATCCAGATATCGACGGTAAACGAAAAGACGGTGCCGCTCGCGGCCGGTGGTCTCTTCGAGGATGCCGAGGTCGATCATGTGCCCTAGGGACTTCGCGACCGTTGGAGCGGAGATGCCAATCTTCTTTGCCGTCGATGGAATCGCAATGATGGGGTTTCGCTGCATGTGCTGAAAGACGCGCAGCACGGAGGCTGCGGGTCTGCCGAGTGTCTCGATTGTCTTCTGGTCCCGCTTGAATAGGTCCAGAATCTCGCGCGCCGCGTGGGCAGCCTGGTCGGCGGTGTCGCGTACCCCAATCAGGAAGAAATCAAGCCAGGATTCCCAATCGCCCTTGGTACGCACCCTGTCGAGTAAGTCGTAATATGCGGCCCGATTGGTCTTGAAATACAGACTGAGATAGAGGATCGGCTCTCGTAGCGCACCCTCCGCGCAAAGCAGAAACGTAATCAGCAGGCGTCCAAGCCTGCCGTTGCCATCGAGAAACGGGTGAATAGTCTCAAACTGCACATGCACGAGGCCCGCTCGAATGAGCAAGGGCAGGTTCGTGTGCTCGTCGTGAAGAAACAGCTCGAAGTGGCTGAGGCATTCCTCAAGAAGTTCCGGGGGCGGCGGTACGAAGATCGCATTTCCGGGACGGCTGCCGCCAATCCAATTTTGGCTGCGGCGAAATTCGCCGGGCTGTTTGCCGCTACCTCTTCCCTTGGAGAGCAGTATCTCGTGAATCTCCCGAATCAATCGCAGGCTCAGCGGAAAGCCGGCACGCATTCGCTCCAGCCCGTGATTCATGGCCGCAACGTAGTTCGAAACCTCCTCTACATCCTCGACGGGCACTCCCGGCACCTCATCATTCTCGTAGAGCAGAAGGTCCGAGAGGGACGACTGCGTGCCTTCGATCTGGGAGGAGAGCACAGCCTCTTTGCGAACGTATGTATAGAGGAGCAGCGATAGGTCGGGGAGGAGCGAAGCCAGACCGTCGAGCCTGCCAATGGCCTGATTCGCCTGTTCCAGCAGAATCTGAAACCGCGCCAGATCCACCGGCGGCGCAGGCGGCAACGGTGGCGGCACGAAAGCTCGAACAGTCTCGCCCTGAAACTGCTTGAGGATATAGTGGCCTAGTCGGGCGGACGGTTCGATCTTTGGCACGGTATCCTTTCGTTAATTTTCGAGTAACGAAAGAATAGTGCATCATCCTTTTGTTGGCAAACAGGTGGCAAAAGGATAAGCATGACCGGAGTTTGGCAGAGCCGCCCGACGCCTAGACCGCCAAGCCCTGTCCGGAAGCCAAATGGTTGATTAACTGGGGCTTGACGCCGATCTTCTGTGCGCTTTCGAGCGCCGAACTCTTTCCGTGCGATCTGGAGACGAGTTCTCCCAGTCGCTCCACACTGTTGGTGTAGAGGGTGGCATCCTGAGAAGCCCTCGATATCGACACATAGGCGAAGCGATCACTGACAAGTTCCGGGTGAATGCCGGTATCGACGTGGACGAGCACTCGATCCGCGGTCAGTCCCTGGGCACTGTGGGACGTGACCGCATAGCCGTGGTCAAGGTGACGCATTTGATCAGGACCGAGAGAGACCTTTCTGCCGCTGTCGAGATGGATGCTGGCACGGCCTTCCGGCGAGAGTGCCTCTACGGTGCCTTGTTCTCGATTGGCGATTCGCAAGTCCTTCATGGGCGCGGTGAATTGCACCCGGTCTCCAACTGCCAACTGGATCGTGACGGGCTTGTAGGTGTCGACGCCTTTGAGGCGCGAAGGATCATAGGAGACCTCCAAGCCATCCGATCGGCGGACTGTGATCTGATGCTGCTCCGTCTGGATCTTGACCACTTCCGCATAGGTGCCAGCGGCCAGGCAATGCTTGCCGCTGCCTCTGCGATAGCGAAGTACGTCTCCGACCTCATACTGCGAGGCCCAGGCACGGTCGGCTCCCGTATCCGACCGGCGACGACAGGCGATTCCATTCACTTTGCACCTCCGCTGACCTCGCGGATCAGCTATGGCGCAAAGTTAAGGTTGGTTTTCCGGTCGCGTCCAATGAATTCCAGGGAGACCGTTATGCCTCCACGGCATAACGATGAATTCCGGCGCGTAGTTTTGCCGGAATTCAAATTGCATGCATTCAAACCGGGATTGATGAGCGACTTGGCGATCTCGGATCAAATAACGGCAATGCACGCGCCAGTCTGACGCTGTTGCTATCAACAGCCATCAAGGAAAGGACTGCTAAGTTGCGAAGGATTCACAGCTCGTCCGTTTAAGAAAGGTTGAGCCTAGCGTCGCTAGATGACTCAAAATAGAGAGAGCACGTCCTTATCAACTCGTGCCGCCTTTACCAGGAGGGTTGCGATGTCGAAAGCGAATTTTTCGGTCGTGCTACTTTCGCCCGAATCTCTTCCTCCTATCGTGATCCCTGTCGCCTCGCTGGCTGCTAGTCCCGCCAGATAGTTAATTTGCTGGGGCACTCGGATGGCATCAATCGGCTTCTGCGAATAACGCGCAACGACTTCCGCCAAGTCTGTTAGATACGCAGGATCAAGCGGTGGGAGTTGCTGGTCCTTCTCAAGAATCTCCCGCGCACGGAGCATTTCTTCAACCCGGCGCAGGAGTTCTCGGCGGCTCTTGTATACGGACGGGCCACCGAACAGATACGGTGGCAGGGTTTCGGCCAGTCTGCTCGCCCCCGTGAATGTCACGAATTCGCATAGCTGAAGCACGGAAAGCGAGAACAGCGACAGGAGATCGAGGAAGGCAAACCGGCCCAGCAATGTACCGCTTAGGGATTTAGCATTGCGTCGGGTCACGCCAACAAGGTTCTGGATGTTTCTGAAATCTCGGTAGTACCAGTATTCGCCGCGGGTATATCCAAATAACCCGTCGAGATCATTTCGCCGCCCCAGCTGTTCCTTTAGCATCACGTACACATCAGCGGTAAAGTGAGCAGGAACCGGCTGGTTACCCACCTGTCTGCCCTTCCACAACTTCCACTCCTCAAGCGGGAATAATGCGATGTCGAGCTGTTGCGCCAGCCCATACATGTGAGCATCGATCTTACGGTCCGCGAAGATCGCGTATCCGCGCTCCGCCTTCAGGTAGCGCATGACACCCGCCATCATCAGGGTTTCCTTGATGGGGGATAGGCTCTTTGACGATCCGGCTTTGCAGCTGACACACACCGTATCCGGATGAAAATCCGTCGCAAACCTTGTTGCCAAGACATCGACATCAGTGATGTCAGTGAGTTTCTGTGCACCACGGGCGCTGAGTAGCGGCTCGGACAACGCGACATTCATGCGGACAAAATATCCCGCACTGCAGAGGGCCTGCGCTGTCTCCAGCTTTAGCAGGTAGTCCTTTTCAGAGAGGCTCGCTTTCTCCCTGACTTCCGCTGTTGGCCGCGGCGTGGGTACTTCCGGAGCGAGTGGCTCCGACGCGGGTGCTCCGGCCCTTACCGATTCCGATGCGGGAGACGGCACGTTCTCCTGCCCAGGAAACAGTGTGGGATTGGGGCTTTCCTGCGGTGGGGAATTATCCCCTCCTGAGGATTTCGACGAGGTCTTCGAGTTCGTCATCTCCAGCTCGCTTTCTTTTGTGCGCCAGGCTTATGCCGTCAAATTCATTACCGATCGCCCCTGGAGCGCTCAGTTGCGACGCATCGGCGATGTTGAGGCTCCGTTCCTCGACGATCTCGTTCCGGTTGAGAAGCTCGATGGCAAGGCGCACTGCACGTTTATTCTCTTCGCTCGGAATGAGTTGGAAGACGTACCAAGATCCAGTCTGAACGATCCGACCCACCCCCCGAAGGACAAGCTGACCATACTGCTGCTTAGCTTCACTGTGACTTGCCAAGGAATAGTTGCGGCTTGGGTCGAGCAGAGCCCGCAGCAGGGCCGCTGGATAGCGAATCCTGCTGGCGCCGGCATACTGCTGTCCGTACCGAACGCAAGACACGATTGCACGGGCTTTTCCCAGAAGCTCTCGTTCGGTCTGCTCGGTAATAAGGGCACCACTATAGGGGGTAAAAGTGAAGGATTTAACTCCAGCCACGGAATCTACGGGAAAGGTTGGGAGAAGTCCGATAGTGACTGCTTTGGCTGCCAACTCTTGCTCATGATGGGTAAGGTTAAGGAGGGACAGTTCGGTACCCGAACGCGCGGCTTGTACTTTCCCCATGATCTGCTTTAGCCCAGAGCTGGTCCCCAACTGCCCTAACGCTGAAGAAACCCGCTTTGGATCGAGATCCCAAAGCATCGGAGCAAATAGCATGGGCTCACCCGCACCGACGCTCAGGGATTCGACGAGCCGGGCGTTACTCGCAACTTCGAGAATCGTTTTCTGCAGCGTATCACTGGTCCCAGAGAAGGAGTCCAGTTCTGAAACGTACCGAGGGAATTCGACCAATTCGTCGAGTGCATAAACAGTCAGTTCTTCGCGCTCATCTTTCTTCCGCTGTTGCCAGATGTCACCGACACGTTCGTAGTTTTCGCTGAAGTCGATCTGTCGAACCTTCTCATACAGCTTCCCGCGGCGTTCCTCTATCAGGTCTGCTTCCTTGAGAACTTCGAGTACCGATTCAAAATGCATCGGGTCAATCTTGAGTTGGGCGGCCGCAATCGCAACAAGCCGGTCCTGGTCTTCGATGACATCCTGCCCGCGAATGAGCTGGCATAATCGGGCTGCTTGACCGAGCAGGCGGCTATGCCTGTAAAAGCGGAGGCGCGGTGAGGTTGGGTCGAGATTCGATGCAAAGGCACTCTCTAACTCGTAAAGCCGAAGTCCGACATGGCGTGAATCGATCTTGCCCAAAAGTCTCCTCCGAGCAGCAACTTCCAGCTTACCCTCGCTGCCAGAAAGACGTCGACTGGCGCATTCAGGGCAACCATTGGCGGCACCCCTTTTCTGACTGTGGGGACTTTTGTGGGTATACTCCTTCAAAAAAGTGCGAAATTGTGGGTAGTACCCACAATTTGTTGCGAATGGAATGCGCCTGTAAGGTGCTCATAATGGGCGATATAGAACAATTCTGAGCAATGCTGAACGGGGCGATTTTTCAACTGTTAACCGAAGGGTTGTAGGTTCGAGTCCTACCTGAGGAGCCAATCTTTCAGGCACTTACAGCACTACGCTCATATGAGCGTCCGAACAGCTGAAGTGATTCACCTGTTCGTATATGCAGAAATAGTATTTCGTACGCTCTCCAGCGCCATTTCGAATATCTCT
>Ga0070741_10015117_pt1 | contig 13172 bp, 17 predicted proteins | sample Coa_R1_4_FD_66440 | JGI IMG/M metagenome (GOLD analysis project Ga0070741, IMG submission 66440) | Surface soil microbial communities from Centralia Pennsylvania, which are recovering from an underground coalmine fire - Coalmine... | ecosystem: Environmental > Terrestrial > Soil > Unclassified ... | reverse complement strand
CCGAAAAGTGGGAACCGGTTTTCGGATAAGATCATGCGCAAACGAGTAATGCCATGACCGAAACAACGATGAACCTGCGCGGGCTGAAATGCCCGCTTCCGGCGCTGCGCGTGCGCAAGAAGCTGTCGAGCCTGAAAAGCGGCGATCTGATCGTCGCCGAATGCACCGACCCGCTGGCGGCGATCGATATCCCGAATTTGCTGCGGCAGACCGGCGACACGCTGGAGGCGCAGGACAAAGCCGGCGACGTGCTGACGTTCAAGATCAGGAAGAAGTGAGAGGTTTATCGCCGTCATCCTGAGGTGGCCCGCGAAGCGGCTCTCGACGGATGACAGGCACGGATTCGGGACCGTCACCCTTCGAGGCTCGCCGCGCTCGCACCTCAGGGTGACGGCTCAGGTCGGCCGCAGCAGTTCCGGCACGTTCCAGCGCATGGTCTGCCGGCCGTTCTTGAAGGCGGCGACCGGCTGGGCGATTTCGGCGATCGCCTGCTCCGGCGTCTGCGCGGCGAAGATGACGACATCGGCCGGATTGCCGACCGTGAAGCCGTAGTCCCTGAAATTCAGCAGCGCCGCCGAGCGATCGGTCAGAAGCTCGAAGCAGCGCCGCAGTTCCTCGGGGCGGTCGAGGAACATCAGATTGGCGTACATGTTGGCGATGCGCATCAACGAGCAGTCGCCGTAGGGCGTCGCCGGGTTGAGCACGTTGTTGGTGGAGAGCGAGCATTTGACGCCATGCTCGCAGAGCACGTGAGCATCGGCGACGCCGCGGCGCACGCTGTGGCTCTGGTCGCGGCCCATCAGGAACAGGTCGGTCGCCGGCAGCACGGTGACGGCGATGCCGGAGTCGGCAAGCTGCCTGGCGATGGCTGCGAGCCTGTCGGGCGGCAGCAGCGACAGTTTCGCCATGTGGCCGGCGACGACGCGGCCGCCGCGCTTGTAGCGGTCGGTGAGCTCGCGCACCTGATGGATGTACATGTCGTCGGCGGAAGGCCCGACGTCGAGATGCATGTCGATGTCGCAGTCGTATTCGCGCGCCAGTTCGAAAATGCGCCGGATCTGGCCGGGCCCGTCCTTGTCGTAGCGCGGCGCGCCGCCGATCACCTTGGCGCCGCGCCTCAAGGCCTCGACCAGGAGCTCGTCGGTGCCGGGGTAGCTGATGAGCCCTTCCTGCGGAAACACGCAGAGCTCGATGTCGATCGCCCACTTGTACTCGCCGATCAGCGCCTCAACGCCGTCATAGCCGCGCATGCCGATGCCGGGATCCACTTCCACCTGGGTGCGCATGCGCGTGGCGCCGTGCTTGATGCATTCCTCGAGCGTTTTCGCGGCGCGCGCGTGCACATCCTCGACCGTCATCGTCTTCTTCACCGGCGTCACGCCGAACACCGGCGACAGCTTGGCGCGTTCCTGCGGCGCACAGCGATCAATGATGCGCGACTTGTCGAGGTGGATGTGGCTCTCGATCAGGCCCGGACAGGCAAGCCGGCCCTGGGCGTCGTAGACCGGCGCATCGGCCGAGATGTTGCGGCCGATGGCGGCGATACGCCCGCGCTCGATGGCGATGTCGAGCGCCTCGCCGGGGCGGTCGTGGAGGCGGGCGTTGCGGATGACGAGATCCATGCCGGGGCCCGCCGCAGCCTCAGCCCAGGGCCACGACGTTGTACCTCGCCATCAGCGCGAGCAGCTTGCGCACGTCCTCGGCGATCACGCCGCGGTCGGCGTCATAGTCGCCCGCCAGCATGTCGACGAGCTCACCGAACCGGCGCGGCTGCTCGAGGCGCCGCCAGATGTCGCTGCCGATGTCGTCGAGGCCGTAATAGCGGCCGCTTTCGATATCCATCATGACCATTTCGTCGCGCACCGCGGCGGCGAGCACGCCGGAGCTGCGCGTGATCAGCGTGGTTTCGGCGATAATGGTATCGCTCGGCATGACGGTGCAAGCGCGCCAGCGCAGGCGCTGGCGCGCCGCCGCTCAGCTCGACGAGGCGCCGCCGCCGTCGGGCAGGTTGGCACCCTGCAAGTCGGTCTCGGAGATATCGGTCATCAGGAACTGCGGCGCATGCCATGCACGGCGCGGTTGCGGAAACGGCTTGGCCGTCGGCCCGTCACACCGGACCCGATCCGTCGAACGATCCATGGCCTGCCCTCCGGCTGCAATCCGATACAATCAGGTGTTGTAGGCTGCCGTCAAAGGTTTAATATATCGCAAAACGTGTCGGCGCAAGGGATTACACGTTTTGCAGAGTATTGGCGGCGATGAGGCCTGCCCCCACGTCATTTTCGGCGATGTGCTCGGCCGGGCCAAAGTCCAGGGCCTGCTGAATTACGTTGAGGCAAGGCAGAACCAATTCGAGCCTGCCGTGGTTCGCAGCCGCGTGACCGGCGCGAACCGGATCGATCACACTTTGCGCAACTCCATGCGGCTTGACGATCTCGGGCCATTCAGGGCCGCCATCGGTGCCCTGATGCAGGATGTCGCCTTGCCGGCGGCGAAAGCGCTGAAGGTGTCGGAAACCGCGCTCGAGCCCAGGGAGTTCTGCGTCCTCGCCTATCCCGACGGCAGTTACTTCAAGGCCCACATCGACACCAGCGAGGAACTGCACAAGGTGCGGGCACTGTCATGCGTGTACTATTTCGCCGCGACGCCGCGCCGTTTCAGCGGCGGCGCGCTGCGCATTTATGCAATGCCGACGCTGTCGGCCGCCAGGAGTGGCACGCTGCCGTTCATCGACGTCGCGCCCGAAACCGACACGCTGGTCGTCTTCCCCAGCTGGCTGCGCCACGAAGTGCTGCCGGTGAGCGTGCCGTCCGGGCAGTGGATCGACGGCCGCTTCACGATCAATTGCTGGCTGCACCGGGCGGCCTGAACCCGGCCTCACGCAAACTGCCGCGTCAGCCTGCGCCCTGTCACATTTCTGTATGTAACTGGAGGTTGTAATATCGTATACTGCTGCTATAGGATGTAGCGGCGGCCGCGGCACTTTGGAGACACTTGGGGGACATTCAATGACGACACCCTTCGTCGGACAGATCCAGCCCTTCGCGTTCGGCTTCGCGCCGCTGCATTGGGCGCAATGCAACGGCCAGATCCTGAGCATCGCGCAGAACACCGCGTTGTTCGCGTTGCTCGGCACGCAATACGGCGGCAACGGCCAGACCACCTTCGCGCTGCCGGACCTGCAAAGCCGCGTGCCGGTCCATGCCGGCACGCTCGCGGGCGAGACCTTCTTCCAGGGCGAAGCCGCGGGCGCCGAAAACGTCACGCTGACGCTCAACACCATGCCGGCGCACACCCATTCCCTCGTCGGCTCGACCGGCGATGCCGACACCAATGTCATGGCTGCCGGCGAGGCCCTGGCCAAAGTCGCCCCCGTGCCGGGCAAGACGGCCGATCCCTATTACTCGCCCGACACGCCGCCGCTGCAGCCCATCAACGCGGCGTCGGTTTCGACCGTCGGCGGCAATCAGGCCCACACCAACATCCAGCCCTACCTGGCGATCAACTGGTGCATCAGCCTGGCCGGCATGTTCCCGTCACGGGGCTGAACACGCCCGCGCAAGTCGGGCGAAGGGAGTGAACCATGAGCGACGTCTTTATCGGCCAGATCCTCATGTTCGGCGGCAACTTCGCGCCGCGCGGATTTGCCTTCTGCAACGGCCAGCTGCTGTCGATCGCGCAAAACCAGGCGCTGTTTGCGCTCATCGGCACGACCTATGGCGGCAACGGCATCCAGAATTTTGCCTTGCCGAACCTGCAATCGAGCGTGCCCGTCCACAGCGGCCACGGCACCGGCCTGTCGAGTTACGCCCTCGGGCAGACCGGCGGCTCGCCCGCGGTGACGCTGACCACACCGATGATGCCGGCCCACACCCACAGCCTCAATGCCACGAAAACGCAGGCAAACACCGGGACAATCGGCATGACCGTCGTGCCGGGCGTGCCGGTCGGCACCGACAATCCCGAATTCTACATCGCCCAGCAGCAGGGCGCGCCGCCGCCGCAGCCGCAGCCCATGGCGGCGGCGGCCTGCGGCCCGGCCGGCGCGAACCAGCCGCACACCAACCTGATGCCCTCGCTCTGCATCACCTTCATCATCGCCCTGCAGGGCATTTTCCCGTCGCGGTCCTAAAGGAGGGCGTCGTGTCCGAACCATTCCTCGGCGAAATCCGCTGCTTCGGTTTCAACTTCGCGCCGATCGGCTGGGCGCAATGCAATGGCCAGATCATGTCGATTGCGCAGAACGACGCCTTGTTCGCCGTCATCGGCACTACCTACGGCGGCGACGGCGTGCAGACTTTCGCGCTGCCCAATCTGCAGGGCCAGGTGCCGATGCATTGGGGCTCGCATCCGGGCCTCAACACGCAGATCGGCCAGGTCATGGGACAGAGCACCGTGACGCTCAACGTCAACCAACTGCCGCAGCACGTTCACACCGTCGTCTCCGCCCCCGCGCTGGCCGGCCAGGCCGGAGAGCGCAGCCCGTCGCCGACCAGCATCAGCTTCCTGTCCAACGCCAAGGGCAGCTTCGTCTATCAGAAGACGCCGAGCGCGCTCACCGCATCGTTCTCACCCCAGGCGATCGGCGCCGCCGGCAACTCGCAGCCGCACGAGAACATGCAGCCTTATCTGGTGCTCAATTTCTGCATCGCGCTGGAAGGCATCTTCCCCAGCCGTAACTAAGCGCAATGGAACCGGCCCCGGCCGATGTCGCGCCGCCGTTGGTCAGATTGCCAGCGGCGCTGGCGGCATCGGGCTACGCGCTGCGCCCCGAACGCGAGGCCGACCTGCCGTTCCTGCTGCAGCTTTACGCGTCGACGCGGCAGCAGGAGCTCGCCGCCGTTCCTTGGACCGAGGCGGAAAAGGCGGCCTTTCTTGCCAGCCAGTTCCAGGCGCAGCGCCATCATTACCGCACCTACATTCCGGCCTGTTCCTTCGCGGTGATCGAGCGCAACGGCGCGCCGGCGGGCCGGCTTTATCTCGAGCCGCGGCGGACGCAGATTCACATCGTCGACATCGCGCTGATGCCGGCACACCGCGGCAACGGCGTCGGCACCGCCATCATGCAGGCGCTGCAGCACGCGGCGCACGCCTCAGGGCGCGGCCTCGGCATCATGGTGGAGACGTTCAATCCGGCGATGCGGCTGTATCGGCGCCTCGGCTTTGCCGAGATCGTCGATCACGGCGTCTATGTCGAGATGGAGTGGCGCGGCGATCAGTTGAACGTCGCCTGATAGCTCACGCCCTGCGCGTCCTTGCCGACCGGCACCAGAAAAATGGTCAGCGGGCCCAGCGCCGCGTGCCGCAACCGATAAAGCCGCTGCGGCAGCACGCGCGGATCCTTGCCGAGGAACATCAGCGAGAACGGCGGCCGCACGCCGGGCAGGCCGGAGTGTGCCGGCAGCGGCTGCGCCTGGGTCAGGGTCAGCGGAATAGGCGGCACGTCGGGATCGGCAAAGGCAAAGGCTTCGCCGACCTTGTCGGCAAAATCCTCAAGCATCAGAGGCCTTTGCGCCGCCGCTTCCATGCGGCCGATATACTACCCTGACGGGTCTTTTTCAAATATGCAAGTTTCCGGCTATCGGTTCAGCCAGCGCCGGGCAAAGCCGAGCAGGCCCTGCGGCAGGAAGATGATCATGACGATGAACACCACGCCGAGCGGGATCAGATAGGGAAACTGCTCGCCGAAGATGCGCGCCAGCAGCTCGCGCAACAGCTGGAAGAAGCCGGCGCCGACGATCGGGCCGACCAGCGTGCCGATGCCGCCGAGCACGTTGAAGATCACGGTGTCGCCCGAGGTGACGAAGAACACGAAATCGGGCGCGGCAAATTCGTTCTGCACGGCGTAGAGCACGCCGGCAAGCCCCGCAAAGATGCCCGACAGCATCACCGACACGATCTTGTAGAGCTGGACGGGATAGCCGATGGCGCGGGTGCGCGCCTCGTTCTCGCGGATCGATTGCAGCACCATGCCGAAGGGCGAGCGCGTGATGCGCCGCAGCAGCACATAGGAGCCCGCCACCATCGCCAGCACGAACCAGTGCATCACCGCCGGGGTGAACCGCAGGTCGACGAGGAAGGGGATGGTGAAGTGCGGCCGCGTGAAGATCAGGCCGTTCTCGCCGCCGGTCACCGCCGTCCAGGTGAAGATGATGACGTAGAAGATCTGCGAGAAGATCAGCGTGGTGATGGCGAAATAGATGTCGCGCAGCCGCGTCGAGAAATAGGCGACGAACAGCGCGGCGCCGGCGGCGCCGGCAAGGCCGGCAAGCAGCGCCAGCCAGAGATTGGGCGGGCTGGTGTGCAGAAGCGCGCCGGCGGCGCCGTACATGCCGAGGCCGAAGAACGCCGAATGGCCGAACGACACCATGCCGGTGTAGCCGATCAGGATGTCGGACGACATCGCCAGCAGGCCCCAGATCAGGATCTCGGTGAGGAACTTGGCCCAGAACACCGGCAGCACCAGCGGCGCAACGATCAGCACCGCCATCACCGCGGCAAAGCCGCTCCAGTAGATTTTGTCGTGCCTGCTCATTTGGGCGTCGGTACGAAAAGGCCGGTCGGCCGGAACAGCAGCGTCATGATCAGCACGATGAAGGAGACGATGACCGCCTGCGCCGGGCTGACCCAGATCGAAGCGTAGGCCTCGAGCAGGCTGATGAAGATCGCGGCCGCGATCGAGCCGCCGAGATTGCCCATGCCGCCGACGACGACGACGATGAAGGCCTTCAGCACCCAGTCGAGCCCCATGGTGTGGTTGATGCTGCCGAGCGGGCCGAACAGCACGCCGCTCGCCGCCGCCATCGCCGCGCCCAGCGCGAACACGCCGGTGTAGACCCACGACACCGGGATGCCCATGGCCTCGGCCATGACGCGGTCCTGCGTGGTGGCGCGGATCCAGATGCCGAACTTGCTGTATTTCAGGAACAGCCAGAAGCCGCCGATGATCGCCGTCGACAGCGCGGCGATGACGATGCGGTACCAGGGATACTGCAGATAGAACAGCGTGAAATAGGCGCCGATCGGCTCTTCGATCTTGCGCGACACCGGCCCGAACTCCCATAGCGCGAAGTTCTGCAGGATCAGCGAAATGCCGAAGGTGGCGAGGATCGTGTTCAGGGGATCGCGCCCGATCAGCGGCCGCAGCGTCAGAATTTGCATCGCGGCGCCGAGAATGGCGACCATGAGAATGGCCACCACCAGCGCCAGCCAGAAGTTTCCGGTGGTCGCCAGCATCACCACGCCGAGATAGGCGCCGAGCATGAACAGCTCGCCGTGGGCGAAATTGACCACGTCCATGATGCCGAAGATCAGCGTCAGGCCGGAGGCGACCAGCGCCAAAATCAACCCGGTAACGATGCCGTTGACGGTCTGGATCAGCAGCAGGTCGAGCGGAAAGCTTTGCAGGAACTCCACCATCGCTTAGACCCCCAGATACTGCTTGATGACCGGATCGTGGACCGTGATCTCGGAAGCGGCGCAATGGTGGCGCACCGCGCCTTTCTCCATGATGTAGATGCGCTGGCTGGCTTCGAGCGTCAGCGGCACGTTCTGCTCGACCAGCAGGATGGCGACGCCCTCCTTGTGCAGCACCTCGATGATGTTGCTGATCTGCGAAACCATCCGCGGCATCAGGCCCTCGGTCGGCTCGTCGAGCAGGATGATCTTGGGCTCCAGCATCATGGCGCGCGCGATCGCCAGCATCTGCTGCTCGCCGCCCGACAGCGTGCCGCCGGCCTGGTTGCGCCGCTCGCCGAGCCGCGGAAAATAGCTGAAGGCCTTGTCGAGCAGCGCCTTGCGCTTGTCCTCGGTGACGCCCTCGCGGTCGAGCCCGGTGCGCAAGTTCTCCATCACCGTGAGCGCGCGGAAGATGCGGCGGTCCTCCGGGACGTAGCCGATGCCGAGCCGGGCGAGACGATGCGGCGCCAGCCCCGTGATCGGCGCGCCGGCCAACAGCACCCGGCCCTGGCTCGGCAGCACCATACCCATGATGGTCTTCAAGGTCGTCGACTTGCCGACGCCGTTGCGGCCGAGCAGCCCGACCACCTCGCCGGGCGCGACCTCGAGGCTGACGCCGTGCAGAATGTGGCTCTTGCCGTAATAGGTGTGCACGTCCTCGACCAGGACGAGCGGGGTGGTGCTGGTGGCGGCCGTGCTCATGTCTTGAGGTAGACCTCTTGCACCTTCGGATTGCGCTGGATCTCTTCCGGAGTGCCGTCGGCGAGGATCTCGCCGTAATGCAGCACGGTGATGCGATGGCAGAGCTCCATCACCACCTGCATGTCGTGCTCGACGATCAGGATAGTGAGATTCTTGGCGATGCGCCGCACCAGCTGCATGGTGTCGTGCGTCTCCGCGGCGCTCATGCCCGCGGTCGGCTCGTCCAGCAACAGAAGCTTCGGCTCGGTGGCGAGCGCGATGCCGATCTCGAGGTTGCGCTGCTCGCCGTGCGACAGGTTGGCGGCGAGCTCTTCGGCCTTGCCGAGCAGGCCGACCGCGTCGAGCGAGGCTTCGGCCTTCTCGTTGATGTCGGCAAAGCTCGCGTGGTGGCGCAGCATGCTCCAGGCATGGCGGCGCGATTGCGCGGCGATACGCACGTTCTCCAGCGCGGTCGCGTTCGGCATGATGTTGGTGATCTGGTAGGAGCGCGCGATGCCCTTCTGCGAGATGACGTTGGAGGGCTGTCCGGTGACGTCCTCGCCGTCGAAGAAGATGCGGCCCGAGGTCGGCGGCAGCACCCCGGTCAGGCAGTTGAAGAATGTGCTCTTGCCGGCGCCGTTCGGTCCGATGATGGCGCGGACCTCCTCGCGCTGCACTTCGAAATTGATCTGGTTGAGCGCCGTCAGCCCGCCGAATCGGCGGCTCAGCAGTTCGGTCTTGAGTATGGGGCCCGGCCGCGCTCCCCGGCTGTCCGCCGGGGAGCGTTGGCCGATGACGGCTGGTTCGCTCAATTTAGGCCGCGGGGAAGTGGCACGCCGGCGGAACGAAAGTCTTGTCCTTCGGCACCGCCTCCAAGAGCTTGTAGTCGCCGTTCTTGATCTCGAAGATGAACTCGGTCAGGAAGGCCTGGTGGTCGTCCTTGCGCAGGGTCTTGTCGCCCTGCGGGAAGTCCTCGCCCTGCTTGACCTCGAGACCCTCGAGCGCCTCGATCAGCTTCATGGTGTCCTTGCGGTCGTCGAACTTCGACTTCTCCATGGCGATCTTCATCGCGTTGAGCGCCTCGTAGTCCGACTGCACGTATTTGTCGGGGCGCGGGCCCGATGGATCGACCTTGATCAGGCGCTTCTTGGCCTCTTCGTAGAACTTTTTGTGGGCCGGCGTGTCGAGCGGCCCCTGGAAGATCGGAATGTAACGGTTGATGGCGGTGAAGCCCTCGACCTTGTTGCCTTGCGCCGGCAGGTTGGTCGGCTCGGTGATCGAGCCGTCGCCGGCCATCTTGTACTTCTTGCTGAGGCCGAGATCGTAGGCCTGGTTGACCAGTGTCACGCCGTCCTTGCCGAAGAAGATGCCGAACAGGCCGTCGAAGTTGCCGGAGATTTTCGACAGGAACGGCGTCATGTCGGGCGTGCCGAGCGGAATGCCGGTGGTGCCGACCACTTCGCCGCCGTTCTTCTTGATCGAGGCGGCGTAGGCGTCGCGGGTCGACTGACCCCACGAATAGTCGGCGTACACGATGTGCCACTTCTTGCCCATCTTGGTGAGCGTCGGGCCCATGGCGACCGCTTGCGCCGGCGCGAAATCGTGCAGGCGGAAGGTGTAGCGGTTGCAGGCGCTCGTCGTCAGCGTGGTGTCGAGACACACGGTGATCATGTTGAGCACCTTCGCCTCCTGCCACACCGGCATGCAGGCGATGCAGATATTGGACAGGAAGCCGCCAACGTGGACGTCGATGTTGTCTTCCTCCACAAGCTTCTGGGCCTTGCGGCGTCCGACGTCGGGCTTGGACTCATCGTCCGCGAGAACGAGTTCGACCGGACGGCCGTTGATGCCGCCATTGGCGTTGATGCGGTCCGCCGCCATCTGCAGGCCGACCACTGAGGTCTTGCCGCCGATCGCGCCGGGGCCGGACAGCGGCTGCTCGGAGCCGACCTTGTACGGCTTGGCGGCGCCGAAGGCGGCGCGCCACGGCGCCGGCACCAGCATCATGGCGCCGATGGCGCCGCCGCCCCAGCCGACAACGCGCCGGCGGGTGACCTTGCCGCTGTACCAAAAGTCCTGCGCCCAGGCCTCGTCTTTCCATTTCTCAGTCATTGCTCACGTCCTCCCACTGGATGTCGGGTGTATGAGCGCCTGCCTGCGGCGGCGCTGCAGTATTACGGATTGTCTGAAAGGAAAATGCCGCGCAGCGCAGCGTCGTGCGCCGAATTCGGCGCCAAACGCCGCCGCAAGCCAGCCCGTGCCGGCCGAACGCGGCATGCTCAAGTCCTCCCTCGGGGCCCTTTTCCAGGGTCTTGGCAAGCACTTGTGCCTCTAGCAAACGCGCTCCGTGGGCAAGTTTCAACCGCTATTTTGGTCTGGCCCGCGTTTTCACCCCATCGTAAGTTGCGCAGGAAACAGGCATTCTCAGCCGAGCATGGAGGTTTTCATGGCGGTGAGCCCATTGCGTCGCGACGACAAGGCGCTGCCCGGCAGCGGCCATGCCGCACGGCTCGCGGTGAGGAGCGGTGCGCACCGTGGGGCGACCGCTGGGCTGGCGCCCGGCTATGTGCAGGGCAACCTGGCCATTTTGCCCAAGGCTTTGGCCGCGGATTTCCTGCAATTTTGCCGGCTCAATCCCAAGCCGTGCCCGCTGATCGGCACCTCCGCGCCAGGTGATCCGCGGGTGCCCGAACTCGGTGAGGACCTCGACATACGGACCGACCTGCCGCGCTACCGCGTCTGGAAGAACGGCGAACTGGCCGCGGAGCCGGAGGACATCAGCGAATTCTGGCGCGACGACCTCGTCAGCTTCGTCATCGGCTGCTCGTTTTCATTCGAGGAGGCGCTGATGGCGGAAGGCATCGAGTTGCGCCACATCGCGCGCGGCTGCAACGTGCCGATGTACCGCACTTCGATCGCCACGCACGCCGCGGGCCCCTTCCACGGGCCGATGGTGGTGTCGATGCGGCCGCTCAGGCCGGCGGATGCGATCCGCGCCGTGCAGATCACCACGCGCTTTCCCTCGGTGCATGGCGCACCGGTACACATCGGCAAGCCGGAGCTGATCGGCATCAAGGACGTGATGAAGCCGGACTACGGCGACGCCGTCGAGGTGCGCGGCGACGAATTGCCGGTGTTCTGGGCCTGCGGGGTGACGCCGCAGTCGGTGATCGCCACGGTCAAGCCCGAGTTCTGCATCACGCATTATCCGGGCAGCATGCTGGTGACCGACCGCAAGAACACCGAGTTTGCGATTATGTAGAATCTCGCCTTCCCTCCCCCTGAAAGGGGGAGGGTCAGGGTGGGGGTCGTACAGCGCTGCAAGAAATTCGCGATATCAAGTGACCCCACCCGATTGTCGCCGCTACGCGACGACAATCGACCTGCCCCTTGCAGGGGGAGGTAAAGAACAGCTACGCCGCGTCGCGCGCGTCCTTGTCGAGCAGCCCGGCTTCGATCAGCGCCTGGCGAATGCGCATAATCTCGGCGCGTTCGAGCTTGACCAGCGGCGGGCGCACCACGGCGCGCGGCAATTTGCCGAGCAGCACCAGCGCTTCCTTCATGCGGTTGTGCATGTCGACAAAGGGATCGGCATAGAACACGCGCGCGGTCGGCTCGATGCGGTCGGCAAGGCGCTTGGCCTCGGCGAGGTCGTTCTTCTGCACGGCGCGGAACAGCCTGGCCTGCAGATCGGCAATGACGCTGCCCGAGCCCGACAGCAGGCCGTTGCAGCCGATGACCAGCGAGGGAAACAGCCACGACGAGTGCGTGGTCAGCACGTTCACCGGCCGCGGCAGACTTTGCAGCGTGCGCACGTGCCATTCGTGATGCGGCACGTTGCCGATCCAGTCCTTGATGGCGCGGATGGTCGGCACCTGCTCGCACATCTTCAGCAGAGTGTCCTTCGGATAGCCCTGACCGGTCGCCAGCGGATATTGGAAGGCGATCAGCGGCAGGTCGGTGGCATCGGCGATGCGCTTGAAATGCGCGAGCGCCATCGCCGCGTTCTGCCCGAGCGTGAACGGCCCCGGCGGAAACACCAAGAGCGCCGAGGCACCGCCTTGCGTCGCCATCTTGGCGAGCCGCGCCGCCTCGATCGAGCCGTCGGCCCAGATGCCGTTGATCAGCGGCAGCCTGGCGCCGATCTCGTCCTGCGCAATGTCGAGCACGCGGCGCTGCTCGTCGAAAGTGCAGGAGGCGACCTCGGTCGAGTGCGCATTGATGGTGATGGCGGAGAGGCCCTCGACCGCGGCGACGTCGCGCAGATGGCGGCGGAAGCTTTGTTCGTCGATCGACAGGTCATTCTCGAACGGCAGCAGCACCGCCGGGATCACGCCGTGGGGGATGTAGTTGGGGTGACGGGGCATAGGGCGCCTCCTATTAAGTCAATCCGTGCAGCACTTTCTCTTCCCCTCTCCCCTTGTGGGAGAGGGTGCCCGAGCGGAGGCGAAGCCGAGCGAGGGCGGGTGAGGGGTCAGCATCCATTTGAAGCACCGACCCCTCACCCGGCTCGCCTGCGCTATCGCTCCGGCTCGCCACCCTCTCCCACAAGGGGAGAGGGGAAGCGAGCCCGCCGCACAGCGTTTACATTCTAACCTATTTCACCGGCGCGGCGTCGGGCAGATAGCGCTGGCCGAACACCGGCTCCTTGTAGGGCGTCGGCGGCAATTGCCAGGCGCCGGTCGAGGGCGGCCGCACTTCGGCGTCGACATGGACGTCGAGCAGGAACGGCTTGTTGGCCTTGATGGCGTGCTCGAGCGCCTCCTTGAAGTCCTGCGACCTGGTCACCGTGATGGCCTCGACCCCGGTGGCCCGCGCCCAGGCGGCGAAGTCCGGATTGTACGGCTTCTGGTTCGGCCCCTCGTGGAACATGGTGCCGTGTTCGCGCCCGCCGAACATGCCCAATTGAATGTCGCGGATCGACACCCAGCCGAAATTATTCCAGATCACCCATACCACCGGGATGTTGTATTCGACCGCGGTGCACAGCACGTGCGGCACCATGGTGAAGCAGCCGTCGCCGGTGACCGCGA
>Ga0070741_10015116_pt1 | contig 13173 bp, 7 predicted proteins | sample Coa_R1_4_FD_66440 | JGI IMG/M metagenome (GOLD analysis project Ga0070741, IMG submission 66440) | Surface soil microbial communities from Centralia Pennsylvania, which are recovering from an underground coalmine fire - Coalmine... | ecosystem: Environmental > Terrestrial > Soil > Unclassified ... | reverse complement strand
CGCCTCAACGTCAACGGCGGCGCGATCGCCGTCGGCCATCCGTACGGCATGTCGGGCGCTCGCCTCGTCGGCCACGCGCTGCTCGAAGGGCGCCGCCGCGGCGCGAAGCGCGTCGTCGTCACGATGTGCGTCGGCGGCGGCATGGGGGCGGCCGGCTTGTTCGAGGTCGTCGCGTAGCGCGTTCGAATCGCGCTAGGAGACCGTCACCGCAATCCTGGTGGACGTCGTCTTCTCGCCGTCGCTCGCCGACAGTTCGATCTCGTAGTCGCCCGGCGCGCTGAACGTGGCGCGCGTGGACGCGGCCGCGGGGCTCGAAAAGGTGACGTCGCCCGGGCCGCTGATCTTCTTCCACGCGATCGTCACGCGGCTGCCGCGCGGCAGGCCGTCGTCTTCCACCTGCCCGGTGATCGGCAGCGCCTGGCCGGCGCGCGCGGCCAGCGTTTCGAGCGGCTCGCCGAGCGGGCTGATCGCGTGCGCCATCGGCGCCCGGTTGACGCACACGTTGCGCGGCGCCCCGGAGACGTCGAGACCGGCCATCACGCGCTTCTGGCTGTTCAGCTCCAGTTCGTACAGCGGATCGAGCGCTTTCGCGGTGGTGGTCGTCGTGCGTCCGGCGAACGTCACGGTCCACTGCAGCGTGCCGTCGAATCCCGCGTCCACGACGAGCGCGCAGGAGAAGCGGTGGCGTCCCTTCGCGAACGTGACGGGCTGATTGCGATCGCCGGGCGCCGGCGCGAACCGGTTCGCGTCGCCGGGCTCGATGGTGACGTCGACGTTGTTCTGGTTGAAGTAACCGAACGCGAGGACGTAGCCGCCATTCGGCTGTTTGACGTAGCCGTCGTACTGCACGAACACCGGCGCGGTCGGCTGCGCCTGGACCGCGACGCCGGCCGCGGCGACGGCGAGGATCAGGATGCGGAGCGTGTGCTTCATCGTTTGGCCTTCAACGCCATCGCGAGGTTCTGTCGCGCGTCGGCGAAACCGGGTTGAATCTCGAGGGCGCGCCGGAACTCGGCGATCGCATCGTCGATGCGACCCGTGGATCCGAGCGCGATCCCGAGGTTGTTGTGCGCCTCGGCATAGCCTGGCGACAGGCGAATCGTCGCGCGGAATTCGTCAATCGCCTCGTCCAGCCGGCGCGCGTCGAGCAGCGTGCTGGCCAGATCATAGCGATTTGCGGCCTCGTCGGGCGCGAGGCCCGCGGCCGTGCGCAGCGCGGCGATCGCGTCGTCGGTGCGGCCGGCGGAGGCGAGCGCGTCGCCCAGATTTCGGTACGCGGTCGCGGAATGCGGGTCGGCCGCGGCGGCCGCCCGGAATTCGCGGATCGCGTCGTCGAGCTGTCCAGCCGACGCGAGCGCGATCCCGAGATTGTTGTGGACGTCGGCGGACGCCGGCTCTTCCCGCATCGCGCGCTCGAAGTGCGCCGCCGCTTCGCCCGCCCGGCCCTGGTCCAGCAGCAGGTTGGCGAGGTTGAAATGCGCCGCCGCGAAATCGGGCTGCAACTGCAGGGCGCGCTCGTATGTGGCGCGCGCTTCGTCGATCCGTCCCGCGGCGCGCAGCGCCGACGCGAGATTGCTGTACGCCGGCGCGTAGTCCGGCCGCTCGGCGATCGCGCGGCGATACTCCGCGATGGCCTCGTCGGTGCGGCCGTCGCTCTGCAGCGCCGCGCCGAGGTTCGTGGCGGTGACGGCGCGCATTTCCGCGGCCGACGCGACCGGCCAGTTGCAGAAGACGGCGACGACGGCGACCGCCGCCGCGAGCGCGCGGCGATGCGGCCACGGACTGACGCGGCGGAGCCCGACGATCGCGGGCGATGCGAGCAGAATCAACATCGGCGCGAGCGGATAGCGGTAGCGGGCAAACACATAGAACAGCAATACGCTCGCCGCGTAGGCGGCGATGAGCGCGTAGACGACGAGCAGGCGGCGGCGATCGCGCCAGGTGACGAACCCGCCGATCACCGCGAGCGGCACGAGGATGCCGAAGGTGCCGACGGGACCCAGCAGGCGAAGGGGCAGCGACCACTCCGCATGGGTCGACTGATCTTCGGTGTCGACCATTTCGGTGCGGTTCCACAGCAGCACGAACTTGCGTCCCATCAGCTTCAGCCAGGCGCCGGGCTGTCCCGCCATGAAGTCCACCGCGCGTTCGGTCCAGTAGCTCGACACCTCCGCCGGCGTCAGCGTGCGGCCGGCGGCGCGCTCGGCGAGATCCGTCGCGTCCTGACGCTCGTACTCGGGGGCGCCGCGGCCGTACTTCAGCGACTCGTAGCTGCCGTCTGCGCCGGGATGGTTGCCGATGAACAGGTTCGGTCCGAACTGCGACGTCGTGATGTAGACGCCGCCGCCGACGACGCTGTTGCGGATCGCCACGGGCGCGATCGCGACGGCGACGCCGAGGGCGAACGCGGCCAGCGCGCGCATCCGTGCGCGCACGAACGCCCAGACGGCGAGAACGGCCACGAAGACGAGCGCGTTTTCGCGCGTCAGCGCCAGCGCGCCGACGGCGAGGCCGAGGGAGATCCAGTCCATCGGCGCTCGACCGCCCGCGCCCGTGCGCACGATTCGGGCGACCAGAAACAAGGCGAGGCAGACGAAGAACACGTCGAGCACCGACTTCTGCAGGAGCCCGTCGAAAAAAATCGCGGGCGCGTAGAGGGCGAGCATCAGCCCGGCGGCGACGCCGGCCGCCGGCGCGAACAGACGGCGCGCCGCCGCGCCGAGCAGGACGCACGAGCACGATCCGACCACGGCCTGCACGATGCGAACGAGCATCAGGCTGCGGCCGGCGATCGCGTAGAGGGTGCCGAGGAAGTACGGGTACAGCGGCGCTTGATAGAAGACGTCGCGGCCGATCCATTCTCCGCCGGCGATCCGGCGCGCCCACTCGTCGTATCCGCGCGAGTCGCCCATCAACACGTCGAAGAACGGCGCCTTGCGAATCTGCCATACGTGCACGAGGCGCACGGCGAGCGCGACCAGAAAAATCGCGAGGGAGGACAACAGCGGTATGCTAGCTCACCATCGCCGAGGACGCAGGGGACGCAGAGCCAGATGGGTGTTCGTGTGCTGGGTGTTTTCGCCTGTTTCGTGGGCGCGTTGGCCTCGCCGCCCACGGCCTCGGCCGCCGCTCAACGCGCGCCCGTCACGTTCAACAGGGACGTCGCGCCGATCGTCGCGGCCCACTGCGCCGTGTGCCATCGCCCCGGCGCGATCGGCCCGTTCAGCCTGCTGACCTACGACGAGGTCAAGCGGCACGCGGCGCAGATCGCGGCCGTGACCGCGCGGCGCCTGATGCCGCCGTGGAAGCCGGTGCGCGGCGAATTCGAAGGCGACCGGCGGCTGGGCGATGCGGACATCGATCTCATCCGCCGCTGGGTCGCCGCCGGAGCGCCCGAAGGGCCCGCCGCGTCGACCAACAGCCCAAACGGCGGCAGCCTGCCGTCGGCGGCCGCCAGCGGTGACTGGCAACTGGGCGCGCCGGATCTCATCGTCCGCATGCCCGCGCCGTACGTCGTTCGCGCGGACGGTGGAGACGTGTTCCGGACGTTTGTCGTCGCGATCCCGACCGAGCGCGCGCGATTCGTGCGCGCGATCGAATTCCATCCGGGCAACGCGCGGGTGGTGCATCACGCCAACATCGGCATCGATCGCACGCAGTCGTCGCGTCTGCTCGCCGCGAGGGATCCCGAACCGGGCTACGTCGGCGGCATGGTGCCCGATGCGCGCTATCCCGAAGGGCAGCTGCTCGGCTGGACGCCGGGGCAGGTGCCGCATACGGCGCCTCCGGGTATGTCGTGGCGCCTCGACCCGCGCAGCGATCTCGTCCTGCAGCTCCACCTGCAGCCGACCGGCCGGCCCGAGTCGCTGCAGGTCACCGTCGGCTTCTACTTCACCGACGATCCGCCGACGCGGACGCCGCTCGGGCTGCGGCTCGGCAGCGAGACGATCGACATCCCCGCGGGCGACGGCGACTACGTCGTCAGCGACGAGTACACGCTGCCGGTCGACGTGCAGCTGCTCGCCGTGCAGCCGCACGCGCACAACCTCGCGCGGCGGATGGAAGCGACCGCGGCGTTTCCCGACGGCCGCGTCCGCGATCTGATTGCGATCGACGACTGGGACTTCCGGTGGCAGGACGTGTACCGCTACGTGGCGCCCGTGGCGCTGCCGAAGGGGACCCGCGTTCGGATGCGGTACACCTACGACAACAGCGTCGACAACCCGCGCAACCCGGTGCATCCGCCGCGGCGCGTGGTCTGGGGTCAGAACACGACCGACGAGATGGGCGACCTGTGGCTGCAGGTCGTGCCGTCGGCGCCGGGCGACGAATCGATTCTTCGCGACGACTTTCGTCGCAAGGCGCACACCGAGGACGTGGCCGCGTACACCAAGCTGCTTCGGGAGGAGCCGGACAACCCGCTGCGCCACGACGCCGTCGGCGATCTGTATCTCGAGGCGGCGCGCTACGACGACGCGATCGCCGAATACCGCGCGTCGCTCCGCCTCAACGAGGCGTCGCCGACCACGCACTACAACCTGGGGTTCGCATTGTCGGTCCGTGGCGCGCGCGACGCGGCGATCGCCGAGTTCGAACGCGCGCTGGCGCTGGACCCTGACTACGCGCAGGCGCACAACAACCTGGGGGCGATGCTGCAGCTCGCCGGGCGCCTCGACGATGCGACGGCCCACTACGAAAAAGCGATCGCGCTGCGGCCCGACTCGGTCGACGCGCGGCTGAACCTGGGGCAGCTGTGGTCGTCGCAGGAGCGCGCCGCCGACGCGGCCGCTCAATTCCGCGCCGTGCTGGCGCTCCAGCCCGACCAGCCGCAGGCGCTCGCCGGGCTGGCGTGGATTTTGGCCACCGCGGCCGATCCGTCGTTACGAAATGCTGACATGGCGGTCGAGTTCGCCACCCGCGCGCTCGCGGGAGGCGTCGTGCGAAACCTGCCGGCGCTCGATGCCCTGGCGGCCGCGTATGCGTCGGCCGGCCGGTTCGACGACGCGGTCGCGACGATCCAGCGTGGTATCAAAATCGCGACGGATGCCGGCCTGGCGACCGCCGTTGCGCAGTTGCGCGCGCGGATCGAGCTGTATCAGCGGCGGCAGGCGTACCGTCAATCCAAGTTTTTGTAATGTCCCGCGGCGACCGAAGTGGTCTGACGTTTTTGCGATTGACTGGCCTCATGGGCAGGCATAGCCTCCCCCGAGCGGATGTCTCCGACCTGTAACGTTCGAGGAGGGATACAGGCATGACGAGTAGCCGAATCGTAAGATCGGCATTGGTGCTGGCAGCGTTTCTGTTGGTGCCGGCGGCGGCCCACGCGCAGAGCGCGTTTGCCGGCGTAGTGAAAGACACGACCGGTGCGGTGCTGCCGGGCGTCACGGTCGAAGCGGCGAGCCCGGCGCTCATCGAGCAGGCGCGGTCGGTCGTGACCGACGCCAACGGCGCGTACCGCATCGAGAATCTTCGGCCGGGCAACTACACGTTGACATTCTCGCTGCCTGGCTTCGCGACGGTGAAACGCGAAGGCGTCGAGTTGCAGTCGAACTTCACCGCGACGGTCAACGCCGACATGAAGGTTGGCGCGGTCGAAGAGACGGTCACCGTGGCCGGCGAATCGCCGGTCGTCGACGTGCAGACGAACACCAAGGCGCAGGTACTGCCGCGCGAAGTGCTCGACGCCGTTCCGTCAGCCCACACGATCCAGTCGCTCGGCCAGCTCGTCACCGGCGTGACGCTGACCGCGCCCGACGTGGGCGGATCCCAGGCGATGCAGCAGACCTACTTCACGGTCCACGGCCTCGGCGCGGCGCAGACCTCGCTGCTCGTGGACGGCATGATCATCAACGGCCTGCAGGGCGACGGCGCCATCCAGACCTACTTCAACGAAGGCACCAACCAGGAAATGGTCTACCAGACCGGCGGCGGCAACGTCGATTCGCCGACCGGCGGCGTCAAGATCAACATGGTGCCGAAAGAGGGCGGCAACCGGTTCGCCGGCTCGCTCTTCGAAGGGTACGAGACGAGCAAGGCGCAGGCGAGCAACATGACCGACTTCCTGTCGAGCCACGGCGTCAGCTCGCTCGACAAGATCGGCACCTACAACGACCTCGACATCACGCAGGGCGGCCCGATCCAGAAGGACAAGATCTGGTTCTTCGGATCGCTGCGGCTGTTCACGGTGAACAAGCCGATCGCCAGCACCATCGTCTCCGATGGCACCATTGCGGGCGCGCTGTCGTGCTTCAAGAACGTCGGATCGTGCCCGCAGGGCGTCGACGAGCAGCATCAGTACAGCGGGCTCGGCCGCCTGACGTGGCAGGTCAGCTCGCGCAACAAGCTGTCGATGTACGTCGACCGGATCCACAAGGTGCGCGGCGCCGCGATGAACCCGGGCAACGACCAGACCACGGCCGGCGTCGTCTGGAACTCGCCGAACTACACGACGGGCGCGGTGAAGTGGACGTCCACGCTGACCAACAAGCTGCTCCTCGAGGGCGGCTACTCGCAGAACGTCGAGCGGTACAACAACCTGTACGAGCCGACCGTTCCGCTGCCCGCGTACCGCTCGCCGCAGTTCTACGCGCTGGCCACGCACATCGACGACACCGACGGCCTCACGTACTTCGGGTCGACGGGCGCCGAGAACGGTCAGTATCCGGACCGCTACAACCTGCAGGGCTCCGCGTCGTACATCACCGGATCCCACAGCTTCAAGTTCGGCTTCCAGGATTCGTGGGGGCTCTTCCGGCACTGGTACTACGCCAACGCCGACCTGTGGCAGCACTACACGGTCCAGAACGGCGTGCTCTCGCCGTTCTCGGTCCAGCTGCTCGACACGCCGCTCAATTCGGCCGAGCGCCTCAACGCAAACCTCGGCTTCTACGCGCAGGACATCTGGACGTTCAACCGCCTGACGCTCACGATCGGCGGCCGCATGGAGCACGTCAGCGAGGCGGTCGTCGGCCAGCCGCAGCAGACGGGAACCTACGCCAACGTGCCGGCGTTCGGCGACATCCAGATGCCGACGTGGAACACGTTCTCGCCGAGAACCGCCGTCGTCTATGACGTGTTCGGCAACGGCAAGACCGCGCTCCGCTTCGGATACAACCGGTTCGAATCGGCCGCGACGACGACGATGGCGAGCCTGTTCAACCCGTCCGCGTTCCTCTCCGTGACGGTCGCCTGGACCGACTTGAACAAAGACGACATCGCACAAGGGCCGTACGGGTGCACGTACCAGACGCCCGGGTGCGAGATCAACTGGCAGGCGGTCCCGGCCACGTTCGGCCAGGCGTCGCTCTCGTCGGTGGATCCGAACCTGAAGCGGCCGTACGTCGATCAGTTCAACGTCGGCGCGACCCACGAAGTGCTGAAGGGCGTGTCGGTGTCGGCGGAGTGGTTCCACAACGCCCAGAAACAGGTGATGGAGCAGATCAACACGCTGCGGCCGGGCACGTACGCGAACGGCACGGTCACCAACGCGAGCTATCGGCCCATCACCATCTTCAGCCCGATCGATGGCACACCGTTGACGGCGTACGACCCGATCAACGCCACCGTCTCGCGCGCGCAGTCGTTCGTGATCACGAACGATTCGAACCTGACGCAGGTCTACAACGCGCTCGAGTTCAACTTCAACGCGCGCCTGCCGCACGGCGCCCGACTCTTCGGAGGCACGGCCACCGACCGCGCGGTTGCGAATACCTGCGCCGCCTCGGCCACCAACCCGAACTTCCTCGTGACCATCGGCGGCACCAACTACTGCGATCAGTCGCAGAGCGGTATCCCGTGGCGCACGCAGGTGAAGCTCGCGGGCACGTATCCGCTGCCGTGGTGGGGCGTGATCGTCAGCGGGTCGTATCAGGGGCTGCCGGGCTACTTCCTCAGCGGCGGCGGCGCGACGCGCGCGTTGACCGCGGGCGGTTCCGGCACGCCGAACTTCACGCTGATCAGCGGCCGCGGGACCTACTGGTCGGTCAGCGGGACGACGCGCTACACGGTCTGCCCCGGGAACTCGGCGTCGCAAGGCTGCGTCGTCGGCGCGCTCGTGGCGCCCGGTTTGATCTCGTCGCCGGTGAACGTGCCGCTGGTGCCGCCAGACACGGAGTTGCTGCCGCGGCTGAACCAGATCGACTTCTCGATCGCCAAGCGCGTCAAGGTCGGGCGCATGACGTTCGATCCGAAGATCGATCTGTTCAACGCGTTCAACTCGTCGGCGTACTTCACGGATCGAAGCGAGCTCTTCACGCCGACCGCGACGGCCGGCGTGTCGTCGGGCGCGTATCTCTATCCGGGCAGCATCCTGCAGGGACGCCTGCTGCGGGTGGGCGCGGTCGTCAACTGGTAGTGTCCTGATCAGGAAGTCGGGGGTCGGCAGCCGAGACAGGCTGCCGCTCCCGACTCGGCCTCACTCTCTTCGTCCCGCCGCCCTCTTCACCAGTTCCAGATCCTGCCGCGCCTGCGCGAACGTCGGGTCGAGCGCGACCGCCCGCTCGAATTCCGCGAACGCTTCGCGAAGATTTCCCTTCGTCGCCAGCCCGCGGCCGAGCAGGTCGTGGGCCTGCGCATCGCCCGGGGCGACGCGCACGGCTTCTGACGCGAAGCGGATGCCGTTCGCGACGTCGTTCGCGTTCAACGCCAGCGACGCGAGGTTCTTGGCCGGGCGGGGATCGCTCGGGTTGAGATCGCGAGCGCGCTCGAACGCCGCCGCCGCGTCGCGCGCGCGTCCGGCCTCGGCGAGCGCGGTGCCGAGGTTGAGCGTCGCGGCGGCATCGTCCGGGCGGAGCGCGACGTAGGCCCGGTACGCGTCAGCGGCGCGATCGAACTGGCGGGCGGCGAGCAGCGCATCGCACAGCACGGCGAGCGCGTCGACGTTCGACGGGTCCATCGATCGAGCCCGCTGCAGTTCGGCAACGGCCTTCGGCACGTCGCCCTTCGTGAGGAACGCGCGGCCGAGGAGCACGTGCGTCTGCACGGCGGCCTTGTCGAGCGGCGCCTCCTGCATGAAGCGCTCGAGCGCGGCAATGCCCTCGTCCACCCGGCCTGCGGTCAGCAGCATCCCGCCGAGCGTGTACCACGCCGTCGAATAACCGCCGTCGGCGCTGCGCCGCAGCCGGGCGAGCGCCTCGTCGCGGCGGCCCTGCTGCGACAGCTCGTAGCCGACGAGCGCGTCGGACACGGGCGTCGGCCAGCGCTCGTCGACGGTTGCCGCCAGTCGCGCCGTGGACACGTACTCGCGATTGCGATCGAGCGTGCCGGCCATCAGCGCGGCCGAGGACAGCGCGAGCAGCGCCGCCGTCAGCCCGAGCGGCATCTGCCACCGGCGCCGCAGCGCGTTGACGCCGACGACCGCGAGCGCCACGAGCGCCACGAGCGGGAGGTACATGCGCCGCTCCGCGCCGACCTCCGTGGCAATCGGCACGATGGACGTGGTGGGCGCGAGGATGAGGAAGAACCAGGCGCCGGCGAATGCGATCTTCGGATGCCGGCGCGCGGCGGCGATCGTGGCCGCGATCAGCGCGATCACGAGGAACGATTGCGGCAGGACGTCGGCCAGCGTCAGCGGCCGCGGCCAGCCGTAGTTGAGGACGAGATCGCGCGGCCAGATCGACAGGCGGAGGTACCGCACGATCATGACCGACTGGTTCAGCAGGTAGGTCCATGGCGATGCGCCGCTCGAGAAGCCGGCGGAATGGATGCGCGGACCGGACGAGAGCAGCGCCGCCAGCAGAATCCACGTCGCCGCGAGGCCGGCGTAGAGCCGCCATCGCCGCCGGAATGCCGAGGACCACGAGTCGAACCGGAACGCGCGGTCGTACAGCAGCACGACGAGCGGGGCGACCGCCATCGTTTCCTTGCAGCCCATCCCGACGGCGCACGCCGCAATGGCGCCGAGCGTCCAGCCGCCGACGGCGTTCGTCGCGCCGCTCGCCGCGCTGTCCTTTGGCGCGGCGTCGCGGCGGCTTCGGCCCGCCTCCGCGCCGCGCGCCGCCGCCTTGCCCCGGCCTCCGCCGCCGACGGCGCGCGCGACGGACTGCGCCTGGTCGGACGCCCGGATCGCGCAGTACAACGTCAGCAGGAAGCACGCCCCCATCAGCGATTCGGATCGCTCCGTGACGTAGTCCACCGCTTCGCTGTCGAGCGGATGCACGACCCACAGCAGTGCGATCGCGAAGGCGACGTTGTCCGACGCAAACGTCCGGCGCGCGACCGCGAACAGCAGCAGCCCGCACAGTACGTGGATCGCGACGTTCGTCGCGTGGTAGCCGAACGGGTTCTCGCCGCCGGCGGCGTAGTCGAGCGCGAACGAGAGATTGACGACCGGTCGCCCTGCGGTCGGGTTCTCGCGCGGCGAGAAGAGCGCGTCGGGAAACTGCAGGGTTCGGATGCTCGGGTTGTCGAGGATCGCCGCGGTGTCGTCGAAGATGAACGGCGTCCGCAGCGCGTTGGCGTACGCGAGCACGCCCGCGACGGCGACGATCACGATGCGCCACATGCGGGTCGTTATGTTATCGTTTTTGGAGCAATGCCCAAATTGATCGCGGCGGCGCTGCTGATCCTCGCCGCGACCGCGCCGGTCCGCGTCGTCGACCTCGACGGCCGCAGCGTCGATCCGTTTCAGGCGACCGCGGGCGCGAAGGCGGTGGTGTTCCTCTTCACCGCGACCGATTGCCCGATCTCGAACCGCTACGCGCCGGAGATTCAGCGGCTGTACCGCGCGTACGCCGACCGCGGCGTGAAGTTTGTGTTGATCTACCCGAATCCCGCCGACACGCCCCCGATGATCCGCGAGCACGCCCGCTCGTTCGGCTACCCGGCGGAGGCGTGGCGCGATCCTCGGCAGGCGCTCGCGAAAGCCGCGCAGGTGACGATTGCGCCGGAAGCGGCGGTGTTCGTGCAGGGCCGGCTCGTCTATCACGGCCGCATCGACGATCGCTTCGTCGACTTCGGCATCGACCGGCCGCAGCCGACGGTCCACGACCTCGACGACGCGATCGCCGCCGTGCTCGCGGGGAAACCGGTGCCGCATCCGGTGACGCAAGCCGTCGGCTGCTATCTCGCGGATTACGCTCGGTGAATACCACTCGCACAACGGACGCAACGGACACGACGGACACGACGGACACGACGGACGCAACGGGCACGACGGACATCGCGGGCACAACGGGGACGAGCGACGCGGCGAGTACAAGGGACCTGACGTTCGCCCGGCGTCGACGCGCCGCCCGTGTCTTCGGCCTGTGTGCCGTCCGTGTCCGTTGGATCCGTTGGGCCCTTTGTATCCGTGGTGTCCCTTGTGCCGTTTGTATCCGTGGTGTCCTTTGTGCCCTTGGTGTCCTGTGTATCGCGCGTGCGTCGTTCGCTGACGTCACCTACACCCACGACATCGCGCCGCTGGTCGAGGACCGCTGCGTCATGTGCCACCATGACGGCGGCTCCGCGCCGTTCACCCTCGAGACGTACGCCGACGTGAAGCGGCACGCGTCGCAGATCGTGCAGGTGACCCGGAAGCGGATCATGCCGCCGTGGAAAGCGGATCCGTCGGATGGTCCGTTCGTCGGCCAGCATCCGCTCAGCGATGCCGAGATTGCACGCATCGCGGCCTGGGTCGCCGGCGGCGCGGCGGAAGGCGACGCCGAATCGGCGACGCCGCGTCGCGCGCATGCCGCACCGCGCGGCGGAGACTGGCAACTCGGCAAACCCGATCTCGTCGTCACCCTGCCGGAACCGTACATGCTCCAGGCCGACGGGACCGACGTCTTCCGCATCTTTGTCATCCCGCTGCCGGTCGACGGAACGCGGTACGTCCGCGGCCTCGAATTCCACCCCGGCAACGCGAAGGTGGTGCATCACGCGAACATCCGCGTCGATCGCACACCCGCGTCGCGCGCGCTCGACGCCGCCGATCCCGGTCCGGGATACAGCGGCCTGATCCTGCGGTCCGCCGACTACCCCGAAGGGCACTTCCTCGGCTGGACGCCCGGACAGGTGGCGCCGCTGCTGCCGAAGGAGCTGACGTGGCGGCTGGACCGCGGCACCGATCTCGTCGTCGAAGTGCACATGCAGCCGAGCGGGCGCGCCGAGCCGGTGAAGCCGTCGATCGGCCTGTACTTCAGCGATCGGCCGCCGACGAAGACGCCGGCGATGCTTCGGCTCGGACGGCAGGACATCGACATCCCCGCCGGCGACAGCCACTACGTCGTCACCGACTCGTACGTGCTGCCGGTCGACGTGGAAGTCGAAGCGGTGCAGCCGCACGCGCACTACCGCGCGCGGGAGATCCGCGGCGACGCGACGCTGCCCGACGGAACGACGCGCGAACTGATTCACATCGCCGACTGGGATTTCCGGTGGCAGCACGTGTTCCGCTTCGAACATCCGTTCACGCTTCCGAAGGGGACGACGCTGTCGATGCGATGGGTGTACGACAACTCGGCCTCCAACGCGCGCAACCCCGAGCGTCCGGCGGTGCGCGCCCGCTGGGGCCAGCGGTCGTCGGACGAGATGGGCGATCTCTGGATCCAGGTGCTGACGAAGAACGAACCCGATCTCGTCACGCTGACGCGCCAGTTCCGCGCGAAGGTGGCGGCGGAAGACGTGCACGGCTACGAGGCCGAGATCGCGCGGCACCCGGACGACGCCGCGCTGCACGACGATGCGGCATTGCTGTACCTCGAGGTGCAGCGGCCGAACGACGCCGTCGAGCATTTCCGCAAGTCGATGGCGTTGAAGGGGCCGTCTGCCGCCGCGCACTACAACATCGCGACCGCGCTGACGCTGGCGCAGCGCCTGGACGAGGCCGCGTCGGAGTACGAGCAGGCGATCGGGATCGACCCGTCGTACGCGAAGGCGCACAACAATCTCGGCAGCGTGCGGCTCGCGCAGGGGCGGACGGCGGACGCGATCGCCGAGTTCAGCACCGTCGTGACGCTCGATCCGAGGTCCGCGGACGCGCTCGGCAACCTCGCACAGGCGTACGCGATGGCCGGCGACTTCGATCGCGCACAGGAGACGATCGATCGCGCCCTGCGGCTCTCGCCGCCAGAACCGGCCGCGTCGGAATTGACCCGCCGCCGAGAGCTGTATCGCGAGCACAGAAGACCGTGAACCAGGGGCCGCGAGCCGCCACTCAGGACCCAGCACTCAGCACCCAGCACCCAGCACCCA
>Ga0070741_10015115_pt1 | contig 13174 bp, 10 predicted proteins | sample Coa_R1_4_FD_66440 | JGI IMG/M metagenome (GOLD analysis project Ga0070741, IMG submission 66440) | Surface soil microbial communities from Centralia Pennsylvania, which are recovering from an underground coalmine fire - Coalmine... | ecosystem: Environmental > Terrestrial > Soil > Unclassified ... | reverse complement strand
CTGGCTCTATATCGCTCGCAGCAAGTGTCCTTGCGAAAGGCCTTCCTCCTGCTGCTCGTGGGCCTCGCGCTTGCGGCCTCGGTGGAATACGCGCTCGGGATCATTCCAGGTCGTTTGGGGCGCCCGGTCACCTTCTTCGGCTTCTTCGCGATCGGAGTCCTGGGCCGCATCGCGCTGCCTCGCCTTCAGCTCGGGTCGCGCGCGACCCTGCTTGGGTTCTGTGCGCTGCTCTTGATCGCCAGGACCGAGAGCTTGGTGCCCTCACTCGCGATTGCAGCGCCGTTCCTTCTGGGCTTCGTCCTTCTGAGCGCGGCGACGCAGTTGCCCGCACGATGGCTGGCCTACAACCGGATCGGCGATTTCTCGTACGGCCTTTATCTTTACGCCTGGCCCGTGCAGCAGAGCATCGTCCATGCGATGCCCGGAATCCGGCCGTGGACGCTGTTCGCGACGGCGCTGCCGACGACGCTCTTGTTTGCCCTCGCCTCGTGGCGTTTCATCGAGCAACCGGCCTTGCGCCTGAAGACGAGAGAAGTCCCCGAAGCGGCTGGTTGGGAGCCGTCGGAAGCGAGCCGCTGAACCGCGAGCGCAGCTAGAACAGCTCCACCTCGCCCGCCGCCACCGACGTCTGCGACACCGGCTTGTGCGGCTGCACGGCCATCGTGTCGACGACTTCCTTCACGCGCTCGGTTGCCTTGTGCTGCACCTGCGGCGGTGCGGCCTGCACTTCCGGCTCGGTGACGAAGAGCTCGGAGAGGCCGCGCGCTTCGCTGTCCATCTTCTCGAGCCGGCGCAGATGCACTTCGGCGGCGCCGAGCGCTTGTGTCGCGATGTCCTCGAACTGCAGCGAGCGCACCGCGTCGCCGACGGCCGACGCGATCTTCTCGGTCGACGCCGACACTTCGCGGATCGCGTTGCCGAGCGCGCGCTCGATGCCTTCGACGCTGCCAGTGAGCTTGCGCACTTCGCCGCGCGCTTCGTCGCTGGCGTCGTGATCGCGCGTGGCCATCTCGCCGACGTTGTGACGCACGGTCGCGATGGCGTCCTTCGCGCTGACCGCGAGCTTGCGGATCTGGTCGTTGAACGCGGTCGAGCGCTGCGACAGATTGCGCACTTCCTCGGCGACGACCGCGAAGCCGCGGCCGGCATCGCCGGCGCGCGCCGCTTCGATCGCGGCGTTGAGCGCGAGCAGATTGGTTTGATCGGCGATCGACTTCACGTCCTCCAGCAGCGCGAAAATCGCGTCGAGGTGCTGGACCATGTCGTCGATGTGCTTGACGTTGCCCGCGCTCTGCTCCGACGCCGCCGCGAGCGCGCCGACGAGCCGCTCGGTGAGCGACGTCGCCGCGTGCGCGAACGTTCGCACGTTGAGATCGGAGTGCGCCTGATCGGCACGTTCGACCATGCCACGCACCAGCGTCTCCTGGTCGCGCGAGCGCTTGCTCATCTCCTCGAAGCTGCGCGCGAGCTGTTTCACCGCGTCATGGACGAGTCCGCGCGTGCGCTGGATCTCCTTGTGCACGGCGCCGAGCTCGACGGTGATCGCCTGGCGCATCTGCTGCATCAGGCTCTGCTGGCGCTTGACGGTCGCGCGCAGATCGGACGTGTTGCGATGCTCGGCGCTGGCCTGACGCTCCACCAGCGCGACGAAAATCGCCCACGCCGCGGCGCTCACGCCGAGCGCGGCCCACATCCACGCGGACGCGGCGCCGGTCGCGAGCGCGATCGCGGGAAGCAAGGTGCAAGCCGCCGGCAGGATCAGCAGGCGCAACAAAGTGGTTCGTTCCATTTCGACTCCTTATCGGCCGGCAACGGCTGCGCTTGAGCGCGTTGGCGCGCCCTCGCCTGCCGCGAGGGTCAGCGCGAGATCTGCAATGTCAGGCAGGGCTTTGACGTGATCCGCTGCGCCGAGCTTGAACGCCGCGCCCGGCATGCCCCACACCACCGACGTCGCTTCGTCCTGCACGATCGTCGGCGCGCCGGCGTTCTTCATCTCGAGCAGCCCGCGTGCGCCGTCGTCGCCCATGCCGGTGAGCACGACGCCCACCGCGTTGCGTCCCACGTTGCGCGCCACCGACACGAACAGGACATCCACGCTCGGCTTGTGTCGATTCACCGGCTCGGCGTCGGTGAGCTTGCAGCGCCAGCGGATGCCATCGCGCGCGACCTCGAGATGGCGTCCGCCCGGCGCGATGTAGACGTGGCCTGGAACAATCTTCTGCCCGTCCTCGGCTTCGCACACCGACATCGCCGAGTTCTCGTTCATGCGGCGCGCGAACGGCCCGGAGAACGCTGGCGGGATGTGCTGCGTGATCACGATCGCCGGCGAATCCGCCGGCATGCGGATCAGCACTTCCTTGATCGCCTCGGTGCCGCCCGTCGAAGCACCGATCGCGATCAGGCGGTCGGTGGTGCGCAGCATGTGCGCCGGCTTCGCCAGTGCGGCTGCGGGCCTCGCCTGCGATGAGCCGCGCACGCGCGCCTTGGCTGCGGCTTTCACTTTCTGCTTGAGCTCGTCGGCGTACGCGAGCACGCCGCTCTGCACGTCGAGGCTCGGCTTGGTGACGAAGTCGACGGCGCCGAGCTCGAGCGCGTGCAGCGTTGCTTCGGCACCCGCGGCAGTGAGCGACGACACCATCACCACCGGCATCGGATGCAGCCGCATCAGGTTCTCGAGGAACGTGAGCCCGTCCATGCGCGGCATCTCGACGTCGAGCGTGACGACGTCGGGACGCAGCTGCTTGATCTTGTCGCGCGCGATGAACGGATCGGGCGCGCTGCCGACGACCTGGATCTGCGGATCGGCCGAGAGGCATTCGGTCAGCAGCTGCCGCATCAGCGCGGAATCGTCGACGACGAGGACACGGATCGGCATGGCAGTCCTTTAGAAGAGCTCCACGTCGCCCTGCGCCGCGATCGATTCGGTGCGCAGGCGCTGGCCGTAGGCGCGCTCAAAAGCGAGATCGGTCGCGACGGTCTTCACCGCCGGCGTCGCCATCAGCACGCGTCCGCTGCGGGGAAAGAAATGCAGCTTGCGCGCATGGTGGTGACCGAGGTCCTGCGCGACGATCGGGATGCGCTCGGCGGCAAGGTACTGCAGCACGAAGTCGGCGTTCTGCGCGCCGACGTGATTGGCGGTGATGCTGTGCAGGACGTTGCCGCCGCCGAACACCTTGGCTTCGAGCCGCTCGCGCGCCGCGCCGTGCTTGAGCAGCTCGTTGATCAGGAGCTCCATCGCGTAGCTCCCGTAGCGCGCCGAGCGCGTCGCGGGTCCGAGCATTTCGGATTCGGGGAGCATGAAGTGGTTCATCCCGCCCAGATGCCGCTCGGGATCGCGGATGCACGCCGACACGCAGGAGCCGAGCACGGTGACCAGCACGACGTCGTCGTGGGTGACGAAGTACTCGCCCGGATTGATCTTGATCGCCTGCAGGCGATGACGTGCTTCGTAGTACGTGAAGCGCGCGCGATGGTCCGTCGGCTGCTCCCAGGCCGAGTGATGAGGATGCGCCTTGTGGACATGATGCTGCTTCATGCGGCGAGCGCGCCGCGCTCACCTGGCGCGGCCTCGACCTTGCGGCGCGCGCGGACGTAGACGGTGTGACCGATCGAGGTGATCAGATCAGTCGCGTGGAAGAAGCTCTCGGAGTGACCGGCGAAGAAGAGACCGTCCTGCGTGAGCAGCGGCAGCATCTTCTGCAGGATCTGGTACTGCGTCGGCTTGTCGAAATAGATCATCACGTTCCGGCAGAAGATCGCGTCGAACGGTCCGCGCAGGCCCCAGTGGCGATCGAGCAGGTTCAGCTGGCGGAAGGTGATCAGCGAGCGCAACTCGTCGATGACCTTGCAATAGCCTTCCTGCGCGCCCCGGCCGCGCCGGAAGAATTTCCGCTTGCGCTCGTCGCTCATCTTCTCGAGGCGCTCGATCGGATAGACGCCGCGCGCACCGACGTCGAGCACGTTGGTGTCGATGTCGGTGGCAAGGATCGCGGCGTTTGGACGCAGGCTGCCGAAGTGCTCGCACAGGGTCATCGCCATCGAGTACGGCTCCTCGCCGGTCGACGATGCGGCGCACCAGAGCAGGACGCGCCGATCGCCGCATTGCTGGAGATGCTCCTTCAGCACCTTGAAGTGATGCGCCTCTCGGAAGAACGACGTGAGATTGGTGGTCAGCGCGTTGGTGAACGCTGTCCACTCCTCCTCGCCGGCGTTGGCGAGCAGATCGAGATAGTCCGCGAACGATTGCAGGCCGTGATGGCGCAGGCGCCGGGCAAGGCGACCGTAGACCATGTCCTCCTTGCCCGGAGCGAGCGCGATGCCCGCGCGCTGGCGGATCAGCGCGCAGACACGCTCGAAGTCGCGCCGTGTGTACGCGAACTCGCGGCCTTCACGCATGCATCACCGGTGGCTTGCTTGCAACAGCGCGACACCGGCTGCGAAGCCGAGCGCGGCGGCCGACACGCCGACCGTGCCCGGCAGCAGCGCCGGCACGATCGGCATCAGCATCGACCACAGCGCGCAGCACAGGACCGCCGCCGACGACTCTGTCTTGGCTTGCATCGGCGCTCTCCTAGAACTCGCTCCACTGCTCGCCGGACTTCTCGGCCGGCGCATGAGCAGCAGCCTTCGCTGCAGGCGCCGCAGCAGCTGCCGGCTTCGCGGCCGGACGCGCTGCGGGCTTCGCGGCCATCGGCTTGCGTGGCATCTCCGGACGCTCGGCGCGTGGCGCCGGCGCGGCGGCTCTCGCGACCGCAGCCGGAGCTGCGGCACCGTCACCATTCAGCACGAAGATGCTGACTGCGTTCGCCAGCGCGACGGTTTGCTCTTCCATCGCACGCGCGGCGGCGGAGGCTTCCTCGACCAGCGATGCGTTCTGCTGCGTGGCCTCGTCCATCTGCGTGATCGCCTGATTCACCTGCTCGATGCCGGAGCTCTGCTCCTGCGACGCCGCGGTGATCTCGGCCATGATGTCGGTGACGCGCTTCACGCTCGTCACGATCTCGCTCATGGTCTTGCCCGCCTGCTCGACCAGCTTGGTGCCGTTGCCGACTTTCTCCACCGAGTCGCCGATCAGCGTCTTGATCTCCTTCGCCGCGGCGGCCGAGCGCTGGGCGAGAGAGCGGACTTCCGCGGCGACCACCGCGAATCCGCGTCCCTGCTCGCCGGCACGCGCGGCCTCGACCGCGGCGTTCAACGCGAGGATGTTGGTCTGGAACGCGATGCCGTCGATGACGCCGATGATGTCGACGATCTTCTTGCTCGACTGGTTGATCGCGTCCATGGTCTGCACCACTTCGCTGACCACCGAGCCACCCTTCACCGCGACGTCGCTCGCGCCGATCGCGAGCTGGTTCGCCTGCTTGGCATTCTCGGCGTTCTGCTTCACGGTGGAGGTCAGCTCTTCCATCGACGACGCGGTCTCCTCCAGAGACGCCGCCTGCTGCTCGGTGCGACCGGACAGATCGGCGTTGCCGCTGGAGATCTCCGCGGCAGCGCGGCTGATCGTCTCGGTCGAGCCCTTGATCTGCGACACGATCTTGCTCAGCTGCTCGACCGTCATGTTCGAGTCGTCCTTGAGCTTGCCGAACGTGCCCTTGAAATCGCCGCTCATTGTCTGCGTGAGATTGCCCTTCGCGAGCGCGCCCAGTACGCGGACCACTTCGCCGAGTCCAACCTCGCTCGTCTGCAGCAGCTGGTTGATGTTCTCCGCGAGCATCTTGAAGAAGCCATCCTTGCCTTCCAGCCCGACGCGCTTCGAGAAGTCGCCCGCAGCCGCCGACTGCACGATGCTGCCGACTTCCTTCTCGACGGCGACTTCGAGCGTGCGATTGCGCCACTCGACGACGGTGCCGATGCGCTCGCCCTTGTCGTTGACGATCGGGCTCGCGATCAGGCCGAAGGTGAGACCCGAGACGACGATCTCGGTCTTGTAGGCGCTCTTGAGGTTCTCGAGCAGTCCCTTCTGGTGCGCCGGATTCTTGTGGAACGTGTCGATGCTGGTGCCCATCAGCTTGCGCGCGTCGAAGTGCGGCAGCGCCTTGCGCAGATCGCTCTCCGCCTTGGTCAGCATCTCTCCGAGCGAGTTGTTGTAGTAGACGATCTGGCGATCGTTGTTGGCGATCATCACGTTCGCCGTGACGTTGTCGAGCGCGTTCTTGATCCGCAGGTTCTCGTTGGCGACGCGCTCCGCCTCGATCTGGCGCAGGCGCTCCTTCTCGGCCGCCTCGAGCTCGGCGGTGAGGTCCTTCCACTCGACCACGAAGCCGATCTTCTTGCCGTCGTTGACGATCGGGTTGAGGATCAGCGAGAAGGTGCGTCCGCCGATCTTCAGGTTGGTCTTGTGCTGGCGATCGAGCTTGGCGAGCAGGCCGCGCTGGTACGACGGGTTCTTGTGGAACTTGTCGATGTTGGTGCCGACGACGGTCGCCGCATTGAACGCCGGCACGTCCTTCTTGATGTCGGCCTCAGCCGCCGCGAGCATCTCGCGGATCGAGTCGTTGACGTAGACGATGTTGAGATCGGCGTCGGAGATCATCACGTTGGTCGCGACGACGTCGAGGCCTTGCTTCACACGCGCCATCTCGGCGGCCTGCTGATGCTCGCGCGCTTGTGCGGCGAGCTCGGCGGTCATGTCCTTCCATTCCACGACGTAGCCCAGCCGCGCGCCCTTGTCGTCGTTGATCGGTGAAAGGATCAGCGAAAAGGTGCGTCCGCCGAGCACGAGCTTCGCGGTGTGGGTGCCGTTCAGCCGCGCAAGCAGGCCGCGTTGATACGCCGGGTTCTTGTGGAAGGTGTCGATGTTGGTACCGACGACGGTCGCCGCGTTGAACGCCGGCACGTCCTTCTTGATGTCGGCCTCGGCGACGGCCAGCATCTTCTTGATCGATTCGTTGACGTAGACGACGTTGAGGTCGGCGTCCGCGACCATCACGTTGGTCTGCACGACGTCGAGCCCCTGCTTGACGCGAGCCATCTCCTTTTTCTGCTGCTGCTCGCGCGCCTCGGCCGCGAACTTCACCTTCATGTGCTCGGTGATGTCGGTCGCGTATTTCACGACCTTGTAGGCCTTGCCGCTGTCGTCGAGGATCGGGTTGTAGCTCGCCTGGATCCAGACCTCGCGGCCGCCTTTGGCCATCCGCTTGTACTGCCCGGCGTCGTACTCGCCGCGCCCGAGCTTGGCCCAGAACGCGCGATATTCATCGGTCGAGCGGTAGGCCGGATCGACGAAGATCGAATGGTGCTTGCCGACGACTTCGTCGAGGCGATAGCCCATCGCACCGAGGAAGTTGTCGTTCGCGGTGAGGATGTGGCCGTCGAGCGTGAACTCGATCACCGCCTGGGCCTTGTGGATCGCCGCGATCTGCCCGCGCAGATCGGCGATCTGCTCGGCGCTGAGCCTGGCTGCCTTGATCGGCTTGCCGGCCTTCGCCGCGCCGCCGCCCTTCCCGGTCTTGGGAAGCTCTTTCATGTATTTCGTCATTGCTCTCTCCTACCTTTCGCTCTGTCTGTATGAATGCCGGCGCGCAGTGCGCGCCCTACGGTTGGTTGCTACTGGACGGCGCCGCCGTCCACCAGGCACATGTCCTTCGCCGCGATCAGCCGCTCGATGTCCATCAGGATCAGCATGCGGTTGTCGATGGTGCCGAGCCCGGTGATGTAGCCGGTGTTCATCGCGCCGGAGAACTCGGGCGCAGGCTTGATCTCGCTGGCCGTGAGATTGATGACGTCGGACACGCCGTCGACGACCATGCCGACGACGCGCTTGGCGACGTTGAGGATGATCATCACGGTGAACGCGTTGTATTCCGCCTTCGCGAGCTTGAGCTTCAGTCGCATGTCGACGACGGGCACGATGGTGCCGCGCAGATTGATCACGCCCTTGATGAAGTCGGGCGCGTCGGGGATGCGCGTCACGGTGTCGTAGCCGCGGATCTCCTGGACCTTCAGGATGTCGACGCCGTATTCCTCGGCGCCGAGCGTGAACGTCAGGTACTCATTGGCCGCGATGGCCTGCGCCGCACCTGACCCGGGCGCCGTACTGCTTGCTGTCTGCATACATCCCTCCCACTGCCTGACGACGTCACGCCGCCTTCGCGCTCGCGCGCGTGAGACTGCCGACGTCCACGATGAGAGCGACGCGACCGTCGCCCATGATGGTTGCGCCGGAGATCCCGAAGATCCGGCGGTAATTGCTTTCGAGGCTCTTGATCACGACCTGCTGCTGGCCGACCAGCTCGTCGACCTGCACCGCGAGCTTGCGGCCCTCGGCTTCGAGGATGACGACGATGCCTTCGTGCACCGGCGGCGGCGTCTTGCCGACGCCGAACAGGTCATGCATCGATTGCAGCGGCACGTACTCGTTGCGCACCTTGAGCAGGCGCCCCTGGCCCTGCACGGACTTCACGTCCTCGCGCCGCGGCTGCAGCGACTCGACGACGAAGTTGAGCGGGATGATGAACATCTCTTCCCCGACCGCGACCGACATTCCGTCGAGGATGGCAAGCGTCAGCGGCAGGCGGATGATCACTGATAAGCCTTGACCACCCTGCGTCACGATCTCGACGTTGCCGCCCAGCGAGACGATGTTCTTCTTGACGACGTCCATGCCGACGCCGCGGCCGGAGACGTCGGTGACTTGCTCCGCCGTGGAGAATCCCGGCGCGAAGATCAGCTGCCAGACGTCCTGGTCAGGCGCGTTGTCGGCGATCGCGATGCCGCGCTCGGCGGCTTTCTTCAGCAATTTCTCGCGCTTCAAACCGCGGCCGTCGTCGGCGACCTCGATGACGATGTAGCCGCCCTGATGCGACGCCTTCAGCGTGACCGTGCCGGTTTCTTCCTTGCCGGCGGCGAGGCGATCGGCGGGCATCTCGACGCCGTGGTCGACCGCGTTGCGCACGAGATGATTGAGCGGATCGGCGATCTTCTCGATCACGCCCTTGTCGAGCTCGGTGGCTTCGCCCACGAGCTTCAGGCGCACTTGCTTGCCCAGGCGCGACGCGAGATCACGCACCACGCGCGGGAAGCGGTTGAACACGGTGCCGACCGGCAGCATGCGCACCGACATCACCGCGTCCTGCAGGTCACGCGTGTTGCGCGCGAGCTGCTCCAGTCCGCCGACGAGCTTCTCGTGCACGACCGGATCGAGCGCGCTCGACAGCTGCTTCAGCATCGCCTGCGTGATGACGAGCTCGCCGACGAGATTGATCAGCGCGTCGACTTTCTCGACGTTGACGCGGATCGAGCCGTCGCCGGCGGTGTTGGCCGCGACGGCCGCACGCTCCGCGGTCGGCACGCGCGCCACCGTGGCTTCCGGCGCTTGCGGGTCGCCCTTCGGGACGACCGACACTGCTGCGATCGGCTCGATCTTCAGCTCACACTCGCCATCCACCCACGCGAACACTTCCTCGACGCGCGCTTTGGGCACGCCGGCGTTGAGCGTGAGATTCCACGCGAGATACGCCGATTCGGCATCGACGTCGGCGAGCGATGGCAGCTTCGAAAGGTCCGCTTCGACCTGCACCGGTCCGAGCTCGCCGAGCTCGCGCAGGATGCGGATCGGCTCGTTGCCGGTCCCGAGCATGCCCGCGTGCGGCGCGAAGCGAATGCGCCAGCCGCTGACCTGCGCCGCCTGCGCGGCTGCTGGTGCTGCCGGGGCCGCCGTCGAAGCCTTCAGGACCGCGGAGAGCCGCTCCGACAGAGAAGAGACGACTTCGCGATCCGCAGCCTCGCCGCGCTCGGCGGTCCCCAGCAGCGTGCGGACCACATCGACGGATTCCAGCAGCACGGTCACCGCCTCTTCGGTGACACCGCGCTTGCCGGAGCGCATTTCGTCGAGCAAGGTCTCGAGCAGATGCGTGACCTGCCCGACTTCGGTGAAGCCGAAGGTTCCCGCGCCGCCCTTGATCGAATGCGCGGCGCGGAAGATCGTGTTGATCAGCTCGGCGTCGGTGCTGCCTTGCTCGAGGCGGAGCAGATGCTCCTCCATCGTGTCCAGCCCCTCGCGGCTCTCCTCGAGGAACGTCTGCCGGAATCGCGATAGATCGATTGCCATGTGCTCATGCCACCTTTGCCACTGTGGGCGCTGGCGGAGGGGTTGTTGCGGCGTGCGCCGGCGGGAGCATCACCTTGATCGGCTCGCGCACCGCACCCGGAAGGAAATTGCGCGCGCGCTCGACGAAGCTCGCGGTGATCTCGCTGCCCCGCGGCGCGAGTAAGAGGCCCGATCGATTGCGCAGATCGTCGGCGAGCACCATGCCGACGGCCAGCAGCGACAGCGGCAGCTCGCGGACTTCGTAACGATCGGCCGGCAGCGAGTCGACGATGCGCTCCAGCGCGGCCAGCGGCTCCGGCGCGTAGACGCCGCTCTTGCGCATGCTCGCGAACGCGATCGCCGCGAGCTGCCCGCGCGACTCGAAGAGATCGAAATCGTCGGCGACGCGCAGGATCGACGCAGCACGCCACGCCTGACGCGTCTCCTCGCCGGCGCCTTTGGGCATCGGACCGGAGCCCGCGTGACGCCAGAGCCGCAGGATCTCGCGCACGGGCTCCAGCCGCGGGATCGATCCGAGCAGCTTATCGGTGACCTCGGGCATGCGCTCGACCATCGCCTCTTCGGCAGCGTCGAGCTTTTCGCCGGTGCGCAGCTTGCGCACGACTTCGCGCGGCAGGCTCACGGTGCCGATCTGCGAGAGCAGCGCCGCGAGCTCGAGCGGCCAGCGCGGATCCAGATGCAGCGCTTCGGCGATCTGCAGCGCGAGCCGCTGCACGCGCCCGGCGCGACCGAACGCGTCGGGCTCGGTGAGCGCGAGCACTTCGGCGAGCGCCTGCACGGCGCCGCGCAACGTGCGCTCGAGCAATTCGCGCTCGGCGCGCATCAGCCGATGCTGCGCGACCGCTTCGAGCAGCGCGCGACGCAGCTGATCCGGCGGGCACGGCTTGGTGAGGAATCGGAACACCTGTCCGCTGTGCACGGCGGCGACGGCGGCGTCGACGTCGGCGTACCCGGTGAGGAGCACGCGCACGGTGTCGGGCGAAAGTCCGCGCACGCGCGCGAGCAGGGTCGCGCCGTCCATGCCGGGCATGCGCTGATCGGCGAGCACGACGGCGAACGGGCCTTCGGCGACGAGCTTGCGCAGCGCCGCTTCGCCGTTGGTCGCCGCGTGCACCGCGAAATCGTTGCCGAGCGTCAGCGCGAGCCCGCTGATGACCGCAGCTTCGTCATCGACGACGAGCAGCTTGGGCAGGATTCCAGCCATGCGCAGGACTCACGCCGCCTGCGCCGCGCTCTGGGTCGCGGTGAGGTTGCCGATCTTCTCGCGCCAGGCGGCGATCTCGCCTTCGATGCCGACCTCGCGCAGGTAATCGTGATCGAGCAGCTGCTCGTCGTGATCGCCCGGCGGCTGACCGGCCGCTTCCTCCTCGTGCGCGAGCGCATTGGCGACGTGCACCGCACCCGCCGGGCCGAACTTCGGCGCAGCGACTTGGCCCGGCGCGTGATGGAACGCGACGGCTTCGACGAGCGCGTTGGGCAAGCCCCAGCGATTGCCGAGCAGATGCGCGCCGATCTCCGCGTGGGTGCAGCCGAACACCGCGAACTCGGCGTCGATCATCCGCTCCTTGCGGACCTGCACGCGCACGCGCGCTTCGATCCAGCGCTCGGGCAGGTAGACCGCCATGATCATCTGGCCGATGTCGTGCAGCACGCCGGCGGAGAACGCGGTCTGGCGATCTTCGGGATCGGAGAGCAGGCCCGACGCGATCTGTCCGGTGCGCAGCGAATGCGCCTGCAGCTTCGCGAGCGAGAACCCCGGCGGCGCGACGACGTCGGACATCGCGTTGAACATCTCCATCGCGAGCGCCATCGAGCGCAATGGCAGCAGACCCAGAAACGTCACCGCTTCGCGGATATGGCGCAGGCGCCGGCCCGGCGCGAAGAACGCGGAGTTGGCGACCTGCAGCACGCGCGCGGTCATGCCGACGTCCTGCTCGATCACCTTGCCGATCGACGTCGCATCCGCATTGGGATTCTCGAGCTCGCGCACGACTTCCCAGTACAGCTTCGGCAGCGCGGGCAGCTTGGTGACGTTGGCGAGGATCTGCAGCACCGCGGGATCGTTGACGCGGCGATTGAGCGCGCAGCAGCGCTCGACGGCCTGCTCGAGCACCGCCGGATCGCACGGCTTGTTCAGCACGCGCTGCGCGATCGGCAGCATGCGCTGCTCGGAGGTGTCCGCGCCCGGATGGCCGGTGAGGATCAGCCGCACGATCTGCGGATAGCGCTCGCGCACCAGCGAGAGCAGCTGCATGCCGTCCATGCCGGGCATGCGCATGTCGCTGACCACGGCGTCGAACGGCTTCTCCGCCAGGAGCTCGAGCGCCGCCGGGCCGTTGCCCGCGCAATGCACTTCCCATTTCTCCGATTTGCCGAGCCGCATGGCCAGGCCCTTGAGCACGATCGGATCGTCGTCGACGAACAGCACGCGAATCATTTCACCCGTCCCGCCGCCTGCCCCGCGATGGGGAGGCGGACATAAAAAGTGGTTCCGTTGCCGACTTCGCTCTCGAACCAGAGGGCGCCGCCGTGGCGGTCCTCGACGATCGAGCGCGCGATCGCGAGTCCCTGGCCGGTGCCCTTGCCGACTTCCTTGGTGGTGAAGAACGGGTCGAACACGCGATGGCGGATCGCTTCGGGGATGCCGCAGCCGTTGTCGCTGATCGCGACGATGACGTCGTCGCCTTCGCAGCGCGTCTTGACGATGATCCGCCCGCGTCCGCCGGTCGCCTTGGTCTGCGTCTCGATCGCGTGCGCCGCATTGACCACGAGATTGAGGAACACCTGGTTGATGTCGCCGCCGTTGCACAGCACCGGCGGCAGCTCGCCGAGGTCGGTCTGCACGTCGGCGAGCAACTTGTATTCGTTCGACGCGACGGTGAGCGTGTCGCGCAGGCCGCGGTTGAGCTCGCAGGGCGCGACCTTGTTCGACGGATGCGAGAACGAGCGCATCGCCTCGACGATCCGCGACACGCGCGCGAAGCCTTCCAGCGCAGCGTCGAGCGCGTGCAGCAGCTGGTCGCGACGCTCGCCGAGCGGCTCGCCGTTGAGCGCCTCGCGCACGTAGTGCAGGTGATCGCCGATGTACTGCAGCGGCGTGTTGATCTCGTGCGCGATGCCGGC
>Ga0070741_10015114_pt1 | contig 13174 bp, 14 predicted proteins | sample Coa_R1_4_FD_66440 | JGI IMG/M metagenome (GOLD analysis project Ga0070741, IMG submission 66440) | Surface soil microbial communities from Centralia Pennsylvania, which are recovering from an underground coalmine fire - Coalmine... | ecosystem: Environmental > Terrestrial > Soil > Unclassified ... | reverse complement strand
ATCGAGGCACGCGGACACGCCGCACGCGCAGGGGCGTCCTTTTGCGGTCGAACGACAACACAGAGGAGCATCATGAGCACCATCCAGACCGTTGTTCGGTGGGTCGCACACTCACCGTTCACCGCCGCCGCCGTCCTGTTCGTTGGCGGGGCCGTGGTCGCGGTGACGCTGTACACCTACGTGTATGACTGCCAGGAGTGGCTCAACCAGGACTAGGCGCCATCGTCTCCTCCCTGGCCGCGGAGACGTTGGCGGAGGATCCGGCTCGGAAGACTGCAGTGAAGACATCACGAGACCCAGGAGGGTAAGATGAACCAGGAGCAATTCACAGCGAGTTGGGACCAACTCAAGGGCGCGCTGAAGACGCAGTGGGGAAGGATTACGGACGAAGATCTCCTCCGGATCGCGGGCGATCTGGACAAATTCAAGGGAACCATCCAGAAGCGGTACGGCGAATTGCAAAAAGAAGAGGTCTGCAAGTGGGTGAATCGCTGGTACGCCCGGTGGACCGGACAGTATCAGGGGTATGAAGAGGCAACGTCCAGTTCCTGATCTGGTCCCGAGCATCATCGCGGTCAGACGGTAGAATCCCATTGCTGCCGACCGAGGCGCCCGGGAGGCAGAGCAGAACTGAGAGAGGGAGATCAGTCCATGAGAAAGATCGTGATCAATACGAGCTATGGCGATCAGCGCTACGGAGGATTTTCCCTCAGCCATAGGGCCTTGCAGCGGCTGCGAGAATTGGGGCAACCGGAGGCGCTCAAGGAACCGGACCTGGGCGCGTATTGGCCCCAAGGGGCGACGCCACGAGAGCCGAGTTTGAATCAGTGTGGCCTGCTCATTCCCCGAGACGATGAGAAGCTCGTGCAGGTGGTGGAAGAACTGGGCGTCGAGGCCAATGGGCACGGCGCGGCGCTGAAGATTGTGGAGATACCGCCGGATGTCGTCTGGGAGATCGAGAAGGTTGGCGGAGTGGAGCATGTGAGCGAGCGCCACCGCACGTGGCGCTGATGAGCCGAGCTGAAGAGCCCGGTCCATAGAACAGGGCACCGGGACCGACGGGTTCGAACATGACGAGCCGGTTGGACGCGCGACGCATGAAAAGGTTTCCTATGTCCACGAGAGGAGTTATGGTCTTGAATGTGCTCTTGGCCGTGAGCACGGGTCTGCTGTTAACCGCTGCGCCGAGTTTCGCCGGCTCGATGATCATCGTCGGAAACGGCCCTGAACTCCCGATCATCGAACGGCTGGCTCGGGGGTTTGAGAAGGGCCACTTCGGGAGTGTCGTGGAGATCCAGTGGGACAAGGATCAGGACGCGGTTCGCATGGTGAAGTCGGGAGAAGCACATGTCGCCGTGACAGGGCAACAGGATCCGGACTTGGCCGCGACCCCTATCGGCTGGGACGGCATCGCGGTGGTCGTCTACGTTGGAAACCCGGTCAAAGAGCTGACCATGCAACAGGTGGCCGCCATCTTCTCGGGCAAGGTGACACAGTGGGCGGAGCTGAACGGCCAGGGCAGCGCCATCCAACTGATCGACCGTCCGCAGAACCAGCATATCCGCCACAGCTTTGAGGAGGCGCTCGGGATCGTCGGGCAGATTCCCAAATCGGCCAAGGTGATTCCATCTGACCAGACAGCGATGAGCACGGTGGCAGGGAACCTTTCGGCGGTGACCTATACCTCGCTGCGAGGCGCCCTCGACGCGATGAAGTACGGAGTTGATGTCCATATGCTGCTGATCGATCAGGTCGAGGCGGGCGCGCAACCTGTCAAAGACGGACGCTATCAGCTTCGGCGTCCGGTTCTTCTGCTCTCGAGAAAAGAGCCGAACCCTGTGGCTGAAGCCTTTGCCGAATTTGCTCTGTCACAAAAGGGGCAAGACATCATCGGCGAGATGTATACTCCCTACAGCCCATCGGACGCGCAGCAACTACAACAAGACCCCAGGCCATAACCCTCGCCAGCCGGGCAAAACAGTTCTCTGCCCACGTCGGCTGGCGGGGCGCCTCGTACTGGACGACGGAGGCCTGACGGCCATGCGCTGGGCAACGTTGCTGCGCCGGGGAGCGAGGCGAACACCGAACCGGCCGCGAGAGACGGGTCATCCGGACCGACGGACTTGCCCTCACGGGCCGGATGGAAGGCCCACCAACCCGACCGGGTGAAAAATGGCGAGATCCCATGATGATTATCACGTCCGCTACAATCTTGAGTCTGGTCATGTTTTTCGCTGCCGCCTGTTCGGACCCGAGCGACTCCATGCGCAGTTGGATAGGTCAAGATGGGAGTGAATTGATCCGCGTGTGGGGGCAACCTTCAGAAGAAACCGACATAGAGGGCGCCGGTCGGACCATGACCTATATCAGTTTCTGGAAGGACGGGTTCTTTGAAACCTATACGTGTCGCAGAGCGTTTACCACCGATGCCGAAGGAGTCATCAGATCTCAGTCTGCATCAGGCTGTTAACGTCCTCCCGCTCAAAAGCTTCGGCTTGCATCATAGAAGGCGTCTCTCCAGGCTTAGCGCCAATTCAAATGAACGTTTTTAACCAAGGTGCTCGCATTTCTGCGGCCCGTTTCGAACCGAAATTGTACGCTCTTCGCCTCGATGTTCTCCTACAACGGACCACTCCGACACGCCACGCTGACTCACCGATTTTCTTCTCTTCCTCCTCGTTAAGACTGGCCCACGGGAAACCTAATCGTGAAGGTGGTCCCTTTGCCCTCTTCGCTCTTGACCGTAATGGTCCCCCCATATCTGGTGATGATCTCCTGGACGATGCTGAGCCCAAGTCCGGTCCCTCTGTCTGGGTCCTTTGTTGTGACAAACGGGTCGAAGATCCTGGACACGAGGGACTGAGGAATTCCGCAACCGCTGTCACTGATATGAATTGTGGCCTGATCCGCATCCATCGCCGTCGCGAGAGTCAAGAGACCTTTTCCGTTCATCGCTTGCGCGGCATTGCTGATGAGATTTACAAACAACTGGTCGATCTCTCCTTTGCGCGCACGGAGGGCAGGAATCGGCTCGAACGCCGTGACGACTTCGACATCGCCGAAGTGTGATCCGCGGCGGACCATCTTGACTGCGTCGGTTAATCGGTCTTGAAAGTTCACTTCGATCTGTTCGTCCTGGCACGGTGATCTCGCATATCTTGAAAAATCCCGGACCACCTTTCCAATGTGCTTCGAATAGCTGATGATGTCCTGGGCGTATGCTCGGATCTTATCGGGATCTTGCTCATTGAGAAGTAGTTCCGCCGTCCCCAGGATCGCCTGCGACGGATTGTTGACCTCATGGGCCAGACCGGCCACCAGGGTCCCGAGATTGGTCAGCTTCTCCGCCTGAATGAGCCTATCCATGAGATGTCGCTCGTCGGTGACATCCCAGAGTACTATGCCTGATTGCGAGAGGATAGCGCTGGCTGGGGTGACTCGAAACAGCTGGTAACGGAAAGTACGCGGGCCGACCTCAACCTCCGACTTGCGACGGTCGTGAAGGAATGACCTGGATTGTAATTGGCGTTGCAGCCGCCTTCGGAGCACGGGGGCCAGCCCAAGAACAGCGCAAAGTGGACGCCCCTTCACAGTGGCATGGGACTGGCCGAAGTACTCGATGGCAAGAGAATTGGCATACGTAATGACCTGCTGCTCATTGCAAAGGAGAATGGCGCCGGGGAAACCAGCTAAAATATTCTTCTGCAGGTCGGCCCACATGATCGGCGTGACAGGAAACGACATCCACCCTCCTTTTCTGAACCTCCGACGCAGAACGGAGTTCTGCAGTCGATCGCACAATGCTTGATTGAAGGCGCTCCGCGAAGGAGCCGCGTAGATTCGGGGATCAGTCGCGCAAGAAGGAATTCAGAGGAGTGAAGAGGCGCGAGAGATGAACAAACCCACAAGACTCAGAGGGCCTACAGATGTGGTAACCATAGACGAGTCATCACGGCGAGTCAAGTCGTATTCCGGGTCGATGCCAAAGAAGCAAGACGAGGCAGGAACGTATCTAAAAATGATGGCCAGCCTGCTGGAGCTTGAGTTGCCGTCCAGCCTAACCACGCGACTAGTGCGTGTCACCGCTCACCGCAGCCTCTTCTCCAATGGGGACGAGGAAGACAGAGGACTCACCGCCTGTCGGCTGGGGTCTCGATATTTGCAGAGACAAGTCAATGCCGCTCTGGCCGAGAGCGGAAAGAGCCTCCCGGTCCGCTCTTACGTCCCCATCTCCCACGACGCCAGATACTTCCTCTGCTCCTTCGTCAGCCGATCAATCTCCACCCCCATCCCCGCCAGCTTCAGACGCGCAATCTCCTTGTCGATTTCCACTGGCACCGGATACACCTTCTTCTCCAGCTTCTGGTGATGCTTCACCAGATATTCGGCGCTCAAGGCCTGGTTCGCGAAGCTCATGTCCATGACGCTGGACGGATGACCCTCGGCGGTCGCCAGGTTCACCAGCCGCCCTTCGCCCAGTAGGCTGACGCGCCGGCTGTTCTTCAGCGTGAACTCCTCCACGCCGGGCCTGACGATGCGCCGCTTGCGGCTGAGCTTTTCCAGCGCCGGAATGTCCAGCTCCACGTTGAAATGGCCCGAGTTGCAGACGATCGCGCCGTCCTTCATAACGGCGAAATGCTCCCCGCGAATGACCTTGAGGTTGCCGGTGACGGTGATGAAGAAGTCGCCCACCGAGGCGGCCTGGTCCATCGGCATGACCCGGAAGCCGTCCATGACCGCTTCCAGCGCCTTCAGCGGATCCACTTCCGTGACGATCACGTCGGCGCCCATGCCCTTCGCGCGCATGGCGACGCCGCGACCGCACCACCCGTAGCCGGCCACCACGACCGTGGAGCCGCAGATCAGCCGGTTCGTCGCGCGCACGATGCCGTCCATCGTGCTTTGCCCCGTGCCGTAGCGGTTGTCGAACATATGCTTGGTGTCCGCGTCGTTGACGGAGATGACGGGGAAGCGGAGCACCTTCCGGTCCGCCATGCTGCGCAGCCGGATCACCCCCGTGGTCGTCTCTTCCGTGCCACCGATGACGTGTTTGAGCAAGTCCTTGCGCTTGGCGTGCAGGGTGGAGACGACATCGGCGCCGTCGTCCATCGTGAGTTGCGGACGGTGCGCGATCGCGGACTCGATGTGGCGGTAGTAGGTCTGATTGTCCTCGCCCTTGATCGCGAAGACGGCGATCCGGTCGTGCTGGACGAGGGACGCTGCCACGTCATCCTGGGTGCTGAGCGGGTTCGAGGCGCACAGCCGGATCTCCGCGCCGCCGGCCTGCAGCGTCTTCATGAGATTCGCGGTCTCGGTGGTCACATGGAGACAAGCGGTGACCCGCATCCCCTTCAGCGGCTGCTCCCGCTTGAAGCGTTTCCGGATCAGACGCAGCACGGGCATGGTGGCTTCGGCCCATTCGATTTTCAGCCGACCCTGGTCGGCCAACCTGATGTCTTTCACGTCGTAATCCACAGATCCTCCCTAAAAAAGCTGAGAGCTAACCGCGAATAGCTGATAGCTCATAGCCTGACGTAGCCCAATCCTTCACGAGCTACCCGCTATTCGCTGTCAGCTCTCGGCTGACCCTATATAAAAAAGGGGACGGGAATGCGGTCCGTCCCCCCTTTCGCACATGACCTCCTGAACCCCGCTGTCAGAGTCCTGCTTCCTTCCTCAGAAGCTTGGCCTTGTCCGTTTTCTCCCAGGTGAACTCCGGTTCGTTCCGGCCGAAGTGGCCATAGGCCGCCGTCTTCCTGAAGATGGGGCGCCGGAGCTTGAGGTGGTCGATGATACCGCGTGGGGTCATGGGGAAATGCTTGCGGACGAGCTTGTCGAGCGTCTCCACCGCCACTTTTTCCGTATTCTTCGTGTCGATCAGGATCGAAACGGGATCCGCCACCCCGATCGCATAGGCTAACTGAACCTCGCACTTGTCCGCCAAGCCGGCGGCCACGATGTTCTTCGCGATATACCGGGCCATATAGGAGGCCGAGCGGTCCACCTTCGTGGGGTCTTTGCCGGAAAACGCCCCGCCGCCGTGGCTGCCGACGCCGCCGTAGGTGTCGACGATGATCTTGCGTCCCGTCAGGCCGGTGTCGCCCATCGGACCGCCGACGACGAAACGCCCGGTCGGGTTGATGTAATGTTTGACGCTGGCGGGATCGTAGAGCCCCTTGGGCATCACAGGCTTTACGACGTGTTCGATGATGTCGCGTTCGATCTGTTTGCTGGTCACATCGGGGCTGTGCTGGGAGGACACGACGACGGTATCGACCCGCACCGGCTTCCAGTTCCTATATTCGATGGTCACCTGCGATTTCCCGTCCGGACGCACCCAGGGCAGGATTTTCTTCTTCCGCACCTCGGCCAGCCGCCTAGTAAGCCGGTGCGCAAGCACGATCGGCATGGGCATCAATTCTTCCGTCTCGTTGGAAGCGTATCCGAACATGAGCCCCTGGTCGCCCGCGCCGCCCGAATCGACCCCCTGCGCAATGTCCGGCGATTGATTGTGTATGGATGTCAGGACGGAGCAGGTATGGTAATCGAATCCCCAGGAGGCGTCGGTGTAGCCGACGTCCTTGATCACCTGGCGGATGATGTCCGGAATTTCCACGTACGCGGTAGTGGAGATTTCGCCGGCGACAAAGGCGATGCCGGTCGTCAGGATGGTCTCGCAGGCGACCCGGCAGTGCTTATCCTTGGCGATGATGGCGTCGAGGATGCCGTCGGAAATCTGATCGGCGATCTTGTCCGGATGGCCCTCGGTGACGGATTCGGAGGTGAACAGATAATTATTTCTCATTGTTTCCTCAATTAGGTGAATGGGAATGCGTGAGCGCAGGCTTCTATCAGGCGGAACCTGACTGTGTCGCAACACCTGAGAACGCCCCAAAACCTGGGGAATATTAACGAAGCCGCGAGCATTTGTCCACCACTCATCAGTATGGGCCTTGGTGCCGGTCGGCCGAGTCCTTTACTTGACACTTGTTGCCGTCGGCTTGTAACATAGCTTGATTTTCGCGGGCTTGTCTGAATTCTCGCACGCCCAACCTATCGTTTGCGTGCCACTCCAGCCTTGAGGCCTCGGCAGCATCGGGAGCTGCCCGGAGGGCTGGTGTTTTTGCGTCCGGCTGGAATCCGGCCCGGCTTCACTTTCAAGGACTGAATCGCTATGAACGGGAAACCCGAAGTCATCACTGAGCGGGAGGTTGCCCGCCCGTCCACACCTGGACTGGGGTGGGAAGAGTTTTCCCGGGAACTGGTCGAGTTTTTTGCTTCGATCAAACTGGCCATGTTCCTGTTTATCGCCCTGGCCATGACCGCCACGATCGGGACGGTCATCCAGCAGGGTGAGAGGCCGGACGTCTATATTCAGGAATACGGGGAGGACGCCTACCGCTGGTTTCTGCGCCTGGGCTTCACCGACGTCTACCACACCTGGTGGTTCACGAGTCTGCTCGGACTGCTCTGCATCAACTCGCTCACCTGCTTCTATAAGCGATTTCCGGCCGTCTGGCGTTCGATGCGTCAGGATAAGGTGACCGTCTCCCTGGCGTTCATTCAGAACATGAAGCACAAGGCCGAGATTCCGGTTGCGGCTCCCCGGGAACATGTGGCGGAACGGATGGCGCAGATGCTGATCGAAAAGGGCTATCGGGTCCTGGCAAAGAACGAGCCGGGCGAAGTGACCCTCTATGCCACAAAGGGCGTGATCGGCCGGGTCGGCGCCCATATGGCGCATCTGAGCGCGACCGTGATCGTGCTCGGCGGACTCATCGGCAGCTACTACGGGTTTCAGGAATTCGGCGTGTGCCTGGAGGGCCAGACGTATCATATCCCGCGCGGGAATTTCGACCTGAAGGTGGACAAATTCTGGATCGACTATTACGAGAACGGCGCGATCAAATCCTACAACAGCACGCTGACCGTCATCGACCAGGGCGCGCCGGTGACCACGAAGACGATCACGGTGAACGATCCGCTCGTCTACAAGGGCATCTGGTTTTATCAGTCGAGCTACGGAGACGCGTGGGACCGGATCGAAGTCGCGCGCATCAACGTGAAGGACAAGAAAACCGACAAGGTCTTGAAAACGGTCGATCTGGAATGGCAAAAAGAAACCGTCGTCGACGGGTTGGATCTGAATCTCACGCTCACCGATTTCGTCGCCGACTTCGCCTTCAATTCCACCGAGAAGAAGGTGTTCTCCAAGACGGTCGAACACGCGAATCCGGCGGTCCGTCTCGCCATCAGGGAGCGCAAGACGCTGGAAGCGGCGCCCTGGATTTTTTATCATTATCCTGATCTGTTCGAGATTCAGGGGTCGAAGTATGCCTTCGAGCTGGTCGGCTATCAGCCAAAGAAGTTCACCGGCCTGCAGATCGCGAAGAATCCCGGGGTGAACATCGTCTGGGTGGGCTCCACGATGATCGTCGTCGGCATCACGCTTTCGTCGTTCATCTACCATCGCCGGCTGTGGGCCAAGGTCGTTCCCGGGCCGAACGGCGCGACGGTGTATCTCGGCGGGACGACGCATAAGAGTCAGATCGATTTCCAGAAGGAATTCGCCAAATTGACACAACGGATCAAAACCTTGGATGCGTGAATCGTGAAGCGTCGCGCGTGAAGCGTGAGTCTGGAAGCACGAGAGACGCTTCACGAGATACGAACAGCGTGGAGGATATGGAGGATATATGGTTCGCTCACTCTTCTTATTCGACATGACCTTCTGGCTCTACCTCTCGGCGCTCGTGTTGTACGTCGCCTACATGTTCGTGCGGCGCCCCGCCATGCAACTGGTGCCGGCCGGCCATCCGACTTCGAACGTCGAAGAAGGCAACGGAGCCTGGGCGACACAACTGGGACAAGTGGCCACGCTGGTGACGATCTTCGGCTGGATCGTCAACACCCTTGCGTTAGGCACGCGGGCGTTCGAACGGATGCAGCACTCGGGGACGTTCGCGCCCTGGTCGAATCAGTTCGAAGCCATGGCGTACGTTTCGTGGGCCATCATCCTCGGCTATGTGCTGCTGGAGTTCCGGTATCGGATCAAGGCGATCGGCGCTTTCGTGGTCGGCATCGGTTTCATCGCGATGGGCGCGGCCTCGTTGCTTCCGTACCGTTATCAAACGGCGGAGCCGCTCGTGCCGGCCTTGAACAGCTATTGGATTTATATTCATGTCTCCGTGACCTTGACCAGCTACGCGGCCTTCGCGATGGCGGGTGGGCTGGGCGTCATGTACCTCCTGAAGGAACGGGCCGAGCGGCGAGGCAGCCGGTCGCGGGTCTTCGCCAGCTTCCCCGATCTCGAGACCATCGATGAGCTGGGCTATAAGGCGATCATGATCGGGTTCCCGCTCTTGGCGTTCGGGATCATCTTGGGCGCGATGTGGGCCAATTATGCCTGGGGCGGTTATTGGAGCTGGGATCCCAAAGAGACCTGGTCGCTCATCGTCTGGCTGATCTACGGCGCGTACATCCATGCCCGGATGACGCGAGGGTGGGAAGGCCGGCGGGCCGCCATCTATGCCATCTTCGGGTTTCTCATGGTGATCTTCTGTTTCTGGGGCGTGAATTTTCTCCTGTCCGGGCTCCACGCGTACGCGTAATCGGGCAAGGGGCGAGGGGCTTGAGACGAGTGGTGAAATCCCTCTAGCCCTTTGCCGCGCGCCTTTAGTCTAAGGAAGGTATGGCTGAACCGATCGCCGTCGAGTCCGTGCAGAAAGAGCCGACCCCGCCGGCCTCACGTCGCCTGTCCATTGTGCTGATGACGGCGGGGATCCTGGCGTTCGCGTTCGGCGTGGTCTGGATGCAGAGCGCCAAGTACGAGCCGCTCACGGTGGGGAAGGAAGCGCCCGACTTCAACCTGCCCGATCTCAACGACAAGGAAGTGCGGCTGTCCGATTATCGCGGCAAGGTCGTGTTTCTCAACTTCTGGGCCACTTGGTGCAAACCCTGTCGCGAAGAGATGCCGTCCATGGAGGTGCTCTACAAGAACTTTGAGAAGGACGGGCTGGTGATTCTGGCGGTGAGTATCGACCGGGTCACGACGAAGAAGGATATCCCGCCCTTCGTCAAAAGTCTGAACCTCACCTTCCCGATCCTCATCGACTCCTGGGGACAGACCGACAAGCGATACAAACTGATGGGCGTCCCCGAGACCTACATCATCGATCACCAGGGCATCCTCCGAGAGAAGGTCATCGGTCCCCGTGACTGGACCAGGCTGGACAATCTGCAGATTGTGATGCAGTTACTGAAGTCCGGCGCCAAGTCCGCGCAAACTGCTCCTTCGGCGGCCGACGCGCAGCGTCTGTGATCCATAGCCATGACGCGGGAGGGGGGGTACACGTGCCTGCTCGCCATGCTGCTTGTGGCGGGGACGGGCTGCGAACCGAGCGAGCCCTCTTCGCCGTCGGCGCCGCCGACGGAGGCTGTAGCTGTTACGGACCGCTCGGGACCCAAGCTCGGCGAGCCGGCGCCGGACTTCCAGTTGCAGGACCTCGACGGGAACCTTGTCACGCTCGCGAGCCTGCGCGGCAAAGTGGTGTTGGTAAATTTCTGGGCGACCTGGTGCGGTCCCTGCCGCTTCGAGATGCCGGCGATGGAACGGCTCTACCGGTCATTCAACCGCAAGGACTTCGAGATCCTGGCGGTTTCGACGGACCCGCAGGGCGCGGCGGTGACGAGGCCGTTTCAGCGGGAGATCGGTTTGAGCTTCCCGATCTTGCACGACGCTGACTTTCGCATCGGAGTCACCTACGGCGCCCGCACCCTGCCGATGACGTTTTTGATCGATCGCCGGGGCGTCATTCGGCATCGGATCTTCGGGGCGCGCGACTGGCAGAGCCCGGAAGCGATACAATTGATTCAGAGTCTGGTGAAGGCCTTCTGACCATGTCGGAGTCGATCCCACAGATATCGTTCTTCGCCGCCTTCTCGGCCGGGCTGCTCTCGTTCGTGTCTCCCTGCGTGCTGCCGCTGGTTCCTTCCTACATCTCCTACATCACGGGCCTGTCGGTCGAGCAACTGGCGGATGCGGCGGAGCGAAGCCGGTTCCGGAAGGCCATCATCGTGAACTCACTGCTCTTCATCGCCGGGTTCTCCGTCGTGTTCGTGGCGTTCGGCGCCTCCGCCAGCTTGATCGGGCAGATGCTGATCGCCTACCAGGAGCACCTCCGCCGGTTCGGCGGCATCCTGGTGATCGTTTTCGGGCTGTATCTGCTGGGGATTTTGAACCTGAATTTTCTCAAGACCGAGAAACGTCTCCATTTCCGAAACCGGCCCGCCGGATACCTGGGCTCGTTTCTCATCGGGGTGGCCTTTGCGGCGGGCTGGACGCCCTGCGTCGGTCCGGTTCTGGGCACCATTCTGCTCTACGCCAGCACCACCGACGCGCTGACCGACGGCGTCACGCTGCTGACGTGTTATTCGCTGGGCCTTGGGTTGCCGCTGTTTTTGACCGCCCTCGGCGTCGATCGGTTTCTTGCTTACTTTAAAGAGGTCCGCGCCTACTTGTGGGGCGTCTCGACGGTCAGCGGCGCGCTGCTGGTCGCCGTCGGCGTGATGATCTATGCCAACTCGCTCACCATGATCACCAGCTTCCTCGAACGGTACGGCATCGGCTGGTATCTGGGACAGTGAAGAGCCGTCGGCGATTAGCTATCAGCTATCGGGCACCCGCTTCAGGACCGCCGACCCTTGCCGGTTCTCCGCATGCAAAAAGCTGAGAACCGACGGCTGAAAGCCGAAGGCTCGTCCATCTATGCCGTTTGTGCCCGACATAAAATCCTACGACGCCTTGGTTGTCGGGATGGGTCCGGCCGGTGCCACGGCCGCCTATGAACTCAGCCGGGCCGGACTGGCCGTGCTCGGTCTCGAGAGGCAGCCTCATCCCCGGTACAAAGTCTGCGGCGGAGGACTCTCGCTTCGGATCGACCGGATCTTGGAGGCCGATTTCAAGTCGGTGGTCGAACACACGATTTACGGCGTGCAGTTCACCTATCGAGGCGAAGAACCCTTCCTGATCGAGTCCTCCCAGCCGATCGCGTATATGGTCATGCGGGATCGCTTCGATCATCTGCTGGTGGAGAAGGCTCGCCGGGCCGGGACCGATGTCCATGAAGGCGAACAGGCGCTGGCCTTTCGACAGTCAGCGGACAGCATCGAGGTCACGACGGACCGGGGCCGCTATCGCGCCAAGGTGTTGATCGGCGCGGACGGAGCCAACAGCGTCGTCGCCCAACGGCTGTTTCCGGCACGTCGGCTGCGGCGCATGCCGACGTTGGAGAGCGAGATCGGCATCGGCGTGATGCCGCCTTATCCGGGCGAAGGAAAAGTGCTCATCGATCTAGGCGCGACAGCCAAAGGGTACGCGTGGATCTTCCCGAAGCACCAGCGGCTGTCGATCGGCGTGGCGGAGTTTCGGGGGAAAACGGCGAGTCCCAAGAAGATTTTCGATCGATTTGTGCGTGATGAGAAAGGGCTGGCGAGTTTTACCGTGCCGCATCCGGCCGGCCACCCGTTGCCGCTCTTTTCCCCACGCGCGGCCGGGCTGATGGCGCAGTTCCCCGTCGGGCTGGTCAGCGGCCGGGCCCTGTTGGTCGGAGATGCGGGGCATCTGGTGGATCCGCTGTTCGGCGAAGGCATTTATTATGCGGTTCGGTCGGGCCAGATGGCGGCCGCCTCGGTCCTGGAGACGTTCCACGACCGGCGTCGTTCGCTGATGGACTACGAGTTGGCGGTGAGACGGGAGATCTACTCGGAATTCCGCATTGCCTCTCGGATCGCCCGTATCGTCTATTCGTTCCCCAAGCTTTGCCACCGTCTCATGCATCGCTATCAGGAAGTCATCAATCTGTACTACGAGGTGCTGAGAGGGCGGCACACCTACCACAGTTTTTTCCACGAGGCCAAAGGCATTGTAAAGTCTTCATTCCGCGAACTCTTGCGCGAAACGCTGCCGTTCGGTTAACAGCAAGCAGCGAACAGCGAATAGAAAACAGCGAAATGCTAGAAGATCAATGGCCTCCTCGCTCTTGCGCTATTCGCTACTAGTGTCCTGTCTCTGAAGTTCGCTGACAAAATCGGGCCACGCTGGCCAGGATTTCGTCGGCGGTCTTGGTCCATGTGAAGGGTTTGGGGTGTGTATTGGTGACCGTGATGTAGTCCC
>Ga0070741_10015113_pt1 | contig 13178 bp, 12 predicted proteins | sample Coa_R1_4_FD_66440 | JGI IMG/M metagenome (GOLD analysis project Ga0070741, IMG submission 66440) | Surface soil microbial communities from Centralia Pennsylvania, which are recovering from an underground coalmine fire - Coalmine... | ecosystem: Environmental > Terrestrial > Soil > Unclassified ... | reverse complement strand
GGACTGAACGTGGGCGCGCAAACCACGGCCGGACGGTCCAATTACCAATCGCTCGAACTGGATCTCACGCGACGCTTTGCCCATGGCATGCTGTTCGATGTGAACTATACGTTTTCCAAGCTGCTCGCCTATGTGCCCACCGCCACCAATCCAGTAGTCTCCCCGCTCTGGTCGTACGATTGGGGCCCCGCGCCCAATGCCCCGCCCAGGGTTTTGCACTTCAATTACGTCTATGAGCTGCCGTGGGGTAGAGGCAGGATGCTCGCAACCCACATGCCTGCGATTGCGGATGCTGTCGTCGGCGGTTGGACCTTCTCCGGCGTGTTCGTATGGCAGTCCGGCTACGGACTGACACCGACAGCAGCCGGCCAGTCTCCCACCAACGCGACTACGAATCGTCCCAACTGCAATGGCAATCCGCTCATCGACCACAGCGGCTCACGAGGACAGAACGCAGCCGCATGGTTCAACACGGCCGCATTGTCGCTCCCGCCATTCGTCGATCCCCGTGCCGCTCAGCCCGTGCGGCAGTTTGGGAGTTGCGGCGTCGGTATCATTCCGGGACCGAGTCTCTCGGAACTCGACATCGATTTGAATAAGCAGTTCAATATCCGCGAAAACATGAAATTCGACTTGCGGCTCCAACTGCTGAATCCCATGAATATTCCCATGCTTGGAACTCCCGATCTGGAAGTGACCAGCTCGACATTCGGACAGATCCGCACTTCCAACCCGTACTACAATCCGAGAACATTGGAGATTAGTGGACGTTTTCGATTCTAAAAGGTATACCGAAGTGCACCACAACCTATCTGTGCGCAGACGCCTGGCGGCCGCCGTTCTGACCGGCGCTCTTGCCCTGACCGGCGTCACCGCGTTGCGCGCCGGAACCGCGGAACTCTTTCACGATGATTTTTCGCGCTTTCCGATTGGCCGCTTGACTTTCCCGCTGGGTTTTACGAATCCGGCAATTCAGGAATATCACTATCTGCCCAATCGCGGAGTGCCGCTGGGCCCCTGGGAAAATGCGATCTGCCACGTCGATGCCTGGCTGGTCGGCTCGGAGGACGGCAAGCCGTATCTGGAGCAGAGTCTCGCTTCGGATGCCAAGCAGTTCGTCAATCCCATCTTCCTCACCGGCGATCCCGAGTGGAGCGACTACGCGGTGCAGGCAAAAGTCGAGCCGCTGAGCACATCGGAATATGCCGGACTCGTCTTCCGCTATCACACCAACCGCCACTTCTACATGTTCGTGCTCACCGGAGGCAATAAGGTCCGGCTGGCCCTTCACGAGCCCATCGAGGAACGGCTGCGCCAGTACTTGTGGAGGGAACTGGCCAGCGCCGATTTCGCCTACCAGGCCGCCCGCTATTACACGCTCAAAGTGGAAAATGACGGGCCTCGCATCCGCGCCTACGTCGACGGAAAACTCGTGCTCCAGGCCGAAGACCGTGAGGTCCTCAAAGGCAAGGCAGGCGTTTTATCCAATACTCCTGCTCGCTTTCAGGACTTCCAGGTCACCGCCTCGGATACCGCGCGCGATGCCATCAAAACCAGAATCCATCAGCGCGAGGCGGAACTGGCGCACCTGCGCGCCGAAAATCCGCAGCCTAAGCTCTGGAAAAAAGTCTCGTTCGGCGACTTTGGCGCGGGCCGGAACGTGCGTTTTGGCGATCTCGATGGCGATGGCAAGCCCGACCTGTTGATCGCGCAGAACGTAATGCGCTATCCGTACGATCACGCGCAGATCACCTGTCTGACCGCGGTCACCCTCGAAAGCAAAGTGCTTTGGCAGATCGGAAAGCCGGACCCGCGGAACGCCCTCACCACCTACGACCTGCCGTTTCAGATTCACGATATCGACGGCGACGGACGCAACGAAGTCGTCCTCGTCAAAGATTTCAAATTGCAGGTATTGGATGGCCCCACCGGAAAAGTAAAGCAGTCGGTGGAGGTTCCGAAACAGCCTCCGGCGAAGGGCGAAATTTACGACCGCCTGAATGGCGATTCCATCGCCTTCGTCAATCTTTCGGGCGATAAGCGCCGCCACGAAATTCTCATCAAGGATCGTTACTCCGATTTCTGGCTCTATAACAACAAACTCGAACTTCTTTGGCACGGCCAGGGACAGACCGGTCACTATCCTTATCCCGTCGACATCGATGGCAGCGGCCGCGATCACATCGTGATCGGCTACTCGATGTGGGATCCCACCGGCAAGCAGGTCTGGACTCACGACGCCGACCTGCACGATCACGCCGATGGCATCATGATGGGAAATTTAAGTCCCGAATCCGGCGCATCGCCTCGCGCTTATGCCGGGGGCAGCGATGAGGGTTTCATCATGTTCGATGTGCACGGCAAGATTCTCAAGCACATCCGCATCGGACACGCGCAGAGCCCCAGCGTCGGCAAATACCGGATGGACGTTCCGGGCCTTCAGTTCGCCACCGTAAATTTCTGGCGCAATCCCGGAATTGTCACCATCTTCGATTGGGACGGCAACATTCTGGCGCAGGACGAACCCATCCACAGCGGAAGCGTCATGCTGCCGGTGAACTGGCGCGGCGATGGTCAGGAATTCATTCTGCTTTCCGCTAATTCCCGCGAGGGCGGGATGATTGATGGCCACATCCGCCGCGTGGTGATGTTCCCCGACGACGGCCACCCCGATCTTACCGCCTATGTCTCGAATCTCACCGGCGATGCCCGGGATGAGATCATTGTCATGAACACGAAGGAGGCATGGATCTACACCCAGGACCAGCCGTTCAACGGCAAACGGATCTACGCGCCGCTTCGGAATCCCGATTACAACGAGTCCAATTACCGCGTCGGCGTTTCCCTGCCGCGGTGGCTGGACCAGGGCAAATGACATGCGCACCAAAGCTCTGATTCTTACGATTTTCGCTGCGGCGTTCGGCCGCGCCGAAGTTCACCAGTTTGTGCAGAAGGTGTACTATCGAACTTTCAATTCTTCCAACCCGGTCGCGTTGAGAATCAAGCCGGGCGACACCGTCGTCACCAAAACCCTGGATGCGGCGGGCGGTGACGAACGTGGCGTCAAACGGCACAGCGTCATGGGCAATCCGCTGACCGGCCCCTTCTATATCGAAGGCGCGGAACCCGGCGACGCCCTGCTCGTCGTCTTGAATAAGGTTCGACTCAATCGGAATTGGGGATGGACATCCTATCGCCTCGGCCACTTCTCGCTCACGCCCGGCTACGCTGAGCACCTCTATCCGAATCGCTACAAGAAGGACCTGGTGCAGCCCGGACGCGACAACCTGGTCCCGTGGGACATCGATCTGGCGAAGAATACGGTGCGATTGCGTGAGCCGGAGAGCCATACGGCCAGGCTCGAATTCCCCGTACAGCCGATGCTCGGCTGCATCGGCGTGGCTGCTCCAGGAGAGAATTCGCCCGATAGCCAGGCCGGCGGCGCCTACGGGGGCAACATGGATTACAACCGCGTAGGCGAAGCCGCTACCGTAATGCTTCCGGTCTTCCATCCCGGTGCGATGCTTTATCTCGGTGATGGCCACGCGCTCCAGGGCGACGGCGAACCGACCGGAACCGGAATCGAAACTTCCATGGACGTCGAGTTCACCGTTCAGTTGCTGAAGCATGCGGGCTTAACCATGCCGCGCCTGGAGACGCGCGAGATGATCTTCAGCATCGGCAGCCAACCGGAATTCATGAGCGGCCTCAACCGCGCTCTGGAAATTGCCACTGTCGATATGGCGGATTGGCTGGTCAAGTCCTATGGATTGGAACCCTGGGCGGCGCATCAGCTGATCGGCGTTCAAGCCCGCTATGAAATTGTTACGGTCGCCGGCTCCGTGGCTCTCGGCATCCCGAAGCGATATCTTCCGGCCACAAAATAAACTCAGGTCTTAATTAATACACACCCCTTTTACTCAACCGCAAGCCCTTATCTGGAATCTGTCGAGATCAAGGTGCCGAATCGCGGGAGGCCGTATTTCCTCATGACCAGCGCGGTAGAAGCCAGAATGATGGTGGAAGCCGCGCGCCGGAGCCAGGCGCGCCGTTGCCACTCTCGCAGGTGCCATTTGTCGATCATTCAGGCGGCATATCCCGCGTTTCGCAGGGCTTGGGCGATCGTTCGTCGCGAGGCATGCCCTGTTTGGCAACCCGGTCTGTCGCAACTCCATGCCGTTCTTCCACGCATACCGGTCGTGAGGCGGCTTCGCAAGGCGAGCACACGGGCTGCACATAGAACCGGTGAGTTTGGCGCCCTCGCGCGCGATCGAATTCATGGTCAGCGTGGGACTTCCATATCCCCGTTGAAGCCGGCCTCCCCGCCAGCCCGTATCGTCGGACAGGAAAAAGAACGATATGGGACGAGGCGCCTTCGCAGCCAGCGCTCTCTCCGGCCGGCCAGCGCCGAAAGCGACCCGCTCCGGCCATTGTTTCAGCATATTGCGGCGGGAAATTGGACCGGCTTCGCCTGCATGTTTCCAGCCGCCCTATAAGTCACCTTAATAAGTCTTGAAACTATACGTTGGAAAGGTGGCTGGCACAGTTGGGGGCATAATTACCGGATTCTCGCGGCCGGCGTGCCTGATGGTGTCGTTCGTCTTAGTGTGATCGAAGCCCGCCAGAGGACTTTTGGAAAGCAGGAAATCGCCGGGGCGGCCGGTGTGGCCGAAATGCGGGTCCACCGTCGCCGTACCGCCCGGGTCCTCCCTCATTTCGTATGTGACTCCTTCCGGACGGCCGCCTTGCCATTGAGAAAAGTCCAGGAAGTTCCACTTTGCGGCGCTTAATCCGCACGCCTTTCCCTCCCCGGGCTCCTTCGCATAATGAAAGGCCCTCTTGTCCTTGGCGAAACCGCCATCTGTTCGCCAATAGAGATTGCCTTGAAAATTCAGGAACTGATGGTAATCCAATCCGCAGGACCACGCGCAGCCCGAGTTCACGTAGAAGCCCGTCGATTCGTCGTGGTCGAAGTAGAAAATGTTGTTCGTAATGTTCACTCGCACCGTAGGCGAGGAGCCGCAACCGCTGCTCCAGGGATTCTGCATTCCGATCATGGCCTTCGTGGCGTGGGCAAAGATATTGTTGCGGAAAGTATTCGGCGGCGCGCCCGGCGGCAGGCCCTCATTCTTGAAGGCGGTGTATTCGGACATGTTGTAAACCACATTATTTTCGACGAGCACTCCCGCCGAATAAGCGTCCAGGTAAATGCCCCTCGCACCATAAGCACTCCCCAGACATCTCGATGCGCCACAGCCGTGTTGGTCGATAATCGACGAATCCGTCGCGTCGTGGATCAGGTTATTCAGCACCCGGTTCCCTGTTCCGCTCGATTTGGAATTGCCAATGTTGTAATAGAGTACGCCTCCATCGGAAGTGACTCCCTGGATAATGTTCCATATGTGGTTGTACTGACTCAGCAGATTCGAACCGTTCGCCGGATTTCCAGGACAACTGAGCCAGCACAGCGACATACCGGCGTGGTAGCCATCGGTGACGTCGTTGTGCACGTAAGAAACATCGTGGCCGTTGGCTTGCGAGATGCCTTCGCCGGCGGCAAAAACCCGCGAATAGCCTTGCACGATGTTATTTTGGATGGTCACCGACTGCACCACATGCTCCGCCTTGTCGGTGTCCTACGGCCGGTGTCCGACGCGGATGCCGCTGTCTCCAATGTCGTAAAAGGCGGAATTTTGAATCACGTCATTCGAGGCCGGCTCTCCAGAAGTGCTCGAAGTCGAGGCGATCAGAATACCCGATGCCGAAGTCCGCCTCACCGTAATGCCGTCGAAGGTCACGTGCCGGCAGCTTTCGCAGTCGATGGCCTCCGGCAAGGTATCTTCCGAGTTCTCATCCTGGTTGAAACCCTCAGGGCCGGGCACGAAATTGTCCACTTCGAAAGTGATGCCGCGAAAAACGACGTGACTCAGGTCGACCGCCGAGAGCAGGCTGCCGCCGATGGAAGTGACGGGTTGAACCTGGGCGATGACCACCGTATCGCCGTTCGGGTTCTCGCCTTTCTTCGCCAGATAGTTGAGCGTCCACTGGGGCGTCGAACGGTCCAGGAACCAGATGCCGGTCTGTCCGGAGTTCTGAGCCGTCTCGAACGAGTCTTTAGCGTTCTCGACGATGTAGCGCCGGCCCGGCAACGGCCCGAAGAAGTTGTAAACGTGCGGTGAGCCTTTCATCTTACTCGTGAGATGAATGATGTGGTTAGTCGTATCGACGCAACTGACGCGCATCAGTTGCATGGTCCAACTTTCGAAAATAGCGATCTCGATATCGCCCTTTGGATAGGCGTTCGGTGCGCCGCCGCAGGCACTCCCGTCCGGATTGAGGTTGGCCCAGTTCTGGATCGGATCCTCGGGATTGTACTTGAAACGGTCCAGGCACCTGGGCCTGGCTCCGACTTTGTCGGACGCGTTTGGGCAACCGGCATTGGCCCCTGCCGGCGCGACCGTATCGGCCATCCGGAGATAGGTCCCGACGCTGCAATGCTCGGCGCTGACCACCTGCTTATCCTCGGTGGAATAACACGCGCCGCCACGCATATAGTAGCCGACGCTCGAGGCGGAATCGGATTGCACTCGCGCCCGCAGACGGCGCGCTCCGTTGTAGAACAAGTACTCGAACGGCTTTGTGCCGGCAGGCAGTTGTACCTGCCAGAGACTGCCGGAGACCGTGCGCCACGTCAAGCCGAGACCGCCCTTGCCGATGGGTTCGCCCCCGCTGACGATCGGAGTTTCTCCCGGGTAGCTCGTCCAGGTCACCGGCGCATTGGCGGTGCCGGAATCGCTGGCGGTGAAATGCAAGGTTCCTGGATTCGTAGGACTGAGGGCCAGATAGTAAGTCCCTGTGCGCAACATGACCGTGATCGTTCGGCCCGGATGCGCCGCCAGGCGGTCTCTCACCGCAATCTGAGCTTTGGCTATGGAGGCGAAGGGGCCGTCCGTCTTTCCCGTATTAGGCGCGGACAGTGTTCCGCTCCAGCGGTCATCGCCACTGGGAGCCACATAGTAATCCGCCCTTTCGCTTCCCGCCTGGGCCGATGCAGGGGACGCCGCTTCCGCACCCCATGGCCGGCAGATTGCGAGTGCCACGGCCAGTCCGGTAAGCGCCGTCACGCGTAATATCCCTGTCGAAGAAAAGCACCGCTCAATATTCATCGTCCACCTCAATAGCAAAAGTTCACAGTCCATTACAAGCTGGAGTCCGTGAATTCCGCCGACGGTTGCCGTCCCGAATCGTTACCAGCTCAGGCGTAGTTTCCACTGCAACCGCCGCGGACTGCTTGCCGAGTTCCGGGGATTGATGATGCCGGTAGCGGCGGCCGCTTTGGCCGTACGGGGAGCTTGAACACGATGGCCGCGGATAGATATGGGGAGATATGAGAGCGTTACAGATACTTGCGACTCGCCGGTTGTTTACCTATGCAGGCGTTTCCGAAATAACCGCAATTGATTCAAAGGTGAAGTCATGGACAGCCGGTGCTCTGGCATGAGCGCCCACGAACAAGTGATAAAAGGGTCAAAGCCAAAGATGCTAAACAACGTTTCCAATAGTGTGTGCAATCGTAGGCAGTTATGTAATACATGGCGCCGCCAAGAAGGCCGCCTGCAAGGTGGACGAACCACAGACGTTGGCTGCGTACACCGGATAAAGAGCACGATCGATACTCTTGGCGGCGCCGGTCATCGGCTTCCGTGACTTGTACTCGCAACCGCGATCAGGATGAGATCACATCCCGCTTGCGATCTCGGTGAGAAACCAGATTCGGCGTTCGGTCTCGTCGATCCAGGTCTCGATCAGGCTGGTCGTGGCGACATCGTTGTGCCTGGCGCAGACTTCATGGCCCGCGCGCAGGAACCGCATCAACTGGGCATTGTCGTCGCGAAGCTCCGCCATCATGCGGTCCACCGGAACCCGATCGTCATCGTTGTCCCGGAGACGCTGGTTGCGCGCGATGTCACCGATCGACTTCAGCGTGGTCGCTCCAATCTTTCGCGCGCGCTCGGCAATGTCATCCGTCATTGCGAGAATCTGGGCGGCATGTTCGTCCAGCAGCAGATGATAGTCCCGGAAATGGCGGCCGGCCATGTGCCAATGGAAATTCTTGGTCTTCAGATAAAGGCTGAATACGTCGGCCAGAAGCTGCCGCAATGCGGCCGAAATCTCACCCACGCCTTCCGAGGTCAAATCCAGGGCGCGCTCGGCGCCATTCATTGTTGCACTTTGAGTCATCCTCTTTCTCCTCTCTAAACGGCGATTGCTACCACCATCTTTCCGCGATGCTGCCGCGGGGCCCGATTCGAGTAAATCTCCGGCGCCTGAGGCAGCGGGAACACACTGTCCACGACCGTTCGAAGTTGGCCCGTTTCCAGCAGGTCGGCTATCCCGTAAAGCTGCTTCTGATTCGGCTCCACGATGAAGAAGGCCTCCCGCACGCGGCCATCCGTGGAACTCTCTGCGGCCGAAACGATCGTCACGACTCTGCCACCGGCCTTGACGATTCCCCAGGAGCGCTCCAGAGTTTCACCGCCGACGGTATCAAAGACGACGTCTACCCCGTTCATGCATTCTTCAAAGCGGGAAGCGCGGCAGTCAATCACCAGTTCCGCGCCGAGCGTTGTAACAAATGCGGCATTGGATGGGGACGCCGTCGTAATCACGTGCGCGCCACCGAGGCGCGCGAGTTGGATGGCGAAGGTTCCCACCGCTCCCGCGCCGCCATGCACCAGAACACGCTCGCCGGGCTGCAATTTCGCGCGATCGAAGAGACCTTGCCAGGCGGTGAGAGCGCTGATCGGCACCGACGCCGCTTCGATATGGTCAGCCGCGACGGCTTCGGAGCCACCGCGTAATACGGCGCCGTGCAGTAGTCTGCCAGCGCGCCGTCGGAAAACCAGTCGTTCATGCCGAAAACCTCGCGGCCGACTTCGAGGTCGCCCACGCCTTCGCCGACGGCCTCTACCACACCCGAGAATTCATGACCCAGCACAGCTCCCGTGCGGATCTCGCCGTTCTTGCGGTGGGAGGTCGGATACCACGCCACTTCCGTTGTGATGACGCCGGCTGCACAGACGCGGATCAAGAGCTCGAATGCCGCCGGTTCCGGTCTGGCGGCATTGTCGTTGACCACCGCAACCGCGAGCGATGGGGCCAGGGACACGCTGCGCATATCTCACCTCGGCCCTTGGGCGCGGCGTCGCCGGCCGCTCATCAGATATGCATCCGCGCGCGGCTCGAGCAGAGGATCGCCCGACGATTCAATACCGTCGACGCGCGGAATCGGATCGAAGATGATGTGACGCTGCTCGGCCTCGCTACTTGGCAGCACGCTCTCCAGCTCGATAAAGCCGAAATCGATTTCCGGCCGATCGTCCGGCCAATGGACCGTGGAATCGTCAACCACGTCTCCCGGCGCGGCCAACTGGACGGCGATGCGCATCCTGACTACGCCCTTGCCTAAGCGCGCCTCAGCATCGTCGAAAAGAAAATTGGGCGCCTGGCTGGAGGCATGATGGGCATCGAGATACTCGTTTGCACCATCGGGCCGGACACGATATCGGCCGAAGCTGCTCACGCCTTCCTTGTTCAGGAATTTGTAAGCGTTCACCGCGAAAAACGACTCTTTGAAAAAACTGACGGGCAAAGGCTTTGGCTTCTGCACGAACTCCAGGGCAGCCGGATGCGTGGCCAGAAACATCTCGATGGGCGTGGGTTTCGCGGCGCCCGGGCCACTGGTATAAATGGCGCGCAGAAATTCAATGAACTCTTCCGCCGTGCGGACCGGAAACGCGTCGACCGAGTGGGCGATGATGTCGGTGTGAACGTGTTGGGCGAGGTGAAAACGGATGGCAATGCCGCGCGGGCTCGCCTCCGGATCGTTGTCCGGGACTGCGGGCAATCCCGCGAAGTTCGAAAAACGAACCGTGATCGGGGTCGAACTCCGCTGGATGTGCGGCGCGCGTGTCAACCTTGCCGCGTTAGCCGATGGCAAAAATCGTCCGGTGACGAGAACGCCCTTCGCGTGTACCGGCCTGAATCCGGGGTGTAGGCCGCTCAAATCGTCGAAGGCGCGCAGCACGTCTTCGGCGATCGATGCATTTGGAACCGTTTTCGCAGAACTCATACCTACACTATGAAAGATGAAGGTTTCGCGATCATCACAAGATAGAGGGTTTTTCGCGTACCACTCTGTTGTGTGTTCGTATACCGAAATGGTGGTACGCCAACCTGCGGGGAATGTGTACGAGAAAAACGCTCGTTGCTCAACGAAGGACGGCAGTCGGGCGCAGGCTGTAGACAGAATCGCGCCCAGGCACACAGAATCCCTTCAGACCCGAGTCGGCATGGCGCCCGCACGCGCAATTTGCGTATCAATGACGCCCATCGCCGCTCACCACGAGGCGCAGACGCCGGGCCAAATATTCCACTTCCTTTAGATGCTGGTTGCTCGCGCACGAGGGAGAGCGTTAACAATGTTCCCCGACCTGTGTAATAGATCTGCTCCTGAATCGCCCGCTTCATTAATTTTGGTTTGCCTTCGTCGATGATGCCATCCATCAGGCGCAACGCGCGGCAGAGCGATGGGTTCCCGGGCGCATCATCAATAGCCGATGGAAACAGCCAATCATGAGACCTCTTCCCGATCGCTCCCTGCGTGCGCACCCGTACAGTTTCTGGGCGCCCGATTCCAATATGTGATGATCTCGGCGGATCGCGTTCGAAGATCAAGTTATGGGTGAGCCATGAGGCTGGGCTTGCCGGTTCCCCCCACTTCGGCAACCCGGGCATCAATGGGCACTGAACTCTGCAACGGCGCATGAAAAACAGATCACCAGGATAGCGGCGCATGCAGAACCTGCGCGTCACGGCTGCTATCGCCACTGCAAAAAGTAACGGCGGTAAATCTACGCCGTGAAAGTTATAGCTCTGGCGAGCAGGGCAATGCCCAACCCGGCAGAAGGGAGTGATTCCAAGACCATAACGCAGCGTCGGCGAGCGGTACGCCATAGTTGTAACTTCGACTGCGTCATGGTTCGCCCGGCGGAGTTTCGCAGATCAAGCTGTGCGGGAGTTCCAATCGTAACTTTTTTTGTGCAACCGAGCCGGTGCAATTTGAGTCTTTCCGGTCTTCAGCGCGTCTATTGAAAGAAAAACAGGTGTGGCAACCTGTGGCAAAACGGCGGCGGAGAGATGAAAGGATCCCTGACGGCCATCCTCCAAAGAGCGAGATACCCGCCCAATGGGGGGTTCCGTCTTTCCCGCTTTCGTCATAGGCTGCAAGCGCAGGGCGCAAGCCGCGCACCCGGGAAAGGAACCGCAAGGTTGGACGACCAAGGCCGCATCCGAGTGTTGAGCGTCGACGATCACCATCTCCTTCGCGAAGGGATTGCCACAATCATGAGCCACCAACCGGACATGGTCCTGGTGGCGCAGGCAGCCTCGGGCAAGGAGGCTATTCAGCAGTATCGGGAACACAGACCGGATGTCACGCTGATGGATCTCCGGCTACCCGATATCAGCGGAATCGACGCTTTGATCGCAATCCGATCCGAATTCCCCGAAGCTCGAATTATCATGCTGACCACGTTTGAGGGCGACGTTGAGATCCAGCGTGCGCTCGAAGCCGGAGCCAAAGGATACTTGCTGAAGAACATGCCTCCCAGCGAACTGGTGCAGGTTATCCGCCACGTTCACGCGGGTAAGAAACGATTGCCGCCGGAGTTGGCAGCGCAACTGGCCGAGCACATGAGCGACGAAAGCCTGACGGCGCGGGAGGTGGAAGTCCTCAAGTACGTAGCGAACGGGAATCGCAACCGGGATATCGCGCAGCAGTTGTTTATCTCGGAAGAGACCGTCAAAGTTCACGTCAAGCACATCATGGAGAAACTGGGAGCGAAGGACCGCACCCAGGCCATCGCCATCGCGGTCCGGCGCGGCATCATCGAACTCTGAAGCCGCCCGCGTCCGCGCGCGCATCGCTGCCCCTGCGCATCGCTGCCCCAGCGCAGAATCCCTCAAAAGTGGTACCCGGGCTTAACAGGAGTTAGGGATTCGAACTACGGCAGCCATCCCCTAACCTTTAAGTGGCGCTTGCTTTACGTGCGCCGCGAAGTCTCGGGAGGCGTGGCTGCAAGTCTTATTTTCGGCATTCCCGGGCGGCTTGCCCGGAATGTCATTATTGCTGTTGCGGGCAGTGCTTGGATCGGCGTTGGTCACCGACGGAGGGTTTTACCTGGGGACCAGGCCTTCCTCCGTGGCGACCTTGTGGCTCGGTCTCGCCTCTCTGGCCGCCGGCGTTCTGCTATTGATTGGTTTCATGACGCCCCTGGCGGCACTGGCGGCAGCGCTGGGCGGAGCCGGTGCAGCGCTTGCTTCTTTGCCGCCTTCCGGCGCGCACGTATTCGATTCGACGCCATCGGCGATTTTTGCTCTCACCATACTGCTCACCATTGCCGGAACCGGCCCTGGCCGATTCTCCGTCGACGCCCGAATCTTTGGCCGGCGTGAGATTATCATTCCTCCTTCCCGGCCGCGGCCGACCCAGAGTGGCAGCCTCCATGGCTGATTGCGGGAAAAATACTTGCGTGAAATCTCTGCGGGCCTGGCTATCCATTTTAATCGTCTGCTTCCTTCAGTCGGCCTGCCGTTCACCTCAAATCTCCTCTGCCCCGTCAATTGCATTCACACGACTTCCGCCGGCCGGTCCCGGTAGCCCGGAAATTACCTATCCGATTGCCGGACGTGTCGCCGGCGCCCGGCAGGGGCAACGCATCGTGCTCTTCGCGCGCAGCGGATTGTGGTGGGTCCAGCCCGTCGCCGAGCGGCCGTTTACCACGATCCAGCCGGATTTCACGTGGACGAATACCACCCACCCCGGCAGTGCTTACGCTGCCATGCTTGTGGATCAGGACTATAAGCCTCCATTGACGATCAATGCCTTGCCCCGAAAGGGCGGTGCTGTCCAGGCACTCGCTATCGCCGAAGGCCCTATGTTGGACCAGTCTTCCTTTAAGAAGCTCGCTTTCAGCGGGTACGAGTGGTTGGTCCGCTCCACGCCGGGAAATCCCGGCGGATCCCGAAACATATACGATCCCGCGAACGCCTGGGTCGACTCGCGAGGATGCATGCATCTTCGAATCGCGGAGAGTTCGGCCGGGTGGACCAGTTCG
>Ga0070741_10015112_pt1 | contig 13178 bp, 13 predicted proteins | sample Coa_R1_4_FD_66440 | JGI IMG/M metagenome (GOLD analysis project Ga0070741, IMG submission 66440) | Surface soil microbial communities from Centralia Pennsylvania, which are recovering from an underground coalmine fire - Coalmine... | ecosystem: Environmental > Terrestrial > Soil > Unclassified ... | reverse complement strand
GGATACTCCTCCGGAAAGAAGAGCTTAGCCCCGGCAAGCCGGCGAATGCCCTCGACCCGCGGCAACACCGCGGCAGGTCGACTTGCCCGACATTCAGGCGATCGAGGAAAGAGGCAAGCGCTGAAAAAAGCCGATGAATCCCGTAAAGTAACCTGATGAAAGCTGCGGCCGGACGACCCTGGCCGGCCGCGCTCCCAGCATCGGATTCGAGTGCCATGAGTGAGTTGTCCGTCAGCCAACTTTTGTCCACGAAGACACTCACTCTCAGAGACGTCGTGTGCGGCGGCGAGTGCCGGCACAAGAGCGCGGAAGAGTGCGCCCAGGTCACCCAACTGGTCTTTCCCTATCGCGGTGTTTACGTTCGTCACGTCGGACGGGTTGACGCGGTGGCGGAAGCCAACCAGGTTTTATTCTTCAATGAAGGAGAGAGCTACCGGATCAGCCATCCAGTGAGCGGCGGCGATGCTTGTCTCTCACTCACTCTCGATGAATCTCTGTTACGGGAGCTGGCGGGCCGACGACTACTGCGCGCCGGCGAGGTGTTGGGCTTCAACGGACAGCGGTTACGGATCGACCCCCGGGCGCAAGCTCTGGTCGCTCTCCTGCGGCACAGTCTCCGCCGCAACCTCGCGGAAACCCTGGAAGGGGAGACATTGGTCCTGACACTCGTCAGGCGGGCGCTGGGAGAACGTACCTCCCACGCACCTCGCGCCAGCATCGGCCGCCAGAAACTGGTGGACCGCGCAAAGTTGGTCATCTCGTCCGACCTGTCCCGTCGATGGACGCTGGCGGAGATCGCAGCCGAAGTCGGAGGCTCACCGGTCTACCTCACGCAAGTATTTCAGCAGGTGGAAGGCGTTCCGTTGTACCGCTACCAGGTCCGGCTCAGGCTCGCACGCGCCCTGGATCTCCTCGAGAGCTTCGATGACCTCACGAGCCTGGGTCTGCACCTCGGCTTCTCCAGTCACAGTCATTTCAGCTCCGCTTTCCGCCAAGCCTACGGCCGTACCCCTGCTGAGTTTCGGCGCACAGTGCATCAGCGCTAAAGACCGGCCGGAGCAGATCGGATCGGCGTCCGCCAGCGATGGCATTCATATCAACTTCCCGATCTCCCTCGTCCTTGGGACGCTTGTGGCCGGCGCCGAGCTCTCAAATGGCCCCGAACCGGCGCCACGACGGATCGCAGGTTGGGCGCCTGCGCTTCGAGATACTTCCAAAGCTCGTTCGCGACCGGGCCGTGCGCCCGGTCCCGCCGCCGGGCCGCGACCAACTCCTCCGTGACTCCGGGAAAATGGCGTCCCGTGATCGGGAGGAGCCGCTTGCAACGTAACTCGTCCTCGATCATGAAGCGGGGCAAGTGCCCCCACGCCATGCCTTGAAGAATGATTTCTTTCTTCATCTGGTGATCGGCCACCGTGAACTGGTGCGCACCCTCCAGAACGAAATAACTACGGCCGGCTGAGTGGCGCGCGGTGTCGCGAATGATGCATTGAGTGAGCTCGCGCATTTGCTCGGGCGAGATGGCGGGCGTGATTGGGAAAGGAAGGAATCCCGGCGCCACGACCGGGACCACTGGGACAGTGCTGAGACCCAACCACTCCAGGCGCGGGTCCGTCTTGTCGATCCGGTGGAGGATCAGGTCGGCTTCGTCATCGAAGAGCCGCTCCCACGGGCCGGTCACGGCCTCGTAATGGAGATGCAGGCGCGTGCCCGGACGTCGGGCGAAGAAGGAGCTCAACAGGCCCAGCACGTGCGGACGTGGGCACAAATCGCCGATGACGATGCGCAATTGCGTCTCCTCGCCCATTGCGAGTTGCTTCGCATGCACGCGCAATCCGTCTAGCTCCCGGAGTACGGACTGCGCTCGCCCCTGCAGGGACAATCCGGCAGCGGTTGGCCGTACCCGGTAACTACGGCGATCCAGCAGCTGCAGACCGAGTTGCTGCTCGAGCCGCGCCACGGCCGCAAAAACCGCCGGGTGTGAACGATGCAACACAGCGGCCGCAGCTTGGAACCCACCCTGGCGAACCACGGCGTCGAAACATTGCAGGTCGTGCAGAGTGAATTCGCTCATTGTTCGTATCCGTTACAGAGTTCGTCCGATCTTTGTAATATCTTACCGGACGTGCGGCAAGTAGGCTCTCCCCTGGTGCGGTAACCAGGAGATCATGATGGAACGAGCCTTTCTGAAGATCGGTGATGGAGCCACGATGGCCTATCGACTCGACGGACCGAGTGCGCGACCTGCGCTCATCCTTTCAAACTCGATCGCAACGACGCTGCGGATGTGGGATACGCAGATCCCGGAGCTCTCCCGGCACTTCCGCGTGATCCGCTACGATATGCGCGGCCATGGGGCCTCGAGCGCGCCCGTCGGCGCCTACTCGATGGACCGTCTGGGCCGCGATGTCCTCGAATTGTTGGATGCACTGGGGATCGAGCGCGCCCATTTCCTGGGGCTATCGCTCGGCGGCTTTGTCGGCCAGTGGCTCGGCATCCACGCTCCGGAGCGCGTGGACCGGCTGATCCTCAGCAATACGGCCTCTTACCTTGGGCCGCCGCGGCAATTCGACGACACCATTGCGGCGACGTTGCAGGCGCAGGATATGACGGAGACCGCCGCGATGTTCATGCGCAATTGGTTCCCAGCGCACATGCTGGAGACCAGAAATGACATCGTGGAGTGTTTTCGTTCCATGGTGCTCGGCACGGACCGACAAGGGCTCGCCGGCGCATTCGCCGCGATTCGTGATGCAGACCTGCGACGCACGATCGCGCTGATCCCGCGCCCAACTTTGGTGATCGCGGGCGAGCACGACACCGTGACGACAGTCAGCCATGCCAAGGCAATTGCGGCCACGATCCCAGGCGCGCAGCTGAAAGTGTGGCCGACCGCGCACTTGCCCAACATCGAGCAACCGGATGCTTTCCTCGACACGGTGCTGGGATTCCTTTCCAAACACTGATGGCAGACGAGTCCAGGAGAGACGATCCCAGCATCCACCGCACTGTCAGGCCTGCCCCCCCTGAGCCACACTCGCCCGCGGCCCTGTTACGCCCGTACCGACCTGGCTTCCCGCGCAGGTCACCCGCGAGGTTGTTTAGGCGGGATGCGGGTATGCGTGCGTCGATGGATGCCGCGAAATATGTTCTTGATCATATTGTGCGAACGGGCAGACTCTCTGCCATCCAGGAGAGAGTCCAAATGACACCCACCACGACCCCACCACAATCCATTCAAGTCAGCGTTCTGCGTTGGGCGCCGCCCATCGTTCACGGGCTCGTGCGCGACCTGCGCGTACGCTGGGCGCTGGAAGAAGCCGGCTGGCCCTATCGCGAGAACGTCGTCAGCCCGGCGGACCAGGCGAGTGCGAAATATCGCGAGCTCCAGCCTTTCGGCCAGGTGCCTGCAATGGAGTGCGATGGGCTGAAGCTGTTCGAGTCCGGCGCGATCGTGCACCACATCGCCGAGCGCAGCCCCGCGCTCATGCCGGAGGACCCCGCGGCGCGGTCGCAGGTGACGGCCTGGATGTTCGGCGCGCTCAATTCGATCGAGCCCCCCATCATGATGTTCAACGTCCTCGATATGATTCATCAGGGGCCGAAGGGCGAGGAGTACCAGGGGATACGGGCGTGGGTTGCGGGTTGGGTCGAGTCACGCCTCGACGTCCTCGCCGGTGTGTTGGAAGGGAAGGAGCACGTGCTCGGCCGCTTCACTGCGGCGGACGTGCTGCTCACGACGGTGCTGCGGATCCTGCGGGACACGGACTTCGTCAAGAAGCGCGCGGTGCTCGCGGCTTACCAAGAGCGTTGTGAGGCGCGACCGGCCTTTCAGAAAGCGCTGCGGGATCACCTGGCGAGCTTCGCAACACACGCTCCGAAGAAGTAGTTGAGCCGCAGGCGTCCCGCACGTGCGCGAGCGGCTCCGCCCCGGAACCTTGAAGCGACCAGCGAGGACAGGAGAGGGGCAGCCACCTGGAAGGTCGCGAGTCTCAGGCGGTTGACAGTCATGTCGGGTAAGTTTATTCTTACGCGTTAGTGATAACTTACGCGACAAGCGTCTGGACCGTCCTCGCCGATCCGACCCGGCGGACGATCTTTGAGCTGCTCGTCGAACGGCCGTGCTCGGTGGGCGAGCTGGCCGAGGACCTTCCGGTCACTCGACCGGCCGTCTCGCAGCATCTGAAAGTGCTCAAGGACGCCGGGCTCGTGATCGACACGCGATCAGGCAAGCAACGCATCTATCGGGTCGACCCCGAAGGACTTGCGGCTTTTCGCGAGGAGCTCGACCGGTTTTGGGACAAGACCCTGGCGGCCTACAAGTTGGCCGCCGAGCAACCACCAGAGGAAACGAAATGAGCTCGTCGGCAACTGGCACTTCGGTGAAAAGATCCATCCTGGTCGAGGCTCCCATCGAGCGCGCATTCGAGGTCTTCACGAAGAAGTTCGGCAGCTTCAAACCTGTTGAGCACAACCTGCTGGCGGTGAACATCGCGGAGACGGTGTTCGAGCCTCGCGTTGGTGGCTACCTCTATGACCGCGGCGTCGACGGTACCGAATGCCGATGGGCGCGCGTCCTCGCCTACGAGCCGCCGTATCGGGTCCTTCTGAGCTGGAACATCAGCCCGCGATGGCAGATCGAGAGCAATCCGGATAATGCCAGCGAGTGGGAGGTGCGATTCATCGCGGAGACGCCACAGCGCACTCGCGTCGAGATCGAGCACCGAAAGTTGGAGCGCCACGGGCAAGGCTGGGAAGGGGTCCGCGATGGCGTTGCGGGCGATCAAGGTTGGCCGCTCTACCTGCAACGCTATGCAGACCTGTTGGCGCGCAGCTGATTTGGATACCGTAAGCCAGAGCGGAGGTTGATGTGCAGGCCTACTACGCCGTCGCGATCATCACATTGCTGACCGGTCTCGTCTGTTTCGCAATGGCGCTTACGGTGGCGCGGACGCACTCTAAAACAGGCATCCTCGCGCCGGCGATGACGGGCGATGCATACCTCGAGCGTTGCATTCGCGCTCACACCAACACGCTCGAATGGATACCGATTTTTTTGCCTGCCCTGTGGCTGTTTGCGGTCTATTGGAGTCCGATGTGGGCATCGATTTTCGGCGCGGTCTGGATCGTCGGGCGCATCCTCTACTTCCTGGGCTACATCAAAGCTCCCCAGAAGCGCTACCCGGGTTTCTTTATCCAATCGATAGCGGTGTTCGTGCTGTCGCTCGGCGCCTTGGGAAGAATTGTCTATCTGATGGCAGTCTCGTGAGATCACTGGCGAACCCCCAAAGCGCGCCGCATTCGAGATCAGCCGACAGGCGTGAGCCAGTCCCCATGTTTGGGGTCTTTACCCGTCACGGCATCGATAAAGGCGGCCTGCAGCCGCGCGGTGATCGGCCCGCGCTCCCCCGATCCGATCTTGCGATTGTCCAACTCGACGACCGGCGTCACTTCAGCAGCTGTTCCCGTAACGAAGACCTCGTCCGCGCAGTAGACCTCATCGCGCGTGATCCTGCGCTCCTCGACCGCGAAACCGCGATCGGCGGCGAGTGTCATGATCGTGTCGCGAGTGATGCCCTCGAGAATCGTGGTGCGCTCTGGTGTCGAGATTACACCGCGACGGATCACGAATACGTTGGAAGTGGAGCACTCCGCCACGTACCCCTGAGTGTCGAGCATGAGCGCGTCGTTGAAACCCTGCTGCTTGGCTTCGTGAACCGCCAACATCGAGTTGATGTAATGACCGTTCGCCTTTGCCTTGCGCAACGCGGAGTTGATATGCAGGCGCCCAAACGAAGAGGTCTTCACACGAATTCCCTTCGCATGGGCGTCAGCGCCGAGGTACGCGGTCCATTCCCATGCCGCCACGCTGACATGCACGTCATTGCCCAGTGCGGACACTCCTGGAACTTTGCCATTGTATGTTACATTCGTGCGGATGTAACACTGAGTTAGTTTATTGGCGCGGATTGCCTCGAGGTGGGCGGCATTGATGCGCTCCGGCGTATACGGAACAGCCATCTGCAGGATCTTCGCCGAATCGAACAGCCGCTCCGTGTGCTCCCGCAGCCGGAACACGGAGGTGCCGGTGACACCGGCATAGGCGCGAATGCCCTCGAAACAGCCCGCACCATGTTGAACGGTGTAGGAAAGGATGTGCAACCGCGCATCGCTCCACGGGATGAGCTCGCCATCCCACCAGATGTAGCCCGCGCGGCTTTCCATCGACATGCGTGCCTCTCCAGCTTCAAGGGCTCTGCCCGACGATGATCTCGATTGTATGACAGAATTTGATCGCAATACAAAGTATTTGCTCGCGGCAATCCAACGCACGACCCGGCGACGCTGTCCCGCCCGTCCGTGAGCGCTGTCGCCTGCGACAGGCGGGCGCGCCGCTGCTACGGGGCGGCGATGCGGGAGAGGATATCGATCAACTCTGCGCGCTCGCACGCACTCAGCACGGACTCGAGATTCCGTTCTCGTTCGACGATGAGTGGCCACGCTTCGTCGAGGATCGCCTGGCCGGCTGGCGTGATCCGCAGTGAATAGACGCGGCGATCATTCGCACGGCGGGTACGGCGGATCCAGCCCAGTTTCGCGAAACGATTCGTGATGGGCACGACCGTCGAGCCGTCCAACCCGGTTGCCGCGGCAAGCTCCAGCTGGCTCATACCGGGGTTGAGGCCGATCAGCACGAGCGCGCTGTACTGCCCGGGCGCGAGCTGCAGGTGTTTGAATGAGGTGATAAAAGTCCGAAACAGATAGCTGTAGGCTTTACGTAGATGATAGCCCACATGCTCCGGCAGGGGCCCAAAGTTGACAGCGGGGGATGACATCTTCGCCGTGACTCTTTCGGTTTGACTCATGCTTCCAACATTCCACCACGGTTCAGCGTGTTTTGCCTCGACTCCGACGCGTGCTTTTCTCGGGCGGGCCCCGAGACGGCCTGGTCGCTGCTGTTCGCTTATGCGCGGCAGACACCGCAGGCGCGGTTTCCATGGCTGCGATGCGGGCCAGGAGCTCGCACGCCCTGAGTCGTTCGGCAGAGCTCAGTTTCGCGGTCAGCTTGCGTTCGTAGGCTTCGACCAACGGTCGCGCCCTGGCCATGATGGCCTCCCCCTCCGGGGTCAGCCGCATGCGGTACACCCGCCGGTCTTCCGGTCGTCGGAGTCGGCGAACCCATCCATCCCTGGCAAATCGCTCGGTGATGGGAACAATCGTGGTCGGGTCGATCCCCGCTGCCGCTGCCAGCGCCAGTTGGCTCAAGTCGGGATTGAGCCCGATCAGGATCAATGCGGCATACTGGCCTGGCGCCAGGCCCAACTCCGAGAGCGCTTCAGTGAAGGTTTTGAAATAATGGGAGTGCGCCTTGCGCACGTGATGCCCAACCAGCGTTGACAGGGGCCCGGTGTTGACGGATCCGTTGTCTGACTGCGCCGTCGCGGCTGATTGCAGGGATTTCACAATGATCTACGCCGTATCGGCAGGGCCGGGAGCATTGAGTTGTAGTACCAATCGTCAACCCTACCACGAATCCCCTCATCCGGCCAGGATCCGGGCATCGACCACGGCGCAGCGCCGCTCTTCGCGAACGGCGTGCACGGCTCGTTCGAGCGCATTGACCAGATCCTCGGCAATCAAAACGCGCTCCGCATGCGCGGCACCGGCGGCCGTCGCGATGCCGGCGTAGTCCGGATTCGGATCAAAGCTCGTTCCGATGTGGACGCCACGGCTCGCGAAGCCCTCCGGATGGACGGCAACGGCGGAGCTCCGGGGTGCGCTCCAGCCTCCGTTGTTATAAACAACTTGCAGGAATGGCGTCTGGAAGCGCCGCGCCATCCAGTGCACGGAGGACGGAATGGAGAAAAGATAGGTGCCGTCGCCGGTCATGCTGGCGATGAGCGCTTCCGGTCGCGCGAGCTTCGCTCCAATGGCCGCCCCGCCGTTCCAACCCAGCGATCCGCCACCACTGCAAAACAGTGTGCCCGGCTGGGTCCGGCCGCAATGATCAAAGACCGCACGATAATTGGTGACTGCCTCGCTCAACACAACCGCGTCCGGTCCGATCACGCGACTCACGCAGGCGGTGAGGTACTCCGGTGTGATGACCGAGCCGTTGGGGATCTCCCGTTTCTGCAGCTCGGCGCGCCGTTCGGCGTGGCGCTGCTGGTAGTGTGCCCGTCGCTGCGATGCAGCGACGCCGTCGTAGCGCATCTCCCTGATGTAATCGTTGATCTGAGCCAGCGCGGTGGCCGCATCGACGCGGAAGACGTCTTGCGCACCGATGTACCAGAGAGGTATCTGCTGTTTCAGCGGATCCACATCCAGGTGAATGATGTGAGCGGTGGCCGAGGGACGGTTGACGGTAGGAATCCAGGGCACGTCGCTATCGATGACGAGCACCACATCAGCTTCCGCGAGCGTTGTATTCTGCCGCTGCTCGTTCCACTGGCTGCCCTGATGAAGCGGCATGTCGTGCGGAAAATTGAGATAGCTCGGCACCGACTCGAGCACGCCGATACCCAGGCTCTCGCAGAGCTTCACCAGCTCCCCGACGGCGGCCGTGTTGCGGCCGATGTATGAGGTAATAATCAGGGGGCGCCGCGCCTCAGCAAGGGTTGCCGCGATGAACGCGGCCGCGCCCGGGGGCAGACCGGCCGGCGCGATCGGTGCCCACCGAGACCGGTCGATCGTGACTGGCTCGATCTCCTGCTCGAGCACTTCGCGGCACGCAGTCACGTAGGCCGGTCCCTGTGGATCGCTGTGCGCGAGCTGCAGTGCGCGATGCACGACCTGTTTCACGTTGGCGCCCACCCGCAGCTCGTGGTCGTAGCGCATGTAGCTTCGCACCAGGGCGCGTTGATCATTGACGTCTTGCAGCCAGTGAATGAACTCATTGCGGCTGCCGCGCGCTTCGCCTTCCTGTGTGGCAGGCGATGTGCCGGCGAAGATCAACACGGGCGCGCGGCCTCGTGCCGCATTGTGGACTGCGCCGGCCAACGACTGAGTTCCACAATCAACATGCACGATCACCGCTTGCGCCCGCCCGGTCAATTGCGCATAGCCGTGTGCGGCGCTGAGAGCAACCATCTCATGCGGACACGTGATCAGTTGGGGTGATCCCCGATTCTCGTGCCGGGCGCTGGCCATCGCCTCGATCAGCGAAGTGTGGTCGCTACCGAGATTGGCGAAGATGTACTCGACGCCGGCTTCCTGAAGCGCATCCAGAAATGCGCTCGCTGTCGTGCAGGTGGACAAACGTTCTTCTCCGTGGGGGTGATCAGGGCAGCAAGGCCCGCGCCAGTCGGCGCGCAGCTCGCATAAAAGTTGACGCATGGTAATACAAAGCAATTGCCTTGCAATCAGTTTTCTGGCAACTTCGCGGCATGCAGACTGAATCCATTGCGGCCGCGCGCCCGGTATTTGATCTCTACTCACGCGAGATCGATGCCGATCCGTACCCCGCCTACCAACGGCTGCGGGATGAGTTCCCCTGTTACTGGAGCCAGCGCAACGGGGTCTGGATCCTGTCCCGTTACGCCGACGTGCTGAACGCGGCGCAGGACTGGCAGACGTTCTCATCCAGCGGGGGCAACATGATTGATGAATTGCCGAGGCGTGCTGGCGCGACCCTCGGCACCACGGACCCGCCACGACACGACCGGTTACGCAACCTTGCTCGTGCGGCGTTCACCAGGCGCAGCCTGGAGCACCTCGTCGCTCCGACGCGTGAAATTGCCACCGTCGCCGTCCATCGCATCCTTGCGAAGGGACGCTTCGATTTCGTGAGCGACTTCGCAAGCCCTATCACGGTCGGGGTTCTCTTTCGCATGATGGGATTGCCGCAGAGGGATCCGGTGGAGATCCGGCGCAAGGTGGTGTTGTCCATTTCGACTGACAAAGGCGCGCGCGGGCGCAACGACGAGCAACTCGCTGCGTTCCGGGAGTTGGGTGACTTCATCGCCGAGCAGGTCGAGTTCCGCCGGAAGAATCCGAGCGAGGATGTCATCAGCGCCTTGACCCACGCCGAGATCGACGGCGATCGACTCACACAACGCGAAGTCGTCCTCACGTCCGCTACTTTCGTCATGGCCGGCGTGGAGTCGCTGTCGAGCTTCATGAGCCTGTTTGCCCTCAACCTGCATGACTTTCCCGCGCAATGCGCCAAAGTCCGCGCCGAGCTGGGCCTGCTCGGTGCGGCGATGGAGGAGTCGCTGCGATTCAACACCTCGGCGCAGCGCTTCAGACGCACCGCGACCCGCGATGTGCAGCTGCATGGTCAGACGATCCAGGCTGGTGACAGTGTCGCGCTTGCATACGGCTCAGCGAACCGGGACCCGCGCAAGTACCCGAACCCGGATACCTATGACGTTGAGCGCCGGCCCATCGGGCACCTCGGGTTCGGTTCCGGGCCTCACTTCTGCCTCGGGAATACGCTCGCACGGCTCGTGACAGTGAACGCGATGGAGGTGTTCCTGAGCTCGATTGCGGAGTTCCACCTCGCGGCTGCGACTCTCGATTGGGTCCCTTCGTCCAATTTCCGCAGCCCGATCGCACTGCCATTCGAGCTCGGCGGGTCCGCGTAGCGCTTTCAAGGAGACTCGGCTTGAGAATACATTCGAACCGCGAGCGACCGGAGCACCTGGGGCCTTATGCACTGGAGCGCCTCGCGCGGGCACCTCGGCCCGCCGTTGCCGGTGGCGTCATGCCCCGCGAACCCAATGTCGCTGGTGCCGATTCCATCATCGATTCGCTGCGGGAGTATTCTTCTCTATTTGCAACACTGCTCGCGGGTGCTCCCGCACCCCACCCCGCCCCGGTACCCGATGAGCCGGGGCGCCGTGCCGAGAACTTGAAAGCGTCCGCGTACTTTCTGGATGCAACGCTTGTGGGTTGTACCAACATCGAAGCCGCGGACTGGATCGGTGCTTCCCACGAACCTCATACGCACGCGCTGGTCTTCCTGGTCGAATTCGCGCGGGAGCCGGATGAGAGCGAGCCCGGTTCGCAATGGATTCGCGGTACGAACTCAGCGCGTTGCGACGTACGCGCTGCCGAGATAGCCGCCATCCTTGCAGGCTATATCCGATGGCTCGGATTCGAGGCCCGTGGGCACTTTGCGGGAAATACTCTCTTGTCGCTGGAAAAGCTGGCGATTCGAGCGGGCTTGGCGCGGCCGGACGGGGACGGCACTTTGCGCGCGCCATTTTTGCGTCGCGGCTTCCGTATCGGCGTCGTCAGTACCTGTTATCACTTCGAGTCGGACCTTCCCCTTGCCGCCGACGCCGAGCTCCATCCGAACGACCTCGATAGCTATATGGGTGTCGGGGGCACTCGGCCCGGTTGGGAATACGACCTGGAAGCGGCTCGGCCACTGCATTGGGGCTGTTACCCCATGGAGACGATCAGGCGTGTGGATGAGCCAACGACACTGGTGATCCGCGAGGAGATCCAACGACTCAGCAAACGCGCCGACTTCTTTCAACGGGCCGAGGCCGGTGACCTGGGGGAACGAGCCCAGCGGGAGCGGCGCCGCTTCCCGATGAAACACCCGCTGGCGCTCGGCATGAAACCGTTGATCCAGGCGATGGTGCCGCTGCAGGGTACGCGCCACCCCCTGCCGGCAAGGGATTTCGGCGGTGACAAGTCTGACCCGAAGACGAATGCCGAGGCCATCAAGGCGCTCGGCTATTATCTTGGAGCGGACTTCGTCGGCATCTGCAATGCCGAGCCCTGGATGTACTACTCCCACGACGATGTCGATGGGAGGCCCATAGAGGCCTACCACCCTTATGCCGTCGTCATGTTGATCGATCAGGGCTATGAGACCATGGAGGGCGCATCGGGCGATGACTGGATCTCCGCATCGCAGTCGATGCGTGCCTATCTGCGCGGCGCGGAAATCGCGGGCATCATGGCAGCACACTGCCGACGAATGGGCTTCTCGGCGCGGAGCCATTCCAACGCCCACTCCGAGGTCATTCACAACGGCGCGATCCTGATGTCCGGCCTGGGCGAGGTGTCGAGAATCGGCGATACACTCCTCAATCCATTCATCGGTCCGCGCTCGAAGTCGGTTGTGTTCACGACGGATCTGCCCCTGCAGCCGGACAAACCGATCGACTTCGGACTTCAGGACTTTTGCGCGCAGTGTCGCAAGTGCGCCCGCGAATGCCCGTGCAATGCGATCTCGTTCGGCCCCAAGGTGATGTTCAACGGCTACGAGATCTGGAAGGCCGATGTCGAGAAGTGTACAAAATATCGCGTAACGCAGAAGCGCGGATCAGCTTGCGGTCGTTGCATGAAGATGTGCCCCTGGAACCGCGAGGACACGATCGCCGCGCGCCATCTGACGGAGCTGTCGATCAACGTTCCACAGGCGCGGCCTGCCATTATCCGCATGGATGATGAGGCGCAGAACGGCAAACGCAATCTGATCAAGCGCTGGTGGTTCGATCTCGAGGTCATCGATGGGGTCGCTCAGATCCCGCCTTTCGGCACGAATGAGCGCGATCTGACTCTGGGGCGTGACAGCAGACTCATCGACACCCAGAAACTGGCCCTGTTTCCTCCCTCGCTGCAACCTCCCGGCGGCACCATCCTCTCGCAGCGGGTTCCCGTAGACCGGGCAGCGGGTCTCCTCGAGTACCAGGAGGCGGAGAGTCCTGCAGCGGCGCGGTTGCGCCTGTCACAGGGGACGACCCGTTCCATCACGGACATTGCTGCGACCGGCGCCTGTGGAGACTTACCCGTAGGCCCCCCTCCCGACTGAAGCGCACTTCCGGGCTGTTGGGAGGCTCGTCAGCGCTCAACCCGAACCCGTCACTTTTCCGTGATTGTATGAGGAGGCGAAAGACCTATCGTGCGAGACATCTCAACCTTGCGCTCACCCTGCGATGATCGGCAAGGATCGCAATTGCGCGAGCTTTGCAAGCGTGCGGCCCGCCGCAGCTGGCCAGCGTTGCTTCTCTTGGCAACCGGCATCGGTCTGATCGCCTCCGCAATCGCGGCGCCCGATGATGTTGCCAGGATGCGGCAGATGATCGAGACAAAGGTATCCAGTGGGGAGTTCATGGGCGCGGTGCTCGTGGCGCAGCACGGCAGAATCCTCTTGAGCCAGGGCTATGGTTTCGCCAACCTGGAATGGCGGGTCCCCAACACGCCGCGCACCCGATTCC
>Ga0070741_10015111_pt1 | contig 13178 bp, 12 predicted proteins | sample Coa_R1_4_FD_66440 | JGI IMG/M metagenome (GOLD analysis project Ga0070741, IMG submission 66440) | Surface soil microbial communities from Centralia Pennsylvania, which are recovering from an underground coalmine fire - Coalmine... | ecosystem: Environmental > Terrestrial > Soil > Unclassified ... | reverse complement strand
GTGGCGTGCATGTTGTTTGCTCTGCTGCCGATCCTGTGGTCCGTGGGAAGCGGAGCCGACGTGATGAAGCGTATTGCGGCGCCGCTCGTGGGCGGAATCTTGATCTCCTTCTTGATGGAACTCGTGGTTTATCCACCCATCTTTGCCATCTGGAAGTGGAACTTTGAGGTGAAGCCCGGGCTGAAGGCACAACCGGCGTTGGCGGGTGGAGAAACCAATGCCTAAGCAAAGCACTACTTGAGGAGGATCTCGATGTTATGCCCACGACCAACTCGACGTGCAACCGTCTTCTGCCTTCTTCTGCTCATTAGCCTCGGAGCCTCATCCGTGGCGGCCAGCGTCGCCAAAACGGACGAGCTCCAACATAGCGTTGTGCTACGTGCGGATTCGCCAAACCGCGAGATTGATCCACGCGATCTTGGAATTACGGCAGAAGGGCGTCGCGCCAGCGTTGTGTCTGTAACGGACGCATCCGAAGCCCCTATGAGCATTGCCCTAGTAATGGATGCAGGTCCAAACCAATCGGCAGTACTCAATCGCGAGAAAGAGATCGCCTCTTCCCTGATTGCTGGGCTTTCTGATACGACAACCGACTTCATCGTGATCAGAGCCGGCTACCAGGCGGCAAACATAGCAACAGGGTCTGTGGGTTCAATTACGATGAGTTCACTTCAAGCGTTGACTGCCGAAACAGGGAAAAAATCCCAAATGCCGGTCTACAAAGCAGTGGCTTTGGCGATAGAGGAATTGTCGTTGCGCCCTGGAATACGAGTACTGATGATTATTGCCGAGGGCAATGACTCTAGGAGCGGCATCAGCTACAAACAATTGCGTGCTTCCGCACAGGCACAACATGTGTCTGTCATGACTGTGCTCGTCGCTGACCACAGCGCGCGCGGCAGCAAATCGGTCCTTCGCTACGGATGGGATCTACAAAGTTTAGCTTCGGATACAGCCGGCGTCTTCCTTGACAATGACAGAAATATTTCTCGCACGCTGAAGCGACTCACAGAGGCCATCCGATCACTGCGCCTGGTCACATTCGAAATCGATGGTGTAGCTCTTGGACGCCACAGGTTGCACACTTCTTCAAATTCAGTGGGACGGCTGCATGCTCAAAAGGACGTGTTCATCAGTGGCCTCGATTGCGAGCAACGGTGCTGCTAAGTGGAGAAACCAATGCCTAAGCCGTGTTCTGCTCTCGCTTGGCCGACGCTATTTAAGGTGTTGACGAGCGCTACGGTCCTGCTGCTCACGTCCCCCTGGGCCTGGACGCAGGAATCCGTATCCCGGACATCAGTAGGTTCGGTTGATGAAGCTTTTGTGACTTTCCACGAGGCGCTGAGCGCAACCGCAAACGACCTCCTTGCCAGCGCCCAGCGCCCAACCGAAATGGTGCGCCCGCAGCTCGATGCACCGCTAGGTTCAGACCCTGGGTTCGTTTCGGACCTACGCACCGAAGCAAAGACAAGACAGAACATTCAATTGCAGAAGGCAGTCGAACGAGTACGGGGGCTACGGCCGGTACTGGAGCCAATTCTGCGAGAAGAAGGAGTCCCTCAGCAAATGGCAGCGGTTGTCTTAGTAGAAAGCGGTGGGCAAAGCACAGCTCTATCTCCCAAGGGGGCACGCGGTCTCTGGCAATTCATGCCGGTTACCGCACGTCGCTACGGCCTGGTCGTGACAGCCTCGCTGGACGAGCGACTCGATCCTTATAAATCAACTCGTGCGGCGGCACGTTATTTGCGTGACCTACATACCCAGTTCGGCAACTGGCCTCTGGCTTTGGCGGCCTATAACGCAGGCGAGGACACCGTCCAGCGTGCGGTCGAGCGTACCTCGACGCGTGACTTCAGTTCGATTGCCCGCACGAGCGTCCTGCCTCTTGAAACACGTAGCTATGTGCCTGCTGTACTGAACGCAATTGACTTCCTGGCAGGCAAGGGCAAGGACCTCACACCGGCTTTGGGGCGATCCGCAGGTCGTGCGGTGGTTTACACGCGAGCCGAAATGGAGAACTAAGAATGCGCGGACAACAAATTACGGCAAACAGTGACCTGTTCGCTCAGGCAAGGCCGGACCGATATCAGAAATCAGTTGAGATGGCGAACTCATAGGGAGAACTCATTATGACTCATAGATCCAACGACAGACGCACAGAAAAGAGAGAACGATTTGCACACGGCCACGCTGGGCCGCGAATCAAGCCCAATCAAATACTTGGCGTACTCGGCACACTCGTGGTTCTAGCCTTCATCTACCTGGCGTTTGCTGGCACGAATAAATCGAGCGCGGTCACCGCGGTGAAACCGGTTCCGGCAGGCGACTCATCGTCTGGCCAGATCCAGATCCCACTCACCGAAGTCAGCACCGGCGACCCAAAGTTCTACGAATACAAGGCGTCGAACCAGAAGACCGTTCGCTTCTTCGTGATCAAGAGTTCCGATGGTGTGTACCGGGCCGCGGCCGACGCCTGCGTCGTTTGCTTTCGGGAAAAGATGGGTTATCACCAAGAGGGCAACGACATGGTCTGCAACAAGTGCCGCAAACACTTTCCGTCCGCTTTGGTCAATGAAGTCACAGGAGGCTGCAATCCGGACGGGATCCCGCGAACGATTCAGGGAGACAAGCTGCTGATCGCCACTAGCGAGTTGGAGGCCCGTGCCGAATTGTTCTAAACGGACAAGAGGCTTGGGGGACTTATGCGAATAAGCACGCTGGCTTTCGCCAACTTGAATCGACGCAAGGGCAAGGCCATGTTCCTGACCGTGGGCATTGCCATTGGCGTTGGCACCATCGTGGCGCTGCTCAGTTTGAGCAACTCCATCCAGGAGGAGATCGGGGCACAGCTGGACCGCTTCGGGGCCAATATCGTGATTGTGCCGCAATCGAACAGCCTCGCCTTGGACTATGGCGGGGTCTCTGTTCCGGGCGTCACCTTCGACGAGCATGAGCTGAGCAACGAAGATATCGAGAAGATCCGGCAGATTCCCTATCACAAACGCCTGAGTGTCATCGCGCCGAAGGTTTTGAGCGCGGCCGAAGTCGAGGGCCAGCAGGTACTCCTGGCAGGCGTCGACTTCAAGAATGAGCTCAAGCTCAGGCAATGGTGGCGCATCAGGGGAAGAAACCCTGAGACGGAAGGAGACGTGCTCGTCGGCTACGAGGTGGCGCGGGCTCTCTCGATCATCCAGCCCACGGAACAATCTCCCCAGAAAGGCGCCCAGATGGGCGAGCACCACTCCGCGGAAGAACAAAGCCAGTTCAAGGTCGTCAAGGGAAACCTGCAAATTGCTGGGCAGCCGCACAGCGTGGCGGGTGTGATTGGGGCCACGGGCGGACCGGAAGACCGGATGATTTTCGGGGAACTTCTGCACGTTCAGAAGCTGGTGAACAAGGTTGGCCAGCTGAATGTGATCGAGGTCAGCGCTTTGTGCAAAGGCTGTCCGGTGGAAGAGATCGTCGGGCAGATTCGCAACAAGGTTCCCCACGCCAAGGTCTCGGCCGTACAGCAGGCGGTCAAGGCGCGGACAGAGATGGTAGCGCGGCTCACGCGCTTTTCGGCAGCTGTCGCCGTTGTGGTTCTGATCATCGGAGCTTTGATGATCTTTACGACCATGATGGGTTCCGTCGTCGAGCGCACCAAGGAGATTGGCGTACTGCGGGCAATTGGTTTTCGCCGGACTCACATCATCAAAGGCCTCATCCTGGAAGTGGCAACGATCAGCGCTGCCGGGGGTTTCTTTGGTTGGGCGTCAGGTCTGGCAGCAAGCTGGATTGTCCTTCCTTATTTCAGCGAGACCGGGGCTGGGCGTGAGCTAAACCCAACCCTGCTGCTAGCGGCAATGTTCGGGGCCATGCTGATTGGCACCCTGAGCAGCATTTACCCGGCGGTTCGGGCAGCACGGCTCGATCCATCAGAGGCTGTGCGCTACATCTGAGGAGGATGCAAGTGGCATTCATTTCGATAGAAAACGTCGGCAAAACCTATAACGAGACCGAACTCGACTCAGCTGTACAGGTACTCGTTGGTATCAGCGTCGAGATCGAGGAAGGCGAGTTCATTGCGCTGATGGGTCCCTCGGGATCGGGCAAGAGCACCCTTCTGACGACCATCGGCGCCATGAATCGGCCATCGACGGGCAAGATCCTCGTCGACGGAATCGATGTGTACGGTCTGTCCGACGAGCGGCGTGCCGACTTTCGCATGGAATATCTGGGTTTTGTTTTTCAACAGCATCATCTGATGCCGTATCTCACAGCGCTAGAGAACGCGATGCTTCCGCTGGCAACCTCCCGCGTTCCGACGAGAGAGAAGCGTGAGCGGGCCATGGTTGTGCTGGAGAGTGTGTCACTTGGAAATAAGGCTTCGCGACTTCCCAACCAGCTGTCGGGCGGCGAACAGGGCCGCCTGGCGATCGCCCGAGCGCTGGTCAACGAGCCGCCGCTGCTGCTCGCCGATGAACCAACCGGAACGCTCGACAGCAAGACAGGAAGCGAAATCATGGAGGTCTTCATCGACCTCAATCGTAAAGGGCAGACGATCTTCATGGTCACGCACAACCAGGAAAATGCCGCTCTGGCCGACCGCGTGCTGCAGATCAGAGATGGCTCGCTGGTGGGTTGTTGTGCGCCGCCCGAGACCGGTCGGAGGCTCTCCGCACAAACGAATCATGAGCTGCAGACCGTGTACATGGGACGACAGAGGGCGGTATCCGAGCCCGCTGTGGGGCTTGATCCGGCATGAGCAGGGGTTGTTATGGCCACTGAAACTAGACCGTCGTTCTTGGCTGATCTTGTCAATCGCTATCAGGTCTGCTGGGAAGTCTGGCCGGAATATTTGATGGTTGGCGGTAAACAGAGGCAGGTGGGATTTGAACTGGAACTCTCCGGAACGCATGAGCGAGGAACAGGGCATGTCGACCCGGGCTGTCCGGCGTGCCGGCGGATCTATGGTGCGCTGCGCGCCATAGCCGAGTGGATATTTCCCAAGGAAGAACGGCCCTCCATGTACGAGATCGGGCCATACGAGCAGGCTCTCCGCTATTCCGCAGTGCGTGGCAACCGCCCCGATGTCACTCTGAGCGTAAAGATCGTTCACCGCCGAGGTTTTGACCAACCCGTCGACGATTGCGAAATGCGTTGCCTCAAGGAGATGAAAGTACACCTAGCGGACCTTGGAGCTTGTGAACGGCAGTGGAGCCTCCGGAAGCCGTTACTGACGTGAGTTCCTCTTGGCAGTCTGCTTTATGCAACCGGCAGGAAAGGAGATGAACCATCATGGATCATGCAGTTGCCCTCGTCGAAGCCTATTTGCGCGTGAATGGATACTTCACCGTGTCCGAATACCCGGTTGTAGAAGCTCGGCGCTACGGCGGATTCCGGACCGCTACCGATCTGGATATTCTCGCCTTTCGCTTCCCCGGAGCGGGCAGGTTGGTGCCGTCAAATTCGGATGAAGTCGAACACAGTTACGCTCCGGATCCAGAGCTGGGCTGTCGTCCCGACTGTGCTGAGATGCTGATTGGTGAAGTCAAGGAAGGAAAAGCTGAGCTGAACGAAGCGGCCCGGGACCCGGCGGTTTTGCAGGCCGCATTGACACGCTTTGGTTGTTGCAGTCGTTGCCACGTTCCTGAAGTTGTCAAACAGCTGCTGCAGAAGGGACACGCCATGACCAACTGTGGCCACCGCGTCAGGATGGTCGCCTTCGGCGCCCTGCACGGCTCTCCGGGCAGCCCAAATTACGACATCATCTCACTGGGACACATCGAGCGTTTCTTGCATGACTACATTTGCCAACACTGGGAGGTCCTTCACCAGGCGCAATTCAAGGATCCAGTATTCGGGTTCCTGGTGATGTTGGAGAAAGGATATCGAGGGCAGATCCCTGCTCTCCAGAAAATTTAGATGTGGCATTCACGACATCACGTGTTGGGACGGAGACGCAAGCGGGTAGAAGCACTCAGCCGCCAGAGTTGGCGCGTCTGGGCAATCATCGCGGGTGCGCTACTGGCTGTGTGGGGAACTGCGGCGGGATTTGCGTTTTGGAGCGAGAGAAAGGCGAGCGCGTCGGACAATTTGCCGGAGATCGTGCTGCAAGCGGGAGAGAATTTTGTCTACGACTTGGCACGGCTTGAGTCGGGACAAACTCGCTTCTTTACCTATCCAAACAGTTCTTCGGAGCGGTCGAAACTGCTGGTACAACGCGACTCTAACGGCGAGATTCGGACAGCGTTTGCCTCTTGTATTGCTTGTTACGCGTTTCGCGGCGAACACAAGCTGAAACAGGGACAGTTTATGTGCGGCCGCTGCCAACACTCCATGCGCGTCGGCGATCAGAACGAGCGGCTCACGCCAGACAAGGAGTGTGTTGCGGTCCCCGTCCCGTTTTCGGTCGAAAGTAATAAGGTCGTAGTGCGCCCCGATGCGATCGCTAAAGGCCTTAAGACCTTTAGCAGTTCAGTCAAGGGCGCAGTTCAAAAAGATGGTGATTCGAAGGATTCAGAGAGTCGCCCCTAGCTGTAAAGGTGGGCCGAGTCATGAGACAAATATATGAAGCGCAGCGTTGGTCCACGTTACTTTTAGTTTTGGCGCTCGCCAGCGTGGCAGCAAATCCCGTCCTCGCGCAGACCACGTCCAAATTGAGGATCGTCGCCTCCACTGCTGACCTGGCAGCAATCGCGGCGGAGGTAGGCGGTGAGCGAGCTGAGGTGCAATGCCTGGTCCGAGGCAATCAGGATCCACACTTCGTGCAAGCAAAGCCCAGCTATTTGCTGAAGCTGCGCCGGGCCGATCTCCTTATTATTCTTGGTCTGGAACTGGAGAGCGGCTGGCTGACGCGGCCTCACCACACACCATCTTTGTTGAGCCAGTCGGGCAATCCTCGGATCCAGCCAGGTGCGTCGGGCTATTTCGACGCTTCGCAGTACGCCGAAATTCTGGAGACCCCGAACCCTCCCCTAACGCCAAGCATCCAGCCCTTCGGCAATCCCCATTACTGGCTCGACCCGGAGAACGGCCGGAGGATTGCCCAGGCCCTCGCCCACAAGATGAGCGAGATGCGACCAGGTAGCGCTTCCTATTTCGACCAGCAGTTCAGGGCTTTCAGCGATCGGCTTTCGGGTGCAGAACAGAGATGGGATGCCAAAATGAAGCCCTACCGCGGGCGCAAGGTGGTGACCTATTCCCGGTCGTGGTCCAACTTCTTGAAGCACTTTCAGCTTGTCTCAGAGGGCGAAATCGAACCACAGCCGGGCATTCCGCCCAGTCTTGCGCACACGAGAGAACTCATCCCGCTCATGAAGAGCGAAGGCGCGAAAGTCATTCTCGTGGAGCCCTATTTTGAGCTGAGCAGTCCACATGCGATCGCCCGCGAAACCGGGGCGGAGGTAGTAGTGATGCCTTCTTCGGTCGGAGGGGAAAAAAGAGCTGGCGACTATTTCCAACTCTTTGACTACGATGTGGCTCTGCTGGCCGACGCCTTTCACTCGAAGGGAGAAGGTCCGGGGATGGGAACCGACCGTGACTTTATGTTTCTTATCCTTAGCGATTCTGCGAAAGTCCAAGCTATGACTCAACCCTGCTTACAAAAACGCGTTCGCCAAGAATTAAGAACCCTGTGCCGCGAAATGCTCGATGTAAGAGCGCAAGAAGATCAGATTTTGATGGGGTGGTTGGCCAGTTGGTTTCAGGCGAGTGCTCCTTCGGGAGGCCAGACCGCGTTACCTTTGGGCCTGGCGTCGGCAGACGGAGCGCAGTTTGAAAGCATTTTTCTGAAACTGGTGACGCAACAGGACGAGGAGGAGATCCGTACGTTCCACGGTTGCATGGAGAAGAGCAGCCATCGAGAGTTGGTCAGCCTTTGCGTGATGCTAACACGAGCTCGTAGCATCGAAATTCAATTGATGCGAAGTCAACTCTGTTTATGGCATGACGATCGCAAGCCACACAACAGCCACGATAACAATCCGGTCTTGCTCCAGACGACGGTTCCGAAAAGCTCAGGCGCCTCCCAGCTTTTTGATTACGATCTGACGTTGCTGACTAAGGCTTTTCACCCGAAATCATGAATCGGCCGTTGTTCCGTTTGGCCTTGATGCAAATGCAGATTTACGAAACGGACAACGAAAACGACACGCTACTTTTCGCGTGCAACCAAACGGACCGGGGGGAAATGATGTCAACCAATCGCGCTGATTTGAGCGAAGCCATGAAGGATCCGGTCTGCGGCATGTCCGTGGACACCGCCACCGCGAAGCATGTACACACACACGCCGGGGAGACCTTTTACTTCTGTGGTGGGCATTGCGTAGAGAAGTTCAAAGCCAGCCCTGACAAATATCTCAACCCCGGTGGAAGGGCCCCGTCCGCAGGGTTGGCCATGCTTGCAAAGCCGAGTCCCGCGAGTTCCGTAACCGTTGCCGCCAAGACCAAAGACCCCGTTTGTGGCATGGATGTCAACCCGGCCACAGCCCAGTACAAATCGGAGCATGCCGACGAGGCCTACTATTTCTGCAGCGCTCACTGCCTGGAGAAATTCCGCGCCAACCCTAACTCATATCTGGCGCCGCGTCCGATCGCTGCGCCCAGCAATCCGTTAGCGCAGATTGCGGCGGCTCCAGCGAAAGGTGCCCCGCAGCCACCTGTCGGCAACTACGTCTGCCCGATGTGTCCGGAAGTCCGGGCGAAGAAGGCCGGGCCGTGTCCCAGTTGCGGCATGGCGCTTGAACCCGAGATGCCAGCACCGACTGCCCGTATTGAGTACACCTGCCCCATGCATCCCGAGATCGTCCGGGCAGGGCCGGGCTCGTGTCCAGTCTGCGGCATGGCGCTCGAGCCGCGCACCGTGACAGCGGCGGAAGAAGAGAGTCCGGAATTGCGCGAAATGACGCGGCGCCTCTGGGGCGGCGTCGCACTGACCGTCCCGTTGCTCGCGATCGCCATGGCTGACATGTTGCCTGGCATGCCGGTCCAGCGCGCACTTCCCAACGGCTGGTTGCCGTGGTTCGAATTGTTCCTGGCGACGCCAGTCGTGCTCTGGGGAGGCTGGCCATTCTTCCAGCGGGGCTGGGCGTCCATCGTCAACCGGTCCACCAACATGTTCACGCTGATCGCGATGGGCACCGGGGTGGCCTACGGGTACAGCCTGATCGCGACCATCTTTCCGTCGATTTTCCCGCCATCGTTCCGCGAGATGAACGGCACGCCCGCTGTGTACTTCGAGGCGGCGGCTGCCATCACGACCTTAGTCCTTCTGGGACAGGTGCTCGAATTGCGCGCTCGAACCCGGACCGGAGCGGCCATTCGTGCCTTGCTTGATCTGAGCCCGAAGACCGCGCGAATCCTGCGTGACGGTACAGAGCACGACATCCCGCTCGATCAAGTGAAACCGGGCGACCATCTCCGCGTGCGCCCGGGCGAGAAAGTTCCGGTGGACGGTGTGGTCCTGGAAGGCGCCAGTGCCATCGATGAGTCGATGATCACCGGTGAATCCATGCCGGTCGAGAAAGCCACCGGCAGCCGGGTGATTGGTGCCACAGTGAATGGAACAGGCTCGTTCGTGGTGCGCGCCGAACGTGTGGGCAGCGAGACGTTACTGGCGCAAATCGTCCAAATGGTGAGCAAGGCGCAGCGCAGCCGGGCACCGATCCAACGAGTGGCGGACCGTGTGGCTGGCTGGTTCGTGCCTGCGGTCATCGCAATCGCGGTCGTGACCTTCATTCTCTGGAGTCTATTCGGCCCCGAGCCGCGTCTGGCGTACGCGCTGGTGAATGCCGTGGCAGTACTCATCATTGCCTGTCCGTGTGCCCTCGGACTGGCGACGCCTATGGCTATCATGGTCGGCACCGGACGAGGGGCGCAGACCGGCGTTCTCGTCCGCAACGCCGAAGCGCTGGAAATTCTTGAGAAGGTGGATACGCTGGTTCTCGACAAAACCGGAACCCTGACCGCCGGCAAGCCGAGCGTGGAATCGGTGGTGCCTGTCGCCGGACAGAATGACTCTGAGTTGGTGACGCTGGTGGCAAGCCTGGAGCAGAGAAGCGAACACCCGCTCGGAGCCGCCATCGTAGCCGCCGCCAGGGAGAATGGTCTTCCTCTTGCGAGCGTTGGGGAATTTCAGTCGCTGACTGGCCGCGGGGTCAGTGGCAAGGTCGAGGGCAAAACCGTCATTGCTGGAAATGAAAGCCTGTTTCAAAGCCTGGGCCTCAGCCTCGGTTCACTGCAGCTAGAGGCCGATGAACTCCGCCGCAAAGGCCAGACCGTGGTCTTTGCCGCTGTCGATGGACGGCCCTCCGGCATAATCGGCATCGCGGACCCCATCAAGCAATCCACACCACAGGCTATCCGCGATCTCAGGACCGAGGGTCTGCGCATCGTGATGCTGACCGGTGACAGCCGCGCGACCGCCGAAGCCGTGGCCCGGACGCTTGGCATCGCTGAGTTTGAAGCCGAAGTCTTGCCGGACAAGAAATCCGAAGTTGTTCAGCGCTTGCAGAAAGAAGGCCGGATCGTTGCGATGGCCGGCGATGGCATCAACGACGCACCCGCCCTGGCGCAGGCTGACGTCGGAATCGCCATGGGGACCGGTACTGACATAGCGATGGAAAGCGGCGGCGTCACTCTCGTAAAGGGAGACCTGGCCGGGATCGTACGCGCCCGCAAGCTGAGCCGGGCCACCATGCGCAATATTCGCCAGAACCTGTTTTTCGCGTTTATTTACAACTCGGTGGGTTTGCCGATTGCGGCTGGAGTGCTATATCCGTTCTTTGGAATCCTGCTGAGCCCGATTCTTGCCGCCGCCGCGATGAGCCTCAGCTCAGTGTCGGTGATCACCAATTCGTTGCGACTGCGAAACGTGCATCTGTGATGACTGCAACTACCGCAGCCCCAGCTTCTCTTTGTCGCACCAGGAGTCAGGAATGTTTCAAAAATATAAAGAAATCTTCTACGGGATCCTGTTTGGCTTAGGCGCAGGCGTTATCGACACGGTCATGCATGCCCGGATGGAGGATACGAGTTTCTGGATTGAAATGCTCCAGCCGCAGCCAGCGATGATCTTCTATCGCGTCTTGTTCATCTTTTTTGGAGTAGCTCTTGGCTGGTTGCTCTGGCAGAAGAACAAGCGCGAGCGCGATTTTCGACACTTGGCTGAAACCGTGGAGAAATTTCACCGAGACCTTTGTGCGCCTGCGCTTCTGATGCATACAAAGTTACAGGTCCTGTTAACCAGACGAGACTTTCACCTTTCCCGTGAAGCAGAGGAGGCTGTCCGTTTCGCATATGAAAGGTCCCAGGAAATCCAGACGCTGGCGAAAGAAAAACTTCCGCCTCAAAGCAGTTCCTAGTCTCTTCGGGCTCGGTTTGTGCATCGAACACGGGAAGGGATACAATTGCCACCGATGCCTTTGCGCAAGCTAACGGCGGTGCTTACCCTCACGGGGCTGCTCGCAACCGCCAGTGTCGCAGATACAAGCTTCTGCCGAATGTCTTGCGCGTTGCATGCCGGCTTTGGTGGATCTTCGACCGCGACCGCCCATCATCTCCATCACTCTGCTTCACTCCCGCGGAATTCGTCATCGCACATACACGCAAATAGCCGTGCCAGCCTCGAGCACTCACTGGTGAACGATGGCGGGATTGTGTTGGAGTCGTCACGATGTACGCAGTACCAGCAGTTGGCGATGTTCCTAAATGGTTTTCGACTGACTGTTTCAGAGAAGATCTCTGGGATGGGCAATCCCGCGGTCATCCCGGCCGTGCTCGTCGAAAAAAACAGCGAGCCCGCGCCTTCACCCCCTAGCTCGCCTCCGGATTCGTACGTTGCTCCTCCTCACGCCTCTCCGACATCTCTTCGGATCTAAAGCCCTCTGAGTTGTAGACGTCGCCGTTTGCTAACGGTTGACGGGAACCTGTCCGTTTCTCGCCTGGATGTTCGTCGGTTCTAAGCGGGGCACCTTCACTCCCTTCCGAAGCCCGATAAAGGGGAACGTTATGGCTAATCGACGTAGTTTTCTGCAAACCGCTCTCAGCCTGGGAGCTGGAGTCTTGGCATCCGCCAGGGCATTTGCCAGTCCGCAGTCTGAGCATCAACACGACATGCAAATGGGCCAAGCGATGCGCGCAACTATCAAGAAGGAGCGCGGTTCCCGTTCCATTCACCCTGTACTGGTCGAAACCCCAGACGTTCCGCAGTTGCCCTGGCAGATGGTGGACGGAACGAAGGAATTCCGTCTCGTAGCTGAGCCTGTCAAGCGACGGCTTATTCCGGGGCGCGAGATGGAAGTCTGGGGCTACAACGGGTCCTGCCCAGGTCCGACGATCCAGGTGGACCAGGGCGACCACGTGCGAATCGTTCTCGAGAACCATCTTCCCGAGTCCACCAGCATCCACTGGCACGGCCTGGAAGTTCCCGTGGGCATGGACGGCGTGCCTTACATCAGTCAAAAGCCAGTCACACCGGGTGGCAGGTTCGTCTACGAGTTCACGCTGCATCAGGCAGGGACGTTCTTCTACCACTCGCACGGGGCGATGCAGGAGATGCTGGGGATGATTGGTTTGTTCATCATCCACCCCCAGAAGGCCTGGACACCACAGGTCGATCACGACTTCGGAATCGTGCTACAGGAGTGGGCCATTCTGCCTAACAGCAACGTTCCCAATTCCGCCAACATGGAGTTCAACTGGCTGACGTTCAACGGCAAGGCAGGCCCGGACACAACACCGCTCGTAGTTCGACACGGCAGTCGCGTGCGCATCCGACTCGTGAACCTGGGCATGGATCACCACCCTATCCATTTACACGGAAACACCTTCTTTGTGACCGGCACAGAAGCGGGTCGGCAACCTGAGGCACGTTGGGGACCGGAAAACACAGTGCTCGTGGGAGTGGCCCAGGCACGCGACATCGAGTTTGAGGCCAAGTTCCTCGGTGACTGGATGCTGCACTGCCATTTGCCACACCACATGATGAACAGTATGTCGGACCTGATCGGCGACCGCATGATGACGACCATGCAGCTCGACGACAAGGATGCACTGATGCAGATGCAGACCTATGCCGACAACATCGGCGTCGAGCACATTCACCACGCTCCAATCGCGGGGGATGCCAGCAAGGTTCCCGGATTTCCTCAGGATGCCTTCATGGAAATGGGGATGGACAAGGCCGTGTACCGTCC
>Ga0070741_10015110_pt1 | contig 13178 bp, 6 predicted proteins | sample Coa_R1_4_FD_66440 | JGI IMG/M metagenome (GOLD analysis project Ga0070741, IMG submission 66440) | Surface soil microbial communities from Centralia Pennsylvania, which are recovering from an underground coalmine fire - Coalmine... | ecosystem: Environmental > Terrestrial > Soil > Unclassified ... | reverse complement strand
CGGCCAGCTCGTTGACGTTCTCGGTAAGCCGCTTCCAAGTCCCTGACACGCCCTCGACCTCGGCCTGTCCGCCCAGCCTTCCCTCGCTGCCCACCTCGCGGGCCACGCGGGTGACCTCCGCGGCGAAGGAGGAGAGCTGGTCGACCATCGTGTTGATGGTGGTCTTCAGGGCCAGGATCTCGCCGCGCGCGTCGACGTCGATCTTCTTGGTCAGGTCGCCCTGCGCGACCGCCGTGGTGACCTGCGCGATGGAGCGCACCTGGTTGGTCAGGTTGTTCGCCATCACGTTGACGTTGTCGGTCAGGTCCTTCCAGGTTCCTGATACGCCGCGCACGGTGGCCTGGCCGCCGAGGTTTCCCTCGGTGCCGACCTCGCGGGCCACGCGGGTGACCTCGTCCGCGAACGCCGAGAGCGTGTCGACCATGGTGTTGATGACGTCGGCCAGCGCCGCCACCTCGCCCTTGGCCTCGACGGTGATCTTGCGGGTCAGGTCGCCCTTGGCCACCGCCTCCGCGACCTGCGCGATGGAGCGCACCTGGTTGGTCAGGTTGGAGGCCATGACGTTGACGTTGTCGGTCAGGTTTTCCCAGGTTCCTGATACGCCGCGCACGGTGGCCTGGCCGCCGAGGTTTCCCTCGGTGCCGACCTCGCGGGCCACGCGGGTGACCTCGTCCGCGAACGCCGAGAGCTGGTCGACCATCGTGTTGATGGTCTCCTTCAGCTCCAGGATCTCCCCGCGCGCGTCGACGCGGATCTTCTGGGTCAGGTCGCCCTTCGCGACCGCCGTGGTGACTTCGGCGATCGAACGCACCTGGGCGGTGAGGTTGTCGGCCATGACGTTGACGGACTCGGTCAGGTCCTTCCAGGTCCCTGATACGCCCTTGACGTCGGCCTGGCCGCCCAGCCGCCCTTCGGTGCCGACCTCACGGGCCACACGCGTGACCTCGGCGGCGAAGGAGGAGAGCTGGTCGACCATCGTGTTGAGGGTGTTCTTGAGCTCCTGGATCTCGCCGCGGGCCGCGACGTCGATCTTCTGGGTCAGGTCGCCCTTCGCGACCGCGGTGGCGACCGCGGCGATCGAACGCACCTGGGCGGTCAGGTTGCCCGCCATGAAGTTCACCGAGTCGGTCAGGTCGCGCCAGGTTCCGGCGACGCCGGGGACCTGCGCCTGGCCGCCGAGGTTTCCCTCGGTGCCGACTTCTCGGGCGACTCGGGTGACCTCGGCGGCGAAGGAGGAGAGCTGGTCGACCATCGTGTTGAGGGTGTTCTTGAGCTCCAGGATCTCGCCGCGGGCCGCGACGTCCATCTTCTGGGTCAGGTCGCCCTTGGCCACCGCCGTCGCCACCTGCGCGATGTCGCGCACCTGGGTGGTCAGGTTGCCGGCCATCGCGTTCACCGAGTCGGTCAGATCCTTCCAGGTGCCCGACACCCCCGGCACCTCCGCCTGACCGCCCAGTCGCCCTTCCGTGCCCACTTCGCGGGCGACGCGGGTGACTTCGGAGGTGAACAGGGACAGCTGCGCGACCATGCCGTTGAACACGGTCTCGATCTCGCCCATCACCCCCTCGCCGGTCTCCGGCAGCTGCGTGCCGAAGTCCCCGTCCCGCACCGCGGTCAGCCCGGCCAGCAGCTGGCGTAGCCCCGCCGCCTCGGCCCCCTCCGCGATCTTCGCCGAGTTCGCGGCAGTGCCCCGAACCCTTGTGACCGTGTCGCCACCAGCCCTGCCGGCCATTAAGCGTCCCTATCCCTCTTCGCCGTTAGGCGACCCACAACGCGAACGGCCCGGATACCCGTGATCACCGGTTCCATGCGAGCCGATTTCGAGAATCTTCGGGCCGATCGAGGAGCGCGCCGCCGTTCACTGGATCGTCCGCCCTAGACCTTGCTTACCCTAACTAAGCTTTCGTAAGGTGGTCGATTGTGAGCACTACTCAGCAGCGCCTCGACGCCTCAGCCCCGCCCCCGAGCCGCGACCCGGCGCGGCAGGGGGAGCCGGGGCCGCGCTACAAGTGGGTCGCGCTGTCGAACACCACGCTCGGGGTGTTCATGGCGGTGCTCGACGGCTCGATCGTGATCATCGCGCTGCCGGCCATCTTCCGCGGCATCGGGCTCGACCCCCTCGCCGCCGGGAACATCGGCTACCTGCTGTGGATGATCATGGGCTACCTGCTGGTCACCGCGGTGCTGGTGGTGGCGCTCGGCCGGCTCGGCGACATCTACGGCCGGGTGCGCATCTACAACCTGGGCTTCGCGGTCTTCAGCGCCGCCTCGCTGGCGCTCTCCCTCGATCCGCTGCACGGCCAGAGCGGCGCGCTCTGGCTGATCGGTTTCCGCATCGTGCAGGCGGTCGGCGGCGCGATGCTGATGGCCAACTCCGCGGCGATCCTCACCGACGCCTTCCCGGCGCACCAGCGCGGCATGGCGCTCGGCGTGAACCAGATCTCGGCGCTGGCCGGGCAGTTCCTCGGCCTGGTCGCCGGCGGGGTGCTGGTGACCATCGACTGGCGCGCGGTCTTCTGGATCAATGTGCCGATCGGCTTCATCGGCACCATCTGGTCGTACCGCACGCTGCGCGAGATCGGCACCTCGAGGGCCGCGCGGATCGACTGGCCCGGGAACCTGACTTTCACCTGCGGCGCGCTGGCGCTGCTGGCCGCGATCACCTACGGCATCCAACCCTACGGCGGCGCGTCGACGGGGTGGACCAACCCGCTGGTGCTCGGCCTGCTGAGCGGCGGGGTGGTCCTGCTGCTCCTGTTCGGCGTGATCGAGACCCGGGTCGCCGAGCCGATGTTCCAGCTCGGCCTGTTCCGCATCCGCGCCTTCGCGGCCGGGAACGCCGCCGCGCTGCTGACCGCGATAGCCCGCGGCGGCCTGCAGTTCATGCTGATCATCTGGCTGCAGGGCATCTGGCTGCCGCTGCACGGCTACGACTTCGCGGACACGCCGCTGTGGGCGGGTATCAGCATGCTGCCGCTGACGGCCGGGTTCCTCGTGGCCGGGCCGCTGTGCGGATTCCTGTCCGACCGTTTCGGCGCGCGCCTCTTCGCCACCAGCGGCCTGGTGTTGATGGCGGGGGCGTTCGTCGGCCTGCTGCTTCTGCCGGTGGATTTCTCGTACGCGGCGTTCGCGGTGCTGGTCTTCGTCAGCGGCGTCGGACAGGGCATGTTCTCGGCGCCGAACACCTCGTCGATCATGGGCGCGGTACCGCCGGAGCGGCGCGGCGTCGCCTCCGGGATGCGCGCGACCTTCCAGAACTCGGGCACCTCGCTGTCCATCGGGGTGTTCTTCTCCCTGATGATCATCGGGCTGGCCTCGAGCCTGCCGCACGCGCTGACCACGGGATTGCAGGCGCAGGGCGTGCCGGCGCCAGTGGCCGCCGGCGTCGCGACGCTCCCGCCGGTCGCCACGCTGTTCGCCGCCTTCCTCGGGCAGAACCCGATCGGACACCTGCTGGCCCCCTCCGGGGTGCTGCACACCCTTCCGGCGCACAACGCCGCGGCCCTGACCGGAAACCACTTCTTCCCACAGCTCATATCAGGCCCGTTCCATCATGGGCTGACGATCGTGTTCGGCACGGCCGCGGGGATGGCCTTGATCGCGGCGGTCGCGTCGCTGTCCCGGGGAAAGCCGCAGCCTGTCGACCGGTAGACCGGCACCAGGGAGCCCGTGGGCGCGCAAAGGGACACCGTTCGGTAAAGAACGGCGATACTTACGGTCATGGGCGGCGGCGACAATGACCCGATGACCGACGGTTGTCACGACTGGACCGGCCACGTCATCGTCTGCGGCCTGCGCGGCGTCGGGCTGCGCGCCGTCGAGCAGCTGCGTTTCGCCGGCGTGCGCGTAGTAGTCCTGGACGACGACCCGGATCCGCGGATGACGGCGGTTGTGCGCAACTGGGGCGTTCCGCACGTCGTCGGCAGCGCGCGGCTCGGCACGCTGGAAGCGGTCGGACTGGCCGGCGCGTCGGCGATCGTGTGCGTGCAGGAGGACGACCTGCACACCTTGGAGACCGCGCTGCTCGCCCGCGAACAGCGGCCGGACCTGCGCGTCGTCGTGCTGCTGCGCAATCCGGCGGTCGGGCGGGCGATGGCGGGGATCGGCGTCGCGGTGCTCGACGTCGCCGGGCTGTCCGCGCCCTCGGTCGTCGAGGCCTGCCTGCGCTCGGCCGTGCACGAGATCGAGCTGGCGGGGGAGCGGTTCGTCGCGGTGACGGTGACCGCAAGCAGAAAGGCGACGCTGCGTTCCCTCTACGGTGACCTCGCTCCCGTGGCGGTCGTCCCAGCCGGAAGCACGCGGGTTGTCGTGTGCCCGGGCCGCGACCACCTGGTGAACGAGGGCGACGCGGTCACCCTGCTCGGCACACCCGAGCTGGTCCCCGCGCCGACGCACGATCGCGCGGTGCCTGCGCAGCACCACTCCGGGCCGGGGTTATTGAGCCGCATCCGCACCGCGTTCGGCTCGTTCTTCGCGGCGGCCGACCGACGCCTGCTGCTCCCGTTCGCCGGGCTGTTCGCCCTCGTCGTGGTCTCGACCGCCGTGCTGCGCATGGGATATCGCGGGTCGGACGGCCGCGGGATGACCGTGGTCGACGCGCTCTACTTCAACGTGGAGACGGTCACCACCATCGGCTACGGCGACTTCTCCTTCCACGACCAGCCCGCCTGGCTGCGCGTCTACGCGATCGGGCTGATGATCGTCGGCACCATGCTGGTCGCTGTGTTCTTCGCGATGCTCACCAACCTGCTGATCAGCCGCCGGATCGAGGAGGCGCTCGGGCGCGGGCGGCTGACCGGGCTGCGCGGGCACGTCGTGGTGGTCGGCCTCGGCTCGGTCGGCGCGCGGGTGGCCGAGCGGCTGGCGGCCGAGCAGGCGCGGGTGGTGGTGGTCGAACAGAACCAGGACAACCGGTACCTGGCGCAGATGCGCGCTCTGGGCGTTCCGGTGGTCATCGCGGACGCCACCCAGCCGCAAGCGCTGCGTGCGGTCAACCTCGCCGACGCGCGGGCGGTGGCGGTGCTCACCAGCGATGACCTGGTGAACCTGGAGACCGGCCTGGCGGTGCGCGACCAGCTCGGCGCGCGCTGGGCGCAGGTTCCCGTGGTGCTGCGGCTCTTCGACGAGCAGCTGGGCCAGACCGTGGAGCGCAGCTTCGGCTTCGGCTCGGTCCGCTCCACCGCCGCGCTCGCCGCGCCCTGGTTCGTCGGCGCCGCGCTCGGCCTCGACGTGCTCGGCACCTTCTACGTCGGGCACCAGCCGATGCTCGTCGGCCGGCTGACCGTCGCGCCCGGCGGGGGTCTGGACGGGCTGGCGATGGGCTCGCTGTCCGCGCGCACCCGCGTGGTGGCCATCGGCCGCGCGGACGGCGACCCCGGCAGCGGGCTTGAGTATCCGCCGCGGCGGGGAACCCGGTTCCGGGCCGGCGATCAGGCCTACGTCATCGGCCCCTACGAGGAGCTGCTGCAGCTGCTGCGCCGCGACTCCCTCTCGCCGGGCCAAGTGACGCCGCCGACGCTCCTCGCGCCCGAAGCGACCGCGCCCCGCGGCGTGATCCCGCGCTCCGCCCGCTGACCAGCGTGGTCAACACGCTGTTTCGTGCCCGGTTCGTACGTAAAGCGTTGTATGGGTAGGCCCGATGGGTCGCTGCCTCAGCAGAGTATTGCCATCGATCATCCACACGCATAGCGTTCGAACGTCGCCGGATCCGCAAATCACGCGGAACCGTGTCTCGAACGCGCCGCGCCGGACCGGCCGCGGCGTAAGGGAGGGAGAGACCAGCTCATGCACCGCATACGCCCAGTTCAGGGCGTGCTCATCGCCGCGGCCTCGGCCGCACTTGTCGCCGTGAGCCCGGGATTCGCCAACGCGGCGGCCACCGGCTCGCCGGGCGGGGACCATCCGGCCCCGCTCGAATCCGCGAAGGTGGCCCAGCGTGCCCACGCCAGCGCCGCGGCCCGCACCCACACGACACCCAACCCGCTGCTGAAGGAGCAGTTCGTCTCCGGCACCGACGAGATGGCGGACGCGCCGAGCGTCTCGGCGCTGTGCACGTCCTTCCTCGGCCAGCCGAACCCCTATGCCGCGCTCGCCCCGAACGTGGACGTCATCAAGGGCGACACGGTCGTCCCGGTGGGCAGCCAGACCGGCTGTGACTCCGCGCAGAACGAAACGACGGTCACGCAGAACCCGTGGAACCCGGCCAACCTGGTGTCCGGCTCCAACGACTACCGCGTCTTCAACAGCCGAGAGCAGCGCAACGACGCCTCCGGCTGGGCGTATACGACCTTTGACGGCGGCAAGACCTGGAAGAACGTCCTCGCGCCGCACCTGACCTTCCAGACCGGCGCGAGCGCCCCGCTCTCCCTGGCCGACTCGGCCGGCGACCCGGCCCTCGCCTTCGGCCCGAACAACACCGTGTACTACGCCAACCTGGTCTTCTCCCGGGCCGCGCCCGCCAACGGCGGCTCGCAGTCGGCCAGCGGCATCACCGTCTCCGTCTCCCACGACGGCGGCAAGACCTTCGGCGACCCGACCATCGTGCACCTGGACGGCTTCAACGCGAACGGCACCGAGGGCCCGACCGACATCTTCAACGACAAGGAATGGATCGCCGTCGACCAGCACACCGGCGCGGTCTACGTGACCTGGACCCAGTTCACCTTCGACGCGGCCGGCAACTACCTGTCCTCGCCGACGGTCGAGGCGAAGTCCACCGACGGCGGCAAGCACTTCTCCGCCCCGGTCGGCATCTCGCCGACGCTGGCGAACTTCAAGACCGGCATCACCCCGTTCGGCACCGGCACCAACCCGGTGGTGGCGAACGACGGCACGCTGTACGTCGCCTATGAGGACTCCGTCTGCCAGACCGCGGCCTGCAACGCGCCGACCGACCACGACGCGGTGATCATCGCCACGTCCCGGGACGGCGGCAAGTCCTTCACCAACCAGGAGGCGGCGCAGGACTTCGACTTCCCGTTCAACGCGGACATCGGCAACAGCTCGCTGACCGGGGAGAACTTCCGGCTCAACTCCTTCCCGCAGCTGACCTACGACCGGGTCCAGAACCGGCTGTACGCGACCTGGGCGGACGACCGCAACGGCCTGTACAACTCCTCCGGCGTGTCCGTGCGCACCAACGGCAACGCGCTGCTGATCTCGGCGGAAGCGCACAGCCACGGCGCGCTGTCCTGGTCGGCCGCGCAGAGCGTGGGCGCCGGCACCGACGAGGTGTACCCGGCCGTCGCGGCGTACAACGGGCACATCGCGGTCAGCTACTACACCCGCTACTACGACCCGGCGGGCATCGGTCTGGACTTCGCGATGGTCTCCGGCGACCGCTGGTCGGTCGGGCACAACCCGCAGCGGCGGCTGACCAAGCAGACCGAGAACCCGCAGGTGCAGTTCGTCTCGATCGGCCTGGTCTCCGGCAACGTGCTGCAGGGCGTGTTCATCGGCGACTACACGGCGATCGCGATGGGGCCGGACTTCCAGGCGCACCCGGTCTGGACCGACTTCCGCGGCAACCCGGGCGTGAACGACCCGAACCAGGACGTCGTCACGCAGTCGGTGTACATCTTCCGGTAGCCGTGACAGAGTTCTGATCTAGTCGATCCGGCGAAGCCCGCCTCGCGGAGACCTCCGCGAGGCGGGCTTGCGCGTTCAGCCGACCGGTTCGAGCACGCGCCGCACGCGGCGCCGGGTGCCTTGTCCGCCGGCCCGCCAGATCAGCGCCGCGTAGGCGGCGAGCATCCTGCGGCGGCCGAACTGCTCCCTGGCTGCCAACAGCGCGGGAGCGAACTCGCTTCGACGGGCCAGCGCCTCGCCCCACGCCGCGGCGATCGCGTCGGCGTCAGGCGGGGTGAGCAGCCCCCGGCCGGCCACGATCGCGGCGCAGTCGCCGACGTCGGTCGCCACCGGGATCGCACCGCACAGCAGCCCCTCGATCAGGCACAGCGGCGCCGCCTCGCCGAAGGTGGACGTGAGCGCGACCACGTCGGCGGCGGCGAAGAGCGCCTGCGGGTCGTCGCGCGGGCCCAGCAGGTGAAGGCGACCGGATTCATCGAGTCCTGTGATGCGCAGGTCGGTGAGCAGTTGTTCGTTCTCGCGCGTCATGCCGGTTCCGCACATGAGCACGTGCGCCGTCGGCCGGCAGGCCAGGAAGCGCGCGGCGGCGGCGAGGAACAGCGGCACGTTCTTCATGCCGTCGTAGCGCGCCGCGAACGCGACCACCGGGGCCTCGTCGGGGATGGCCAGCGAGCGGCGCAGTCGCGCGCGGGCCAGCCGGTCGGGCCGGAACCGGCGCAGATCGACGCCGTTGGGGATCACGTGCAGCAGGCTGTCGGGAACGCCCGCGGCCCGGTAGGCCGACTTCGTCGATTCCGCGCAGCACACCAGCGCCGTGACGCGTCCGGCGGCCACCGCGGCGCGCAGTTCGGCGAGCGCGGAGCCCTGATTCTCCGGATCCGAGCGGTGCAGGCAGGTGACCAGCGGCCCGCTCCAGCCGGCCTGGTTCACCAGCCGTAGCGGCTGTTCCTTGAGCGTGAGCACCACCCGCGTCGCGGCGGCCTCCCGCTCGAAGAGTGTCAGCTCCCGATCGTCGAAGCGCGCCGATTCCCGGTCGGCGGCGCCTCGTTCCGCGCCGCGCAGCGCGGTGACCGGGATTCCCGCCGCGACGAGTCGCTGATAGCAGGCGTCATCTCGCATCCGCTGGAACGTCGCCTCCCGGTAAACGTTCTCGTGGATGCTGAGTACGCGGTGACGTTGACCGCGGCCGTGCAGGCCCGCGAGCACGTCGGTGTGGAGGATCCGGGCGCCGCCGCGGAAGAAGCCCTCATAAAGGGAGAGCACCCCGATTTCGTGAGACACCAGTTCATCATGGTCTTTCCACGCCGGTAACCGTGGATATCGGGGAAAACTCCGTGTGAACTTTCCTGCTCATTCCCGAGCGGCGCGGGACCGCCCGGGAACGGGCGAGCTCACGAGGAGGCCGACCTGGCCGCGAGCGCCGGCTGCAGCAGGCTGGGCTGGAGCCGGCGCACCGCCTCGAGATGGTCCCCGGTCCAGATCATCCGGACCGCGGTGGCGGTGGCCTTCCCGTCCTCGTCCCGCAGGTCGTGCTGCACGGCGCGCACCAGGCGGTTGTCCGCCTCCGGATCGCGCTCGAGGGTGGGCGGGATGGTCCGCTCGCCGTCGAGGCTGCCCGCCAGGTCGTCGTACCAGTTGCGGATGTGTTCGACGCTGCGCAGCAGCTCCATCCGGGCCGACGCGCGGTCGTCGGAGACCGGGTCCTCGTCGCGCTGCCAGAGATCGAGGACGGCGTCGGCGGCGAGGCGCAGCGCGGTCACGCCGCTGACCAGTCTGGTGATCTCGGCCAGCGGCACCGTCTTCGCACCGCGCTCGACCAGGTACTCGCGGAACGTGTCGTCCATCCGGCGCGCGGCCGCGGCGGCCCGGACCGCCTGCTGGGTCGGCACGAGCGTGGCGGCGTCCACCGAGGAGCCGGATCCGGCCGCCGCGGCTCCCGTGATGTCGAAGCGCAGCATCCCGTACTCGACGGCCGCGGCGAGGTACCGCGCGCTGTCCGCGTAAGCCTCGGACAGCGCCTTGCTCAGCGCCGCCGCCGCGCCGCGCGGCCAGAACAGCACGCCGACCGCGAGGCTCACGCCCGCGCCGATCGCGATGTCCTCGACCCGCAGCAGCCCGACCCGCCAGCCGGTCGGCTGGATGATGTTGAACAGGATGACCAGGACGAGGGTGAAGCCGGCCTGCCCGGCGGCGAAGGAGATCGCCGCCGGGGCGATCCCGGCCAGCACGATCGCGGGCGGCAGCAGGAACCACAGCAGCCCGGTCGAGTGGCCGATCGGGAACAGCAGCAGCGCGCCGATGACGAAGCCTGCGGTGGTGCCGAGGACCGCGCGAAACGCGTTGAGCCCGGTGTTCAGCGCGCTCGACCGCAGCACGGAGAGGGTGCCGAGCACCACCCAGAAGGAGTGCTGAACGCCCGTCAGGTTCGCGACCAGCACGGCAAGGCCGAGGCCGACCGCGCCGCGCACGCTGTTGTGCAGCCAGACCGAGTGCCGCTCGACGTGCGCCGCCGCGCGTTCCTGAGCCGCCGTCAGGGTGCCGGGCAGGCCCTCGGGCTGGCGGCCGAGCAGCCGGTCGAGCCACGAGCGCCGCTCCGCCCGCGCGGCCAGTTCGATGTTGCGGCCGATCAGGGAGGCGACGAAGCTGATCTCCTGCGCCCGGAAGCTCGGGTCGAGCGCGTCGATGACCTCGCTGACGTGCTCGTCCAGCATGATCGACTCGGCCCGGCGCAGCTGCTCCGGCGTGGGCGGCGCGTCATCCGAACCGGAAACCGCCGCGCCGGAGACCGTGGCGCCTTCGAACTGTGCCCCTTCAAACACCGTGGACTGCATGGGCAGCTGGCCGATGGCGTCGCGTTCCAGCTTGGTCAGCGCCTCGCGCAGCGCGGTGAGGGCGTCGTGCAGGCCGTCCAGGCTCGCCCGCGGCGATTCCAGGAGTTCGGCGCCGCGTTCCAGCACCGCCGCGGCGGCGTTCTTGACCTTGCACGCGGCCGGATTCGGCATGGCGCAGTTGAGCGAGCGCGACTGCGCCAGGATCGCGCTGAGCCAGCTCAGCTCGTCGACAAGTCGCACCACGGCCCGCGCCGAGGTGCTCAGCCCGGTCGGCCGGTTGGGCGTGGCGAGGAAGACGCGGTTCAGATCGGCCATCGCGGTCTCGGACGCGGTCACCGCCGCCTGATACTGCGGCGCGGACTTCACATCGACCCCGGCGCGGTGCAGCGAGACCGAGAGGTACAGCCTGGTCGCGATGGCCCGGCACGCGGCCGCCGCCCTTCCGCGCAGCGGGTCGCTCGCCGGCGCCGGCCACAGCAGCGAGACCGCGAGCAGCGCGGCGGCCGTGGCGATGCCCCAGCCGGCCAGCCGGTCCGGGATCACCCCGGGCCTGCTGGCCAGCGAGACCGGGAGGATGAACGAGAGCAGCAGCGCGGTGGTCGCGCCGGCGAGCACCGAGCTGACCACGCCGACGAACAGCGCACCGAAGCCGACCAGGGTCATCGCCGCGGCCGCCAGCCACTGCTCGCGCGAGGCCAGCGTGCCCAGGCACACCAGCACCGCGCTGGCGACCGCGAGGGTCAGCTGCGCCTGCAGCCGGTCCCGCATCGAGCCGCCGAAGTCGACCAGCATCAGCATCGCGAAGGAGCCGAACGCGGCGTAGGTCGCGATGTCGCCGTTGTGGAGCACCTTCGCGCAGAACGCGAACAGCACCGGCATCACGATCGCCGCCCGGCCCGCGCGGCGCAGCGCGAGCAGCCCGCGGTCGTGCGTCGTCAGCCAGTTCCAGAGTTTTCGCCTCAGTTGCCCTATGCCCCGCATCGGCCCCTCCGTGGGACTTGTCGCGCGCTCTTCGAAGAGCCGTCTAGCACGGTGCGTATCCGAAATTTCGTTGACTGACAAGCGAATTAACCGGCTGCCGCCTTCACCCGGTCCACCTCGCGCAGCAGCGCGGCCGCGGCCGCGCTGGTCGGGTCGGTCGTGACGCTGACCGTCTCCCACGCGGGCACCTCGCCGGCCAGTTCGATGAACCGCACCCGGTCAGTCTTCACCGAGTAGGACCGCGGCACCAGCGCCACGCCCAGTCCGTACGCCACCAGGTCCAGCAGCGAGTGCACGTCGGTGACCTCCAGGGCGACCCGCCGCTCGATGCCGGCCGCGGTCAGCACCCGGTCGGCCAGGTCGCGGGTGCCCCAGTCCGCCGGGAAGTCCACGAACTGCTCCTCGGCCAGGTCGGCCAGCTTGACCTGCCCGTTGCCCGCCAGCGGGTGGTCGAGCGCGCAGGCCAGCGCCAGCGGTTCGCGGTCGAGTGCCTGGATGACCACGTCGTCGGGGCAGCGTCCGGAGCCGGGCTTGGAGACGAACGCCACGTCGAGCCGGCCGGTGCGCACCAGCTCGATCAGCTCGTCCGAGCCGCCCTGCCGCAGCTGGATCTCCAGCCCGGGGTGCTCGGAGAGGAACCCGGCCAGCAGCGTCGGCACGTGCACCGCGTGCAGGCACTGCAGCGAGCCGATCGAGAGCCGTCCGCGTAGCAGGCCCTGCACGGCGGCGACCGCGTCCTTCGCCGCGTTGCTCGCCGACAGCGCGCGCAGCGCCTCGCCCAGCAGCGCCTGGCCGGCCGGGGTCAGCTGGACCTGCCGGGTGCTGCGCAGGAACAGCGGAGCGCCCAGTTCCCGCTCCAGCGAGCGGATCGAGGCGGACAGGCCCGACTGGGCGATGTGCAGCCGCTTGGCCGCCCGGGTGAAGTGGCACTCCTGCGCGACCGCGACGAAGTGCTCCAGCTGGCGCAGTTCCACGTCCCTCACCCCTATTGAGCAGCAGCTGTGCTGAGCGGCATCAGATTTCTCTGTTGGACAGCTTAATCCTGGGCAGGGAGGCTGGGACTGTACCTGTCAGATACGGGAGGAACCCCCATGCAGACTCGCCGCATCGGCGACGTCCAGGTCGGCGCCATCGGTCTCGGCGGCATGCCGATGTCGATCGAGGGACGGCCGGACGAGCAGCGCTCGATCGCCACGATCCACGCCGCGCTGGACGCCGGAATCACCCTGTTCGACACCGCGGACGCCTACCACCTGCACGCGAACGAGGTCGGGCACAACGAGTCCCTGATCGCCCGCGCGGTGGCCAGCTACGGCGGGGACACCTCGGATGTGCTGATCGCGACCAAGGGCGGCCACCTGCGTCCCGGGGACGGCAGCTGGACGGTCAACGGCTCGCCGGAGTACCTCAAGCAGGCCTGCGACGCCTCGCTCAAGCGCCTGGGCGTCGAGGCGATCGGGCTGTACCAGTTCCACCGCCCGGACCCGCGCGTGCCCTACGCCGACTCGGTCGGCGCGATCCGCGACCTGCTCGACGCGGGCAAGATCCGGATGGCCGGCATCTCCAACGCGAACCCGCAGCAGATCCAGCAGGCCAACGAGATCCTCGGCGGCCGCCTCGTCAGCGTGCAGAACCAGTTCTCGCCCTCGTTCCGCTCCAGCGAGCCGGAGCTCGAGCTGTGCGCGCGGCTCGGCATCGCGTTCCTGCCGTGGAGCCCGCTCGGCGGCATCTCGAGCGCCGGCGACCTCGGCTCCAGGTTCGGCGCCTTCGCCGAGGTCG
>Ga0070741_10015109_pt1 | contig 13179 bp, 10 predicted proteins | sample Coa_R1_4_FD_66440 | JGI IMG/M metagenome (GOLD analysis project Ga0070741, IMG submission 66440) | Surface soil microbial communities from Centralia Pennsylvania, which are recovering from an underground coalmine fire - Coalmine... | ecosystem: Environmental > Terrestrial > Soil > Unclassified ... | reverse complement strand
CTGGTAGTGCAAAACGTAGTGACGCGCGCCCGCGTCGCGGCTCTGGAGAACGACCGGCGGAGTCTGGAGGTGCAGCGGCAGGAACTGCGCCGGCAGCTCGCCGTACAAGAGAAGGCCGTCCCTCAACCCTCGCCCACACCCGCACCCGCGATTGCGTCGTTGGTGCTGTTCGCCGGGCTTACCCGGGGGCAGGCGGCACACACCGAACTGCGATTGGGACCGGCAGTACAGGTTGCCCACATCGAGATCGAACTCGATTCCCGAGACGACTACCCGAGCTTTCGGGCGGAACTCCGTACGAGCGGTGGAGGCGAGGTTCTGACGCGGAGCAACCTGCGCAGACGACGCAGTCCGAAGGGATACAGAGTGGCATTCGATGTTCCTGCCAGCGCTCTGGGCCCGGGAGAGTACGAACTGGCGCTGGCCGGAATGCGCGAAGGCGCACCTGCGGAAGAACTGAGTTACTCCTATTTCAGTGTAATTACCCGCTAGGGGAGCCTGGAGTAAGAAATCGGGGAGACGGAACTGTCCACAGTACGCGCCGCACTCTCGCGATTCCAGCATCGTGGACAGGACAGTTTCGTCTGTCCCGGATTCTTACCACAGGCCGGTAGTGCTCTGTGTCGTGCAGAATGCCCATTTTGGCTGTACGGACATTTTGCAACCTGCTACCATGTTGCTTCACCTTGCGAGATCCCCTTCTCGCGCCCCTGGCTGCCATCGCTGCGGGAATTCTGGTTTCGCGCTTTGTCCCCTTTGAAATTCGCGAACTCCTGACCGCCATCGCGGCGCTTGCGATTCTCGGCCTCTTGAGCCTTTGGCGACAACAGCGTGTCCTCGCCGGCGCCTGCTGCCTGATTGCCCTCATCTTTGCGGGTGCATTCACCGCGGTTGCCCATCGACCCGGCGCGCCTCCCGAACTGGACGCCGATGGGCCTGTCATCCTCAACGGCTGTGTGGTGGAACCACCCGTCGTCGCCGGCGCGCGCGAGCGATTCCTGCTCGAACTCGAGCCCGGCGCGCGCGTGCAGGTCACGCTTTACGTGCGCGACGGCGAAGAGCCGCCCCGGCTCGATTACGGCGAACGCGTCGAGTTCGACGCCAAGGTCCGCAGCCCCCATAATTTCGGCAATCCCGGGGCGTTCGACTATGTGCACTATCTCGCCCGGCAGGATATCTACTGGACCGCCTCCACCTCCTCGGGCGCCGGTATCAAGATTTTGCCGGGCCGGTGCGGATCCGCTTTCCAGCGCGTCATCACGAACCTGCGCGCCGCAGCCATGGACCGGCTGGATCGTCTCTACCATCACGATCCCTACAACACCGGGATGATGCAGGCGATCCTGATCGGCTCGTCGTTCCAGCTGCAGCGCGTCTGGACCGAGCAGTTCCGGTCTACGGGTACCTTCCACGCCATCGTCATCTCGGGGACTCACATCGCCGTACTTTCGGCTTTCCTGCTGCTGGTGCTGCGCCTGTTCTTCATTCCCGCCGGCATCGCCAGTTGGATCACGCTTTGCGCCACCTGGCTCTACACACTTGTGAGCGGATGGCAGCCGCCCTGCGTGCGTTCCGCGGCCGGATTTACGCTGTTCATGATCGGCCGATATTTCTATCGCGAGCGGCGGATCATGAACCTGCTGGCCGCGGTTGCTGTCGGATTCCTGGTGCTCGACCCCGAGGAACTGTTTGACGCCAGTTTTCAGCTTTCGTTTCTGGCCGTGGGTTTCATCGGTGCTTTTGCTACGCCGCTGCTCGAAGCCACCACTGCGCCGCTTGCCCGCGCGCTGGAAGGACTGGAGGATATCGGCCGCGATCTGCGACTGGCGCCGCGCGCCGCGCAATTTCGGGTCGAACTGCGACTGCTCGTGGACACCGTCCGCCTCTGGACGCGTCTGCCCGACCGTATCGCCCGTGCTTTGATCGTCGCACCCGCATGGGCCGCGTTTTATCTGTTCGGACTCATCGCTATTTCAGCAATCGTTCAGGTCGGCCTGGCGCTGCCCATGGTGATCTATTTTCATCGCATCGGATTTTCGGGACTTTCGGCGAACGCTGTGGTGGTGCCGATGTTCGAGTTCCTGGTGCCGCTGGGATTCGTCGCCATCTTCACGGGTTGGAGTTGGGTCGCGAAACTCTGCGGCTGGATTCTCGGGATTTCGCGCGCAACAGTCGACTGGCACGCCGCGATCGAGCCGCACTGGCGCATCCCGACTCCACCGCTGTGGCTGGGCGTGGCCCTCGCAGCCGCGCTGGTTGCAACGGCCATCCTGCGGTCCCGCTGGAAACTGGCCGGCGCTACTGTCGTACTGGCGTTGCTCGCCGTTCTCTGCTGGCATCCGTTCTCCCCCGAGGTCGCGCGCAATCAGCTCGAGGTGACGGCGATTGACGTCGGCCAGGGCGACAGCCTGCTGGTCTCCTTCCCTACCGGTAAGCTGATGGTGATCGACGGGGGCGGCATCGCCACGTTCGGCGGCGCCTCCAAGCCGAACATGGAGATCGGCGAGGATGTGGTGTCGCCTTATTTGTGGGGACGCTCGATCCGCCGGATCGATGTGCTGGCGCTGACGCACGCACATCAGGACCACATCGGCGGCCTGAGCGCGCTGATGGACAACTTCCACGTGAAGGAGTTATGGACCGGCGCCATGTCCGACAACCCGCTGTGGGATGCCCTGCGTGACCAGGCGCGGCGCAGCGGCGTTCGCATCGTGGCTATGCAGAGCGGCCGCACGTTCCCTTACGGCGGAGCGCAGATCGAGGTGCTCTCGCCGCCGGCGGAATATATCCCGCCGGATACGCCGAAGAACAACGACTCGCTGGTGATGCGGCTAGAGTACGGGCGCAACTCTTTCCTGCTCACCGGGGACATGGAGAAGCAGATCGAATACCAGTTGCTGGCCGAAGGACATGTTACGCACGTGGATGTGCTCAAGGTGCCGCATCATGGAAGCAAAACGTCGAGTACGGCTGACTTCCTGGACGCTGTGCGGCCCTCGTTCGCAATTATTTCGGACGGATTCGGTAATTCTTACGGTCACCCGCACCAGGACGTTCTGGCGAGGTTGGAAGAGCGCCGTGCACGCGTCCTCCGTACGGATCGGGACGGACTGGTGTCGATCCGCAGCGATGGCCGTCGCCTGTATGTGGCGACCGGTCCGGGACAGATCCCTGGCGGAGCCGGCTTATACAGCGTCTTCTGAGGCGGCTTCCGCCTCTTCGGCGGCTTCCGGGCCCGCGGCGCGTGCTTCCTCCACGACGCGCTGAGCCTCCTCAAGTTGATCGCGCGGAACGTCAACGCGAAACTCGAGCGACGGGATCACAGTGGGGCCGACTACAACGGACGGAACGCCGGCGGCTTCCAGCAGGGAGTGAATTGCGAGCGCCTCCTGCTCGGCGTCGTGGTTGGACGAGCTGAAGAGGGGGACCATCTCCATGCTGTCGTCGGGGGTGTTTGGTTCGGCCATGACTTAAGGATAACCCGGCGAAAAACTGGTGTCAGACACCTTTTTTTCGCCCGTTTTCGCTAGAGCTTCAACAGTTCGCGCAGCCGCTTGGTCTGTACCCGGCTAACCGGGATTTCGGTGTGCTTTTTGTCGTCCATCCTCAACTGGTAGCTGGATTTAAACCACGGCACGACTTCCTTGATCCGATTGATGTTGACCAGGAAAGAGCGATGCACGCGCCAGAACATGTCGGGGTCGAGGTTCGCCTGCAAGTCCTCGATGGTGCGGTAATTGGACTGGCCTTCGAGCTGCGTGGTCACCAACGTGATGAGGCCGTTGTCGATGGTCGCGTAGATCACATCCTGGGCGTCGACAATGAAGTGGCGGTTGGCGGTGCGGACCGCGAGCTTGGTCCGGTGCGTGGCTGGGCGGGGAACGGCGACCGCCTCGGCCGCCGGCCTCGTTTTATCCGGGATCGCACGCCGCGCGCGTTCGATCGTTTCCTCCAGCCGGACCTTGTCTACCGGTTTCAGCAGGTAGTCCATCGCCTCCAGCCGAAAGGCTTCTACAGCGTACTGATCGTAGGCCGTGACCAGGATGAAGTACGGCAGCGGGATATCCTTTTCGCGCAGCTGGCGAATGACGCCCAGACCGTCCAGGCCGGGCATCTGTACGTCCAGAAACACCAGGTCCGGCTCCAGTTTCTCGATCAGGTCGAGGGCCTCCAGGCCGTTCCGTCCCGTGGCTGTAACCTCCACATCCGCAAAGTCTTTGAGCAGAAATGCCAGCTCGTCGCTGGCAAGTTGTTCGTCGTCGACAATGAGAGTAGAAAGGGTTAGCGTCGGGCGATTCAAAGGCGCCTCACAGTGCGTTGTTCGTTATGGACTGCTATTATAACATTTCACTTTGAGGAGACAGGCAATTGCCCAATAAGGAGAACGTCCGGATTGCGCCCGCCGAAGGCAAATTAGGCGTCCTGCTGGTCGGCCAGGGCGCGGTCACGACAACATTTATCGCCGGGGTGGAAGCGGTACGGCAGGGGCTCGCACAACCGATCGGATCGCTCACCCAGATGGCCACGGTGCGGCTCGGGAAGCGCACCGAAGGCCGCAGCCCGAAGATCAAGGATTTCGTGCCGCTGGCGGATTTGAATGACCTGGTGTTCGGAACGTGGGACATCTTTGAAGACAACTGCTTCGAGGCCGCCGCTAAGGCCGGGGTGCTCGAAAAGCCGCAGCTTCAACAGCTTTGCCGGACTCTGTCGGCGATTCAGCCTATGAAGGCTGTATTCGACCACGAATACGTCCGCCGGATCAGCGGACCGAACGTCAAGCCGCCGGCATCCAAGATGGACCATGCCGAGATGCTGATGGACGACATCCGGCAGTTCCAGGAGAAGTCGGGAGCCGCCCGGCTGTCGATGATCTGGTGCGGATCGACCGAAGTCTTCCACAGGCCGGCCATGGTGCACGCCACGCTGAAGGATTTCGAGTGCGGCCTGCAGAAAAGCGATCCGGAAATCTCGCCCAGCCAGATCTACGCGTACGCAGCCCTGAAGATGGGCGTGCCCTACGCCAACGGCGCGCCGCACCTGACTACCGACACGCCCGCCCTGATGGAACTGGCGCGTGAGCGGCAGGTCCCGATATCCGGCAAGGATTTCAAGACCGGCCAGACGTTCATGAAAACCCTGATCGCGCCCGGCCTGAAATCCCGCATGCTCGGACTCGCGGGCTGGTTCTCGACGAATATCCTGGGGAATCGCGACGGCGAAGTTCTCGACGATCCCGGCTCGTTCCAATCGAAGGAGGAGTCGAAACTTTCGTCGCTGGAGCACATCCTGCAGGCGGATCTTTACCCCGAGTTGTACCGGCATTTCGACCACAAGGTACGCATCGAATACTATCCGCCGCGCGGCGATGCCAAGGAAGGCTGGGACAATATCGACATCTTCGGATGGCTCGGCTATCCCATGCAGATCAAGATCAACTTCCTGTGCCGTGACTCGATTCTGGCGGCGCCGCTGGTTCTCGATCTGGTGCTGTTCATGGACCTGGCGCAGCGCGCGGGAATGCGCGGCGTGCAGGAGTGGCTGTCGTTCTACTATAAGGCGCCCATGACTGCGCCCGAGTTGTATCCCGAGCACGACATTTTCATCCAACTGATGAAACTGAAAAATACTTTGCGCTGGATGCGGGGTGAGGACTTGATTACGCATCTCGGCTTGGAGTATTACGACTAATAGGGGAGTCCCCCGACGTCTCCATCTCCAACGCTATGAAAGTTCTCGTCATCGGCGGCACGCTATTTATCGGCCGCGGACTGGTTCAGGAGCTCTTAAAGGCCGGCCACGACGTCACGGTCATGCACCGCAAACCCAAACACGACCTGGGCCGGCGCGTGCAGAATCTGCAGGCCGACCGCAACGATCCCGACCACGTGCGGCAAGGGCTCGCAGGACGCCGTTTCGAGATTATCTTCGACAACGTTTACGACTGGGAGCGCGGGACCACGGCGGCTCAGGTAGAGGCGGCAGTGAAAGCAGTGGGCGACCGCCTCACGAGGTACGTGTTCATGTCCAGCGTGGCGGCGTATGGCGACGGCCTGAATCATTACGAGGGTGATCCGCTGGCGCCGGACAATCACGCCGAAGCGTACGTGCGCAACAAGGCGATGACCGAGCGTATGCTCTTCCGCCTGCACCAGAAGAACGGTTTTCCGGTGACGACGTTTCGGCCGCCGTTCGTCTACGGTCCGGAGAATCCGTTTTACCGCGAGGCTTTTTTCTGGGACCGGGTGCGGGCGGAGCGCCCGGTGATTATCCCTGGCGACGGGCATCGGCTGATGCAGTTCGTCTACGTGAAGGATCTCATCCGGGCTCTGATGCGCTCGATCGAGCACCCGGGAGCGGCCGGCGAGGCGTTCAACATCGGTAACGAGCGTCCGGTGACGCAGGTGGAGATGGTGCGGGCGATGGCAACGGCGGCGGGCAAGAAGCCGCAGATGGTGCGGGTGCCGCGCGATCGGATCAACGAGGCGGGCGGTAACGTGTTCGGGGAGCCGGCGTATTTCGGCGTCTACCTCGATCTGCCGCCGATCACCGAGAACGTCACCAAGGTGGCGCGCGTGCTCGGCGTGAAGCCGACGCCGTTCGACCAGGGCTTGCGCGAGACCTACCGCTGGTACATGCGCAATGCACGCAAGAGCCGGCTGGATTTCAGCTTCGAGAATCGGCTGCTGGCATTTGCGCAGCCGGCCGAGACTGCCGGATCGTAGTCCGCTAATTCCGGTGCTGCCCGGTGTTCTCCGCCGACCATCGCTGGAAGGCGGCGCGGATCTGCCGAACTCGTGCGGGGTCGTGTTGTTCGGCATCCGGGCTGAATACCGGTGGCCGATACGGTCCGCGGGCGAGAGCGCTGAACCGCGTGATGGCGACCGTCGGACCCCAGCCGAGACTGCGATTGCAGCTCTTCCGCCGATGAAGGCGGATAGGTCAATGCGAAAACAAGTGGGGGACGAACTGGCTGGTGTTCGTCGTGATCGGTTCGCGCGATTCGCGAATCCCCATCCCGCAGGCCACGTTGCCCTCTTCGTGGCCGATCGTCCAGCTTCCTAAGACCGGATACCAGCCGGCGAAGTCGCGCAGCGGCGCCAGGTCCTGGTAAACGTAGCCTTCCTCCCCGTAATCGCCCGGGGTCTCGATCACATGGCCCGCGCGATGAACCGTCACATTTGCGCCTTCGCGCGACAGTTTCGGCTTGCGCACCCAGGATTGCATCAGGCCCGGATCGTCGAAGCGCGCCTCCAACAGATTCGGGTGGCGCGGGAACATGTTCCAGAGGATCGGCAGGATGCCCTTGTTCGAAAGCACCATCTTCCATGGCGGTTCGATCCACATGGTATCGCGCGTCTTGTCGAGGTGCTGGCCGAATTGCTCGTTGATCATCCACTCCCACGGGTAGAGTTTGAAAATGGCGCGGATGGGGCGGTTTCGCGGGTCGACGAAGCGTGTGCCGTCCCAGCCGACTTCGTTGATCGGATAGATGCGCGTATTCAGCCCCGCCTGGTTGGCCGTGTCCTGCAGGTAGGTGACGGTGATGCCGTCTTCGATATCGTCCACCGAGCAGAAATCGACGTGGCCGCCGGGGATATAGGGCTTCAGTTCCTTCCACAGCGCGATGATGCGCTCGTGCAGTGAGTTGAATTGATCCTTACCCGGGAACGTATCCTGAAGCCAGTACCACTGCACCACCGCCGCCTCCAGCAGCGCTGTCGGGGTGTCGGCGTTATATTCGAGCAGCTTCGGCGGATTCACTCCGTCGTAAGCGAAATCGAAGCGGCCGTAGAGCGACGGCGGTTCCTCCTCCCACGAGCGCTCGATGAGCGGCACGGCGATGTCGGGGATGCCCATGCGCGCGTACAACTTGTCGTCGATCACCTGTTGCACGGCTTCCAGGCAACGGGCGTGCAGTTCGTTCGTGGCGGCCTCGATGGTATCCACTTCGCGGGCGCTGAACTCGTAGTAGGCGGACTCGTTCCAGTAGGCGCCGCCGGCTGAGTGCCAGTGCAGTCCTACCTTCTCGACCTTCTCCTGCCAGCCCGCGCGCGGACTGCACGTGTTGCGTCTCATCTTATTTGTCCTGGGTAATCGTCGGGCGAGCAATCCTGGCCGCAGCCGCGTTTCAGGCGACTGGAGCCGCTGGAAAGCGGGACCCCGGGGCGCCCGGCAGCCAGGATTGGCTGCCCCACATCGGACCTGAGCCGGCCGTAAGCAATTGGCAGGGACATCACACTACGACCCCGATCCATGCGAACCCGTCGATCCGAAGCCGCCGCGCGAAACACCCGACGATGAGTGCGAGGAGGAGTGCGAGTAACTGCTGTAGCCGTGCGAAGACGAATGTCCTCCGAGCGACGTGTACGTCTGATAGCTGTTGTAGTAATACGTGTAAGGACGATCATACGTGGTGCGGTACCAGACGTCGTGATAGTAGAATCCCCCGTGACTGATGGCTTCCCGGCAGGCCATCGCTTCGAAATAACGCTTATCGCAGGGGTCGTAGCGACGGTTGCACGCTGCCATCGCGATCGCGGCGAGGAGAGTGAGCGTAATCTGGCCGGATTTCTTCATGGCGCCTGCCCCAAGCTTACAATAAGACGATGCACTCGAGGACTATCAGCCTGAGTCTAAAAGCGGGGACAGACGAGACTATCGCTGACCGCCAGCCTGCAATCGGCGAGATACTGGACCGCGCAGTGGACAGCTCCGTCTGTCCCCGATTTTTGATACAGGCTGCCATGCTGTTCTTTGCGGCGAGCATGGCATTTGCGGACTCGTACCAGCCCACGTCCGGGGAACTCTCCGCGATCCGCTCGAAGTTGGCGGAACTCAGCAGCGGCCTCGACCGCCTGGGAGCGAAACCTGACGCAGCCCTGCTCGCCGACGTCGAAGTCTATCGCAAAGCCGGCGAGTGGATCCTGCGCTATCCCGAGGAGTTCTACACCAAGGCTTACGTAGCGAACGCGCTCAAAGTGCTCGACCACGGCATCGCGCGCGCGGACGAGTTGGCGAAAGGCGAGCCGGCGTGGCCCAGGCAGAAGGGTCGGCTCGTGCGCGGCTATCGTTCGAAAGTGGATGGGTCGGTGCAGCCCTACGGGCTGATCATTCCGGAATCCTATGACGGCAGCAAGCTTGTGCGCCTGGATGTCGTGCTGCACGGCCGCGGCGCCACTCTTAACGAGGTGAGCTTTATTACCGCGCACGAATCCGCCACCCCTGTCCCCGCGACTCAGGATTTCATCACGCTCGAAGTCTACGGCCGAGGGAACAATGCCTATCGCTGGGCGGGCGAGACGGACGTCTTCGAGGCATTAGAGTCGGTGGAGGCGCGCTATCGTATCGATCCGGCCAGGATTGTGTTGCGCGGCTTTTCGATGGGCGGTGCGGGCACGTGGCACATCGGGCTGCATCATCCGTCGCGATGGGTTGCGATGGAGGCGGGTGCGGGCTTCACCGAGACCCGCGTCTACGCCAAACTGAAGGAGATCCCGCCGTACCAGGCGTCGACGCTGCACATCTATGACGCCGTCGATTATTCGCTCAACGCTGTGAACCTGCCCGTCGTCGGGTACGGCGGCGAGATCGATCCGCAGTTGCAGGGCTCCACCAACATTCGCGACCAGTTGACGAAGGAGGGCTTCCACTTCCGTCACGAAGGCCTCAACTGGTTTGGCACGGATATCGACTCGATCTTCCTGGTGGGCCCGCAAACTGCGCACAAGTTTCACCCGGAGAGCAAGAAAACGTCGGACGAATTCATCAATCGTGCGGTGGCCAAGGGCCGCGATGAACATCCGGCGCACATCCGTTTCGTGACGTACACTCCGCGCTTCGATGGGGATACGTTCTGGATCCGGGTAGAAGCGCTCGATCGGGAGTACGAGCGAGCCGAAATCGACGCGAAGCACAGCGTGGGCGAAACCGTGGTGAGCACGAAGAATGTGTCGCGCCTCGAACTGACTGTGACGGGCAAGGTGACGATCGACGGGAAGAACTTCAAAGCCGGGCCGCTGACGCTGGAAAAGGTGCGCGGCGCGTGGTCAGCGGCGGCGCCAACCGGATTGCGCAAACATCACGGGCTGCAGGGTCCGATCGACGACGCATTCATGGACGGGTTTGTCTGCGTTCGTCCCACGGGCACACCTTCATCCGCCGCGACCGGCGAATACGCGCGGCGTACCCTCGATCAGTTTGCCAGGGACTTCGCAAAGTATTTTCGCGGGGACGTCAGGGTCAAAGATGATCGCGAAATCAAGGATGCCGACATTGCCGCGCGGAACCTCATCCTGTTCGGCGACCCGGGCAGCAATTCCGTGATCGCGCGTATTCTCCGTAAGCTGCCCCTACAGTGGACAGCGGATACCATTACATTCGGCACGAAGAAATTCGCCGCCGCGGAAAATGTTCCAGTATTGATTTATCCCAATCCGCTGAATCCTACAAAGTACGTCGTTATAAACAGCGGCCACACTTTCCAGCAAACCGATTTGAAGGGTACGAACGCGCTGCTCTATCCAAGGCTGGGGGATTACGCGGTGGTGAAGGCGTCTGATGGGACGCCTGTCACCGCGGGTCTGTTCGATGAGAATTGGCAATTAGAATAAGTTAGTGCTCACGGGCGGCGTGCTTCGAGTGCGTGACTGTCATCACTTTGTTCCCGTGGTTGTCCGTTTTCTCTGTTACGGATACCCAGTCGCCGACTTTCAGAGAACCGACGTGGTAGGTCTCACCCTTGTTGTCCAAAGCGAAAGTTTTGGCACCTTCGGTCTTTCCGGCGGTTGAGATCTTCAGAGTCTTACCAGGCTGATATTCCTCGACCTTGCCGTAAAAGGTATCCTTGGTGGTTTTGGTGGTGTTGTTGTCGGTCGTCGTCGTATTCGTGCTCTTACTCTCGTATGAGCCGTTGGTCTGATTGGTATTCGTGTTTTTATTCTGGTTGGTCGTTTGCGCCGACGCGACCATGCTCATACCTGCCATAAACGTAACAGCGAACATTGTTGCAAGTATTGTTTTCATGGTTTGGTTTCCCCCTTTTCAGGGCTTCTGTTTGTTAACGAGCAATTACACTGCCAGCCGCCCGCATGCGATACATTACAGATGAAGAGCTTTTAATCCAAATGCAGGCATTTAAAGAGAAGATCCACGAGACGCTGGCCGATTCCAAACTGCAACTGGCAGTCTACGCCGCCACCGGCCGCCTCATGGATAAGCGCAAGGACGCGGTTCAAGGCGACGTGCTGCCGGATTACCAGGAACTCCGCACGCAGGCCAACGCGCTCAAGAAGCACACCATCGATAACCTGGACTACTACCTGGAGCAGTTTGAGGCAAACGTGGTGGCGCATGGCGGGAGCGTGATCTTCTGCCGCGACGCCGGCGACGTAACCGACTTCGTTCTGGGGCTTGCGCGCGAGCGGCGCGCACGCCTGGTGGTGAAGTCGAAGTCGATGACGACCGAGGAACTCGACTTCAACGAGAAGCTGGAAGAGCATCACCTCGAGACCGTGGAGACGGATCTCGGCGAGTACATCATGCAGCTTGCGCACGAGCGCCCTTATCACATCGTTGCGCCGGCGCTGAACAAGACGCGCTACGATGTGGCCGAGCTGTTTCACCAGAAACTCGGCGTCGACAACGAGACGGTCATTGAGAAGCAGACGATGATCGCACGGCGCGTGCTGCGCGAGAAGTTCCTGGCGGCCGATATCGGAGTAAGCGGGGGCAACTTTTTGATCGCCGATTCGGGCGCGGTGGTGCTGGTGGAGAACGAAGGCAACATCCGGCTCACCACGTCGGCTCCGAAGATCCACATCGCGGTTGTCGGGATCGAGAAAATGATCCCGCGGGCGCAGGATCTCGCGGTCTTTCTGAAACTGCTCGGGCGCAGCGGCACGGGCCAGGCGCTCACGGTGTACACGTCGTTTCTCTCCGGGCCGCGTCGTGCAGATGAGGTCGACGGTCCGGAAGAGTTCTACGTGCTGCTGCTCGACAACGGCCGCACGAAACTGCTGGCCGATCGCGAGAAGCGGCAGTCGCTCTACTGCATCCGCTGTGGCGCGTGTTTGAATGCGTGCCCCGTGTATCGCAAGATCGGCGGCCACAGCTTCCCGTGGGTATATTCGGGACCCATCGGCGCGATTATCACGCCGCAATTTCTGGGCGTGAACCACGAGCCCGCGCTGCCCTTCGCCTCCAGCCTGTGCGGCGCCTGCGCCGAGGTTTGTCCGGTCAAGATTAATATCCCGAAGGTGCTGCTCGACCTGCGCTCGGACGTGAAGAAGACCGAGGCGCGCGAAGGCGGCAGCCGTACGGAGCGGCTCGCCTTCCGCATCTGGGCATGGGTGATGCGGCACCCGAAGATTTACGAAATGTCCGGCATGGTGGCGGCGGCGCTGGGCCACGCCATCCAGGGCACGGGCCGCGGCGACTGGCTGCGTGAAGTGCCGGGGAGCGACCGCATTCCGCCGCTGCGTGGATGGCTGAGCGAGCGCGATCTGCCTCCGCCTCCGCCGCGCAGTTTCCGCCAGATGTGGAGGTCGCGCTAATGGAGCGGGAGTACGTGCTGCACAAGGTGCGGACTGCGCTCGGCCGCAGCGCGGCTCAGGAGCCGGGCGAACCGCCGCCCGTGCGCATTCGCATTCCGAAGATGGATATGGCGGATCGCATGGATCGCTTCTGCCGCGCGTTGGAGGCGCTGGCCGGCAAAACGTACCGCGCGCAGTCGGCCGTCGATGCCCGCGAGTATGTAGCATCCGCGATCGCGGGCAAGTCGGCGGTGGCTGCGAACGCGCCCTTCCTGCGGGAGTGCGGAATCACGGAATTACCAGGCGTGCGCACGGGCATCACGGATCGCGCGGAGTTGAAGGACTTGTGCGCCACGGCGGATTTCGGCATCACCAGCGCCGATTACGCGCTGGCGGATACCGGGTCGCTGGTGATGATCGCGAGCCCGCGCGAGGCTCGGCTCGTTTCCCTGCTGCCGCCGGCGCACATCGCAGTGGTGCCGCGGGAGCGGATCCTGACGGGGCTCGACGAGCTGTTCACGGTAGTGCCAAAGCCCGCGGACGTCACCAGTTCGATGGTGCTGATCACCGGTCCGAGCCGGACGGCCGATATCGAGCAGTTCCTGGTGCGCGGTGTGCACGGGCCGGGCACGATTCACGTGGTGTTGGT
>Ga0070741_10015108_pt1 | contig 13179 bp, 13 predicted proteins | sample Coa_R1_4_FD_66440 | JGI IMG/M metagenome (GOLD analysis project Ga0070741, IMG submission 66440) | Surface soil microbial communities from Centralia Pennsylvania, which are recovering from an underground coalmine fire - Coalmine... | ecosystem: Environmental > Terrestrial > Soil > Unclassified ... | reverse complement strand
GGTGAAGCTCTGGTCCAGCGCCAGCGCCTGGTTGTAGGTCATGCCGCCGAAAGCGTCCTGCGGATCGTCGGCGCCGGGCGCGAGCGAGTTGCACAGGTCGAAGATGTCCTGGTTGAAGAACGGCATCTCCACGTCGGCATGCGCGTTGTCGTAGGCGATGGCCGTGCCCAGATCGCCGCCCGCGACCGGCACGCCCGTCCGCGTCGCGAAGTATGACTTCACGTCGTTGCGGAACTCGAAGCAGAGGACGAGGAACTCGCCCGGGCCGCCGGAGAAGTTGTAGCCGAGAGCGTCGAGGTCGATCAGCGTCGCGCCGGCGTCCGTCAGGGCCTGGAACGCCGCTTCGATCGCGTCCGTCACCGGCTGCGGGGTGGGAACGTTCGGATCGAATCCGCCGAGCCCCTGGCGGGTGATGCCGAGGCGCGCGCCCTTGAGCCCGTTCGCGTCGAGGAATTTCGTGTAATCCATCGGGATGTTGGGCCTGTTCTTGCCCGTCCCCTGCCAGCCGAGCGGCACGCCGCCAGTCGCGGGGTCGCGGCCGTCGAAGGTCCGGCTCTGGGCCGCGCCGAGAGCGGCGGCGCAGTCGGCGACGGAGCGGCAGTGCGGACCGACCGTGTCCTGGGTGTGCGAGATGGGAACCACGCCGGCGCGGCTGGTGAGACCGACGGTCGGCTTGATCGCGGCCACGCCGTTCGCGTTTCCCGGGCAGACGATGCTGCCGTCCGTCTCGCTGCCGAACGACACGGCGGCGAAGTTGGAGGAAGCCGCGGCGCCCGAGCCGGCGCTCGACCCGCACGGGTTGCGATTGATCCCGTACGGATTGTTGGTCTGCCCGCCGCGCCCCGACCAGCCGCTGACGGACTCGAAGGATCGGAAGTTCGCCCACTCGGACAGGTTCGTCTTGCCCAGGATCACCGCGCCGGCGGCGCGCAGGTTGGCGGCCACCGTCGAATCGCGCGGCGCGGGCTGCCCGAAGAGCGCGAAGGAGCCAGCGGTGGTCTGCATCCTGTCGCCGGTGTCGATGTTGTCCTTGAGGAGCACCGGGATCCCGTGCATCGGGCCGCGCACCTTGCCGCGGCCGCGTTCGAGATCCAGCGCCTTCGCGATCGAGATTGCGTCCGGGTTCAGCTCGATCACGGCGTTCACGCCGGGACCGTTCTGGTCGAGCGCGAGGATGCGGTCGATGTAGTACTGCGTCAGCGCCGCCGAGCTGAGCTGGCCCGAGGCCATCATCGCCTGCAGCTGCGCGACGGTCTTCTCGTTGAGGTTGGTCGGGGCGTCTGCGCGAGCTCGAAGACCCGACAGCAGGAGCGCGGCCACTACGAACAGGGTGCGTTTCATGGAGTCCCTCCGGGGGGTTCGGGAGGGGTAGAAAGCTCGCCCACCGAGCGGGCTGTCAACTACGACGGACGTCCGGCCGCAGCCGACCTCGCCGCTCGAAGCTTCGATTCGCGTGACGCGAGCATCTGTTCAGAATTGAACTCGCCCCGGGGCGAGTCGGGTCGCGCCGTTCTAGAGGAGCGTGCCCGTCAGGATCGCGCTCGCCATCGAGAAGTAGATGATCAGCCCCGTCACGTCCACGAGCGTCGCCACGAACGGCGCGCTCGCGCTCGCCGGGTCGAACCCGAGCCGCCGCAGGAGGAACGGCAGGAGCGACCCGGCGAACGTGCCGAACGTCACCACGCCCACCAGCGAGAGCGCCACCGTCAGCCCGACCAGGAGGTAATGCTCGCCGTACGTCTTGAAGAACACCTGCCAGAGCAGGATCCGGACCAGGCCGATGGAGCCGAGGATCGACCCGAGCGCCAGCCCCGCCCCGAGCTCGCGGCGGATGACGCGGAACCAGTCGCGCAGCCGCAGCTCGCCGAGGGCCATGGCGCGGATCACCAGCGACGTCGCCTGCGATCCGGAATTGCCGCCGCTGGAGATGATCAACGGCACGAACAGCGCCAGCACCACCGCCCGGTCGATCTCCTTCTCGAACACACCCATCGCCGTCGCGGTGAGCATCTCGCCGAGGAACAGCGCCGCCAGCCAGCCGGCGCGCTTCTTGATCATCCGGTGCAAGGCGATGGTCAGGTACGGCTCGCCGAGGCTCTCGCTGCCGCCCAGCTTCTGGATGTCCTCGGTGGCTTCCTCGCTGACCACGTCGACGATGTCGTCGAGAGTGACGACGCCTTTCATCCGCTGCTCGCCGTCGACCACCGGGATGGCCATCAGGCCGGTGCTGCGAAACAGCCGCGCGACCGCTTCCTGATCGGCGTCCGCATCGACGCTGTGCACGTCGGTCTTCATCACCTCGCTGATGTGCCGGTCGCCGCGCGCCGCCATCAACTCGCGGAAGGAGACCACCCCGAGCAGCCGCTGCGAGGAGTCGAGGACGTACGCGTAGTAGGTCATCTCCACCGACTGCCGCGTCTGCCGGCGCAGGTACGTCACCGCTTCGTCGACCGTCATCTCCGGTCGCAGGCGGGCGAAGCGCGGGTTCATCAGCCCGCCGGCGTGGTCCTCGCGATATGCAAGCAGCGCCTGCACTTCCTTGCGGGTCTGGTCGTCGAGCATCGAGAGCAGCCGGTCGCGCTGCTCGGGCGGCGACTCCTGGATCAGGTCGGCCGCGTCGTCCGGCGCGAGCCCGCGCACCCACGATCGCTGCTCCGGCGGGGGGAGCGCTGCGAGCACGTCGGCCTGCTGCTGCCCCCCGAGGCTGAAGAAGAGGTCCTCCGCGGTGTCGCGGGGGAGAAGCCGCAGCCCTTCTGCGCGCTCTTCCGCCGAGAGCGCCGGCCACGCCTCGCGCAGCTCGTCCGGCGACAGGTCGTCGGGCGCAGCGGCGGCCGGGGTCACACCTTGGCCTCGCGAAACTCCTCCGCGGCCTTGAAGTCGGTCTCGTCGAGGTCGCGCATCGGCTTGCCGCTCTCGCTGCGAACGCGCTTGAACACCTCGATCACCTGGAGCTTGTGCGGACGGGAGTTGGAGATCGGGCACGCCTCGTATGCCTTGAGATCCTCGTCGCAGTACCCCATCCGCTTCTCGCCGCACTTCGGTTGCATGTACCTCGCCAGCTCGGGGATGGTGCGCATCAGCTCGCTGCGCATGCGCGCGACCATCTGCCGGATCTCCCACTGGGCGCGGGTGCAGAGCCGCAGATCGCCGATGTGCAGCAGCTCGGCGAAGTTGACCATGATCTGGAAGTTCGTCGGCGCCGCGTTGGGCAGCACGAACCGCGCATCCTCGGCCGGAATGCCGGCGGCCACCGCCTCGCGGTACACCCGGGTGATCTCGCCCATCAGATTCTCGAACTCGGCCGCCCTGCCCGCCTCGCGCCAGCTCTCGGGCATGACGTACTCGAGCCGCTCCTCGTTCTTGCCGGTGAAGCGCACGTAGCGCTGCGACTGCTGCTCGAAGGAGATGCCGATCCGGTGGCGGACGAACTGGTGGCTGAGCGAGCGCGAGACGCCGGAGATGCCGAACCAGAACACCACCTGCTCGAGCGGAGAGACGTGGCCGGTCTTCAGCCGGTCCTCGACGAACTGCGCGATCTTTTCGCGCGGCACGGTCCCCGCGGCGATGTCGTCCCAGACCTCGCGCGGCGTCTTCGGCGTGTAGCAGGTGCGGTAGGCGCCATAGAGCTTGGTGAGCGGATCCTTGGCGACATCGATGAGCACGACATCCATGTCCCGCTTTCTACCGCACGCGCAGCGGGTGCGCCCCGCGTTTTTTCAAGGCGGAGCGGGCGGCACGCGGATGCTGAGCTCCGTCGCCCAGGGCAACCGGAGCGGATCGCCTTCCGGGACCAGCCGGACATCCCCGCCGAAGCGGGCCATCAGCGTCCGCGCGATCTGAAGGCCGAGCCCCGATCCCTTCCCGGCGGGCTTGGTGGTGAATCGGGCGTTGAAGAGTCGCTGGCGGTGCTCCTCGGGGATGCCAGGCCCTTCATCGGTCACGCGCACCTCGGCGCCTCCGCCGGCGCGGGCAAGGACGCGAACGGCGATGCGGCCCTCCGAACCAGCCCGCTCGACCGCCTCGACTGCGTTGGCGATCAGGTTCGTGAGCGCGTGCAGGACCGCGCTCGCGGCTCCCCATCCACGGACGGCGGGATCCTCGCCGAGGGAGAAGCGGTTTCCGAGCTTCGCCAGGCGGTGCTCGAGCAGCTCGACGGCGCGGCGCACGACCGGCGCGACGGCGAACTCCGCGCACTCCGGAGCCTCGCGCGAGAAGAGCTGCTGGTACGTGCGGAGGAGCTCTTCCAGCCGCCCCGTCTGGAGCCGGACCATGCGGAAATCGGCGGAGCTGTCGATCGCGGCGCCGCCGCTCCGCGCCAGCAGCTCGAGGCCGGCCTTGATGCCGAGCAGCGGGTGCCGGATCTCGTGGATCAGCGTCGCCCCGAGCCGCTCGCAGGCCTCGCTGATCGGCTCGAGGTCCGGCGGATCCAGGCTGTCGACGCCGTCCATCGTTCCCCCGCCGAGCGACCGTCTGAGCGGTTGTAGAACGGCTGCGCAATTCTGTGCAAGTCGTTGAAAACAAAGGTCTTGTGAGTCTCTGTCGGTGCAATCGGACACTGTCAGTGCACGTAGCGGCGCGCCTACCTCAGCGCTGTCGCGGCAGAATTTCGTAGGATGCCCGCGTGATCCCCATCCTGCTCGTCGCCGTGGGCGGCGCATTCGGCGCGGTCGCGCGCTACGTCGTCTCCCTGGCGTTCGCGCAGCGGTTCGGGGCGCACTGGCCCTGGGGAACGCTGTTCATCAACGTCAGCGGGTGCATGCTGATCTCGCTCTTCGTCGGGGCCGGCTCGGGGCGGATCCCGGAGTCGAACCTGCGCTACCTGCTGCCGATCGGGTTCGTCGGCGCGTACACCACGTTCTCCACCTACGAGTTCGAGACGCTGCGGCTGTTCGAGCTGGGCCGCGCCGCGTCCGCCCTCGCCTACGTGGCCGCCTCGAACCTGCTCGGATTTGCCGCCGTCCTCGTCGGCGCGTGGCTCGGCCGGCGATAGGCGTCAGTCGTCGTCCTGGTCGGCGACCCGATCGACCGCCGCCGCGTTGCCGGCCGGGTGGGCGATCGCGCCCCCGGCCTTCCCGGTCCAGAATCCGGCCCCCGCTCCCGCCAGCGCGCCGGCGGCGGCGGCAGCGGCGCCCCAACGCGACCACTGCGGACGGCGCATCGCGAGCGCAGCGCCGGAGAGCAGCAGGCCGCCGCCGGTGACCCACAGAAACGCTTCGGCGCGCTCCTCATGCCGGTGGATCGCGGCCTTGCCTGCGCGGCGCTCCGCCCGATCCTCCGCCGCTTCCCCGGTGCGGAAGGCAGCGATGCCCCCGGCCAGAACCAGGGCTTCGACCAGCACCAGCAGCGCGAGCGAGCGGGCGGGCAGCCAGTTCCGCCAGATGGCGAGCAGGAGCGCCACGGCGAGGAGAGCGGCGCCGATCGAGAGTCCCAGCGGCAGGTGAACGAGAGCATTGTGCAGCGTCAATTGGTCCATTCAGTCCTCCTTGGGCCGCGGTTATGCTCGGACCGTGCTGGCCGGCCATCGAACAGATGTGAGAAGGCCACTTTCGGCAATCATTCCGGGCACTCTCGCGCTGGTCACCGCGGCTTTCGCGGCGGCGGATCTGATGGCGGATCGCGGAACCGGCGCCTCGGCGGCGCATCTGGCGCTGGAGATCGCGCTCTTCGTGGCGGCGGCGTGCGCGGGCGCCGCGCTGATCGGGCGCGCCCGCGCGGAAGCCCGCCGTTCGCGCGAGGAAAAGGACCTGGTGGTGCGCGGCGTTTCCGAGAGTATCGAACGTCAGTTCGAAGCCTGGCACGCCACCGCAGCTGAGCGCGAGGTCGGGATGCTGCTGCTCAAGGGTCTCAGCCACAAGGAGATCGGCCAGATGCGCGAGACCGGCGAAGCGACCGTCCGGCAGCAGGCGTTCTCCCTGTACCGCAAAGCCAACGTGACCGGCCGCGCCGAGCTCTCCGCATACTTCCTCGAAGACCTGCTGCCGCCGGTCGGATAAAACGGCGCGATGGGCGACTTCGTCCGCGCCGTCCGCCGGATCGTCCGCAGCATCCCGCGCGGGACGACGCTCTCGTACGGCGAAGTGGCGCTCCGCGCGGGCAAGCCCCGCGCCGCCCGGGCCGTCGTCTCCGCGCTGCACCGCCTCGACGACGTCCCCTGGTGGCGGGTCGCCCGACACGACGGCACCCTGGCCCCCCAGGTCGCCCGGGAACAGGCCACCCTGCTCCGACAGGAAGGCTGGAAGAAACGGAAGAAACGGGGACACAATACGAATCACCCTTCTTCCGCCGAGGCGCCGAAGAAGGGGACCCGGCGCAAGCGCTAATCCGTATTGCCTCCCCGCCCTCCGGGCTAGATTGATCGCGTGGCCCTCTACGTCATCAGCGATCTGCACCTCGGCGACGACGCGGTCGCGCCCATGTTCCGCGACGAGGATCAGGGCAGGCGCATCGCCGAGCTCTGCGAGAAAGTCGCGCGGGACCCGGACAGCGAACTGGTGCTGCTCGGGGACATCTTCGACATCACCGCGGCCTGCCCGCCCCGCAAGGGCATCACGCAGTTCGGGCTCCGGCTGGACGTGCCCATCGAGGACAGGCCGGCGCGGCCGCTGCCCGCGATCCTCAAGGCCATCCGGGAGAGCAACCCGGTAGCGCTGCAGGCGCTCGAGACCCTCTCCGCACGGTCCGGGGTGACGCTGGTGGCCGGGAACCACGACCGCCAGCTCGCCGAGAGCGGCGGGCGCGAGGCGCTGGACGGCATCGGGTTGTCGAAGGTGCAGATCGAGCCGATGGCCGCGCGGCGCGTGCTCGACAAGTGGGTGGTGCTCCAGCACGGGCACCTCTGGGATCCTTCGAACGCCACGCCGACCGGCGGAGGCGAGACGATGACGGCGGTGATCCACCACGCGGTGATCCCCTTCCTGCGTCACCTCGCTCCGCGCACCAATGTGCACATCAGCCCGGAGCGGCTGGTGGCGCTGCGTCCGGAAGAGCGGGTGATCCCGGTGCTCGAGCGCTGGCTGCAGCCCGGCGTGTTCGAGCGGCTGATCGACGCGCTCCTGGAGATCCTGGTCGAGAACGGCGCTCTTGCGCGTCCGCTCGCATGGGTGACCACACCCGCGCTCTTGCGCTGGCGGCTCAAGGAAGACGACGATCTCTGGGAGCGGTCCGGGGCCTCCGCCCTGGCCGTCCTGGAGGGGGCCAAGTCGCTGCCGGGAAAGCAAAAGCCGCCGCCGCCGGACGTGCTGGTGCTCGGCCACACGCATGTGATGGACTGGGCCGTGCAGGAAGGACGTCCCGGCGTCCAGCGCCTGTACGTCAACCTCGGCACCTGGAGCGCGAGGGCGACCGACGCCGCCGGGCCGATGGATGCCGCCATGCCGCTCCTGCGCATCGAGGCGGACACGCGCGCGCTCCGGGCGGAGCTGATGGACTGCTCGCACCGCTGGCGCGTCCTGCAGCGGTACGAGGTCACGCGATGAGGCGCAGGGCTTGAGGCGCGTCCTGCTGCTGTTGCTCGCCCTGGCGCTGCCTGCCACGGCGCGCGCGGCGAAGAAGCGGAAGCCGGTTCCGCGGGCGGCGCCGGTGCGCGCCGAGGACGACCCCCGCAAGAAGGGCAGCCATCCGGCGTTTGCCCACGCCTCGGTTGCGTTCACCGCGCCGCGCGACCTCTCGCAGGTCGACGCCGGCGCGGTCCGCATCCAGCTCGCCGTGAAGGGGTATGCGCTCGGCGTGTTGCAGCCGGGCGGTCCGGCGCCGCACGCGCACCTGATCGTGGACAACGAGCCGGCGCTGGAGATCTCCGATGTTTCGAGGCCGTGGACGCTGACCGGGCTCGCCCCTGGGCCGCACCTCGTCCGCGCCGTCCTCTGCCGTCCGTGGCACGAGGTGGTCAAGGCTCCGAAGGCGTTCGCGATGGCGCGCTTCTGGATCGGACCGAAGCTTTCCGGGAAGGCGGGAAAGGCGGCCGAGTACGTCGCCTGGCCGGAGCCGCGGAAGCCGATCCTCACCTACGTGCTGCCGATCGGGCGCGCCCCGGACCACCTCACGCTCGCGCGCGAGGCCCCGGCGCAGGATCCGACGGAGGCGAAGCCGGCCGAGCCGTCGCCGCCGCCGGCGCCGCTACCCGGAGCGAACCGGCCGGTGCTCGACTTCTACCTCTCGAATGCCCGCGTCGCGCGGCGCGGCGACAAGATCCGGATCGTCCTCGACAAGCGGGAGCTGCCGCTGATCACGGAATGGAAACCCCAGCCGCTGCGCCGGGCGCACGCCGGCACCCACCACCTGACGATCGATCTCCTGAACCGCAAAGGCCTGAAGGTGAAGAACGCCGTCAACCGCACCGACCGCGCCTTCATCGCCTCCCACCGCTGAAAAGCGGGGACACGATACACGTTTCAAATCTTGCGCGGCGTTGCCTGCGCAAAAAAAAGAACGTGTATCGTGTCCCCGGTTTGTCAGGCTTTCTCGACTGGCTTGCCGGCTTTTTGCCAGCCCTGGATGCCCGCCGACATGATGTAGACGTTCTTGTAGCCGAGGGTGACCGCCGCACGGGCGGCCTGGTGGCAGGCCATTCAATGCGTGTTGGCGCAGTAGAACACGAGCTTGCGCAGCTTGTCCCTGGGGAGATCGCTCTGCTTGACGTCGGTGAAGGCGACCCACTTCGCGGTGGGGACGTGGCCTTTCTCGAACATGTCCTTCGGGTTGTTGTCGAAGACGTCGACGTCCTTCTTCGCGATCAGGTCGGCGACCTGATCGACGCCGAGATCGCCGAAGCCCTCGTCCTTCGTGGTGTCGGCCCGCGCGGCGCCGGCGAAGAGAAGCGCGGCAGCGGCGAGCAAGGAGGTGCGGAGCAGGCTCATGCGCGAAAGCGTAACGGGGGTCGGCCGGCCGTCAAGCGCTCTTCTCCATCGCAACATGGGGGATGCCCGTCCCGTCGTCGAACTCGGAGCCGGCTGCCGCGTAGCCTGCCTTCTCGTAGAACCCGCGCGCCCGCACCTGCGCCCACAGGGTCAGGCTTTTCGCGCCGCGTCGCCTCGCCTCCGCTTCGAGAAGACCGAGCAGCGCTCTCCCGACACCCTTCCCCCGCACGTCGTCGATCACCGCCATGCGCTGGATCTTCGCGATGCCTCCGCCGGTGAAGATCACGCGGCCCGCGCCGCAGGGCACGCCGTCCAGGGAAGCGAGGGCGTGAACGGCGCCCGCGCGATCGTGCGCGTCGAGCTCGTCGCTCGGCCGGACGCCCTGCTCCTCCACGAACACCGTCCAGCGCAGGCGCAGGCACTGCTCGACGTCCTTCGGCGTCTGCGCGACGCGGACCTCGATCATGTCTTCTTCGGCGTCAGCCACCGCTCGGTGGCGACCGCCCAGAGGATGGCGCCCAGCCCGAGGAACAGCAGCAGCGAAACCAGATCGCTGGTGGAGAAGCCGGGGATGCTCGCGCCCACGTTGATGGAGTTGAGGAAGTTCCGCGTCGGCTCGGAGAGCTGGAGGAACGCAAGGACGGTGCCGATCACGCTCGCGCCGGCGATCAGGCCCGAGGCGAAGAGGACGCCCGGCCCGCTCTCCGCTTCCGCATCGTCGAGCCGACGCTTCGCCGTCTTGCTGGCCACGTACCGGACGATGCCGCCCACCATGATCGGCGTGCTGGTGGAGAGCGGCAGGTACACGCCGACCGCGAACGCCAGGCTGGAGAGGCCGCAGAGCTCCAGCACCACGGAGATGAACACCCCGATCAGCACCAGCCCCCAGGGCAGGCGCTGGGTCATGATCCCTTCGATGATGAAGGACATCAAAACCGGCTTGGGCGCGCTGAACTTCGCCTTCACCTTCTCGCCGTTGTCGCGGGTGTCGAGCTTGCCGTTGATCCCCGGATCCTCGAGGTACTTGATGAACCCGTGGTCGTCGACCAGGTACTTGCCTGCGGGAACCTCGCCGCGGGGCTCGCGGAGCCAGACCACGTTGTAGGCGTTCGCGTCCCGGCCGGCGTCGGCGCCGCGCAGGTGTTCCCTGGCGCCGGTGTACTCCGACTCCGCGAAGCGCACGCCGGGATAGCTGCGCGCGGCGAAGATGGTGCCGGCGTCGTTCAGCTTGAGGATCACGAACCCCAGCACCAGCGCGGAAGAGAGCGACCCGACCAGGATGGCGATCTGCTGCCGCGACGGCGTCGCGCCGATCAGGTACCCGGTCTTGAGATCCTGCGAGGTGGTCCCGCCGTTGGAGATGGCGACGCAGGCCACGGCCGCGATGCTCAACGCCGCGACCTTGTACGGCGGCGTCACCCAGCCGAGCGCGAAGAAGATCAGCGAGGTGATCAGGAGCGTCGCCACCGTCATCCCGGAGATGGGGTTCGACGAGCTTCCCACCTCGCCGGTCAGCCGCGAGCTGACGGTGACGAAGAGGAACCCGAGCACCAGGATGAGCACCGCCCCGAGCATGTTGATCTTGAACGACGGCACCAGCGCGCAGACGATGACGATCCCGAGCGATCCCACCCCGACCACCCAGAGCGGGATGTCCCGGTCGGTCCGCAGCGGCCCCGACGCGCCGGCCGCGCCGCTGAGCGAGCGCATCCCGCGCATCGCGCCGCCGACGATGGTGGGGAGCGACTTGAAGAGCGAGATGATTCCGCCGGCCGCCACCGCGCCCGCGCCGATATAGAGGATGTACTGGTGCCAGATGTCGTCGGCGCTCATGCCGCCGATCAGCGTGGTCGCCGGATAGATCGGGTGCGTGGCCGAGCTGCCGAAGAGCTTGATCGCCGGCATCAGCACCAGGCTGGAGAGGATGCCGCCCGCGCCCATGATCATCGCGATGCGCGTGCCGATGATGTACCCGACGCCCATCAGCTCCGGGCCGACCTCGAGCGACAGGTTCCCGCCGTCGTACCACTTGCCGAAGATCTTCTCGGGGATGTCCTTGAACACCCCGAATGCCTTGTACCCGAGGGCGAACAGCCCGCCGACGCCGAGGCCCGCGAACACCGTCTTCGCCGTGGTCCCGCCGGTCTCGCCCGAGATCAGCACCTCGGCGCAGGCCGTCCCTTCCGGGTAGACCAGCGTCTTGGCTTCCTTGACGATCAGCGCCCGGCGCAGCGGGATCATCATGAGGATGCCGAGCAGGCCGCCGAGCACGCTCACCAGGATCACCTGGCCGATCTCCAGGTTGTAGCCGAGGATCAAGAGCGCGGGCATGGTGACGCCGACGCCGAAGGCGATGCTCTCGCCGGCGCTGCCCGCGGTCTGGGTGATGTTGTTCTCGAGGATGGTGGCCCGGCGGGTGCGGAACATCCGCGTGAAGCCGCGAAAGATGGTGATCGAAAGCACCGCCACCGGGATGGAGGCGCTCACCGTCAGGCCGACCTTGAGCACCAGGTACATGCTGGAGGCGCCGAAGAGGATCCCGAGCAGCGCGCCGACGATCAGCGGGACGGGGGTGAGCTCCGGAATGTCGACGTCCGCGGGAACGAACGGCTGGTGGGGAGCATCGTCGGCCGCCAGGGGAACGCGATCGGCGGTGGCGGTTTGCGGCGCTTTCGACTCGGGGGCTTCGCCGAGCGCGGGCATCTGCATATGGGGAGGGATGGGTAGCATGGAGTGGGTGGCCCGGTCACGGCCGCGCGATCGCGGCGCTTTTTCGGGGAGGTCAGGCAGCGTAGGATTGCGCCGTGTTCAGCGTGAAGCTGGTGGCGCGGCCCGATCCGCGGATGGTCGAGGTGCCGCTCGAGATCGAGTCGGAGCTGCCGCGCGAATTCGACGGCGCCGCGTTGCTTGCGTCCAGCGGGCTGCCGCGGAGGGTGCGCCTGAAGGCTGCCCGGGATGCGCTCAAGCTGTCGACCGCGTACCGCGCGGATCAGCTTGTCGGAGACATCGTCAAGAGCGCGCTGCGGGGGTCGGCGGAAGAGGTGGGCAGGGTGCAGGAGGCGGTGACGAAGTTCATCCGCGCCGTCCGCGAGCGGAGGCAGGACGGCGCGACCTTGTTCATCTCCAGCAACGGAAAGGGAAAGATCGACGTGGTCGAGCAGATGCCGTCCGCGCGGGCGCCCGGGCCGGCGCTCGCGCAGCCCGCGCAGACCACGCGGATCATCCCCGACCGCGCGCCCACCCTCGAGCGCCGGATGGCCGAGATGGAAGAAGCGCTGACCGCGCGGATCACGGAGCTGGAGGAGAAGCTCGGCGCCATGAACGCGCAGCTCTCGCGCGTGCAGCTCGCCTCCAGCGTCGCCGGACCGGGGATGGAGAAGGGCGGAGCGAGGCCGCCGGCGCGCACGGGCGCGGCCACCCGGCGCGCGACGGCCGTGGAAGCCTACGCGGAGGGTCTCCGCGCCGAGCTGACGGCGCGGACGACTGCGGCGGGGGCGCGAGCGCGGACGGACGTGGAGCGGTGCGACCGCGCTTCCGCGCTGATCGCCGACGCGGAGATGCTCGGGGTGCGTCCGGATGGCTCCTCGCAGCGGCTGCGCGAGGCGTCCGCGCAGGCAGCGGCGCGTCAAACCGCGCTGGAGCGGCTGGCCGAAGAGATCGAGTTCTACGCGGGAGCCGACCTTCCCGTCGCCGCGCAGCTCCTCACCAGGCTGGAGGACACCTCGCTCCCCGACCCCGCGCCTTCGCTGGAGCCGATCGCGCAGGCGCTGGTCGCCGCGGGCAACGGCGGCCCCGACGTCGAGCAACGCGCCTCGTGGGTAGCGCGCGCCGCGGCGCTCGCCGCCTGGGAGGTGGTGGCGCCGAAGCCGGGGGATGCGCTCGACGCGGGCTTGCACCAGGCGATCGATTCCGGCGGAAGCACGGTCGTGAGCATCGCCTGTCCCGGGCTGAAGCGCGCCGACGGGTCGGTGATCGCGCAGGCGCGCGTGCTGGTGGGAACGCTGCCTCAAACCGTGGCGGGCGCAGAGGCGCCGCCCGCCGTTCCGTCTCCGGAGCCGGCTGCGTCCGGGCAAGCGGCGCCGACGAACGCAGAGCAGACGCCGCCGGTATTTCCCGCCGCCGCCGCGGAGACGCCGATCCTGCCGGAGGAGGCCGCCGCCGCGGCTGCCGCCGCCGCGCGAGTCCCGAGGAAGATCGTCGACGACGAGGACGCGAGCGACGAGCTGGCGGTGGAGGCGGCGCTGTCGGCGTTGCGCCCGATGTCGAGCGGGCCCGTGGAGGCGACGGACGCGCGGCTCGAGGAAGTGCACCCGCTCGTCGACCC
>Ga0070741_10015107_pt1 | contig 13179 bp, 12 predicted proteins | sample Coa_R1_4_FD_66440 | JGI IMG/M metagenome (GOLD analysis project Ga0070741, IMG submission 66440) | Surface soil microbial communities from Centralia Pennsylvania, which are recovering from an underground coalmine fire - Coalmine... | ecosystem: Environmental > Terrestrial > Soil > Unclassified ... | reverse complement strand
AAGAAGGAGATCACCTTCCGGCGTAAGCCGAAGGCACAGGAGGCGGGGATGCCCGTGCAGGCGTCGCAGCCGGCCGCTCCGGCGGAGCAGACCTCGATCTGGAAGAAGGAGATCACCTTCGGGCGCAAGCCGAAGACTCAGACGGAGCGCTTCGCCGTTCCGCCCGCCCCGCCCGTCCAGGCACCTCCTTCCGCGCCGCGACCGTCGGCGCAGCCGCTGGACCACGTCATGCCGCCGGTCGCGCCGCAGGCGCCTGCAGCCGCGCCGCCGATGCCGGCAGCCGCGCCGCCGATGCCGGCAGCCGCGCCGCCGGCGCCCGTGCTGCCGCCGGTGAATGTGCCTGGCGAGCCCGCGCCGCCAGTCGGCGGCTGGAACGTCGCACCACCGCTCGATCCCGTCGCTCCGGTCGAGCCTCGGATGCTCCAGCCGCTCGTCGAGGAGCCGACCGCCGTGCTCCCCCCGGTTCCCGATCCTGCGGCCGAACAGGCACCCGCCTCGGCCGAGCCTGCGGCCGGCCAGCAGCCGCAGCCCGGCCCGCCTTCGCCGGAGGCGACGCCAGGGCCGGTCGAGCCGGAGTCCAAGCCGTCCCGCCGCGAGCAGCGCGAGACGAGGCGCGCCGCCGAGCAGACGGCGAAGGAGCGAGAGAAGCGCGCGAAGCAGGTGGCGAAAGACGAGCGCAAGGCGAACCCGTCGAGGCATGCGCGGGTCGTCGGGCTCAAGATCGGCGCTTCCCAGATCGCCGCAGCCGAGGTCGTCAACAAGGGAGGCCCGCGGGTGATCCGGATGGCGCGCACGCCGCTCGAGCGCGGCGTCGTCGTCGGCGGCGAGCTGCGCGACCCCGACAAGCTCGCCGCCGCGCTGAAGGCGTTCTTCCGCAAGAACAAGCTGCCGCGGTCTTGCGTGCGGCTGGGCGTCTCGAACAACCGCATCGGCGTCCGCACCTTCGAGATCGCCGGCATCGACGACGAGCGCCAACTCGCGAACGCGATCCGCTTCCGGGCGCAGGAGGCGTTGCCGATCCCGCTCGCCGAGGCGGTCCTCGACTACCGCGTGCTCGACGATCGGTTCGACGACGAGGGTGTCCGCGTCCGCCGCGTGCTCCTGGTAGTCGCGCACCGCGACCTCGTCGAGCGCTATGCCGCCGCCTGCAGGAAGGCTGGCCTGAAGCTGATCGGGATCGACCTCGAGGCCTTCGCGCTGCTCCGCACGCTCGCGGACCCGGCGGTGCCTTCCGCCGACGACGCCGCGGTCGTCGGCATCACGATCGGCCACGACCGCTCGACCCTCGCTGTTTCCGACGGCCGCGTGTGCGAATTCACGCGCGTCCTCGCCTGGGGAGGCTCGTCGCTCGACGCCGCGGTCGCGCGGCTCCTGGACGTGCCGGTCGACCGGGCCGAGTCGATCCGGCACGATCTCGGCCGCGACGAGAGCGGCGAGTCGGCCGGCCTCGACCGTCTGCAGGTCGACGAGGTGCGCAGGGCGCTCGGCAGCGAGCTGCAGGTCTTCGCTCGCGAGGTGGTGGCGTCGCTGCGCTTCTACCAGGAACAGCCCGGCTCGCTCGGCATCTCGGAGATCCTCGTTACCGGCGGCGTCGCGTCCGCGAATGGGCTCGCCGCCGAGCTCGAGCGCCTGATCGGCATCCCCGTCCGGGTTGCCGACCCGCTTGCGCGCGTCACCGTGCCCCGCAAGCTGCGCGCCGACGACGCCGGTACCGGCTCGCTCGCGGTCGCCGTCGGCCTGGGGATCGAGGACTAGCCGCATGCGCGCCGTCAACCTCCTCCCGCGCGAGCCCAAGAAGAGCCGGATCGGGCTCAGTGCCACCGGCCAGCTCGCGATCGCATCGCCCTTGATCGTCGGCGCGCTCGTCACCGCCGGCTACCTGCTCGCGAGCTCGAAGGTGAACGACAAGAAGGCGGAGCTCCAGGACGCGCAGGCTCGCCTCGCCGCCCTGCCGGCACCGAAGCCCGTCGCCCAGCCGAATCCGCAGCTCGCGCTGCAGCGCGACCAGCGGGTGGCGGCGCTGACCTCCGCGCTTCAGGGCAGGCTCGCGTGGGACAGGCTCCTGCGCGAGATCTCCTCGGTGCTGCCCGGAGATGTCTGGCTGACCAAGCTCTCCGGCCAGGCGCCGCAACCGGCTCCGCCGGCGCCGACGACCGACTCGGGCTCGGGCGCCACGACCACCCCGACCGTGGCGCCGCCCGCCTCGCAGCCGCTCAGCCTCACCGGCTACACGTACTCGCAGCCTGGCGTCGCGCGCTTCCTGACCCGCCTTGCGCTCATTCCCGACCTCCAGGACGTCAAGCTGCTCTCGAGCACGCAGGCGAACCTGTTCGGTCGCGAGGTCTTCGCATTCTCGGTGCAAGCGACCGTTCGCCCGCAGGTGACCGGATGACCAAGCTGCCCACACCGGCGAAGCTCGGGCTGCTCGCAGGCGCGGTCCTCATCGCGCTCGTCGCCGGCTGGTTCCTCGTCGTCTCGCCCAAGCGATCCGAGGCGACCAAGCTCCAGCGCCAGATCGACGACACGCAGGCGCAGATCGCGGCCGCCGAGGCGAGCCGCTCGCAGCCTCAGCCCTCGGTTCCGGCCGCCATTCGAGTCGCCGACCTCTTCAGGCTCTCGCGCGCTATGCCGGATCGGACCGACATCCCGGGCGTTCTGCTCCAGCTGAGCCATGTCGCCGACGAGACCGGCGTCGAGTTCGAGTCGATCACCCCGCACGACCCGACCGCGCTCGGCTCCTACCAGCAGATCCCGATCGACCTCGTGTTCGAGGGCCGGTTCTACGACCTGTCCGACTTCCTCTACCGTTTGCGCAACCTGGTTGCCGTCCATGACGGCGTGCTGAACGCGACCGGTCGCCTCTTCTCGGTCAACTCGATCTCCTTCGACCAGGGAACCCTCCAGTTTCCGCAGGTGAAGGCGACGCTGAGCGTCTCGGCGTACGTCTTCGGCAACGGAATTTCCTCGCTTCCGACCGCGGCACCTGCGGGCGGAGGCACGACGACGGCACCTGCTGCGGAGAGCTCGCAGCCGATCCCGGCGGCGCCCCCGGGCGCGACGGCCGCAGGCGCATGACCCCTACCTCGGCAGCCAAGGCGCGGGCCGACAAGAAGGTCAAGCGCCAGAAGCAGTTCATCGCCGTCGGCTCCGTCGTGCTGCTGGCGATCGTCGGCTTCCAGATGAGCAAGCTGATGTCGCACGGCGAGAAAAGCGCGGCTCCCGCGACCACGGCGACCTCCGCCGGTGGCGCGCCGGCGACCCCGGTCCCGACCGCCACCCTGCCCGACACCGATCGGCTCGTCGTCCAGCGCAACACCGACCAGCTCCTGTCCTTCGGGCTGTTCGAGAGCAAGGATCCGTTCGTTCAGCAGCTCTCCGAGCCTGCACCGACCCCTGCCCCGGCGCCGGCTCCGTCGACGCCTTCGCTGCCGAAGGCAACACCGAAGACGGCGACGACACCGCAGAACCCGGCCGGGCCAGGGCCGACGCCGGCGACCACGACGACGCCGAGCCCGGCGACCGACGGGACCGGCGTGCCGAGGCCTTCGGACCAGCCCGCTTCGCCGGGCGCGCCGTCCGGCGGGAGCAGCTCCGGGGCGCCGGCAGCTCCGACTGCGCCGGCGAGCGCCGTGCTGATCGCCACCAACGGCGTCTGCCAGCAGCTTGCCGTCGACGGGACCTTCCCGAGCGGCGAGGACATCTTCCGTGTCGTCTCGATCGCGAAGGACGGCACGTCGGTCGAGATCGGCGTGGTCGGCGGCTCCTATGACAGCGGCCAGCCGACGGCGACACTGAAGCTGGGCGACAAGCTCACGCTCGTCAACACCGCCGACGGGACACGCTACGTGGTCGAACTGAGGTCGAAGTGCGCCGTGATCGCGAAGCCGGCTCCGGCGACGACGACGCGCTCGACCTCGACGACGCCGGCTCCGACGACGCCGGTGGTCACGACCCCGGCACCCCCGGTCCCGCCGCCGCCGTCGACCACCACCACCACCACCACCACACAGACGACGCCGACGACGACGCAGGCGATCGTCCCGGACGGGTACGACACCCCCTCGCCGACCAACTAGCGCCGTGGCCGCCTACGCGTACACCGCGATCAACGCCGACGGTCTCGAGCTGACGGGCGAGCTCCAGGCGCCGACGGCCGAGGCGGCCCGCGAGCAGCTGCGCGTCCGCGGCCTGCTCGCCGAACTCCTCCAGGAGCTTCCGAGCCCGGGTCAGGTCGTGGTCGACGGCGCAGAGGAGACGGAGGAAGTCGCGGGCCGCGGAGCCAAACGCACGGTCAAGGCGAAGTCGCTGCAGATCTTCTCGAGACAGTTCGCGACCATGATCGACGCCGGCCTGAACGTCGTCGCGTCGCTGCGCATCCTTGAGGAGCAGACGACCGACGCGTACCTGGCGGAGGTGATCGGCGAGGTGCGGGTCGACGTCGAGCGCGGGCTGCTGCTCTCCCAGGCGCTTGCCAGGCACCCCCGCGTCTTCTCGCGCCTGTACGTCTCGATGGTCGAGGCGGGGGAGGCGGCAGGCATCCTCGACAACGTCCTCGATCGCCTCGCGACCCAGATCGAGAAGGAGTCGAACATCAAGCGGCGGGTGAAGGGGGCGATGGTCTATCCGACCCTGGTCATCTCCTTCGCGTTCCTGGTGTTGACCGCGATGCTCATCTTCATCGTCCCGGTCTTCCAGAAGCTGTTCGACCAGCTCGGCGGCAAGCTCCCGACCCTGACCCAGTGGATCATCTTCGCCTCGGAGGTCCTCCGGAACCGCTGGTACATCGTCTTCCCGGCGATCGGCCTCAGCATCTTCGGCTTCGTCCGCTGGAAGCGCACCGAGTCGGGCCGGCGGAGCTGGGACCGGTTCAAGCTGAAGGTGCCGATGCGGATCGGCGAGATCGTCCTCAAGGTGGCGATGGCGCGCTTCTCGCGCACGCTCGCGACGCTCGTCGCCGCCGGCGTCGACATCATCAAGGCGCTCGAGATCACGGGGACGACAGCGGGCAACTGGGTGGTGGAGGACGCGCTGCGCGAGGTGCGGGAAAGGGTGCACGCGGGGACGTCGATCGCCCAGCCCCTGATCGACCACCCTGTCTTCCCGGCGATGGTCAGCCAGATGGTGAAGATCGGTGAGGAGACGGGCGAGCTGGACGCGATGCTCGGGAAGATCGCCGACTTCTACGAGGAGGAAGTCGACGCCTCGATCTCCGCGCTGACCTCGATCATCGAGCCGATCATGATCATCGTCATCGGCGTGATGGTCGGGACGATCATCCTCGCGATGTACCTGCCGATGTTCAAGCTGATCACGCTGGTCAAGTAGGCGAACGGGCAGGACGCAGGCTACTGTGCTCGCGCACATGGGGTCTTCTCTCGGCGTGTCGAGACGCGTCCTCGTTGCGGGCGCGCTCGGCCTGGCGGCGATCGCGTGCGTCTTCACCGTCCCGAACAGCCTGGGGCCGCGCCTCGAGGAGGGATTCGACGCGCTCAGGCAGGGTGAGCCGTACGGCCTCTGGCTCGGATGCGCGCTGTTCATCGCGTCGCTCCTCTGCTCGGCCGGCGCGTGGCGAACCGGCATCGGCGAATGCGGGGGACGGGTGGGGTGGTTCCGGGCGGCCGCGTCCTACGGCGCCGGTTCCTTCGCCAACTCGCTCCTGCCCGCGCGAGTCGGGGACGGGGTCCGGATCGCGCTCTTCTCGCGGGCGATCGAGGGTCGGAACGCGGCGTGGACCTCGAGCGGCGTCTTCATCCTCCTCGGCGCGACGCGCTCGCTGGCGCTGGTCGGACTGGTCGCCGCCGCGGCGGCGCTGGGGGCGGTTCCCGTCTGGACGGTCTTCATCCTCGTCGGCCTCGGCGCCGCCGCAGCGGTCGTCGCGACCGCCGTCCGGAAGACGGAGGCCCGATCGCGACTCTCGCACCTGCTCGACGCCTTCCGCGCCTTCGGCCGGTCGCCGCGGGCGAGCCTCGCCGTGATCGGCTGGGGCGTCGGCTCGACGGCGGCGCGGTTGCTCGCCGCGACCGCGATCGCGGCGGCGCTCGGAGTCCCGAGTCCGCTGCTCGCCGCGCTGGTGATCGTTCCCGCGCTGGAGCTGGCCGGGCTGCTGCCGCTGACGCCCGGGAACGTCGGCATCACGAGCGGCGCGGTCGCGGTCGCGCTGCGGGCGCGCGGCATCGACCTGTCCAGCGCGATGACGATCGGGATCGCGTTCCACGCGGTCGAGATGGCCGCCGGGCTCGGCTTCGGGTCGGCGAGCGTGCTCTACCTGACCGGCGCGCGCTCGGTGACGGCCCGGCGCGTCGCGACCGCGCTGGCCGCCAGCGGAGCGCTCGCGGTCGCCGCCGCCTTTGCGGCGATGTTCGTCATCTGAGCTCGCCGATCAGCAGCCCGTTGACGAGAAATGCGGCGGCGCCGACGCCGACCGCCGCGAGCGCGATCCGGGCCGGCGGCTCGGACGGGCCGTTCTCGGGCGTGGGGCCGTGGAGCAGCTGGGCCGCGGCCGCCCCGAGACCTGCGCACGCCGCCCCGACGACCGTGTCGAGGACGTAGTGGTTGCCGGTCCCGAGGATGACGAGGAACACCGTTCCCGGATAGATCACGAGCAGCCACGACAGCGGCGATCGCGGCCGTAGCCACATCGCCGCGAAGGCGAGCAGCACCGGAATCCCGAAGTGCAGGCTGACCGCCGCGGCGGTCTGGTTCCGGGTCGTCGCCAGCTCGGCCGGCGGGCCGTCCGCGTACGGCATCGTCGCGACCCAGTGCGGCGGGGCGAGGGGATACGCGGCCAGCACGGCCAGCGCCGGCACATGGGTGAGGACGAAGGCGGTCCTGATCTTCGGGAAGCGGAACGGCGCCACGAGCCGCATCGCGGCGAGGACGCCGAAGGCGACGGTCTCGTCCAGGTTCGAGTAGAACAGGCGCGCGCCGTGCTCGAGCGCTTCGCCGTGCTCGTGGACGAAACGGATGAACGTCGGCTCGACCGCGATGTGCAGCGTGCGCTCCGCCGAGATCCAGTCGTGCGCGTGCCGCAGGCCTCCTGCACGCTGCCGCCGAAGGGGATCCGCAGCGCCTGCCAGACGAACACCGCCCCGACCAGGATCGCCAGCTCCCCCCTCAGCGAGTAGGTGTGCCTGATCCGGGTCAGCATCCTGAGGCAGGTTCTGCGCGTCCCGATGCGGTGTCACACACGCGCCGGCCGAGCCGTTTATGACTCAAAACGATGCGGGAGGTCATGTGTATGCAGCTGGCCGAGCGCACCAGGGAACGCCGGCCCCGTCTCCACCGGAGCGTCTTCGGGTCGTCCGTCGAGGCAGGCCTCGACTGGCTCCGGCGAGCGCACAGCCCGAAGGCGGAGATCGTCGTCGCCGCCGTGCTGTATCTGCTCTACGAGGGGGGCCGCGGGCTCGTCGCCCACAGCTTCGGGCTTGCGCGTCACCACGCCGAGCTCGTGGTCGGGACCGAGCGGAGCCTGCACATCCTCTGGGAGCACGGGATCGAGCAGGCCGTGACGACGGTTCCCGCGCTGACGGCGGCGCTCGGCGCGGCGTACATGACGCTCCACCTCGGCGCGACGCTGCTGCTCCTGATCTGGTTGTACCGCCGGCACCGCGACGTCTTCCCCGTCGCCCGCACCGCGCTGATCGCCGCGACCGCGCTCGCGCTCGTCGTCCACATCGCCTTTCCGACCGCACCGCCGCGGCTGATCGGCCTGACCGCCGATGCCGTCACCGAGCGCACGCACATCGACCTCAACTCGCACATCCTCGGCGCGCTCTACAACCCGATCGCCGCGATGCCGAGCATGCACTTCGGCTACGCGCTGCTGATCGGCCTGACGGTCGCGAAGCTCGGCCGGTCGATCCTCAGCCGTGTGCTCGGGGCCCTCTACCCGGCGTTCATCCTCTTCGTCATCGTCGCGACGGGCAACCACTACATCCTCGACGCCGCTGCGGGCGGCGCGGTGATGGTCGCCGGGATCGCGGCTGCGGCCGCCGTCTGCCGCGGCCTGACGACCACCGGCGCCGGCCGGGCGCCACGACCTCGTCAGTAGAGTCCGGGGCGTGAAGCTCGGGGCCCTCCTCTGGCCGCAGTACACCGACTGGGAGTCGCTGCGGGACACCGGCGCCCTCGTCGATCGGCTCGGGTACGACTCGCTCTGGACGTGGGATCACCTCTATCCGATCGTCGGCAGCCCGGACGGCCCGATGTTCGAGGGGTTCATGACCCTCGCCTCGTGGGCGGAACGCACCGAGCGGGTTCGCCTCGGCCTGATGGTGGGCGCGAACACCTTCCGCAATCCCGGCCTGGTCGTGAAGATGACGACGACGCTCGACCACATGAGCGGGGGGCGAATGTGGCTGGGGATCGGCGGCGCCTGGTTCGAGACCGAGCACACCGCATTCGGGATCGAGTTCGGGTCCGGGTTCGGCGAGCGGCTCGACTGGTTCGACGAGGCGGTCGAGCTGATGCGGGCGATGCTTCCGGGCGGCCCGGCCTCGGCGCGCGGACGCTTCTACAAGGCGAAGGACGTCCGCAACGACCCGCCCCCCGTCCAGGAGCACCTCCCGATCATGATCGGCGGCAGCGGCGAGCGGAAGACGCTGCACACCGTCGCCAAGTACGCCGACGGCTGGAACACCGGCGGCGATCTCGCGCGCGTCAAGCACAAGGACGAGGTGCTCCGGCGCTGGTGCGATCAGGTCGGGCGCGACCAGTCGCAGATCGAGCGTACCTGGGGGGGCGGGACTCCGATCATCCGCGACACGGAGGCCGAGGCGCGAAAGGTGGCGGAGGCGATGGAGGAGCGGAACCGCGGCTGGCGCGGCCCCCGCGACGGTCCCTTCGGCCCGCCCGAGCTGGTCGCCGAGCGGTGGGCGCCCTACGTCGACCTCGGCTTCGAGCACATCTACGTCGACTGCCCGGCGCCGTTCGACCACGAGACGCTGGAACGCCTCGTCCGCGAGGTCAAGCCCATGCTCGAATGATCATGGGGGAAACGGCCGGTTTCCCCCATGAGCCCCCGTCCCCGAAACCGAGCTCGCACCCGACGTGCGAAAGGGGCCGGCGCCCGCCGGGCCGGTCGCGGCGGCTGAAGCTCGCTCGAGAGCGGACGGTCGCGTGATCTCGATCCTGGGCGGGCTGGGGGCTGCGCTCGCCTGGACCGTCACGTCGCTGACCGCTGCACAGGCGAGCCGGCTGATCGGCCCCTGGACGACGCTCGCCTGGGTGATGCTGACCGGGCTCGTGATCGTGGGGCCGTTCGTTCTCGCCGAGGGGAAGCCGTCGGCACTCGACGGCGGAGCGGTCGGCTGGCTGGCGCTCGCCGGCGCCGGGAACGTCGGCGGGCTCCTGCTCGTCTACACCGGCATGCGGCTCGGGAAGGTGGGCGTGGTTGCTCCGATCTCGTCGTCGGAGGGCGCCGTCGCCGCGGTGATCGCGGTCGCCGCCGGCGAGCACCTCGGCGTCGCGACGGGTATCGCGCTGGCGGTCGTCGTCGTCGGCGTCGTGCTCGCGGCGCGCGCCCCAGCTACCGGTGAGGAGGAGCGGGACGACCCGCGTGCCGTCTTGCTCGCTCTCGCCGCGGCCTGCGCCTTCGGCTCCAGCCTGTACGCGACGGCGCGCGCGAGCGTCGACCTGCCGGTGATGTGGGCCGTGCTGCCTCCGCGGCTGCTCGGCGTGGCGCTCGTCACCCTTCCGCTCGTCGCCGCACGCCGCTTTCGCGTGACACGGGAGGCGCTGCCGCTCGTCCTCGCCTCCGGAGGCGCCGAGGTCGCCGGCTTCGTCTCGTACGCAATCGGCGCGCGCCACGGGATCGCCGTCACAGCCGTGCTCGCATCGCAGTTCGCGGGCCTGTCCGCACTGGCCGCCGGACTCCTCTTCCGGGAGCGGCTGGGCCGGGTCGGGATCGCCGGCGTGATCGTGATCGCCGCCGGAGTCGCCGCCGTCAGCGCGCTCCGCGCCTAGTACGTCTCGAGCGAGGCCCGCCGCCGGCCCTCGTGCTCGAACCAGCGGACGAGCGTGAAGGCGATCGCCGCCCACGCTGCGCCGATCCCGAGCTCGGTCCAGACGAGGCCGCCGGCCGAGCGGAGGCTTGCGCCGCCGGCGATCTCGCGCCCGGCGGCGATCCCGTGCGTGAGCGGCAGCAACCGGCCGATCTGCGACAGCCAGCCCGGGAGTGCGTCCAGCGGGATGTTCACCCCGCAGAGCAGCCACATCAGGTAGTAGGCGATGTTCGCGGACATGAAGACGTCCCGGGCCCGCATGCCGACGGAGCCGATCGTCAGACCGAACGCGGTGCACGAGGTGACGCTCACGACGGTGACCAGCGCGAGCGCCGGCACGCTGGCGAGCGGAGGGTGGAAGTGGAGGAGCAGGCGGCCCATCACGAATCCCCATGCCGACACGAGCAGGCCGCTCGCGATCACGGGCAGCGCGCGGCCCATGAACAGCGCGAACCGGTTCGCGGGCGTGGCGAGGAGGGGCGAGAGCGTCTGGAAGTTCCGCTCGTTCGCGATCGTCATCGTCCCGGCGAAGACGGCGGACATCGCCGACGCCTGCACGGCGTTGCCGACGACGAAGAAGGCGTCGTCCTCGAGGCCGCTGTAGCGGCCGAGGTAGGCGAAGAAGAGGATCTGGAAGACCGGCCCGATCAGCATCGTCGGGATGTACATCGAGGGCCTGATCCAGTTGAACAGGCCGCGGTAGGCGATCAGCCCGCCGACGAAGAACACGCGGGCGAAGGCGGTCACGCGCCCGGCGTCGTGCTCGGCTTCGACGCTCACGTCAGGGAGAGGGTGGCGCGCTTCCGCGCGGCCGACTCGAAGTAGCGGAGGCAGACGACGCCGAGCGCCAGGTAGGCGGCGCCGAGCGCGACGGTGATGCCGACGTCCGGCCACGGCGTTCCGCCGAGCGCGGCCTCGCGGATCGCCCGCACGCCCCACGTGGGAGCGAGCACCCACGCGATCGGATGCGACCAGCCGGGAAGCAGCGACAACGGGACGAGCATCCCGGTGACGAGCAGCACCGGCCACTCGAGCATGTTCGAGAGGGCGTTCGCGTGCCGGTAGAGCACGAACGTCGAGGCGAAGAGCAGGCCGAGCAGCCCCAGCCCGAGGATGGTTGCGGGCACGGCGACGACGAACGCGAGCGAGTGCTCGATCGTGAACGGGATCCCGAAGACGAGCCGGCCCCAGAGCAGGGTGGAGACGAGCGAGTAGACGCCGATCGCCGAGGTCGCGAGCGTCAGCGGCAGGACGACGAGGACGAACGGCGCCGGCGCCGAGACGAGCACCTCCAGCGTCCCCTGCCAGCGCTGCCACTGGATCGCGCCGCCCGACCCGAACAGCGTCGACGACCAGATCCCGTACACCGACGCCCCGAGCGAGGCGTAGAACAGGGTTCCGGGCTTTCCGCCCGCCTTGAACATGTAGTACGCCACCGTCGCGACGAGCAGCGGCATGAAGACCGAGGTGAGCAGGAAGAAGATCGAGAGCGTCAGGCTCTTGACGTGGAAGGCCAGGCCGACCGCGATCAGGCGAATGATCCTCACGCCCGCTCCAAAGTCGCGTGGACGCGGCTCTGGTGCTCGAGCACGCGGATGAAGGCGTAGCCGACCGTGGCGTAGATCGCGCCGATCGCGGCCTCGGCCAGGACGAGACCGCCGACGTGGCCAAGCGACGCGCCGTCGGCGAGCTGCCGGGCGGCCTCGATCCCGTGCGTCAGCGGCATCCCTTTCGCCATCGTCTCCATCTCGCCGGGCAGGTTGCTCAGCCGGACGTTGACGCCGCAGAAGACGAGCAGGACGCCGAAGGCGATGTTGTTCAGGGTCGCCGTCTCGCGGACGAGGAATCCGATCCCGGCGAGCAGCAGGCCCAGGCCGGTGCACGAGGCGGCCGTCACGAGGACGACCAGGACGAGGGGAGCGAACGCGCGCGCCGGGACGTGGATCCCGAGGATCGCGCCCCCGACGACGAGGGAGAACACACACGTGAGCGCGCCGTTCACGAGCACCGGCAGCGCGCGCCCGAGAAAGAGGGGGACGCGCCGCGCCGGCGAGACGAGGATCGAGGAGAGCGTCTGCATCCACCGCTCGCCCTCGATCGTGGAGCTCATCGCGAAGATGCAGGGGATCGCCGTGTACTGGAAGGCGTTTCCGATCACGTAGAACTCGTCCGACTCCACGTGCGCCGCCCGGCCGATGTAGGCGAAGAGGAGGATCTGGAAGATCGGCGCGACGAGCAGGCTGGGGATGTAGATCCACGGCGAGAGCCAGTTGAAGAGCGCGCGGAAGCTGGTCACGCCGCCGACGAAGAAGACCCGGACCGAGTTGTGGCCCACGGCGTCGCTCCATCGCCTCGCGCCACCCCCGACGGCTCCGCCGTCGGCGTCGTGCCCGGCACCGGCACTCACGTCAGCGCCAGCGTCCCCCGGCTCCGCGCGGCTCGCAGCAGCGTCCCGACGATCGCGACTCCGATCGCGAGGTAGGCGGCCCCGGCCGCCGCGCAGAACCCGAGATCCGTGAGGGCGGAGCCGCCCGTGGCGGCGTCGCGGATCGCGTTCATCCCCCAGGTCGGGGCGAGCAGCCACGAGACCACGCGGATCGCGTGCGAGTCGAACCGGTCGATCGGGACGAGGAAGCCGCCGACCAGCCAGACCGGGTACTCGAGCAGGTTCCCGAGCGCCCACGCGGTCCGGTAGCGGACGAACGCGACGGCGAGAAGGAAGCCGCCGAGACCGATCGAGAGCACGGTGACGACGATCCCGACGCAGAAGAGCACCGGTTGCGCGACGTGGATGTGGATCCCGAACAGGAACCGGCCCCAGAGCAGCGTCGCCGCCATCGAGTAGAGGCCGACCGTCGACATCGCGACGGTCACGGGCAGCATCAGGAGCGAGAAGCTGGCCGGTGCGGCGACCAGGAGCTCGAGCGTCCCCTGGCGCCGCTCGCGCTGCATCGCGCTTCCGGCCGCGGTGCTGGTCGCGCCCCAGACGCCCATCACAGAGGCGCCGAGGGATGCATAGAACAAGGCGTCCTTGGCTCCCACCCGGTACATGAAGAAGGCCACGGTCGCGAAGAACAGCGGGTAGACGACCGCGAGGAGGCTGTTGAAGGAGGACCGGCTGAGGATCTTCACCTGCAGCATCCAGCCGACGGCGAGCAGCCGGACGCCGCGCACGCTA
>Ga0070741_10015106_pt1 | contig 13180 bp, 10 predicted proteins | sample Coa_R1_4_FD_66440 | JGI IMG/M metagenome (GOLD analysis project Ga0070741, IMG submission 66440) | Surface soil microbial communities from Centralia Pennsylvania, which are recovering from an underground coalmine fire - Coalmine... | ecosystem: Environmental > Terrestrial > Soil > Unclassified ... | reverse complement strand
GCAGGCGTATCGCACGTGCCTGGATGGCGGGCTCAATTTCTTTGATACAGCGGAAATTTATGGGAGGGGTGAGTCGGAGCGTATTCTGGGGGAGTGCCGACGCGCTGATGGTCGTCCGATTATCATTGCTAGCAAGTTTGCACCGCTGCCGACGCGCTTTTCGGCGTATAGTTTGTTGGAGGCGTTGGATCGTAGCCTGGAACGCCTGGGCGTTGAGTGTATAGATCTGTATCAAATACATTGGCCTTCCCCGATTATTAAGCTGGATAAGTTGATGGATGCTATGGCGCTGGCTGTGCGAGCTGGCAAGATATGCGCGATTGGCGTGAGTAATTTTAGCGCTGCTATGATGCGGCAAGCACATGCTCGCCTGGCACGGCACGATATCGCGCTGGCGTCGAATCAGGTGCACTATAGCCTTTTAAACCGCAATCCTGAGACAAATGGTGTGCTGGATGCGTGCCGCGAGTTGAATGTGGCGCTGATTGCTTATAGTCCGCTGGCACAAGGCATTCTGAGCGGCAAGTATCGGACGGGGGCGGTGCAGATGTCGCTTTCACGGCGCTTGCTCTCGGGCAGTCGGGTCTCGCAGCAGCAAAAACTGGAGCCTTTGTTTCTGGTGCTGGAAGATATTGCTTATGCACACGGTAAGACGATTGCACAGGTGGCACTCAACTGGCTGGTGAACAAGGACGGGTGCATTATTCCTATTCCGGGAGCAAAGAATGCAAGGCAGGCGAGCGAGAATGCCGGTGCCTTGGGCTGGCGTCTGACGGAAGAGGAGCACGCTCGGATCAGTCAGGTGGCCTCGCGATAATGATGGAACTTTGAGAAGAAAACCTGCTATTTTTGTCAAATACCTGAAATGTATTTGGAAAAATAGCAGGTTTTCTCCTCAGTTTTGTGTTATTCGGGTTTGAGGCGCACGAGCATGATGCCGAGCCAGAGGACCCAGAGGGCAAAGAGCAGCGTTGCCAGTGAGGTTAGTAGGCCCTGACTGGAGCCGGGGGCGGTGGCGACCGCTACGGCGCTGCCGGTGAGCAGGGGGGTCAGGCCTAGCGCTGTGTAGCCGAATGCAACCCAGATGCCGGGCCAGAGGTTGAGGCCGCTCCTGACGATGAATGCTCCAAAGAAGAGGGTGGAGAGAGCGAGCAGGCCGATGCCGACGGTGTTGGCGGTGATGGTGAAGATGCTGGAAAGGTTGGTTACGTTGTCTGCCGCTGCGCCGGTAAGGTTGCCGCTGACGATGAGGAGGTAGAGTGTACTTGCCAGGGTGCCCAGCAGGTAAAGAGATAGCCCGAGGATGCCTGCCCAGATTGCCAGTATCGCGAAACCTTTGCCTCGCCAGGCATTGGGGGGCAAGGCGTCGTTTTCTGTTTGTGCTGCGTCTGCTTGCTCATCCTGATCCGTCTTGTCTTGTGCTTCTGATGGAGATGCCTCTTCGGGTTCTTCTGATTCCTCGGCCTCCGCTTGTTCTGCCTGTCCCATAAGTTCCTGGGCTACGATGATGCGGTAGAGTGAGTAGGGCAGGGTGAAGATGAGTGCAAAGGCGATGATGAGTAGCGCCCGGTAGAGAAGAAACTGCAAGCTGTGGCCGCTGATCCAGGTAAGATAGGTGCTGAAACGCGTGGTGCCGTTGGCGCTCAAGGCGGTGTTGTAGCCCTGCGGAACCAGTACCAGTGCCTGGTAGAGCGGGATGCCCAGTAGTAGGAGCAGTGCGCTAATGATGTAAGAGACTCCGTTGGAACGCAGCCTCGATAGTAAGCTTTTTTTCATCGGTGAAAGACCTTTTGCTCCAGGCTGTCGTAGTTGGATGCCTGGAAGTTAGAGTTTGTTGTTAATGGATGATGCCAAGGGTTCGTCACTACTATATCATGTTGGTCACCTGGTAAAAAAGAGGAGTTCGTGAGATCAGATCACAAAACACGTCTATAAGCAACATCTTGTCTGACGATGTGAAATCCCAATTCCTGATACATTGCCAACGTCTCCGGCGCATCGCCCCAGGATTCGATCTCGATAGTCACTGGATGACGAGGCAACAGCGAATGAACGCCGTAGAGCAGCAAGGCACGATAAAGAGCTGTGGAACGGTATTCAGGAACGACACCGGGGGCGTCAGCATAACCTACAGGCTGATCACTGATTCTGGCCCCCTCAGACGCTGATACATTCATCAGACCACGCGTGACACCGGCAAGCGCGCCATCGGGAGCGAAGAGATAATAAATCTGCTCAGGAGGAATAGTTGCAAACCAACCAGCCACATCTTCGAGGGTGCCCTGCTTATGTGACCATTGCCCCTCATAGCCGCGATTGTTCGCCTCAAGAAAGACGTTGATATCATTGATCTGCGCATGGGTGCGAATATAGAAGCCTGGGGGAAAGACCGGTTCAGGAAAATCGTGATCGGCTGCAATGCTCAAGTGCGTAAAAGCAGAGATTGGCTGAAATCCATGTCTGAGTACAAACGCCGTCGCCTCCTGGTGCTCCTGATTGGCAGTACAGTCCACATCTTTGCATTCCGATTCGCGCGCTCGCTGTATTAAGCGTTCTAACAATGCGCTTCCAATCCCGAGTCTGCGCCATTGAGGATGGACGCCGATGTAGAGAACCGGATGAGGATCATGCCCCCATTGGAAGAAAGAGCCATAGCCAACAAAGGTGGCAGGATCATATGCAGTTACCACCCAGACATCACGCGCCGGATCTTGCCCATACAACTCGCTGGCTTGCGCCACGACTTCCTTGCTCACCACCTCAAATCCCGCATCCTCCCCCTTCTCCTGTATCGTCTTGAGCAGTTCAACAACCAGCGGCAGGTCATGTTCTTTGTCGAGATTACGAAACGTCAGGTTACTCAAGGTATTGGACATAGAGGCTTCTCCTTCGTGAAAGGTTTTTTCTGCAATCCAGCAATATATACGTCCTCAGATCAGCTATAGCACACATAGCATTTACCCAGAATAGAGGACTGTACAGGCAACAGGGACTATACATTTCTCGCGATTTGAATGGTATTGACCGCAAGAGATGGTCGGACTGATCGGGGGTGCGCCATTGTTTTGCAACAAGGGGCTCATGTGAGAGGCTAACGAGGAAGGTTTGAGGCGGGCAAAAACGGGGGGCTTATCAATCGCGCCCCTGCGTTGATCAACGCAGGGGCGCGATTGATAAGCCCCTCGTTTTTGCCCGGCCTCTCTGCACAAATTTGGCGCGCACTCGGACTGATCGGGCTGCTCGCAAATATATGGCGATTGTACTATAATTGCTCAGAATTGGAATGAATTACTGGTCGCTATGCGGGATATGCCTTTCTTTGCACGAAGGCTTGGGGGTTTGGGGTGTATATGGGTGAGGATGGCGAACGGTTTGTTGTGAGGAGTAATGTGTTATGCCGAGAGATCTTCCGCTGGGAAATGGGAGTTTGTTGATTAATTTTGATAAGAGTTATAATGTGCGCGATATTTATTGGCCGCATGTGGGGCAGGAATTGCATACGGCCGGCGATGTTTCGCATACGGGGGTGTGGGTCGATGGGCAGTTTGCGTGGCTGGATGCGCCAGAGTGGCTTAGGGAGATGGTCTATGAGAAGGAGACGCTGGTTACGCGTGTGACGCTCAGCCATCCTGGTTTGCAGCTGCAACTGGTGTTTCATGATACGGTTGATTTTTTTCGGCCGGTTTTTGTGCGGCATGTTGTTGTGACGAATCAGGCCGATCATGCACGCGAGGTGCGGCTCTTTTTCCATTATGACTGGCATATCTGGAATGAGGCTGATGGCAATACCGTCTTCTATTATCCGGCCGTAAAGGCGCTGATCGCGTATAAGCAGCAGGCGTATTTTTTGATGAATGGACAGGTTGGCGGCGGCGGTCAGAGGCGCGTGGGGATTAGCAGCTGGGCTACGGGCATCAAGGAGTTCAATGGGTCGCAAGGGACGTGGCGCGATGCCGAGGATGGTGTGCTTGAGCGCAATCCCATCGCACAGGGATCGGTTGATGGCACGATTGCCTTGCATTTGTCCACACTGGAGGCTCAGGCAAGCGGCGATGCTTATCATTGGATGACAGTCGGGTCTGATCTGAGTGCAGTGGTTGAGCTGGATAGTATGTTGCGCGGTCGCGGCCCACAGGTTTTTCTGACACGCACCGCCAATTATTGGCATAGCTGGGTCAATAAAGAAACACAGGACTTTGCTGACCTGTCACCGGAACTGGTGAGCCTGTATAAATGTAGCTTGCTCGTGCTGCACACGCAGATCGATGCTGGTGGCGCGATTGTGGCTGCCAACGATGCCGATGTAGAACACTTCTCGCGCGATAGCTACTCTTATATGTGGCCGCGCGATGGTGCACTGGTCGCAAATGCGTTGAGCCACGCAGGCTACTCGGAGGTCACGCGCAGCTTCTACGATTTTTGTAACGCCGTGCTGACGCAAGGTGGCTATCTTTTGCACAAATATAACCCGGATCGCTCGTGGGGGAGTAGCTGGCAGGGCTGGATTGATAAAGAGGGCAATGAGCAACTGCCCATTCAGGAAGATGAAACCGCGCTCGTGCTCTATAGCCTGTGGCAGCACTATAATATCTTCCACGATATTGAGTTTGTGGCTCCTCATTACCACACAATGATTACACCAGCAGCAGATTTCCTCATCAATTATCGAGAACCGCTCATGGGGCTGCCGGATTCGTCATATGATCTTTGGGAAGAACGAAGAGGAGTGCTGACCTATACTACAGCAGCGGTCTATGCTGGATTGGATGCTGCCGCGAACTTTGCGCAGCTCTTCGGTGAGGAAGATCGGGCTGCTAAGTATCGGGAGGCGGCGGATGAGATTAAAGATGCAACACTGCGTTATCTGTGGGACGAGGATAGTGGGCACTTTCTGCGCATGATCAATGTCGACGAAAAGGGCAATATCCATAAAGATACGACGTTAGATAGCAGCGTGTGCGGCCTCTTCCAGTTCGGAATGTTCTCGGCGCATGATCCGCATATTGAGCGCACGATGGAGATGCTTGAGAAGACATTGTGGGTAAAGACCGCGATAGGTGGTATGCCGCGCTACGAAAACGATTATTATTATCAGGTGACGCACGATTTGTCACAGGCGCAGGGCAATCCCTGGTTTATCTGTACATTGTGGCTCGCACAGTATCGTATTACGCACGCGGCCTCGCTCAGCGAATTGGCTCGGGCGGTGCCGCTGCTGGACTGGGTACGTGTGCATGCTCTGTCAAGCGGCATCATGGCCGAACAGATCAATCCGTTTACTGGCGAGCCGCTCAGTGTTTCGCCGCTTACGTGGAGTCATGCTGAGTATGTGCTGACCGTGCGCTGGTACCTGGGCAAATATCACAGGCTCAAGGATACGCTAGTCGCCAGATGAATCGATATCGACCATCTTGCCGAGCAGTTTGAGCGTGATGCCGAGGGCAAGGACGACGGCGGCACTGACGCCAAGCTCGATCATTGCGTTCGTGAATTCAAAGTCATTCCCATTCTTTGCTGCAACTGCTCCAACGGAAAGCTTGGCACCAACGGAGAGAATACTTCGTACCGCGGAGATGATGCCGATAAAGAGAAATGGTCGTAGGGAGGTGGCATGGGCTTTGAGATATTGAATAACTGTGCTCAAGACCTCCATGATAATTAGTACAAGTAGCAAGTCAGAGACAAAACTGATAATGGCAGGGGCAACATCAGACATTGCTGCTTTGCTGATAGCATCTTGCATGCTAACGACGAAATTCCAGATACTGTAACCAAGAGCAAAGAAGGCACCAACCAGGAATAAGAGGCCAACGAGGCTATAGATGAGCGTGTCGGCACGATCCAGTACTCGCTCTGAGAAGAGTGCGAGGCGATCTTTTGTTTCGGGTTTGTTGTGCTGGCCGGGCGTTTTGGATGGAAGGAGGAGTTCCTCCTGGGCGCGATTGTTGTCTTTCATGGATGCTCCTTTTGTGTTGTTTTTGGTAAAGTAGAGCTTGTTGTATAGTAACATGAGTTGAGGTTGATTTTCAATTAGGAGGAAAAGATAGGGTCGGAATAAATACTTTTGAGACAGGTACGGGGCTTGTTTATGCAATCGCAGTGCATAAGCAAGCCCCGTACCTGTCTCAAAGTGGCCTGGGTGCAACTGAAGCGGGCGGCTTTACGTATAGAAGGGGATGTCGTGTAAAAAGACTATGATCTCGGGGAGGGAGACATGTCGCGCTGGCTCTATTTCTTGCTTGTTTTTGCTGTGTTGGCGATTGTGCTGAGTCTATTTCCTGTGCCGTCGCTTTTGCTGTTTATTGTGGCTGCGTTGGGGATTGTGCCGCTGGCGGCGCTGATTGGGCAGTCGGTGGAAGAGGTGGCTGAGCATACCGGGGAGCGCGTCGGTGGATTGCTCTTTGCTACGTTTGGCAATGCGACCGAGCTGATTATCGGTATTCTGGCGTTGAGTAAGGGGCTGGTCGATGTGGTGAGCGCGTCGATTATCGGCTCTATTCTGGGCAATGCCTTGCTGGTACTGGGGGTCTCGGTTTGTGTTGGCGGCTTCAAGCATGGGCGCTTGAAGTTCGAGGTGCGGCCTGCCAGCCAGTATGCTTCGCTGATGGCGCTGTGCGTGGGAAGCTTGATGCTGCCAACAGTGGCCGAACTGCTGGCCTCACGGGCGAATCAACCTATGATTGTTGAACGGGGCGTCTTGCTCTCGGATTTTATTGCCGTGCTCTTGCTGCTGGGGTATGTCGCATCGATTCTCTTTAGTGTTTTTCGTGTTGGGGACAAGGGGAATGAAGAGGAGGAGGGAATTGATCCGACGTTGGGAGCACGCTCTGAGGCGGCGCTGGTGCGCTTGTTGTCTTATCGTCGGCAACTGGCGAACAGCAGCACACCAGGGAAAAGTGGAGTCCTGCGTCAGATTGATGGCACTGTAGAGGCGATTCTGGCGCATGAAACTGGCAAGCAGGTCAGCATGGCAGGATCGGGAAGTGCAAAGCCTGCGACCGCGCAAGCTGAGAAACAAGGGGAGCATGAAGGAGAAAAGGCGGAGGCTGATCTGTCTGTGGCGCAGAGATCAAAGCAACAAAAGGAGCAGCAAAAGCCTCCTTTGTGGCGCGCATTGCTGCTGCTGACCATTGCCACGATAGGCGTTGCCGTTATTTCGGAGATTCTGGTGGGGGCCATTGAGCCGATGACTGAGGCTTTGCACTGGAATCCAGCATTTGTGGGATTGGTGTTTTTACCGCTGATCGGCGGTTTGCCGGAGTACTTCAACACGATCTCAATGGCGCTGGATAAAAGGATGGGGATGGTGCTGGCAGCTTCGGCTGGTTCTTCCATTCAGATTGCGTTGCTGATGGCACCTATTCTGGTACTGGTCAGCCTGTTGATGCCTGCACGTCTGGATCTGGTGTTCAGTATTGTAGAGTTGGCGGTGCTGGCTCTGGCGACCTTCCTGTTTAGTGAGATTACCAGTGATGGTGAGCTGGTCTGGCTGGAGGGTTTGCTGCTGATTTTGCTCTATGCGATGATGGGTTGCACGGTCTTTTTGTTCGGCAGCGGAACCGTATAAGTGTCGCATCCCCATTTTACAAGCCATCTCGATTTTTTCTATTATCCGTTCAACTACGCCGAATCCCCGCCTGCGGCTGGGGCACATCGGAAAATCACTTCTTTCAAACACTGCCGTCAGGCAGTGTTTGAAAGAAGTGATTTTCCGATGTGCGAGATGACTATGATCTATAACGGGCGTTTAAAAAATTCGGGATGACGCATGTCATTCTCTAAAATTACATCAGGGTTGTTGTGTTACATTTCTAATGGTAATATAGATGAGTAAAAACTGGCAGTATATGTTATACTCGTATACGGTAAAAATAGGATCGGGTACTTATTTTTGTTGACCTGGATACGAGCCTCTATAAAAAGGAGGGAGAGTATGCAAGCTCATAAAGTTTCCCCCGTAGCTCTCCTTAATCTGTCAAGCAAAGTGCGTATATTGATCATTGTGCTTTCTTACCCGCTGAGCATGACGATTCATGCACTCATCTTTCCTACTACACGTAATGGCACTGCAACGGCCATTCCCGTTATTTTGGCTGCCTGGCTGTTTGGGTATACTGGCGTATTTATCTGGATCTGTGTGTCAGCGTGTGTGGTGGCCTGCGTTAACATCTTTGTTTTGCACATTGCGTTATGGTTACCAGCTAATCTGCTAACCTATGTTACGTGTTTTCTTGCTTCGTTGGTGGTTGGCCTCATCGTCAGCTATCTGCGTTATGCAGTGGTGACATTGGAGAGGGAGCGCATAAAGGCGCTGCAAGCAGAGCAGGAGCGTTCTATTGCCTATGAACAGCGAATAGAAGCACTGCAAGCGAGTAAGCAGATGGAGCGAGCATATGAGCAGCAACTGCGCCTGCATCAAATGAAAGATCAGTTCATCCTGAATGTGAATCATGAGTTACGAACCCCGCTGACCGAGGTTTATGGTTACCTTGAGCTGGTTACACTCTCTCGCGGTCATCTTGATGATACAACGCAAGAGACGTTTCTGCGTCGGGCGATGGAGGGCTGCGAAGAACTCACATACCTGATCAACAATGTGACGGATGCGTTGAATATTCATAGCGAGGAAATGCATCTACAACTGGAGAAAATTTCAGTGAAGCCAGTTATACAAAAGATGCTTGATAGCTTTGATCCGCGACTAAAGGAGAGATTCAACATTCGGATAGATATGCCAGAGCAACTGGCTATCTGGGCCAATCAACACTCTCTACGCCAAGTGCTCAGGAATCTGCTCTCGAACGCATTCAAGTATTCTCCTGAACATACTTCCATTACCATTCATGCTGAGGAGGATACTGAGAGACACGTATGTATTTGCGTGCAAGACGAAGGTCCAGGCATTCCCGCCAGTGAGAAGCAAGCCATCTTTGAGAGATTTGTGCGCTTGAAACGCGATCTCTCTGGAGCAGTGCGCGGCATGGGACTGGGGCTGTATATCAGCAAACAATTGGTGGAGACGATGGGTGGGCGCATCTGGGCAGAAAGTACCGGTCAGCCAGGAGAAGGGACGCGTTTTTATTTTACTTTGTACAGCGCTGCTTGTTCCCTGGCTGACCTTGCAAAACAAGGTTTGAATGTTTTTTGGGGAGAGGATGTGTCAGTACGGGATGGTGAGCACGTTGTGGCCCTCCTGGCCGGAATGGACGAGAGGAGAGATGAATAGCTCGATAGCAAAGGGCTTTTCGTAGAGCAGCTGGCGCTGGTCGTCCATGAAGAAGATGTGCAGGCGTTCACGGCGCGCACCTGGCCCTTTGATGAGCGCATGCATAGGTATAGTGATCTCTGCAGCGAAGCCATGAGCGGGAAGTTGTACGTCGGCTTGCTGCACGATATAGGCGTAGTTCTTGTAAAGGGCCGAGCGTACTTCGATATGGACAGTGTCGCCCTGAGCGAGGGAACCCAGGCCAGCATGTTCTTTGCTTTTCGTGGCTTCGTTACGACCCATGATCTGGATGCGCAGGGCATAGTGCTGGTCAGGACGCACACGCATTGGGGTCTCAATGATGGCAGAAGCCGTCGTAATACGGCGTTGCTCTCCCAGGAAAAAACGTTGGAGACGCTTGAGGAAGAGCTGTTTCTGTTCGGTCTCCAGTTGCTCGGAGGTTGGGCTGGCGCTTGCGGGCTTGCTTTGTAGCATGCGTGGCAGCGTGGGCAAGGGACCGCTGAGCAATTGCTTGAATCTGGAGAGAGCGCCATCCTCTGAGCTTTTCTGCGTTTGCTCTTTGGAGTTTGGGCTTGCTTCGTCTTCTACCAGATCTGGCTCCTGGGAGGCAGGCTCAGCGAGTACCTCCTGAGCAATTTCCTGCCGGATGCTCTCGGCATATGCTGCCAGGTTGCTGGATATATCAACGATAGCTATAGTATCTTGTTGAGCGATTTCTTGTCGGTGGGCGTCCTGTTCGGGTGTCAGCGAGAAAGCCTCTTCCTGAACTGGTTCGCGGGCCTGGATCTCTGGTTGATGCACATCCTCAAGGGCTACTTGATGAGCTGGTGGCTCTGCGAGATGATCACTAGCATCTTCTGTTGCCAGGTTAGCAGGCATAGCCTGATCCTGGGTTTGTACCTGTTTTTCTTCATCTTCTTTTGCAGCTGCCTGATTTGTTGGCGATGCTTGTGAACGTTCAGCTTCGACAAGGGTTTGATTGTTTGACGTTTCCGGCGCTGTCGGATTGTCTGGCGTTTCTTGTGGAAGCTCTTTTTCCACCGTAGTTTTCCCGCTCCGTTTCTTGTTCGTTCCCTGATTGCGCGTTTTTATCCGGGACAGATGTTTTCGGGCCAGCGCTATCTGGTCGGGTGTAACGATCAACGTAGCCTCGTCCGATGCAGCGCTTAAGAGTGCATTTTCACTCCCCTTAATTTCATTATGCTCTGTCACCGAATTGGTATCTGTCACTTTATCATCTATAAATTTGGGTTGTGGTTCGGCTAAGGGAATTTCTGGTTGTGGTTCGACTGTGGGAGCGGGAGCAGGAGTACTATTGGGTGGTGTGGTGGTTGTAGGCTTCGTCGGGCGTGCTGCTCGGATGCGGGTTTTGGGGTGAAGCAGCGCCTCGGCCATTTCTGCAGCGGTCTGAAAACGCTCTGCCGGTTCAAGAGAGAGCGCGCGCATGACGATGGTATTGAGAGGGTTGCCGATGCTTGAGTTGAGATCGCGGGGCGTACGCAAGCCGTTGGTGATGCGTGTTACTGCATCTTCGGGCGCAATGCCGGTGAGCAAGAGGTAAAGGATAGCGCCAAGGCTATAGATGTCGGAGCGCGATTCGGCTGTGCCATCGTGAACTTCGGGGGCACTGAAGCGCGACGGGGTAAAAAGGCGCGATGCGTAGGGCAACAAATCACGTATCTCATAGGGCAGCCATGAGACCATCAGGGCAGGCAGGCTGGCATAGGTGTCGCCACTGACAATAATGGCATATGGGTCAAGGTCGCCGATGACAATACCTTGCTCGTGGAGGCGCTGTATGGCCCGAGAGAGACGGTAGATCCAGGAGATAGCAGTTTGCTCTTTGGGAAGACCGATGCCGCTTTGTAGGAGGTCCTGAAGGGTATAGAGCAGGTAACGCAGGGTGCCGGTTGTGCTGCGCTCCTGAACGTGAAAAGGCCAGTCCGCGACAGTGTAGAGATGGTGACGGGTGTAGCGTAGATCGATCAAGGGCATGATATCGGGTATGCTCTGGTCGCGCAACATTACATGCTCGTGTTGTGCTGCTGCAAGAGCCTGAGCGCGGACATCTTTGGGCAAGTTACTGATATCGATAGCGCGGATCACAACTGGTCGTTGTCGCCGGTTTTCCTGGGCAAAGAAAAGTTGGACGTAGGGGGTACGGCGCGCAAGAGAAGTGATGCGATAGTATTCAGCAATATCGGCATGGCCGCGTGGAGGAATATCCTCGTTCCTATCAACACGCTCCCCACAGTTGCCACAAAATGTAGCATGGACTGGCAATATTATATTACAGACCCTGCATCGCAAGGTATTGGATTGGCTGTATGGCGTTTTTGTTGTGCTCATGGGCTGCAAAGCCTTTGTGATATTAATCTATCCAGGGATGATTATAACATATCAGGCGCTGCTGTGTATCTTCCTGCAAATTGCTCTTGTCACTTCGCACAGGTTTTGCTAGAATCCGATGGGACCAAGATATTTTGTAAGAGTTCAGGTCATGAATCATCCGTTGCAAATTTTTTTGTTTTTGACTATCTGTTCAGACACGCTGAATCCCCCCTGCGGCGGGGCATTCATAGAAGACAACTTCTTTCAACACCTGCCGGAGGCAGGTGTTGAAAGAAGTTGTCTTCTATGGTGGTTTGCTGGCTAGCCAGGGGTGGTACAATCGAGAAGTCAGACAAATACGGATGTAATGTTCTGCTCTTCCAAATGTGTTCAAACATGTGGATTGCGGTGAAAACGACCGCACACCGCATGGAGATCGCTCCATGTGTGGCCCGAGCCGGGCAAGAGACCGCAGATGTGTGTCTCATTGGTGTTGATTCCCTGCTCAAATGCGAGCAAGAGTGGTTCTTTCAACCTCCTCTTTTCGGGAAACAGAGCTATTATACAGACATGTGGACACATTTTCAAGAACAGTTCATAGCTCCTTTATTTGGGATTGAAGATATGATCCGATTTATGCGATAAATGTGGAGGTACTTTTTTTTATGGACTTAGCCACCCTCCTTTTCTGGATCTTCGCCGTCGTCCTGGTAGTGGCGGCGTTGCTGGTGGTGGGACTCCGTAACATAGTGCATAGTGCGCTGGCGCTGGTGGTCGTGTTTGGTATGGCGGCGGGCGTGTATCTGTTGCTGAATGCGGAGTTTATCGCCATTGTACAAATCCTTATCTATGCAGGTGCGGTGACCATCCTGGTCCTGTTTGCGCTGATGCTCACGCGCATTGGCGGGCAACCGCGTACAAATCCGACCAATCGACTGTGGGGTGTAGGAGTGGTCATCTGCGCGTTGGTGGCGGCGACGATCATTTATGCTGCAACCACAGCTCCTCGGTTGATTGGGAACGTGAACTTGAATAATGCCGCTCAATTGCCAAGTGGCATAAACAATGTAGTACGCATTGGTCAATTGCTGTACAGCCCGACTGATTATAGCTATGTATTGCCATTTGAAGTTGCATCATTAGTGCTGTTAGTAGCGATTATTGGGGCAATTGTGATCGGCAGAGAGGATGAATAAGTATGGGACTGACGCTGAATCATTTTCTGATACTCGGCGCGGTGCTCTTTTGCATTGGCCTGTATGGAGCGATAACTAAACGCAATGCCATAGCTGTCCTGATGGGCATAGAAATCATGTTGAACGCCGTCAATATTACAATGGTCGGCTTTTCGTTTTTTAATACGGTCAAGGCCTATCAGGGACTCTTGACCGGACAGATCTTCGCTATTTTCATCATCACTGTGGCGGCGGCAGAGGCGGCAGTGGCGCTGGCAATGATTATTGCTATCTACCGTAAGCGCGACACAGTGGATGTAGGTGAGATCGATATGATGAAGTGGTGAACGCAATGGAGTTGTATCAATATTCCTGGACGATACTGCTTGGTCCGCTCTTCGCCTTTGCAGTAATCGTCTTCGGCACACGTCTATGGGACCTGTATAGC
>Ga0070741_10015105_pt1 | contig 13180 bp, 5 predicted proteins | sample Coa_R1_4_FD_66440 | JGI IMG/M metagenome (GOLD analysis project Ga0070741, IMG submission 66440) | Surface soil microbial communities from Centralia Pennsylvania, which are recovering from an underground coalmine fire - Coalmine... | ecosystem: Environmental > Terrestrial > Soil > Unclassified ... | reverse complement strand
CACGGCAAGATCTGGAACGGCTTCAGTGCGGAGGACTCGCTCACCACGCGCGGCTGGACCAAGGCTGGCGTCGACAGGTACCCGCCCATCGTTGCGCGTGGCGTCATGATCGACGTGGCGAAGGCAAAGAACATGACGCATCTGCCCAGCTCGTACACCATCACGCCGGCCGATCTGCAGGACGCGTTGAAGAAGCAGGGCTCGAAGTTGAAGCCCGGCGATGTCGTGCTGATCCGAACCGGATTGATGACGTTATGGCCCGATCAATCGAAGTATCGCTTGCTCGATCAGGCCGGCATCGGCTTGGAGGCCGCACAGTGGCTGGTCGAATCGCAGAAGGTGATGCTGGTGGGATCGGACAGCCTAGGCGTCGAGAGCTTCCCGTCGAAAGACCCCGCGAACTTCGTTCCCGTGCATACGTATCTGCTCACGGAGCAGGGCGTGTCGATGCTCGAAGCGGTGTGGCTGGAGGATCTCTCTAAAGACGGCGTCTACGAGTTTCTGTTCATCGCCTCGCCGTTGAAGTTCCGCGGTGGGACGGCGTCGCCGCTGCGGCCGATTGCGATTCCGATCGGGGGCTAGAGAACCGCGTTCCTCCAGCTCGAAGGCGGGGCGTACACGCACACCGCGTTGCGCCAGGCGAAGCGCAGCCACTGCGCCTACGTTGCGATACCTTGCGGCCTCAACTGCGCGTAGTTGACAGCATCGCTCAGCCGGCCATAGCGGAATTCTCCGAAGCTAAAGACTCCATTCGCAAAGGTAATACCCAACGTGTTCATTAGTTCCAGTTCGCTTGGATTCGGGGAGGCAACGACGAAGGGAGCAGCTGACACGCCCTGAGGTGGGCTGGCGCCTCGGAGTGCTTGTAGCCTTGCATAGTTCACCGCGTCACTTAACTTGTCATATCGGTACGGTCCATAGAGATACTGTCGACCGTTGTAGGTAATCGAATGCTCGGCCATGAGTTGGTCCGATCCCAAGGACGACTCTGCCACGCTCGGGTAAGACGAGTGGGAATGCGACGAACCTTCGCGATTGTTACTTGTCATCGGGCTGCTCCGGCCACTACGCCATCACCGCTTGGTGGTCTTACCGGGTTCGCTCGGACGTGATCGCGTCCCGCCGAGACCGACCGGCGGCGACGCGGGCGCAGGTTTAGGTTGCTTTGGCTTCTTGTACTCGCGATTGCCCCGCAGTTGTCCCTTGGCCATTGATGTCTCCGAAAGTGTTGAACGGACCACCCATAAGAGTGATCGTGACCCCACAGCCGCATGCATCAATCATCACCATGCTACAAGTATTGGATGCGCCGTGAGATGAGCACATCAGTGTACTCGGCGCTGTTCCAGCGGTATGTTCGCTGTCGAACATTGCGCAATGGGGCATCTCACTTCTCGCGCAGTAGCCGGTCGTATTCTTTCTTTACCACGGCGTAGCATTCGCAACTGCGCTTCTCCAGCCCTTTCCGGTCGAGGACGACGATGCGACCGCGGGCATACCGGATCAGCCCGAGCTTCTGCAGCTTCCCAGCAGCCTCGGTCACGCCTTCCCTTCGTACGCCTAGCATATTGGCGATCAGTTCCTGCGTCATTACTAACTCCTCTCCCTGCAATCGATCGAGGCTCAGTAACAGCCATCGGCACAGTTGCTGATCCACCGAGTGGTGTCGATTGCAGGCTGCGGTTTGCGCCATCTGCGTGATCAGTGCTTGCGTATACCGTAGCAGCACGTGCATTGCCGAACCCGCTCGATTGAATTCCTCCTTTATGGCCCGCGCTTTCAACCGGAATCCCTCGCCAGCGCTCTGAATGACAGCGCGGCTGGGGGTGGACTCTCCTCCCATGAACAAGGAGATTCCAACGACGCCTTCGTTGCCCACCACAGCGATCTCCGCCGACGCGCCATTCTCCATTACATACAGCAGCGATACGATCGACGTCGTCGGGAAGTACACGTGGCTCAAGCTGCGCCCTGACTCATAGAGCACTTGCCCCAGCGGCATCTCGATCCACTCGAGTTGGGGCAGCAATCGTTGCCGATCGTCCTCGGGTAGCGCGGTCAATAGCTGGTTATCGGAGGGCTCGGTATCGTGCATTCGCACTCGGATGGTGGGTTACAGCCCTGACAGGCAGTCCGTACACCGGATTGTGACTCGGACGACGGGTTGAGATGTCGATCGTGATCCGACGTTCGCTAGCGCACAGACCGGCGTGGCCTCTTGGATCAAAGTCTCTAGTCAATGCCCCGCCGGAATCATCACTTGCATGGTCATGCGCTGCCCAGATTCAAGCTCAAGCACGGCCACCTTACATGTGTACGGTGCACCGGGAGCCGTCGCCGCCGCCAACTGCCGATGCGGATGCCGGTGACCCGCGCGCTGATCTTCAGATTATTAGAGGATGATGGTACACGCTCGCTCAGGCAAGGCGAAGGCTGCCTTCTCACCCATGCGCGTCACCCTCGCTGCGGCACCACATCTTCCCCGCGCTCACTAACGAGGTTCCAGCCGTCACGGCGAGAGTCCTCGAATGATGCGCCCATTTGAGCTCGTCGTTGTTTTTCCGCCTCGCCCGGAAGACTCAGCCGGCACCTTGGAATAGCGAAGAGTCGATTCGCGACGAACTGTTCAGTATCGAGCGCCTGGAGGAGCACGCTGCCACCCTGGCCAGGGCCCAACGCGTCTCCGAACGCCGCAGCAAGGGCCGCTCCCTCGCTACCCGCTTGCGGCACAACCAGTCGGTTTTGCTCGACGCCTATCGCAACATCGCGAAAGCCGTGGAGGCCGGGGCTGCCATCACGCCGGCCGCCGAATGGCTGCTCGACAACTACTACCTGGTCGAACAGCAGATCCGAGACATCTTCGAGGATCTGCCGCGCGGGTACTACCACGAGTTGCCCAAACTCTCCGACGGGCCGTTCGCCGGCTATCCGCGCATCCTCGGTGTGGCATGGGCGTTTGTCGCCCACACGGACAGCCGCTTCGAACCCGAGATGCTGCGTCGCTTCCTCCACGCTTATCAAAGCGAACAACCCTTGACGATCGGCGAGTTATGGGCGGTAGCAATCACCCTTCGAATCGTGCTAGTGGAGAACCTGCGCCGCGCCGCTCGCCGGCTCGTGTCGAGCCGCACGGCACGCGAGCAAGCAGACATTCTCGCAGACCGATTGCTCGTCGCCGCATCGGACGCTCCCGGCTCCCTCGCAACCATCCTTCGCACTTACGACGGCGCGCCATTCACCGATGCATTCGCCGTCCGACTGGTGCAACGGCTGCGCGACCAGGATCCAAATGTCACCCCGGCGTTGGTTTGGCTGGAACAGCGCCTGGCCGCTCAGTCCACGACGGCAGACCAGATCGTTCACGACGAACATCAGAGCCAAGGCGCGGCTAACGTCACGGTGCGCAACATCATCACCAGCGCGCGCCTGATCTCCGATATCGACTGGACGGACTTCGTCGAGCATGTCAGCTCGGTGGACGCCGTACTACGGGCGGACACCGCTTTCGCGGACATGGATTTTTCCACCCGCAACCTCTATCGCAGCGCCATCGAGGAGCTTGCCCGGGGCACGCAGTTGGATGAACTCGCAGTGGCGCGAGCCGCACTGTCGGATGCCGCCGGTGGGAAGGGACGCGAACGCGATCCCGGTTATCACCTGCTCGCCGGGGGGCGCCCCGCATTCGAGCGCACGATCGGCTTTCGCCCCCCGCTGGGCAGCCGACTCGGTCGGTTCAATCGCGCAATTGGCGTCGGTGGCTACATCGGCGTGATCGCCATCCTCTGTGCGTCGATTCTGCTCGCGGTCTTGCTGGTGCTCGGCAACCTCGGCACGAGCAGATGGCAGCTGTGTCTGCTTGCGCTGCTTGGCTTAATTCCCTCGATCGATGCTGCAACGGCGTTGGCGAATCGAGCAGTCGGCAAGGGCTTTCGCGCGAGCATACTGCCCGGACTGGCGCTACGCGACGGCATACCGTCTCAGTTGAGAACCATGGTGGCGGTTCCTACACTGCTCACCACCGAGGCAGCGGTCGCCCAGCAATTGGAGCGATTGGAGATACATCATCTGGCCAGCCCTGAGGGTGAGCTCTATTTCGCCTGGCTCACCGACTGGCAAGATGCCGAAAGCGAATCGATTCCCTCCGATGAAGCCCTTCTCGATGCCGCGGCCGCCGGCATTGCGGAATTGAACCGACGCTATCCGCCCGGCCCTGCCGGCCCGCGCTTCCTTCTGTTTCACCGCCGTCGAGTGTGGAACGAAGGCCAGCAGCGCTGGATCGGGTGGGAGCGCAAGCGGGGCAAGCTTCACGAGTTGAATCGCTTACTTCGCGGCGCAAACGGGACGACTTTTATCGATATCGGCTCGCGCTTCCCCTCTCCACCCGCAGACGTTCGCTATGTGATCACGCTCGACGCCGACACGCGGTTGCCGCGCGAGACCGCTCGCCGCCTGGTGGGCAAGATGGCGCACCCGCTCAACCGCCCCCGCTTCGATCCGTACTCGCGCCGAGTAGTAGAAGGCTATGGCGTACTCCAGCCACGCGTGACCCCCTCGCTTCCGATCGGTTGCGAAGGGTCACTCTATCAACAACTCTTCTCCAGCCCGAGCGGGATCGACCCCTACTCCTCGGCAGTATCGGACGTCTATCAAGACTTGTGGGGCGAGGGCTCTTACACCGGCAAGGGCATCTATGACGTCGATGCCTTCGAGGCCGCCCTTGTCGGTCGCGTCCCCGACAGCAGCATGCTCAGTCACGACTTGTTCGAGGGCACATTTGCCCGTGCGGGTATGGCCTCGGATATCGAGGTCGTGGAGGAGTTTCCGTCGCGCTATGACGTGGCCGCCGCACGCCAGCATCGCTGGGCACGGGGAGACTGGCAACTGTTGCCCTGGCTTCTCGGGTGCCGAAGGCGCCACGATAGCGGGCGACAAGCGAGCGCGCTTCCAGCGATCGGGCGGTGGAAGATGCTGGACAACCTGCGGCGCTCCCTGTCGGCCCCTTCCAGCGTCGCTGCCTTGATCGCCGGGTGGGCTTTGCCCCTCCACCCTTCGCTCGTGTGGACCTGCTTCATCCTGTCGACCATCGGCTTGTCGACCTTGCTTCCCGTGCTCTCGGTCATCGTGCCGCGACGGCAGCGCATCACCGCACGTAGTCATCTGCGCGCCCTGGCTGCCGATACTCGCCTCGCCTTGTCGCTGACCACGCTGCTGATCGTCTTCCTTGCCCATCAGGCCTGGTTGATGGCCGATGCGATCGCGAGGACGCTGTACCGCCTGCTTGTCAGTCGCCGCCACCTGCTGGACTGGATGACGGCCGCGCAGGTGACCGTCGGCGCGCAGCTCGACGTGGGCGGGTTCTATCGTCAGATGCGCGGCGCGCTGATCATTGGCGCGGCAGCGGCGCTCTTCGTGGCACTGGTCGGCTCCAGTGCATGGCTGGTCGCGACACCCTTCGTGATCGCCTGGATCGTCTCCCCTGCGATCGCTCGCTGGACCAGTCTACGGCCACGTGTGGCCGACCGCCTGTCGATCTCGCCTGCGGACGCGCAATCGCTGCGCCTGGTGGCGCGCCGCACCTGGCGCTTCTTCGAGACATTCGTCAGCCGGTCGCATCACATGCTGCCGCCGGACAACTTTCAAGAGGACCCCAAAGCGGTCGTGGCCCATCGGACGTCACCGACTAACATCGGTCTGTATTTGCTCTCCACGGTAAGCGCCCGTGACTTCGGTTGGATCGGCACCCTCGAGATGGTCGAGCGGCTCGAACTCACGCTGAAGACAATGAGCGAGATGCAGCGTTTCCGTGGGCACTTCTACAATTGGTATGACACCGAGGATCTGCGTCCGCTGGATCCGCAATACATCTCTTCGGTGGACAGTGGCAATTTGGCGGGGCACCTGATCGCGTTGGCCGGATCCTGTCGACGGTGCATGCAACCCGACTCCCTCGGCGGAATGGCGTTCGCCGGCATCGCGGATGCCGTAAGCCTTACTTGCAAAAGCCTCGAGACGCTTCCGGCCACTCGCCGGATGCAAAGCGTCGTGCCGTCGCAGCTCGAGGCTGCGTTGGATGCGATAACGGAAGCGGTGCGGGAGTGGGCAGTCCGCGCCCCGCGGAATCCGGGCGACGCACTGACGCAGCTCGCACGGGATGCCGCAACGGTAGTCGATATCACACGGACGCTCGCTAACGAGCGCGGCGATTCCGACAGTGCGGAGCTTCAGTTCTGGGGCGAGGCAACGCAACGATCGATACAGAGCCATGCCCGCGACTTGCGGCAAAGCCCACCGGAGGCTGCCGCACTCGAAGCACGTTTGTCGAATCTCGACGCCGCGGCACGAGCCTTTGTTGACGCCATGGACTTCGGTTTTCTCCTCAATTCCGAGCGCAGGTTGCTCTCCATTGGCTACCGCGTACCAGAAGGCTGTAACGACTCCAGTTGCTATGACCTGCTCGCCTCGGAGGCACGGCTGGCGAGCTTCGTTGCGATCGCCAAGGGCGAGGTGCAGACGCGACACTGGTTCCGGCTCGGCCGCGCCGTAAGGCCGATCGGACACGGAGCAGCATTGATCTCGTGGTCCGGCTCGATGTTCGAATACCTCATGCCTTCTCTGGTGATGCGCGCACCCGCAGGCAGTCTCCTCGAACAGACCAACCGATTGGTGGTCGGGCGGCAGATCAGCTACGCCACCGCGCTCGGCATCCCGTGGGGAATTTCGGAATCCGCTTACAACGTGCGAAACCTGGAGTTCACCTATCAGTACTCGAACTTCGGCGTGCCAGGACTGGGACTCAAGCGAGGTTTGAGCGAGAACAGGGTCATCGCCCCTTATGCGACAGGACTCGCTTGCATGGTCGATCCTGGCGCTGCCGCGCGCAACTTTCAACGACTGGAGACGATCGGCGCACGTGGACGATACGGGTTCTACGAAGCCGTGGACTACACCCCGACCCGCGTTCCCGAGGGGAAGGCGTACGCCATCGTCCGGGCATTCATGGCCCACCACCAAGGCATGACCATCGTCGCCATTGCCAACGCACTGCTAGACGGTGCGATGCGCGCACGCTTTCATTCGGAGCCAATTGTCCAAGCGACGGAACTGCTCTTGCAGGAACGCACACCGCGCGATGTCGCGATGGTGCATCCACCCGTAGGGGACGTCCGCGCAGCGGCCATGGCCGGCGATCTGGATCTTCCCGCGGTGCGCCGCGTGCACTCGCCGCACACCGCTTGCCCGCAGACACATCTCCTGTCCAATGGGCGCTACTGCGTCATGGTCACCAGCGCGGGGTCGGGTTACAGCCGATGGGGCGATATCGGCGTCACACGCTGGCGCGCGGACGGCACTCGCGACGACCTGGGCAGCTACGTGTTCTTGCGCGATGTGATCAGTGGCGAAGTGTGGTCGGCCGGCTATCAGCCGAGCGCCGTCGAACCGGATCGCTATGAAGTCTCGTTCACCGAAGATCGAGCGGAGTTCGTCCGCCATGACGGTACCCTCACCACGACGCTCGTGGTGGCGGTTTCACCCGAGGACCACGCAGAGGTGCGCCACGTATCGGTTGCCAATGGCGGAACCCGCCCGCGCGACATCGAACTCACCTCGTACGCCGAGCTGATGCTCGCGCCGCTGGCAGCCGATCAAGCGCATCCCGCATTCTCGAAGTTATTCGTGCAAACCGAATACATCCCGAAACTGGGAGCGATACTCGCGACGCGACGACGCCGCTCCCCCGGGGAACCGGAAATTTGGGCCGCTCACCTTGCAGTGGTCGAAGGCGAGACGATCGGGGTGCAAGAGATCGAGACCGATCGCGCCCGCTTTCTGGGGCGCGGTCGGGAGATCCGCGCGCCGATCGCGGTACTCGACGGATGGCCGCTATCGAATACCGTCGGCACGGTTCTCGACCCGGTGTTCGCCCTACGCCGGCGAGTCCGCGTAGCGCCTCACGAGACCATACGTATTGCCTTCTGGACCCTGCTTGCCGACACGCGCAGCGAGCTTCTCGATCTGATCGACAAGCATCACAACACCGTGGCCTTCGACCGAACGCTTACCCTTGCCTGGACCCAGGCACAGGTGCAACTCGCCCACTTCGGTATTGGTCCGGAGCAAGCGAGTTTGTTCCAGCGCATCGGAAGCCATGTGCTCTACCCGGCTCGTGAAGCGCGCCCCAACGCGGAGATCATCGCGCGCGGCGCCGGTGGCCCGGACGCACTCTGGGCCCACAGCATCTCGGGCGATCTTCCGATCATCGTCCTGCGCATCGATCATGCAGACGACCTCCCGCTCGTGCACCATCTGCTTCGCGCCCACGAGTACTGGCGTATGAAGCAACTTGCTATCGATCTCGTCATCTTGAACGAACGCGGCGCCTCCTATGTTCAGGATCTCCAGACCTCGATCGAAGCCCTGGTCCAAACCACGCAACGCGGGTCGCACTCCGGAATCAACCTAGCGCGCGGAGCGGTATTCGTGCTGCGCACGGATCTGACGGCGCCTCAGGTGCGCGCACGGCTGTTTTCTGTCGCGCGACTGGTCTTGCATGGGGGCGCCGGCACGCTTGCCGAGCAAACCAACGCGTTGCGCCCCAGCGCAGCATCCTCGGGCCCACCCGTGAGGAGACCGATCCCCTCTGTGCGCGCGGCCAAGCCAACCAATAGCGGCCTGCCGGACCTCGAGTTCTTCAACGGGCTGGGCGGATTCGCGCGCGATGGCAGCGAGTACGTCACTATTCTGGACGCGGGCCGCTCTACCCCGGCGCCTTGGATCAATGTCATCGCCAATCCCACGTTCGGGTTCCAGGTGTCGGCTGAAGGCAGCGGCTACACCTGGTCCACGAGCAGTCGGGAGCACCAGCTCACCCCCTGGTCGAATGACCCGGTGACGGACCGCCCGGGGGAAGTGATCTACGTAAGCGATGAGGACAGTGGCGCACTGTTTGGACCCACCGCTTTGCCAATCCGCGATGAAGCGGGACGCTACATCGCGCGCCACGGACAAGGCTACAGTCAGTTCCATCACACTGTGCACGAGATCGCACTCGATCTGATCCAGTTTGTCCCCCTGGATGCATCGATCAAGCTCTCGCGTCTGATCGTTCGCAACGAATCGACGCGCACACGTCATCTGGCGGTGACCGCGTACGTCGAGTGGGTCCTGGGACCATCGCGCAGCGCCTCGGCACTTTCGATCATCACGGAGATTGACTCCGGCACGGGTGCGATGCTCGCGCACAATCCCTGGGACGCCTCGTTCGGCTCACGCGTGGCGTTCGCAGACCTTAGGGGTCGACAGGACTCGTGGACCGCCGATCGTTGTGAATTCCTCGGTCGAAACGGGGCGCTGGACAGCCCTGCCGGCCTGGCACCTGGCGCTCGCCTCTCCAAGCGCGTCGGCGCGGGCCTCGACGCTTGCTCGGCATTGCAGACGACCTTGACCATCGAACCGGGTGCCACGGTTGCAATCGTGTACTGCCTCGGTGAGGCGGAATCAACCGCTGCCGCGCAATCCCTAATCAGACGCTATCGGACGACCGACTTCGATACAGCGCTCAACCGCGTGGTCGAGCACTGGAACAAGGTCCTCGGAACGGTGCAAGTGCGCACGCCCGATCGCGCCATGGACATCGTGCTTAACCGCTGGCTGCTTTATCAGACGCTCGCCTGCCGCGTCTGGGCACGCGCGGCTTTCTACCAAGCGAGCGGTGCATATGGTTTTCGCGATCAGCTGCAGGACGGCATGGCGCTCTCAATCGCGCAACCGCAGCTCACACGCGAGCATCTGCTGCGTGCGGCGAGCCGTCAGTTCGTCGAAGGCGATGTGCAGCATTGGTGGCTGCCGGTCTCCGGCGTCGGCGTGCGCACTCACATCTCGGACGACCGGGTGTGGCTCGCGTATGCGGTCGCGCAGTACATCGAGACCAGCGGGGATGCGTCGATACTCGATCAGACCATCGGCTTTCTGGAAGGTCCGCCGTTGGCACCGAGCGATCACGATGCCTACTTCCTTCCTGACGCTGCCTCGCACGGTGCCTCGCTGTTCGAGCATTGTGCACGAGCCCTCGATCAAAGTCTTGCCACTGGCGAGCACGGTCTGCCGCTGATCGGGACTGGTGATTGGAACGACGGCATGAACCGGGTCGGCGAACACGGGAAGGGTGAGAGCGTATGGCTGGGTTGGTTCCTGCACACCACCTTGAATGCATTCGCACCGATTGCCAAGACGCGCAACGAGGCGGCCCGCGCGCAACGCTGGCTGTCCCACACCGCCCAACTTCGCTCGTCCCTCGAGCGAGAGGCGTGGGATGGCGATTGGTACAAGCGCGGTTACTTCGATGACGGAACGCCACTCGGTTCATCGAGCAGCGAAGAATGCCGCATCGACTCCATTGCGCAGTCGTGGAGCGTGCTGTCCGGGGCCGCAGATCCCGCTCGCTCGCGGCGGGCCATGGCGGCGGTGGCGCAGCAGCTCATTCGCGATGACGAAAGCCTGATCCTGCTATTTACACCCCCGTTCGACCGCACTGGCCTCGACCCGGGGTACATCAAGGGCTACCCGCCGGGCATCCGCGAAAACGGCGGCCAGTACACCCATGCCGCAGCCTGGGTGGTGATGGCGTTTGCTGCGCTCGGCGAAGGCGACAAAGCGGCCGAACTCTTCTCGATGCTGAATCCGATCAACCGTTCGAACACACGAGCCGAGGTGCAGCGTTACAAGGTCGAACCTTATGTCACGGCTGCCGACGTGTACTCGGTCGCTCCGCACGTAGGACGCGGCGGATGGACCTGGTACACCGGCTCCGCTGCTTGGATGTATCGTGCGGGCCTGGAAGCGCTCCTCGGCTTCCGGCTCCAGGGGACGTTACTGCGCTTGGATCCGTGCATTCCCAAGACATGGCCGGCCTTCTCGATTGTGTTCAACTATCGCACTGCGCGATACCACATCTCCATCGAGAATCCACGCGCAGTGTCAAGCGGCGTTGCCTCGATAGAGCTCGACGGAAACAAGCTCCATCGCTGCGAGCGGACGATCGCGCTGCGCGACGATGGCCTCGATCATTCGATACGCGTAGAGCTCGGGATCGACGAGCCGCAGACCGAATGAACCGCCGGAAGCTGAAAAGTGCGTCCTGAGCCGGTAGCCAGCCCGACCTGGCTAATTCACCATCTGCCTCGAGACGGAGACAAAATGAAGTGGATGAAGCCAATGCCTGACTGGGATCGCGGCACACGCGCAGCACATAGGTGATCGGACCACTTCGACTACACGGGCGAGCAGACGAAGGAATGCTTAGATCAATGCGTGTACGCAGCGATCGCGGCGATACCTGGGAGGTTATGGAACGCGTTCCTGGGGCCGCGCCCTCGCGAACCGAAGCGTGAGGCGTCGACGCGCTAAACTCGGTTCGCCGAGGGGAACTGCTCTAGAATCAGTGGCGACGCGCAACGGCCACAAGAGGCGATCCTGGTCGTTCGAGGGGTTCGAGGAGCAGACCGGTCCGAAAGCGTGCTCCGGTCGAGTCCCGTCGAAGCACAGTGGGATCGTGAGGGCGAACGCCTGGTCGTGCGCTTGTTCCAGCCTCAGTGTTTGCCTTCCGCTTTCGCCGACTCGATCACCTCGAAGAACACTTCATCCGGCTTGATCATGCCGAGCTCGGCGCGCGCGCGTTCTTCGACCGCCTCATAAGCCGTCTTCAGATCGCGCACCTCGGCATCGAGCGCCGCATTGCGGGCGCGCAGCTGATCGTTCGCGCGCTGCTGTTCGTCGAGCTGGCGCTCGAGATCGCGCACGCGCATCCAGCCGCCCTTACCGAACCAAAGCGGCGCTTGAATAGCGCCGATCAGGATGAGCAGGACGACGGCGAGGATGCGCATCGACTCGGGCTGAGCTTCAGCAGCGAGGACTACGAAGACATGCGGGAAAGACAAGAACCAAGCGCTCTAGGCATTCCCGCGCCACCGCAAATCCAGCGCGCTTGCGCGAACGTCGCCGGGTACCCGTGTTCGCGCGGACGACGCGCGGGGTACGCTGCTCGATGCTAGCCTGCATCCGGTTTGAATAACTTCTGATCAGTACAGCTGATAGAACGCCTCGCGCCCAGGATAGCTTGCCGACTCGCCTAGATCCTCCTCGATGCGCAGCAATTGATTGTACTTGGCGGTGCGATCGGAGCGCGACAACGACCCGGTCTTGATCTGGAGTGTGTTGGCGGCCACGGCGATGTCGGCAATCATGTTGTCTTCGGTTTCGCCCGAGCGATGGGATACCACCGAGGTGTAGCCCGCGCGCTTGGCCATCTCGATCGCAGCGAGGGTCTCGGTCAAGGTGCCGATCTGATTGATCTTGATCAGCACCGAGTTGGCAATGCCGCGCCGAATGCCTTCGGCGAGGATGCGGGTGTTGGTGACGAACAAGTCGTCGCCGACGAGCTGCACGTTGTCACCTAATCGATCGGTGAGGACTTCCCAGCCGTCCCAGTCGTTCTCCGCCATGCCGTCTTCGATGCTGATGATCGGATACTTGTCGACCCAGGTCGCGAGATAGTCGGCGAACTGCTTCGCATTGAGCTGCAAGCCCTCGGAGGCGATGTCGTAGATGCCGTCGCGGAAAAACTCCGAGCTCGCGCAATCCAGGCCGATGGCGACGTGGGTACCCGGCGTGTAGCCGGCCTCATCGATCGCCTCCATGATGAGCTGAAGCGCGGCTTCGTTATTAGGGAGATTCGGCGCGAATCCACCCTCGTCGCCTACGGTGGTCGGCATTCCTCGCGCATTGATCAGCTTCTTCAAGGTGTGGAACACCTCGACGCCGCAGCGCAAGGCATCGCGAAAGCTCGCGACCCCGACCGGGATGATCATGAACTCCTGAAGATCGAGGTTGTTGTTCGCATGCGCACCGCCGTTGATGACGTTCATCATCGGCACCGGCAGTTGCATGCGACCGGCGCCACCGAGATATCGGTACAAGGGAAGGCCGGTCTCTTCGGCGGCGGCCTTCGCCACGGCGAGCGACACGGCGAGCGTCGCATTCGCACCCAGGCGTTCCTTGTTCTCGGTGCCGTCGAGCTCGATCAAGGTGCGATCGATCATCGACTGCTCGACCGCATCCAACCCGATAATCGCCTCGCAGATCTCGGTGTTCACGTTCTCGACGGCGCGCAATACACCCTTGCCCA
>Ga0070741_10015104_pt1 | contig 13180 bp, 12 predicted proteins | sample Coa_R1_4_FD_66440 | JGI IMG/M metagenome (GOLD analysis project Ga0070741, IMG submission 66440) | Surface soil microbial communities from Centralia Pennsylvania, which are recovering from an underground coalmine fire - Coalmine... | ecosystem: Environmental > Terrestrial > Soil > Unclassified ... | reverse complement strand
CTTCGGTCAGCGGAGCCGGTTCCACATCCGCCGAGATGCGGCGCGTGGAGGTATGGTTCGTACCCGCGGGCGGGCAGGCGCCCGCGTCGGTCACCAACAGCGAGACCGCCGCGTCGCTGCCGGTCAGCAGTCTGGGCTGTCCAAAGTAAGCGGCCCCGACTGGCCCGGCCCGGTGTTTCCCATACAACACCGGGCCGGGCATTCCTTAGCGGGCGGCGCGCGATAAGCTGCGTGCCGGTGTTCTGCGTTGCGGAACGCCGGATCCGGCCACCGGCGTCCAACTCCGGTCCGGGTCGTAGGAGTCCATCTCTCGAGCAAAGGCCGGAGTGCTCTTGCCGAGATCTTTTTGATAGACGATCCCTGAGCGATTCACCAGAAAGGTCATCACTCCCGTCGACCTGTAATCGGACGGCCAGGCGATCATGGCGAAGCCTCGCGTCATGGCATCTCCGTTCATATAGCTCATCTCACCTCCCGCAGCGTGGGGGCCCTGTTCCTTCAGGATCTTGAAATAGTAGCCATGGAAAGGTTCTGTTTTGTTCGTATATCCCTCGCTAATCGCGCGAGCGACAAGTTCGCCGATGGGGCTTTCGTCTCCGCTTTCAGTGCTGCGCCAGTAGAGGCCATCGCGCCGACCGGGCGAGCTGATGAACTTCTGAGCGTATTGTGCCTTGGTTCCGTCCGCTGCGTCACGTTGGAAATAGGTGTTCTGCGCTTCCACGTAGCCGCGGCAGATATCGATAGCCGCCAGTTCGTTGGCGCCGATTCGACGCATCAGGATCTCCCGCTTGCCGCGATCGACGTCAAAGTGCCACTGATTTCCCGCGCGTACGAGGGGAATCGGAAACGGCCAGCGGTCCCGGCCGATTTCCATGGTCTTCACGCCGGGATGCTTCGGGTCGCCCGTGACCAGCATCTTCTCGCGGGCTTTGTCGAGGAATGCCTTACGGGCACGAGCGTCTCCGACTTTATCGGACGTGACCAAGATCGATCGGGCGGAAGGTCCGAGGATTTTGAGTACGTCCTCCATATCGTGAGATTCGGCCGCTTTCACGAGCATCCGTGCCGCTTCTTCGGGAGTAGAGAAGCTTTCGCCATACGTAGCGGTCACAGCCGGCGGCAAAGCCAGACAAAGCGCCGCGAGCGCCGAAATCGCTATCTCACAACATAAATGTTTGATTCCTAGTTTTGGAAATGTCATAGTGCTCCTTACGTGGCAAACAAATTTACCGTCGCCGACCGCCTCCGCGGAATCCACCACCGCCCCCGCGGAATCCACCACCGCCGCCATGGAAGCCACCGAAGCTGGATGCGCCACGATTGCTGTTCATCCGAGCGCCTCCTCCGCCTTGCGAAACCCCGTTGAAAGCGCCCCGATTGCCCATCTGATTGCCTCCGCCGACCTGACGGTTGCCCATGCGGTCGGCCGCACCCGCGCCGGGATTCAGGTTCTGCATCCGGTTCGCCGTTCCCTGCCCGTTTGGCATCTTGCTGCGATCAAGTCCGCTCTGCCCGATCTGTCGGCTCGCTTCTCCGAGGTTCTTCTGTACCTGATTGGCCGTCGGGCGATTTTGGCGATTCACGTTGTTCTGATTGAACCGGTTGGATACATTCGAATTCGAATAGGGCACACCCTGCCGGTGCGCGGCATTGTGCTCCCAAACATTGCTATTCCTCACGTTGACGTTGTTGAAGTGATTGTTCCTGATGAAGTTGTTATTGATAACCACGTTGTTGCGGGCCCAGTTGGTATGCCATCCCCATCCACCGTTGGCCCACAGCGCACCCACTGCCATACCAACGCCGAACGAGATCGCCGTGGCGGCCGCAACGGCTCCCCACGGATACACGATGGAGGGATAAGGATAGACGGGAGCTCCCCAGACTGCGTAGGGATCGTATTCCGGGACATAGATGACTTGAGTAGTGGCAGGTTGAATTTCGACGTAAGTGTTTCCGCCTTCACTCACCGTCGTTACCGTCTGCTGCGGCGTGGACTGCAACTTGCCGTCTTGGCTGGCCTTGCTGCGAAGCCGCTGCACGGCGGCCATAACGTCGGCCTGTTGCGCAAGAAAGGCGTTGCCCAAGTCGGTAGTCCACGAGATGTTGTCATTGAGTTGCTTCAGTACATCAGGAAATACAACCAGTGCCTGCACACTGGCGTCCCAACTTTGCTTGGCCGCCGCGTTGACGAGGTCTTTGCCCTTCAGGTTCGAGTTCTGTTGCTGCCATCGGTACGCCTCCACAATCTCTAATGGATACGTGGAAGCTACGAGCAGTTGGCTGAGCAGGGGGTCGGGATAGAGAGCAACGGGAGCCACCAGGCTGTCGAGTTGTGCCGGGGGTATGGAGGCGGCCGGCGGCGACTGGCTCTGTTGCCAGCTATACGCCGGCGTGCAAACCAGGATCCAGGCGCAAACGCCTGCTAGCAGCCGTTGCGTTTTCGGAAGTGACCAGAACGTCATACATGGTGTCCTTCCTTGAAACACCAGTACTTAGGATGTCTACCAATATTGGAAGCTCTAAAATCTGGACTTCGGAACCGTCTCCGGCGGCCGCGTTCAGCAGGCGCAGGCAAAAATCGTAAGTCCAACGGCCATTCTGAGAATCGATTCTTTTCGAAGTAGATTCCTCCGCGCTTGTAACTCGGGACGCTTGCGAAACTCTGACTGTTTGTGGGGCAGTCGGAGAACAGCCAATTCCTCTTTATGCCTAAAGACCGAATACTCATCGTGGAAGACGACGACGGTTTGCGCCAGGCGACCTGGGCGCAGTTAAAGAGGGAGGGCTACGAAACCGCCTCCGCGGCATCAGCAGAGGAGGCGCTGCCCATCCTGGAGCAGTCGTTGCATCATCTAATGCTTGTCGACTTGCAATTGCCAGGTATGTCCGGCCTGGATCTTCTGAAGCGCGCTCACGTCACCTATCCGGAAACGGCGGTCATTGTCACCACCGCCTATGGAACCGTCAAGACCGCCGTGGAAGCGATGAAGGCCGGCGCATACGATTACATCACCAAGCCGATTCATCCCTACGACCTCAAGATGATTGTGAAGCGCTCGCTCGATCACTATAGGCTGCAACATGAGGTAGAGCTTCTACGCAGCACGTACGATTCCAAATGTGGATTTGAAGAAATCATCGGATCGTCCGCCGCCCTCTTGTCCGCGCTTGACGTCGCATCCCGCATGGCGTCAACCAACGCCACGGTGCTGATTTCCGGCGAGACCGGCACCGGCAAGGAGGTGGTTGCCAAAGCGATTCACCTTCACAGCCAACGGCGCGAGCGCCCGTTCGCCACCATCAACTGCGGAGCTATTCCCAGAGAATTGTTGGAGTCAGAACTGTTCGGGCACGTCAAAGGCGCCTTCACGGGCGCGCTGATGCACAAAAGAGGCAAGGTGGAGATCGCGGACGGAGGGACGGTGCTGCTGGATGAAATCGGCGAGATGCCGCTCGACCTGCAGGTGCGTATTCTACGGCTCATTCAGGAGCACGAGATCGAGAAGATTGGCGCCACGGCCTCGTCGAAAGTCGACGTCCGCATTATAGCGGCCACCCACCGGAACCTTGCGGCCATGGTGAGACAGGGCTCGTTTCGCGAGGATCTGTATTATCGGCTGCTGGTTGTCCCGATCAATCTGCCGCCGCTGCGAGAGCGGACCGGTGACATCGAAGAACTGGTGGCACACTTCTTTACGCGGTGCCGGGCCAAGCACCATCGTTTCGACATGACCATGAAGCCCGAAGTGATGCGGTATTTCCTGGACTATCGCTGGCCCGGCAACGTGCGCGAACTGGAGAATGTGATCGAGCGCATGGTTCTGCTGTCCAAGGGCACGGAGTTGACCGTCGCCGACCTGCCCGAATTCCTGCATCCCGGCGCCGTACAGGAAGAGTGCCCGTTCCGCCCGGCGGAGAGCGGCATGAGCCTGGAAGCCATGGAGAAACAGACCATCCTGCAGGCGCTCAAGCATTGCCGCGGTAATCAGACTCTGACGGCCCGGCAGTTGGGCATGAGCCGCCGTAAGCTGGCCTATCGGCTGGAAAAGTACGGCGTCCACGGCGACGTGCTGGGCGCCCTCAAACACGCCGGCAGGTGATCGCGCAGTTGCAAAAGTGTTCAATCGGAGTCATGGATTCCGCACCAACGTGAGCAGGTTGTTTGCAAGCGCCGTTGGGGTGAGATCGCAGCTCGTTGAATCCAAACATTATTTGCTCTCCATGTTCCTGGTCTTTGACCTGCCCCTCACCCGGACATGGTGGAACTCATGGAGGGGAAATTAAGTTTCAATTCGGAGACGAGCGCCGCGGGGAAAGAGGACGAGGCGAGTAAGCTTGAAACCTCTGGTGACACTTCTAATGTTCCCAGCGACGAGGCGCTGGTGGCGGCGGCAAAGAACGGCGATTCCGAGGCATTCGGCGAGTTGATTCAGCGTTACCGTAAAGCTTGTCTCAAGCGGGCCATGATGATGATCCGTAATCGCAGCGATGCCGAAGACGAAGTGCAGAACGCGTTCTGGAAGGCATTCCAGCGCCTCAATCAGTTTCGCGGCGAGGGAACCTTCGGAGCGTGGCTCGGGCGCATCGTGGAGAATCAATGCCTGATGCGGATTCGCGAGTCGCGGAACTCACGGTTCATCTATCTGGACGAATCGAGCGATGCCAACGTCCGGCTCGAGCTGGTCGGCCAGTCGGCCGATCCGGAAGACCAACTCGGAGTGGAGGAGGTAATCAATCTGTTGCGGCGTGAGGTCTCGCGTATTCCTCCACTGCTGCGCAATGTCATGCTCCTGCGTGATCTTGATCAGTTGCCGATACCGGAGGTCGCTTCGCGCCTCGGGCTTTCGATTCCCGCGGCCAAGTCCAGACTCATGCGCGCCAGGCTCGAACTGCGTTCCCGCATAGCCAAACATTGCGGGCGCAAGGGGCCGGGGACCCTGATTCAGATGGCGCGTTACTCGCAAGCAGCCTATACACGCGCGAGTTGAAATCGCGCAGCCCAGTTGGCAGGGCGGGCGAGCCAGCCGCCTGCCCCTAAATCCTCCAACTAACTCTTACCTACTGACACCTATGTGGGGCGAATATTCCTAACCAGCAGCCGGCCTTCTGGCCGGTGGACCGGAAAGCGGGTTTGCGGCCCGGGAAGGCCGCCTGACAGAGTCTGACGAAAGATTTAAAACTTGCCGCGACCATCGGTCTCGTCGTTCTGGGGCTGGTAGCCGGCACGGACACGAACATGCCACTTTCCGGCTTCGGGTGCGACGATCTTGACTTCAATGTTACGAAAACCCGGCCCTGCATCTGGTGCGGGATAGTAGCATGCGGTGTAGGAGCTGACGATATCGGTGTGGACCGATTGGAAGGCCGGATTCTGGTCCTGCCATCGCGGCGCCCAGTACAGCTTGCCTCCACTGCGCTTCGTGATGGCGTTGAGTGCCGTTGCCAGCGGATGCTCCTTGTCGGGGTCCTGCGTCGACACAATGTAGATTGGAATGCCCGAGTCCTCGGCCACGCGCGCGACGTCGCCTGGAGACACCATGCTGGCATTATCCGGACCGTTCGAGAACACCACAATCGCCTTGCGGCCAGGCACTCTCGCGGCATCGCGCAGGGTCAGCAGAATGGCGTTGAACAATGCCGTATCATCGCCGGCCACTATGTTCAGCAACCCGGCACGCGTCAGACCGCGATCGCTCGTCAGGCAGGCGGCACGCGAGAGATTCCTGCTGAATGTATAGATTGCAACCGCGTCGCTCGGATCAAGACCCCGCACGAAATCGGCAACCGCGTCATACGCGTACGAGAACATTCTGTACATTCCGTTGCTGGTGTCGAAAAGGACGAAAACGCTCGCGCCACCCGGCGGCCCTTTCGGATCATTCGAGAGTACGGGCCGGCTGCCTTCGCTAAACGCGGCGATCTGCTCGGGCACGCCATTTTCGTAGATGCGAACCTGGTCCGGCTTCAGTCCGGTGACCGATCTACCCTTGCTGTCGCTGACGCTGAAGGCGAGAACTACCATCTGCACGCTTGTCCGGAACACGGGGCGGGGTTCGTTCTGGCCCAGAATAAGAGGGCAAAGAATGAAAGTGACTAAGACATTCCGCATGTGGAGATAACTGCAATGAGGCCGCTCCCTCAAGCTCCGTGCCACCTGCGGCAGGCGCCAAGGGAGCGGCCGCGGGTTACTGGGGTTCTGATTCCGATCTGCTGGCGCTGCCGAGTTCTCCCGCCCCATACAGACGGATGTTCACGCGGCGGTCCATGCGGTTGCGACCATCCTTGCCCGTACTGGCGGCACTTGCATAACCTTCGGCGGCGAATCGCTCCGGCGGAATCTGCTCACCCAGCCCAACCACATGAATCGAACGGAGCGGAACGTTATGTTCCACCAGGTAGCGCTGCACCGTCCAGGCGCGGCGGCGGCTCAGACTGAGGTTGTAGTTCGCGGATCCGGCGCGATCGGTAAATCCCACCAGTTCTACCACGGCACCGGGTATCGACTGGCACTTGGTTGCGACTTCGTCGAGAATCGTTCTGGCAGCGGGCGTGAGATCGGCTTTATTGAAGCCGAAGAGTACATCCGCCTTCTCCACGAGGTCATACTTCATTGCTTTGTTTACGTTGGCTTCCAGATTGGCAATGGCTTCCGTGCTACTGCTCTTAGCGGCGTCTGCCGCCTCCATGGCCCGGGAAGCGCTGCCTTGGGTTTCCTGAACGGCGGACGCTACTTCCGATGTCTTCTGATCTGCACTGGCGATTCGTTCGTTGACGGCCGAAATGTCGCTCTGCTCTTTGTTGTGCAGCCACGCAATGCGGTCGTTGGTTTGTTTCTCATATTGCCCGAGCTTCTGATTCACCGGAGCAATCTGCTGACTGACATACTTCTTCGTAGCACAGCCGGGGGCGGCCAGAACGAAGGCGAACAATACAAACATTATCCACCTGGGATTTTTACCAGACTTATTCATGTATTCTCCCTGTCGGCAAGGAGCACGCTCTGACGCCCGGGGGATTGCAGACTTACGAAGTCATTCAGCCGATCGCCTTCCGGAGTCCCTGACAGCGGATCCATGCCGTCGTATTACCCTGGACGCGAAAGGGTTAGCAGCGCTCCAGGATTTGGGGATACTCATTGAGCTTTCGGGAACTATAAGGCCACCTGCACCCGCATCTGCCACTTCCGTAACGGCAGGTCGCGCGGATGGATCAGATTGTAATAGGTGCCGGCTTGTAGATTGACGCGCATCGGACCGATCCTGGTCACCTTGCCGGGAGGCCACCTAAATGGCACCGTCCACCGCGTCGGCCGAGCGCCGGAGACAGAAAGAAGGTCAGGTTAAGATCGCCGATTCCCGCGCGGCTTCGTTCATCGAGAAATAGCTCGGGCTGATAGATCGCCGGCGTTATGCATCGTGATGAGATTCCATTGCGAACTAATCCGGAACGGCACGACGGCTGTATGTTCAGCACATCCTGACGCCGGCTCGCCGGCCCCCCCGGGGAAGTTCGAGTTGTTCTGAAACGGGACGCTGATCAGTTTCGACACCGGATTCTGCGTCTGTCGCTGCAGTTCTTCCATCTTCGGATCACCGCCTTAGGGCCATTAACACCGGTGCTCCAGCGAAAGCGAACACCCACCAGGTGCACGCGAGACTATTACTCTGTCGCATTCCAATCATCCTCGGTAAGATTTCGTGCGGCGGATCGGTGCGCCGCAGTTCTGTGTTGGCTGGATTCTTTGCGGATGCCACGTGGCGCAATAAAATCGTGCGAGCCCTATTTTGTGAGTCTCCGCGATACACCGTAAGTCGTATTCTCCGGAGACCTACCCGGTGGCGCTGCGTAGAAGAATTACCGCCGAAATGATCGGCACATTCCGGCTGGTGTTTGCAGGCCGCGGAAGTGCGGTCCTGTCCGCCTTGCGATCGGCGGACGATTCCCCGTGCGCGAGGTCCCCGTCTATATCTGCGCTCAGTTGCTCGGCGGAACTGTCGCGGCCTGGGTGCTGTATATCGTCGTCAGGGGAAAAACCCGGATCGATCTCGCCGGCGGACTGGCAGCCAACGGTTACGCTCTCCATTCCCCAGGTAATTACTCATTGGCAGCGTGCGCCATCACGGAGATTGTGCTGACGTTTATGTTTGTGCTGATCATCCTGCGTGCGACCGACCGGCGCGCTCCGCAGGGCTTCGCCCCGATCGCGATCGGTCTCGCGCTGACGCTCGCGCATCTCGTCGGTATCCCGGGGACGAACCTTTCCGTGAATCCGGCGCGCAGCACAACGAAGTGATTATGCACCCTGCCATAAGTCCGCGGTGTGCGGTATAAACCGGTACTCTCTGCCGATGCTGGAGCCTGTATGCATATGGATCTTCGCAGCAGATCGAATCGTGCGAAACTGCTGGCCATCGCGACGCTTCTGGTGGCAAGCGCCGCCACGCCGGGCAAACATCCCGAGATCGCCGCAGTAGAAGCCGGCATCCCGGTGTTGTGGCGTGATCCAGTCGACCTAGAGCGTCGCGACCTCTACTTCGGACCTGGCGGTAAGGCGAGTCAACCGCGGGGCAACTTTCGATTCGTGGAAGAGGATAAAACGGGCAGCACGCCCAAGTTTGAAGTCGTCAGCGACGACGGCACCAAATGGAAGGCCAAACTGGGCGTGGAGGCGCGCCCGGAGACTGTAGCATCACGGCTGCTGTGGTCCGTGGGCTACTTTGCCAACGAAGACTATTTCATGCCCGAGCTCCGCGTCCAAGACATGCCGCAACTGCACCGCGGCAGCAAATACGTCGGTCCCGATGGCATGGTGCACGGCGTCCGGCTCAAGCGTCACATTAAAGGAGAAGAGAAAATCGGCATATGGTCGTGGCGGAACAATCCCTTTTCCGGCACTCGCGAATGGTACGGTCTGCGCGTCCTGATGGCGGTCATAAATAATTGGGATCTTAAAGACGAAAACAACTCCGTCTACCGCACTCGCACGTCCCCGCCCGAGGCGCACTACGTGGTAAGCGACCTTGGTGCGAGTTTCGGGACCACAGGGTTGAAACCCGGCGCGAAGGGAGATCTCGACGATTATCGTCGGTCCAAATGGTTTCGTGGCGTCTCGGGGGACTATGTCGATTTCAACGTGCCCTCGATGCCGGGATTCGGATATCTCCTCTCACCCGCCGAAGCGAAACGGCGGCCCGGACTCACGTGGATCGGACACCGGATTCCTATCACTCATGCGCGATGGATGGGATCCCTGCTCGCCCGCCTGTCAAGCGCGCAGATTCGCGACGCTTTCCGCGCCGGCGGATACTCGCCGTCGGAAGTGGAGGGGTTTACACGGCTACTCCAAGACCGGATCAGGGAGCTGTGCGATCTGTGAATGGAAGCGCTGCTCGCTTCCCATCGCTAACAAAATCTTTAACCCCGGGTCGGGGTTACCGCATCGCATAACCCAGATGGGAGCAGGCAATAATGACCGAATGCAGCGGTAAGTTACTCGACTCCGGTCAAATCGGTTGGCAGGCCCAGCGGCTTAGATCCGATCTCCGACAGCGCATCGTCGGACAGGACGACGCAATCGACCAAATCGTTCAGATTTATCAGAAGAACCTCGCGGGCATGTCCCATCCGGGACGGCCGATCGCGAATTTGCTGTTTCTCGGACCGACGGGTTCCGGCAAGACGCGGCTGGTGGAATCCGTCGCCGAGAGCTTGATCGGCCACTCTCGCGCGGTCATTAAAGTGGATTGCGGCGAGTTCCAGCACAGTCACGAGATTTCCAAGCTGATCGGATCGCCCCCTGGATACCTGGGCCATCGCGACACACAGCCCCTCTTATCGCAGCAGACTCTGAATCAGTACCACACGGATCGTGTACGCATCAACTTCCTGCTGTTCGACGAAATTGAAAAGGCCAGCGATGCGCTCTGGAACCTCCTGCTCGGGATTCTGGATCGGGCAACGCTGACATTAGGCGATAATCGGCGCGTGGACTTCTCTCGTACGATGATCTTCATGACCAGTAATCTCGGGGTGGCTGAAATGAACTCGATCGTCCGCCCTCGCTTGGGTTTCGCCCCGCCCGTAAACAGGCTGCATGCGAATCCCGTTGTTGACGGGAGCCTGACAAACAAGGTCGCGCGCGCCGGTATCGAGGCGGCTCGCCGCAAATTCGCGCCGGAGTTCATAAACCGGCTGGACGAGACAATTGTCTTCCGGCCGCTCGGAACGGCCGAGTTGCGCGACATCTTGAGCATCGAACTGAACGCGATCCAGGAGCACATCTGTTGCTCACCCCATCTGTCGCCCTTCGGCATCTGTGTGACCGAAGCCGCGGGCGACCACATCCTGGAGCAGGGCACTGATCTGAAATACGGAGCCCGCCACCTGAAGCGCGCAATTGACAGGCTGCTGGTTCAACCGCTATCGAATCTGATCGCGACGGGCCAGATCGCGCGAGGAGACGTCATTCGCGTAGATTTCGACGGTATACCCGGCCGGCTGATGTTCTTCAAGGATTCCACACGTGTCAAGGCTGCCGTCAGCGCCGGGGATGTGAGGCATTGATGGATTGGATAAAGGCAGGAGAGGGAAAGTCCTGGGCAGGCGACTGCCGCCTGCCCGCTGTATTCAGGGTAAGATCGTTGAAGCTAGGACCGACGTGCCAGTACGCACGAGGTCCTGGGCACGAAACCAGTCTTCTTCGGGCGATCCTTCCGGTCGGCCCCGCTCAATCCAGAGTTGATACGCCAACTCAGCGATCTCTTCCTGGTCTTCGGATTTGGCGATAGTCAGACATTCGGCTGTATCGCTTTGAATAATGCTGTTCTGGACGGGCTGTTTGCGCATACCCCACCGGATGCGTAATTTTGCAGGCAGGTTTAATTTATGTGTCCGCGGGTTTACTCGTGATCCATCATTCTCGAGTACAGCACCACGGTCGATCTAGCTCCAGCGCAGTACACGCCGCCTCCTGTCACCGGCGCCGTCTGCCAGGGAACGATATCATAGGGCGACTCCAGCCACGTATCGATCCATCGCCGCCACGGTCCGCCCTTGGCCAGAGGGAGTTCGAAGTCCAGCGGGTCCCAGTATGCGTTCCAGATAACGTAGAATTGCAACTGCGCACGACGGAGTTCCGCTTCGAGCGCCAGGGTGTGCGAGCAGGGACTCCAGTCCGGACGCCCGATCCGCGTGCCGTGCCACGTTTTTGTCGCCTGGCGCAGTAGTTCGTTCAGGCTCATTCGCTGCTCCTCGGGCTCAATCTCGCGCAACAGGCGCCGCGCGATCAGCAGTCTTACGAAGCGGTGGACGTCCGCGTGCTTCTGGATCAGCCTCCAGTCAAACCAACTCGTCTCGTCATCCAACGTGTAGGGGTTATTATTGCCGTGCTGCGTGCGCCGGACCTCGTCTCCCATAAGCAGCATAGGCATGCCCAGGGAAAGCAACGTTACGGTAAGAAAGTTCTTCACCTGACGATTGCGCAGCTTCTCTATTTGCGGATCGTCCGTTTCACCTTCCACGCCGCAGTTCCAGCTTAGGCTGTCTCCGGTTCCGTCGCGACCATCCTCGCCGTTGGCTTCGTTGTGTTTGTGGTTGTAAGAGACGAGATCGTTCAGCGTGAAACCGTCATGGCAGGTCACGAAGTTGACGGATTGCTCCGCCTCGCGCTCTTCGTGGCCGTAGATGGATGGGCTGCCCAGAAACCGGTCGGCCATCTTTCCGACCGTATCGGCGTCGCCGCGCATGAACGCACGCACATCATCGCGAAAGCGGCCGTTCCATTCCTTCCAACTGTCGCCGATGAACGAGCCCACCTGGTAAAGACCCGCCGCATCCCACGCTTCGGCGATGATTTTCACCCCAGCGAGTACAGGATCCGTTTCGATGTCCCAGAGCACCGGCGGACGAGCCATTACGTGACCGGCGGAATCGCGCGAGAGAATCGACGCCAAATCGAAGCGAAAACCATCCACGTGCATCTGCTCCACCCAATAGCGCAGGCTGTCCACGATCATGCGCCGCACCACCGGCTGATTAGCGTTGAGCGTGTTTCCCGTGCCGCTGTAGTTAGCGTAGTGCGACCGGTCCGCTTCCATCATGTAGTATTCGGAATTTTCCAAACCTCGAAAGCAGAGCATGGGCCCGCCGTCGCCGCCCTCGGCGGTGTGGTTGTAAATCACGTCGAGAATCACCTCGAGGCCGGCCTTGTGCAGTGCCTTGACCATATCGCGAAACTCGTCCACCGGCCCTATCGAATCGCGGCGTGAGCTGTAGGCCTGGTGCGGTGCGAAGAACGATACGGGAGCATAGCCCCAGTAATTGACGCGGCCCCGGGGGCAATCTTGAGCATCGAACTGAAACACCGGCATTAATTCGACTGCTGTGATTCCCAGCCGGACCAGGTAGGGAATTTTTTCGATCAGGCCGGCGTACGTGCCTCGCTTCGCCGCGCTCACGCAGGAACTGGAGTGCCGCGTAAAGCCGCGCACGTGCATTTCATAAATAATGGTTCGGGACGATGGCCTGAGCAGCGGCGCATCGCCCTCCCAATTGTAGGCGGAACAGTCGATCACGACGCTCTTCATGGCGAACGCCGCGTTGTCACCTTCTGCCCGTGCGGCCTCGCGGCTATAGTTGCGAGGAGTCACCACGCCACGGCCATAAGGATCCAACAGCACCTTGGAGGGATCGAAGCGCCTTCCTTCGGCCGGCGAATTCGGTCCGTGAACGCGATAGCCATAGATCTGGCCGGCCTGCACGCCGGCTACAAACGTGTGCCAGTAATGGTAGGTGCGACTGGTGGCAGGATCGATATGGATGGTGCGCTCCGGCGTGAAATCGTCCTCGTGATCAAATAAGAGCAGCTCGATCCAGGAAGCGCTGCGGGAGAATATGCTGAAGTTGACGCCGCCTTCGAGAACGGTCGCGCCCAGTGGTGCACTTGTACCCGCTCTTTCGTGTGGGTGGGTCACCGGGCGGTACATTCGCATCGCCATGATGAGTCGGCCGGCTCGCTCGGAGGAAGCGGACCGGCCTCGTCCGTGGTTGCGCATAAGCGCGCCGGAATAGCGATCACAAGGACCGCTTTGCCGGTCTACCAGCAGACCTCGTTGAAATCCTTTCGGCTGCCGGTTCGTCCCTGTTTTCCCGGACAGGATTTCAGGCTAGTGCGATGCTT
>Ga0070741_10015103_pt1 | contig 13181 bp, 15 predicted proteins | sample Coa_R1_4_FD_66440 | JGI IMG/M metagenome (GOLD analysis project Ga0070741, IMG submission 66440) | Surface soil microbial communities from Centralia Pennsylvania, which are recovering from an underground coalmine fire - Coalmine... | ecosystem: Environmental > Terrestrial > Soil > Unclassified ... | reverse complement strand
GGGGGCACCGCTCGAGGCGCAGTTGCGCGCCGTTTTCGACGCGCTCAGCGGGGTCAGGAGCTGACACGTGGATCTTCGAACCCGGAAGCCGAGGTGAGAAATGACTGCTGACGAGCAACGCCTTCGGGCGGACCTTGCAACCCTCGCCGCCTCCCAGCGAGGACGCCAACTGTTGCAGCTGGGGCTGCGCGGGATCGAGCGCGGCGAGCGAGATGTCACCGCGGGTTGCTGGGTCAAGCGCGGCGACGCGGGCTGCCTGTTTCAGCACGCCTATTGGGAGGGGGTACGCGAAGGAGTCTTCGCCGACACGGGGCGGCCCGGTGACTGGATCGGCAGTTTTGTCGGTCCCCACGACTACGGGATTGTGATCCGTGCCATCGAGTCCTTCGACCGACTTGCACGGTCGAGCTATGCCGATGTCGAGCGCCGGGCACTGCTCCCGGATCGCGTAAGTCTCAAACAGGAGAAGTGGAACAAGGCGGTCGCTCAGCTGCTCGTGGACGCGCTCGGCGAGGTGCAACCAACGCCGTCCAGTCGATCGGGCGCGGTGCTTACACGGGCGTAGCGCCGCCGCTCTACAAGCCGAACCGGAAACCTAGGAGGAGCAAGTGAGCACTGGACTTGAAGAGCATCACGAGGGAATGCTCCCCGTGGTCGAGAGCGTTGACGTCGCTCAGCGGTCCGATATCCAGAAATTGAAACCCGGTGCTGTGGGGCTGATCGGCGTGCTGTTCCTCACCGTGACGGGTTCGGCCCCGATCTCGGCGATGCTGTTCAACACGCCGCTCGCGGTCGGCTACGGCAACGGGATCGGTGCCCCCGCTGGCTTCTGGATCGCCGCTGTCGTCCTCACGATCTTCGGGGTGGCGTATGTGGCCATGGCGCGCAAGGTCACCACCGCGGGCGGCTTTTACAGCTTCATCAGCCACGGATTGACGCGCGAGTTAGGGATGGCGTCAGGCCTATTGATGGTCTCCGCCTACAGCGTGTTCGAGGTCTCGCTCGTCGGCGGGTTCGCCTACTTCGCTCAGCTCAAGGCGGCCTCGTACGGCGTCCACATTCAGTGGTACTGGTTCGGTTTCTTCATGATCGCTCTGATCGCGGTCCTGACCTTCTTCGACGTGAAGCTATCCGCCCGCCTGCTGGGAATCGCGCTGCTATGCGAAGTGATCTCGCTGCTGGTCTTCGACGGCTTCATGTTCACGGCGGCCTCGCACAACGTGAACTTTGCGGCTCTGAATCCCGTCAATGCCTTCAAGGGACTGCCTGGGGGCCACTTCGCCGGCGGGACACTGGCCGCCGGGGCTGCCGGAATCGGCCTCTTTTTCGCCTTCTGGTCGTGGGTCGGCTGGGAGATGGCGCCCAACTACGGAGAGGAGTCGCGTAGCCCGAAGAAGAACGTGCCGCGCGCGCTCTACATCTCGGTGATCGGGCTTGGGGTCTTCTACACGCTGACCTCGTGGGCGGGGATCACCGGGTACCACTCGATCAACGCGGCCGCGGGCGTCGCCCAGACAAACGCGGCCAATTTCTACTTCCTGCCTGCGCACCATTTTGCGGGCTCCTTTCTGCAGGGCGCACTCAGCTGGTTCATCATCACCGGATCGTTCGCCTGCGGGATGGCGTTCCACAACACCACCGCGCGCTACATGTACTCGCTTGGCCGCGAACGCATACTCCCCGCGGCCCTGGGTCGTACCCATCACAAGTTCAAGAGCGCGCACATCGCCTCCACGACGCAGTCTGTGATCGCGGCGCTGATCACGCTCGCATTCGCCGCCTTCGCGGTGGTCAACCCCAAGCTCGGAGCCGGGGACTCCGTCGCCTACCTCCAGGTCTACGGGCTGATGGCCGTTATGGGGGTGGTCTCGATTCTCGCCATCCAGGCTCTGGTCTCGATCGCCATCTTCAATTACTTCCGCGTACATCATTCAGCAGAGCAGCACTGGTGGACCACGATCCTCGCTCCGGTGATCGCGACGGTCACCCAGGCGCTGGTGCTCTATCTCGCGATCAAAAACCTGAACTTCCTTGGCTCGGGCTACAGCTACTCCAAGTGGCTGGTGTGGGGAGACCTTGCGATCTGGCTCGCCGGCCTCGGCTACGCCTTCTACCTGAAACGAAACGACCGCGCGAAATACGAGACGGTCGGTCGCATGATCAATCAGGGCCTCGACACGGTCTAGCCGTCGGCATCAAACCCCTTAGTAGTTGCCCGGCGCGCATGCGCGCCGGGCAGCGGGATGACGCGGGCGGCGCGCAATTCGGCGAGGCAGGATGCCCAGCGCGCGCCAAGCCCGCGCGGCGCATGCGCCGGTCGGCGGGCGCGCACATGTGCGCGCCCGGTCCTTTATTCAGTGCCACACCTCCATATGATCCCGGTGGGTCGACAGGTAAGCCCCGGGCCGAAAGTGACGGTCGTAGAAGTCGAGGTCGATGTGCTGAGCCTGGAGGAAATTCATGACCCAGACGCTTGGCACCGTCCCGGGGAACTTGCCCCAGGTTTCCAGGGTGTATTGACACTGCAGCGTCACACACCGCTTGAACCGCTCGTCGTGAGGCTGTGCGGACGCGCGGACCTCGGCCGAGTCTCGCCACGGACCGGGCGTGTTGGGATTAAACGGGCCGCCCGGACCGAATTTGCGCTCGCAGAAAGCCTCGACCGCGGCCGCCATATCCGAGAAATGGGGCGGGCAGAAGGCGTGGAAGGTGCCGTCGGTGCGTCCCGTCGGGTTGGGCGTGCCCCAGCGCGCATCCGTGTCATAGCGGAAGCCAAGGCCCGGCACATCGGGCTCACCCGAGGCCCCCAGCAGCGCCATGTGCTCGATGCCGTCAAACGACCAGCCGCCGAGCCCCATCGCTCCGAGCAGGAGCGCGCCGTTGTATGTGGAGGTCATCAGCTCCGCCGAAGCCTCGGTCAGCGAGTACTGCTCCACGAAGCTCAGCGGAATCGGCTCCGAGGTATCGACCAGGTCCGAGAACTCGTCCATGCCCGGAATCGCCTGCTGGTTGACATCGTCGTACAGGCAGTAGCCGTTCTGGGTGAAAAAGCACAGATTCGCGATGTGGTGCTGAGCGATGTCGGCGACAGGAATCACCAGCAGCGAACCCGGCTCGTTGACGATCCACGTGTTGTGTCCTTCGAGGTAGGGCTCCTCCCGCGGGAGATACAGGCGCTGGTCAGACAGCTTCACCACGCTGTCGCGGTGGCGCTCGAGCATCAACTCCACCGTCACCTGCTCGGCCGCCGGGTCAACGAGCGCGCCTGCGTCGCGGGTCGGCATGAAATAGAGACCCGAGTCGTCGGTGTAGAACAGCTCTGAGGTGTGAAACCCGGCGGCCGACGGAAAGGTCCTGCCGCCGGCCGCGCCACTGTAGTTGGGCAGCGCGGGCGCGTACCTCGGGTGGCGGGTGATGGCGAAGTGCCAGCCGGTGGTGCCCCCGGTGACGCAGAGCACCAGCGAGGTTTCGAGCTCGGACAAAGGGAGGTGGGGATGTTTGGACCGGTACGCGAGCGGGCCTTCGGGAACCTCGCCCCCCATCGGAAAGCGGCGCGACCGACGGCCGAAGAGCGCGTCGAGCAGCGGGAACTGAGCGAGCTCAGTGAGCGCTTGCTGCTCTTTTTCGGACAGACTCAGCGGTCGCGTGGACGCCATCCCCAGTCCTCTCCTGCCCTGTCACGGGTGTCGAGCTGTCGCGCGCTAGCTCCCGTTCCAGCGCGGCTTGGGAGCGACCCAGGCAGCACCTTTCACCCAATCCGGCGAGCCGGCGATCGATCGCTGTCAGCGTTTCTACCAGTCGCTTCGGGAATGAGCTTTGGAGCATGCTTGACCCCCGCGGGACGTTAGCGTAGAGGCCATGAGTCGCATCGAGGGCATGCTCTCGCTCGATCAGCTTCGGGCCGAGGCCGATCGCGGCGAGATCGACACCGTTGTGGCGGCGTTCACGGACATGCAGGGACGGCTGATGGGAAAGCGGATCGACGCGTCCTACTTTCTCGACGACGTGGCCAGAGACGCGATCGAGGGCTGCAACTACCTTCTCGCGCTCGACATGGAGATGGAGCCGGTGGCGGGGTACGAACTGGCGAACTGGGAAAAGGGCTATGGCGACTTTGCGATCGTCCCGGATCTGAGCACCTTGCGTCGGGTCTCGTGGCTGCAGCGAACCGCGCTCGTGCTCTGCGATGTCCGCAATCACGACGGCTCACCCGTGGCTCCGTCGCCGCGCCAGGTGCTGATCGAGCAGTGCGAGCGCGCTCGGGGGATGGGGTACACACCCATGTTCGCGTCAGAGCTCGAGTTCTACCTCTACAAGGAGAGCTATTCAGAGGCCCACGAGCGCGACTACCGAGACCTGACCCCGACCATCCCGTACATCCTCGACTACCACGTCCTGGCGACGACGATGGACGAGTGGATCATCGGCCAGATCCGCCGCGGCATGCAGCATTCGGGGATCCCGGTCGAGTTCTCCAAGGGAGAGGCCTGGCAGGGCCAGCACGAGGTCAACGTCCGCTATGCCGACGCCCTGACGTCGGCCGATCGCCATGCCATCTACAAGAACGGCGTGAAGGAGATCGCGTTCCTGAACGGGATCTCGGCGACCTTCATGGCCAAGCCGTCGGAGAAGGACATCGGAAGCTCGTGCCACATCCATTCGAGCCTGGTGACGGCCGACGGCGAGAGCGCGTTTGTCGACGGGCACGAGGAGACCGACGTCTTTCGCCATTTTCTCGGCGGCATGCGCATCAGGGTCAGGGAGCTCGCGCTGCTGATCGCCCCCTCCGTCAACTCGTACAAGCGCTACGCGACCGAGAGCTGGGCCCCCACTTCGATCTCCTGGGGTCGCGACAATCGGACCTGCGGCTTTCGCATCGTCGGCCACGGTCAGTCGAGGCGGTTCGAGTGCAGAATTCCCGGGGCCGACGTCAATCCCTACCTGGGCTACGCGGCCCTTCTCGCGGCGGGGCTGGACGGAATCGAGCGCGCGGCCGATCCTGGGCCGGAGCTGATCGGCAACGCGTATGAGGCCGGTGAAGCGCAGGCCTTCCCCGCGAGTTTGCGCGAGGCAGTCGACCTGTGGGAGGGCAGTGCGTTCGCGCGGGACGCCTTTGGCGAAGAGGTGTGGCGCCACTACCTGAACTACGGCCGCGCGGAACAGCGCCTATTCGACCAGGTGGTGACCGACTACGAGCGCCGCCGCATGTTCGAGCGCGGTTAGGCTATGCCGTGATGAGCCTGACGGTTCGTTATTGCGCATTCACGAGGAGGTATACAGGCGAAGCGACGGCCGCATCGGCCACCACATGATCGGCGTCCCCACGCTCCTACTCCGCACCACGGGTCGCCGTTCCGGTGCGCTGCGTACAAACGCGCTGATCTACGCGCGCGACGGCAACGACTACCTGCTCGTCGCTTCCAACGGCGGTGCAGATCGCCCTCCGGCCTGGTTGCTCAATCTGCAAGCCAACCCCGGCGTCGAGTTTCAGATCGGCAGGGAGCGTAGATCGGGAACCGCGCAAGTCATCCAGCCCGGAGACCCTCGCTACGAGCGGCTGTGGAAGGTCGTAAACGCCCACAACCATGATCGCTACTCCGGCTATCAGCGCAAGACAACGCGGCCGATTCCTGTCGTAGCCGTCTCTCCCAGCTGATCCCAGGCTCGCGCCGGGCGCTTCTGCCTGGAGCTCGTGCAGACTGACGGGCGTGCCACGGCTGGTGCGTGACAACGTGTACCTCGGCTACGAGGATGCGGGACGCGGAGACCCGCCGCTCATGTTTGTGCATGGAGTGGCGTGCCATCGGGGTTTCTGGGCACCGCAGCTCGGTCGCTTCGCCCAAGCTCATCGCGTGGTCGCGGTGGACCTGCGCGGCCACGGCGAGAGCGACGCACCCCACGAGCCCTACACGATGCAGGTCTTCGCTGGCGATGTGGCCTGGATGTCCGGCCGGCTGGGAGTACGCCGTCCGGTCGTCGTCGGGCACAGCCTTGGTGGACTCGTCGCGCTCGAGCTCGCCGCCAGGTATCCGGAATGCGCCAGCGCGGTCGTAATCATCGACTCAGTCCTTTTGCCTTCCGCCCATAGGCCCGAAATCGTGCATGAGCTCGTCGCCTCGCTGCGCGGTCCCGCGCCGGCCGCTGCGCTGCGCGCCTATTTCGAGACCTTCTTCTCGCCGCACGATGACGCGCGCCGCAAGTCCTGGATCCTCGAGGCCGCCGTCAAGACCGCGCCGCACGTGACCAGCTCGATTTGGGAGCAATCAATCGGCTGGAACGACGCGGAAGCACTGCAGCGGTGTCGGGTACCGTTGCTCTACATCGACGCCGGCACCCCGAACGCGGACCTGGTCCGGGCCGGCGAGCTGAGGCCCGAGATGATGGTCGGCCAAACCGTGGGATCGGGACACTTCAGCCAGCTCGAAGTTCCCGATCAGGTCAACGCGATGCTCGCGCGCTTCCTCGAGATCACGGTCCCGCCGGGTTAGGCCCGTCCAAATCCCACAGATGCTCGATCTACGCCGCCTCGAAGTGCCGGTAGTCCAGGCCGGGATGGGAGCTGTCGCGCGCCACGAACTCGCGGCGGCGGTCTCCGAGGCGGGAGGGCTGGGGACCATCGGAGGAGCGCGTGCGCCGATCGCTCAAGAGGTTGCCGACGCCCGCAGGCTGACCAGCCGGCCGGTGGCGGTGAACCTCCTGCTCCCGTTCAAACGGCCCGACGATGCCAAGGCGGCGGCAGCAGCCGACGCAATCGTTACTTTCTGGGGCCGGCCACGCCGGCTTGCCGGGTCAGTATGGATCCACCAGTGCGGGTCGGTCCTGGAGGCAGAGGCAGCGGCTGCCGCCGGCGCCGACGCGGTGATCGCACAGGGGGTCGAGGCCGGCGGTCACGTTCGCGGAACGATGCCTTTGTTGGATCTGGTCGAGCGGATACGCGCAGCCGTAAGCCTGCCCGTCCTAGCGGCCGGCGGGATCGTGGACCGGGATGGGGTTCGCGCCGCACTGGAGGCCGGCGCGGTAGCGGCCGTCGTGGGTACACGGTTTCTGCTCAGCGATGAGAGCCGCGCCCACAGCGGGTACAAGAGCCGCTGCCTCCAGGCCAACACCACCCTGTTGACCGAACTCTTCGGACTCGGCTGGCCGGACGCCCCTCACCGTGTGATCCCCAACGCCGCCACCGACCGGTGGCTTGGCCACGGCTCCCTGGGACCGGGCTGGATTCGCGCCGCCAACCGCCTCACCGCGCCGGCGGTCCGCCGCCTGCCTCCGGCTCTTCAGGCGCGGGCGATCGCGGGTCAGCGCCCCTCTATACCGTTCCTGAGCTCTGCACCGCCCACCGACGACCGCCCCGGCAACCTCGTCGACGCGGGGCCGCTGTACGCGGGTGCCAATGTCGGCCGGATCACCGAGATCCGACCCGCGGCAGGTCTGGTCGGCGCGCTGACGCCGTAGACCTCAGAAGCGGTCAGGCGGCGCCATCCGGTAGAAGAACGCACCGAGACCGCCTTGGTTGATCGCAAACACGAGGCGCAGCAAGCTCTCCTGAGCCCCCGCGTTCTCAAGCGGCCCAGCGTAGATGGGCTCATAGCCGGCATCGCGGTTTAGCTGCTCCACGACGCCACGCGCCTCCTCGTCTCCGCACCACAGGTTGCCGGGCCGCTCCCGGGCGCCGGCGATCTGGTCGTAGATGGCGGCGAAGTTGATATTGAAAGACTTGGCGGTGGGGCCGCCGACCTTGGACTTGACGAACTCCGCGTTGGATTCAAATCCGTCTGGGGGGTCGGCGCCGATCACGTTGGTGGCGTCGATCGCGACCTTGCCCTCTATCCCCTGGATCTGGCCGAGCGCGTCACTCACGGCGCCGCCCGGTACCGCGATCAAAACCGCCTCGGCTCCCGAGACATCGCCTCCTTGACTGCCGATCCGCGTCACCTCGTGACCCGCTCTCTCCCAGAGATCGGCAAGACCCCCGCCGACGTTCCCCTTCCCGATCACGGCAATCCTCATCGGAGTCCTCCTTTGACGTCGGTGTGCACAGTGAGCTACAGAAGTTAGCCGCGGAGACTCGGCGCCTAGTCCGCGCGACCGTCGAGCAGGACCGTCCATTGCTCGACTGACTTGACCGTCAGCATGCCGTTCCGGGCCCAGTTGTCCTCGGCGAGGCGCGTACGAACCTCATCCTCCGACGAAGCGGAGATCGCGTGCAGCACCTCCCGGCCCCCTTCGATCGGGCCGCCCAGCACGATGAACCCTTCATCGACAAGGGCGTCCATGAAGCGCGCGTGTTCCTCGAATCCGTCCTGCTCGCGTAGACCGCGCGACCAGTCCCACGGGCCTCCGCGCTCGACACGGACCGCAAAGAACACCCCCTGAGTCTAAGCAGGCGCCGGTGGGTTACTACGATCGGATCGTGGCCTCAGTGGAGACATCTGCCCCTGCCCAGGGTCTGCTGGCGCGGACGCCGTCGCCGGCACTCGTGCTGGGCGCGATCGCCTCCGTTCAATTCGGCTCTGCGATAGCGACGACGCTGTTTGCGCGGATCGGTCCCGCCGGTGCCGTGGCCCTGCGCCTCGTGGCGGCCAGCGTCGTTTTGATGATGATCTGGCGGCCGAGCCTGCGCGGGCGGACGAGACGCGATCTGCTGCTCGCCGCCGTTTTCGGGGGTGTGCTGGCAGGGATGAACCTGGCCTTCTACGAGGCGATCCAGCGGATCCCGCTGGGCATCGCCGTCACGATCGAATTTGTCGGTCCGCTTGCGGTCGCGATCGCCGGCTCTCGTCGCCGCCTGGACCTGGTCTGGGTAGCGCTGGCCGCTGCCGGCATCGTCGGCCTCATGAAGGGCGACAGTCACGGTCTTGACACGCTTGGCGTGGTGTTGGCGCTGACCGCCGGCTGCCTCTGGGGCGCCTACATCCTCATCAACGCGCGCGTGGGCAGAACGTTCGCTGGCGGCACCGGGCTGGCGATCGCCATGTGCGTGGCCTCGGTCGTGGCGTTGCCTTTCGGGATCGCGCAAGGGGGAGCCCAGCTCGTGCAGCCTCACATACTGCTGGTCGGCGCGGCCGTCGGGATGCTCTCTTCCGCGATCCCGTACACGTTCGAAATGGAGGCGCTGCGGCGGATCGCGACCAGCGTATTCGGCGTGCTGATGAGTCTCGAGCCGGCCATGGCCGCGCTCGCGGGGTTCCTCGTCATCGGCCAGAGCTTGAGCGTCCGAGAGCTGATCGGCATCGCGCTCGTCGTGGTGGCTTCGGTCGGCGCCTCGACCGCCGCACGCAGAGCGCCGATCGCGGTCTAGGTCAGGCGGGTCGGGTGGGCCGAGGCCTCTGGTAGTCCGGGGCCCGCGGTGGGTCGGCCACCCTCGGGCTGGGTTTGCGACCCGACGCGAACCGGCTGCCTAACCTGTCCGCTGAGCCGCGCGACGTCGCGCCGGGGTTGGGGTGGCTCAAATGCCATCTGGTGGATGCTTAACCGGACCCGACTCGGTTTCGGAAGATCGCGTGGCTCACTAAGCAGGTGTCAGCCGCCGTCCGGATCGGGCGACCCGGTCGGCGACCGGGCATCTCGGGCGACCGATCGCTTGGGCCCAACACGAAAGCTAGGGCTGTTCCGCGAGCCGCTGGGCCAGCCTCGCCAAGCGCTCGTCCCACCGCGCTCCCGCGGCAGCCATCCAGCGCATCGCCCCCGCCAGCGGCTCTGGCGTGAGCCGGTAGCGGGTCTCACGACCCTCGTGGGCGGCGCTGATCAGACCCGCGTCGACCAACGTCGTGAGGTGCTTGGCGATCGCCTGGCGGGTGATCGGCAGCTCCTGAGCCAGCCCTGATGCGGTCACCGAGGGTCGTTGGGAGAGCAGCTCGACCACCCGCCGCCGCGTCGGATCCGACAAGGCGGTAAAGACCGCGTCGACCGCGGGCTGCCTTTGAGGGGCGGTGGCGCTCACGCCAGCGCGGCGACCATCTGCGGCCCACGCGCTCCGGGGCTCGAACCGCCGATGATTCGCGGCCCCTGCTCGAGCAGCGCTCCGACGGCTTCGAGCTGCACGACGGGGAGCTCGAGCACGACCAGCCGCGTCCCCTCCGGAACGTCGTCGAGGACCAGCTCGACGATGGTCTCGGGTCCGTCCTCCTCGGACCAGCGCAGCACGATCCGGCGATGGTCGACCACCTCCTCGACCATCGCTGGATGTCGCTCGCCGTCTTCCCAGCGAAGCCATCCCACGGCGCCGGCTTCGATCTCGAGCTCGACCTCGCTCGCCAGCCACGTGGCCAACTCAGCGGGATCGGCGACTGCGTCCCAGGCCGTTTCGCGGTCCACGGGCAGGACAACCTCCCGTCTGACCGCCACATCGTTGATCGCCATCTGAGTCTCCTCTTCGACGAGCGAACCGCAACCGAAAGGTTGCGCGTCTGCTAATTTCTATGCAACCTGAAGGTTGCAGTTTACAGACACCCGTCACACAGGAGGACCCATGCCACTGGTACCGATGGTCGTCGAGCAGAGCGCTCGCGGAGAACGTTCATTCGACATCTATAGCCGGTTGCTCAACGACCGCGTCGTCTTCCTCGGCTCAGAGATCGACGACCAGATCGCGAACCTCGTGGTCGCCCAACTGCTGCACCTCGAGGCCGACGATCCCGACAAGGACATCTCCCTCTACGTCAACTGCCCCGGCGGTCAGGTGTACGCCGGACTGGCGATCTACGACACGATGCAGTTCATCAAGCCCGACGTGCAGACGATCTGCTGCGGGATCTCGATGTCGATGGGCGCCATCATTTTGGCCGGTGGCGCAGCCGACAAGCGGGCCATCCTCCCCAACGGCCGCGTTCTGATCCACCAGCCGACGGGCGCCTTCCAAGGTCAGTCTTCGGACATCGAGATCCACGCGCGCGAGGCCCTGGCGGTGAGGGAGCGACTCGAGGAGATCCTGGCGACCCACACCGGCCAAGAGCGCGAGCGGGTCCATGCCGACATGGAGCGCGACAACTTCATGACCCCATCGGAGGCCGTCTCCTACCGGATCGTCGATCGGGTCCTGCGAGACCGCGGCCAGGGGAACGGCCGCCGGCGGGCGGGCATCGCCTAGGCCGGCACGCCGGCCGCGCTGGAGGCCGCCTGCGCGCGCCCGGGAGGGCCTGCGCGCAACGAGGGGATGCTCGTTGTCACCACGGCCAGCAGTGCCGCCCAGCCTGTGATCATCAGGACCGTCGCGTTCGCCCCGGCGTGCTCGAAGACGAATCCGACCACCAGCGGGCCCAGCCAAGCCAGCGACATCGTGGTCAGCGTTCCGGCGGCCTGAACCCGGCCCTGGAGGTGATCGGGCGTGGCGGCGACCCGGTAACCGGATACGAACGAATTCGTGAGTGGCGTGGGGAATTCGGCCACCGCGACGATCATTCCGATCAAGGCGGCCGCGTGTGCAATCAACAGCAGCGGCATCGCGCACCCCACCAGCCACGCCTCGCCGACCAAGGCCGCGCGCGCGCTGATGCGCCGGCGCAGCGGACTAGCGAGCAGCGCGCCGAACAACCCGCCGACCCCGACCAGAGCAAACATCGCACCGACCGCTGCGGAGGAGGCGCCGTGATGCTTGGCGAGCAGGATCGCCAGGAGATAGAGCCCTGTGTAGAGGGGGTTGCCTGCCGCAAACAGCAACGCGGCCGAGCGGAAGAACGGTTGACCCCACAACCATTTCAGCCCCTCCGCAAACCCGCTCCAAGGCTCCCGGCGAGGAGCATGCGATCGGAACTGAAAGGTCGCTCGCGTGGCGGCGACCGTCACCAGCGAGACCACAGATGAACAGGCATCCGCGACGAACGGGAGCGAGCGGCCGATGGTGTAGAGAAGGCCGCCCAAAGGCGGCCCGACGATGTTTGCGGCGAAGAGCCGCGCCTCGTTTTGGGTCACGGCGTCCGGAAGCTGCTCGGTCTCGACAACGTGCGGCAACGCTCCCCGCTCCGCCACATAGCTGACCGTGAACAGGCAGCCGTCCAGAAACGCCACTCCCGCGATTTGAAAGAAGGGTGGGTGACCGAGCCAGAGCGCAATGGGAATAGTCGCCAGCAGGAGCGCACGAATGGCGTCTGAGGCGATCATCAGTCGCTTTCGATCGAAGCGATCGGCCGCCATTCCTGCGGGCAGCGCGGTGAGCGCCAGCGGCAGCCACTTCGCCAGCCCCACGATGCCCGCTTTAGCGGCCGAGCCGGTCAGCGACAGCACCAGCAACGGGAAAGCGACCGTCGAAGCCTGCGAGCCCAGCTGCGAGACCGCCTCGCCGGTCCACAGGAGCATGAAGTCGCGGTTGTTGACGAGCCGAAGCCTGCGCATCCGCCTGACCATAAGGCAGGCGGATGCGCTCGTCCGTCAGTGTCAGCCTGATGTGACAGGAACCTGGGCCACGACCGACGCGACAAAGCGCTCGAGATGGTCGCGACCGCGCTCCGCGCTCGCTCGCGCGACTTCGCCTGCCAGTTCGGCCGAAGCTTGCTCGATCCGGACAAGCTCCGGCCGCAATGCCAGCAGCACTGACGTGAGCCATTCACCGGAGTGCGCGCCCGGGGTTGGCCCGAGATCTCCGCGAGGCGCGCACACTACGCAAGCCGGAAGACTTTCGCTCAGGCGCGCCGCAGCTGCCCGGAGGGGTTTCAAGTTGCCGCCGTGCGTAGACACAAACGCGATCACGCGCACGCCATCGCGTGCCAAGCCGTGACCGACCCCCCAGCCTAGATCGCCAATCGTCTCTGCACTCAGGCTCAGCGTGCCGGTGAGCGCCGCGTGCCCAGTCGCACACCCAACCCTGAAGCTCGGGGCTAACAGCGCACCGAGCCTGTTTGCGACTTCGAGCCCGACGGCATCGGCCACCAGTGCGTCGGCGCCGAGCGGAAGGTGCGGACCCTGGTGCTCGATCGATCCGAACGGGACGACCGCAGTCACCATCCCCGCAGCGACCGAGTCACGCAGCTGGTTCGCGGTGAGGCTCTCCAACTCCTTCACGCGGGGCCACACTACAGCGGGTGTGCCACCCGCCAAGCGCGTAGAAGCACGCGGGAGCGTTTGCGCGGCCGCTACGATCACCCTTCAACCGGCAACGGAGGAAGTAATGGCACTAGCAATTGGCGATACCGCCCCGGACTTCGAGGCGGACTCGACTGAAGGGCGTATTCATTTTCACGACTGGATCG
>Ga0070741_10015102_pt1 | contig 13181 bp, 13 predicted proteins | sample Coa_R1_4_FD_66440 | JGI IMG/M metagenome (GOLD analysis project Ga0070741, IMG submission 66440) | Surface soil microbial communities from Centralia Pennsylvania, which are recovering from an underground coalmine fire - Coalmine... | ecosystem: Environmental > Terrestrial > Soil > Unclassified ... | reverse complement strand
ATCACCGTCGGGATGCCCGCTCGCTCGATGAGACGTGCCAGCACGGGCACGTTCTTGCAGCAGTCGGGTCAGACGGGCGCCAGCACCACGCCGTGCACGCGTTGGTCGCGCAACACCTCGACGATCTGCGGGCCCGTGTCGGTGCGCCACACCTCGCAGCCGAACTGCTGGTAGCCCATGACCGACACGTGCTGTGCCGCCGCCGCGCCCACGCGACCTTCCGCCACCAACTCGTCGAGCAGGTCGACCGGCAGGGCCACGTTGCGGTCGGCCAGCACGTCGGCGTTGTTCACGTGCAGGTGGCTCATCGCCAGCGGCACACCCGCGTCGTGGGGGACGGCCCGCCAGGTGGGGTCGCCCCACGTGGGCTCGGCCCGCTCGCGGTCGAGGTCGAACGGATCCTGCTCGCCTTCCACCGACAGGCCGGCCGAGGTGAGCAACGCGATCGTCGACTCCGCCAACCGCGATTCGAACGGCGCCCACACCGGCTCGTCCTCGCCCGGCAACGGTGTCGCGTTCTCGAACATGGGCCGGAAGCTGCGCGGCAGGAACCGGTAGCTGTCCACGATCACGCGTTCACCCTATCGACCTGACAGAGTGGCGCCATGCCCGACCTCAGCGCCCACGACACCATCCGCCAGACGTACGACCCGATCCACGACATCGGCTCGATCATCTACCTGAGCCCGGAGACGTTCGCCCGGGCCGCCGAGTGGGGCTACGCCAACCCGTTCGCCTTCTACTTCGCGGGCCGAGGCGGCGTGATGGGCGACGTGGGCGCGTCGGTGGTGGCGGCCACGTTCGGCTGGTTCAACCCGGCCATCGTCAACGGCATGTTCGCCGAGGGCGCGGCCGTCGCCGGCGCGCGCGGCGCCGCCGAGCGCATGCTCGAGGCCACCGCCCTGTGGGGACGCGACCACCTCAAGGATGTCGACCTGGCCCGCTTCGTCGAGGTGGCCGAGAAGCTCATCGACGGCGCCGAGGGCTCGGCCCTGCCGCTGTTCGTCGGGTGGCGGGAGATGCCACGCGCCGACGACACGCCCGGCCGGGCCGCCCAGCTGTTCCAGATCCTGCGCGAGTGGCGCGGCGCCAACCACGTCGTCGCCACCACCGCCGTCGGCCTCTCGCCGCGCGACGCCATCCTCACCAACGAGGGCGAAGGCCAGGCGAAGATGTTCGGCTGGACCGAGCCGTTCCCCGACGTGAGCGCCGACAAGGCCAAGCACGACGAGGCCGAGGAGATCACCGACCGGCTGTGCGCGGCCCAGGTGGAGGCGCTGCTCTCCCCCGCCGAGCGGGCCGACTTCGTCGCCGGCGTGGCCGCGGCCCGAGCCGCCCTCGACTGACGCGTACGCTGCACGGCGGTGCACTGCCTGGGGATCGACATCGGCGGATCCGGCATCAAGGGCGCGCCGGTCGCGGTGTCGACCGGTGAGCTGACGGCCGACCGGGAACGCATCGAGACGCCGCAGCCGGCGACCCCCGACGCGGTGGCCGACACGGTGGCCCGCATCGTCGACCACTTCTCCTGGGAGGGGCCGATCGGCTGCACGTTCCCGGCCGTCGTCCGCAAGGGCGTCGTCTTCACCGCCGCCAACGTCGACAAGAGCTGGATCGGCACCGACGCCAGCGCTCTGTTCGAACAGCGCACGGGCCGGCCGGTGGTGGTGATGAACGACGCCGACCTGGCGGGCGTGGCCGAGATGCGCTTCGGCGCCGGGCGTGACGTCCCCGGGCAGGTGGTGGTCATCACCCTCGGCACCGGCATCGGCAGCGCGGTGTTCAACGACGGCGTGCTGCTGCCCAACACCGAGCTGGGCCACATCCAGATGGATTCGCAGGACGCCGAGGAGCTGGCGTCGGGCCGGGCGCGCGAGGAGGACGACCTCAGCTGGAAGGCCTGGGGCAAGCGGGTGAGCGAGTACCTGCACAACCTCGAGGACCTGCTGTGGCCCGACCTGTTCATCATCGGCGGCGGGGTGTCGAAGAAGGCCGACAAGTTCCTCGGCTACGTCGACATCCGCACCCCGGTCGTGCCGGCGACGCTGCTCAACAACGCCGGCATCGTGGGCGCCGCCCTGGTGGCCGCCACCAGCTGACCCGGTCGGGCTGACCCAGTCCGGACCTGAGAGAATCGCGGCAATGGGGACGGGTCCGGCGCTGCTGTTCGGGAAGCTGGTGTTCCCGCTGGCCCGCTTCCACAACACGCTCGGTCGCGTCGACAGCGCCACCGGCGTCCACCCCGACATCGACCTCGCGCCCCTCGGCCTGGGCATGTCGGCCAGCCGCCGTCACACCGAGATCGAGTTCGTCGACGGGCAGTTCGTCGCGCGCGACCTCGGCAGCCGCCTGGGCACCTTCGTCAACGGCGAGGCGCTGGCACCGGGCGTGGAGCGCCCTCTCGACGACGGCGACACCATCACGTTGGGGTCCGTCACCTTCACCCTCGACCTGCAGCACGCGTGGCCCGAAGGGCTCACGGCCGAGTGGCACGAGATCACGACCGGGCCCGGCACGCTGATGTCGTCGAGCGGCACCATCCAGCTCGTCGGCCAGCTGCCGCACGCCCTCGCCGCCGGCGAGCTGGTGATGCACTACCAGCCCCAGGCGGTGCTGGCGACGGGCGAGATCGAGTCGGTGGAGGCGCTCATCCGTTGGCGCCACCCCGAGCTCGGGCTGGTGAGCCCGGCCCGCTTCCTGCCCACGGCCGAGGACTCCGGTTTCATCCGCCACCTCACGACGTTCGCCCTGGCCCAAGGGGCAGCGCAGAGTCGGGCGTGGCGCGACGCGGGCACACCGCTGTCGGTCTCGATCAACGTGTCGGTGCGCGACCTCGAGGACCGCCACTTCCTCGAGCGCGTGCTCGAGGCCATCCAGGCGGCGGGCGTCGAGCCCGAGGATCTCATGCTCGAGGTGACCGAGAGCGCGGTGATGGCCGACCCCGACGACGCCATCGGCATCATGAAGTCGGTGCGCGACGCCGGCTTTCGCTTCGGCATCGACGACTTCGGCGCCGGCGAGTCGTCGCTCGGCTACCTCTCGAAGCTGCCCGTCGACGAGGTCAAGATCGACCAGGCGTTCGCGCGCGACCTCACCGCCCGCAACGAGGCCATCGTTCGGTCGGCGGTGACGATGGCGCACGACCTCGAGCTCACCGTCGTGGCCGAGGGGGTCGAGAGCGAGGACGTGGCGACCAAGCTCAACGACCTGGGTTGCGACAAGGGCCAGGGCTACTACTTCGGCAAGCCCGTCCCGGCCGCCGAGCTGGCGCTCTGACCATGCGCCGCGCCCTGGGGATCGCCGTCGCTGTCGCGTGCACGCTCACCTTCCCGGTGGCGCGTGCTGCCACCAACCCGACTGCGGCCCCGCTGTGCCTGCCGCGGCTCACCGCGCCGCCGGCCGGGCTCGACGTTACGTCGTCCGCGCCGGTCAAGAACCACCCGCGCGTCACCGACGTGACGTTCCGATCGCGCGCCCTCAACGGTCCGGTGCACGCCGACGTGCTGCTGCCGGCCGGCTACGACGCGCCTGCCAACGCCACGCGGCGCTACCCGGTGCTGTACCTGCTGCACGGCCATGGCGGCAACCACACCGACTGGGTGAGCCACGACGCCGACAAGGTCGTCGGCGACCTCCCTGTGATCGTCGTCATGCCCGACGGCGGGTACGACGGCTGGTACTCCGACTGGTACGGCACCGACGTCGACGGTCACGTCGCCGCCCCGGCACCGGGATGGGAAACCTTCCATGTGCGAGAGCTCATGCCGTGGGTGGACGCGACCTACCGCACGATCGCCGATCGTCGGGGCCGCGCCGTCGCCGGGCTGTCGATGGGCGGGTTCGGCGCCATGAGCTACGCCGCCCGCCACCCCGACCTGTTCGTCGCCGCCGGCTCTTTCTCGGGGGCGGTGGACATCGACTTCACCTATCCGCTTGCCGGCACGGTGCTGGCGACGGCCGCCAACCTCCCCGACGGCAAGCAGCCCGACAACTGCGTGTGGGGTGACGCCCTCACCAACGACGTCGTGTGGCGCGATCACAACCCCACCGAGCTGGCGGGCAACCTGTCGGCGCTGTCGCTGTACCTCGCCAGCGGCAACGGCCGTCTCGGCCGCTACGACACCGGAAGTCCCGGCCCCGGCCAGCTGGGCGCGCAGGGCATCGAGGCGGGTGTGTTCGTCATGACCGACTCGTTCGACAAGGCGCTCACCGCGGCCCGGGTGGTCCACACCACCAACCTGTACGGACCCGGCACGCACAGCTGGCCGTACTGGGTCGACGACCTGCGGGCCTTCCTGCCGCGCATGCAGGCCGCCTTCGCCCGTCCCCCGGCCGCGCCGCCCGGGGTGCCGTTCTCCTTCGAGTCGGCCGCGTCACCGTTCTCCATCTGGGGGTGGACGTTCACCCCGCACCGCGACGTGGCCGAGATGACGTACCTGCGGGGGGTCAGCGGGCGCGGGTTCGACGTGAGCGGAAGCGGCCTGTTGAGCGTGGTCACAGCACCCCTCTATCGGTCGGGCGCGATGTACCGGGTCACGGGCGCCCGGGCCCGCACGCTCGAGGTCCAGGCGGGCGGCGACGGCAGACTGCGGTTCGACGTCGACCTCGGCACCTCGCACAGCACGCAGCAGTACGCCTTCGGTCCGACCAGCCAGCAGACGTTCCCGCATGCGAGGGTGGCGATCGCCCCCAGTTGATGGGTGGGGAACGCCTGACTAGGTTCGGGCGCACTGGCACCAGGCCACTGGTGAGGGGAAGGCGATCCACATGAAGAAGCTCATGACATTCGGCGCGATCGTGAGCGTGGCGGCAGGCCTCGTCCTGGCCCAGGCGGGGCCGGCGACCGCCGCTCAGCATCGCCATCATCACCACGGTCGCAAGCACAAGCACAACAACCTCCACTGCGGATCCGGCACCCACCGCTCCGGCAACCAGTGCGTCCCCGACCAGACCTCTACGCCGGGCACGCCCACCACGCCGGCGCCCACCACGCCGTTCCCCGGCACCTTCTTCTTCGGCGGCTGCACGCCCGGAAGCGCCACCATCCAGCCGTGCACGGTCTCGCTCACCCGCAACAGCCCCACGACCGGTTCGTTCAGCAGCAGCTTCACGGCCTCGGGCATCCCGCCGTCCACCTCGTTCGTCGTCACGCCCTTCGGCGGCGCGGCGTGCCCGATGACCGGCGGCGGCGGCCCGTTCACGAGCTCGAGTTTCGGCGGCTTCGGCGGCGGGTCGATCACGTTCGGCCTCGCCTCGGCCGCCTGCCAGCCGGGCACCTACCCGATCTCGATCACCGAGACGGCGGCGCCGGGCCAGACGTTCACCGGCTTCGTCACCACGCAGCTGTTCTGAGTCGGCACAACCGACGGAGGTAGCGTCGATCGCATGATCGACACTGCTCCGTTCGGGCGTACAGGTCACGACAGCAGCCGGGTGATCTTCGGCGCGGCGGCGCTCGGCGGCATGCGCCAGGAGCGCGCCGACGCGGTGCTGGCGGTGCTGCCCGAGTTCGGCGTCAACCACATCGACACCGCCGCGTCCTACGGCGAGTCGGAGCTGCGGTTGGCGCCGTGGCTGCGCGAGCACCGCGACGAGGTGTTTCTCGCCACCAAGACCGGCGACCGCTCGGGCGACGCGGCGCGGGCGAGCCTCGAGCGTTCGCTCGAACGTCTCGGCGTCGACCACGTCGACCTCGTCCAGCTCCACAACCTCGTCGAGGACGACGAGTGGGAGCAGGCGTTCGCGCCGGGCGGCGCCGTCGACGCCCTCGACCGCGCCCGCAACGAGGGCCTCACCCGCTTCATCGGTGTGACCGGCCACGGCCTGCGGATCGCGGGCATGCACCTCCGCAGCCTGGAGCGGTTCGACTTCGACTCCGTGCTGCTGCCCTACAACTTCCTCCTGCTGCGCAACGCCGGCTACCGGGCGGCGGTGGAGGAGCTCCTCGACGTCTGCGCCACGCGGCAGGTGGCGGTGCAGACGATCAAGTCGGTGGCCCGCCGGCGGTGGGACGAGGCCGACGAGGGCCCGCGCTTCTCGTGGTACAAGCCCGTCGACGACATGGACGTGCTCGGGCGCGCCGTGCGGTTCGTGCTGTCCAACCGCCAGGTGTTCCTCAACTCGTCGAGCGATGCCCGCCTGCTGCAACCCACCCTCGAGGCGGCGCTAGCGGGCGGCGCCGCTCCGTCCGAGGCTGAGATGGCTGCGGACGCGCTGGCTCAGGGCATGCAGCCCCTGTTCGACGGCGCCGAGCTCGAACGCATCTGACGCGTCCGCGTTCTGGCCAGAACCGGGGTGTGGCGGTGCCATCTCGTCGAGGCAGGCGTCGATCAGTGACACGATCTCGTCGCAGCGGGAGGTGCGGGCCGGGGAAGTCACGTACTCATGCTCCCCCCGTCGCCCCTGAATCAATCGTGGCCTTCGGCACGTCTCACGTGCGGGCTCAGGTGTCGGCGATGCGTACGAACCGGGAGTGGGCGTTGACGATGGCCGCCGCGTCGGTGGCGCCACCGACGGTGAGGCCGTCGAACTCCTCCTCCACCCGCCCGTCGCACCGCACGATGAGACGGAACGCGCCGTCGGCGCCGCTCGACGCCCGCCGCACCTCGACCTCGACGCCGCCCTCCAGCACGCTGCCGTCGAGGGCCACGATGACCGGTTCGGCAGCAGCGGCCACCTGCTTCGGCGTCTGTGCGCGGGTGGGATTCTCACGGCGCCAGATCGTCACTCGGGCGCCGCCGTCGCGCAGCGCCTCGCGCGGCGGCGGGAAGTCCTGGTCGAGGTCGGGCACGGTCAGCTGCAGCAGCCGGCGGGGCCCGGCGATGCCGCGCAAGTGGTACGTGCCGAGGTCGCGGAAGGTGCCCTCCGGTGGATGGCCGTCGGCCGGCGCCTCGAGGTCGGTTGAGCAGAGGATCTGCCCGCCGTGCGCCGCCGCGCACACGCGCGCCGCCTCGTGCACCGGCACACCCACGTACTCGCCGCCGGAGATGCGCGCCGGGCCGGTGGTCACGCCGATGCGCACCCGCAGGCGGGCCCCCTCGGGCCAGGCGTAACCCTCGATGCGGCGTTGGGCGTCGATCGCGCACGTGAGTGCGTCGGCCCGCTTCGAGAAGACGGCGAAGAGCGCGTCACCTTCGCTGCCGAACTCCTTGCCGCCGCACCGGTCGAAGCAGGCGTTGAGCACGCTGCGGTGCACGCGCAGGGCCAGGCTGTAGCCGGAGCCGAGCTCCTCCACCAGCTGCGTCGAACCCTCGATGTCGGTGAAGAGGAAGGTGAGCCCCGCGCTCACCAGACCGCATTATCCGACGGTTCCGCCACCACAGGGTTCTCCAGCACACCGATGCCTTCGATCTCAATGCGCACGGTGTCACCGGGAACCAGGAAGGCGGGCGGCTTCATCGCCATGCCGACGCCGGCCGGCGTGCCGGTGGCGACCACGTCGCCCGGCTCGAGCGTGAACGCGGTGCTGAGGTGCTCGACCTGCTGGTAGCAGTCGAAGATGAGATCGTCGGTCTTGGCGTCCTGGCGCAACTCGTCGTTGACCCACGTGCGCAGGCGCAGGGCGTGGGGGTCGCCCAGCTCGTCGGCGGTGACGATCCACGGCCCCATCGGCCCGTGGGTGTCGAACGACTTGCCCATCGTCATGGTTTGGCTGGCGAACTGCCAGTCGCGCGTGCTCACGTCGTTGATGATCGTGTAGCCGAGGATCACCTCGCTCGCCTTCTCGGCCGGGACGTGGCGGCAGCGCCTGCCGATGACGAAGCCGAGCTCGCCCTCGTAGTCGATCATCGACGACGCCCGCGGGATGTGGATGGCGTCACCCGGCCCGACAACACACGTCGACTGCTTGTTGAACCACAGCTGCACCTCGGGCTTCTTCATGCCCGACTCGGCCACGTGGGCCGCGTAGTTCAAGCCGATGGCGAGGAACTTGGGCGGGCGCGGCACCGGCGCGGTGAGATGCACACTCTCGAGATCGAGCTTCTTGCCCGAAAGGGTGCGCCAGCCGGGCCTCGTCTCGGCCAGGAACGTCGCCATGTCGGCCACGCCGATGTCGACAGCACTGTCGCCGTCGACGATCCCGACGTGGATGCCATCCGGCTGGATGAACGAGATGAGCTTCATGCGGTCTCCTGGTCGTCGATTCTGGCCGAACGCGGGCGGCGGGGCACGAACGCGCTCGTGCGGGCGACGTAGTCCTCGTAGCCGGGCTTCGACCGTGTGAGCCTGCGCTCCAGCAGGGCGGCACCGCTGTAGCGCAGCAGCAGACCGGTCATCACGATGGGGCCGATCACGCCCAGCAACGTGATCCCGTTGGTGATGGACACGAGGAACAACCCCCACCACACGCACGTGTCGCCGAAGTAGTTGGGGTGGCGCGTGTAGCGCCACAGACCGCGGTCCATCACCGCGCCCTGGTTCGCAGGATCGCGCTTGAACCGCGTCAGCTGCGCGTCACCCGTGGCCTCGAAGGCGACGCCGAAGAGGACGAGCAGCACGCCGGCGACGTTGAAGAACGTGAGGTGCGACGGCGTGGGGTAGAGCTGGCCGAGCTGCAGGGGCAGGGACACGACCCACATGAGCCCCGCCTGCAGCAGGAAGACGTGGGTGAGGACGAAGCGATCGGCGTTGTCGCCGGCGTGGCGGATCATCGCCTGATAGCGGGCGTCGGGGCCGTAGGTGCGCCAGCGCCAGAACAGGTAGCCCGCCAGCCGGCATCCCCACAGTGTGGTGAGCATGACGACGGCGGCCTTGCGGGCCGGGGCGCCGTGGGTGAGCGAGGCCGTCAGGGCGGCGACGAGCACGAAGCCCAGTCCCCACCACACGTCGACGAAGCTCGGGTCGCGGGTTCGCGTGCTGAGCGCCCACAGGCCGACCATCACCGCCACGACCACGACCGCGTTGACGAGCAGCACCCCCATGGCGGCCGGTGCTAACGCGGATTGCCGTAGATGCGGTACGGGCGCACCAGCACGACCGTTCGTCGCTCGGCCGCCATCACCCGGTCGTACTCGTCGAAGTCGTCGTGGCGGCCGCCGGCGGCCTGGAACACGGCGCGCAGGAGCAGGCGCAAACCTTCGGCGTCGATGCCCTCCAGCGGGTCGTCGGGCCCAACCAGCGTCGATTCGCCCTCGACCGCAATCCACTCCCAGCCCGCCCGCCACATGATCGTCAGCTCAGGCCGGGCCCGGAGATGGCGGAGCTTGAGGGCGTTGCCAGCGGCCACGAACGCCGCGACCCGTGACCCGTCGATCGGGTGGTCGAGAACACCCGCGTTCACCAGCGACGCCTGCACCGACCCGTCGGCCCGCGTGGTGCTGATCGACGCCAGGCCGTTGTCCTTGCCCACCATCGCCTTCACGTGCTCGATGTCCTCGCTCAGGTCCACGGGTGCAGGCTACGACCTACGATTTTGAAGCGTGGGTGAGACGGGGGACGCACTCGTCGGGCGCGAGGCCCAGCTCGCCACCTTGGCGGCGATGGTGGCCGACGCCCGCGCCGGGCGGGGCCGGGCCGTCCTGATCCTGGGCGAGGCGGGCATCGGCAAGACCCGCCTGGCCGACGCGGCGGCCGAGTTGGCAGCCGACGCGGGCATGGACGTGTCGTGGGGCCGCAACCCCGACTCCGAGGCGCCGGCGTACTGGCCGTGGACGCAGGCGCTCGGCGCCGAGTTCCCGGGCGAGGGCGGGGGCGGACGTCACGAGCTGTTCGCAGCGACGGTCGAAGCGCTCCAACGAGCCGGCGCGGCCCGGCCGCTCGCGCTGATCTTCGACGACGTCCACTGGGCCGACGCCGCCTCGGTCGCCCTGCTGCAGTTCGTCGTCAGCGCGGTGCCGGGCCTGCGGGTGCTTCTGGTGATGACGGCGCGCGACGATCCGTCCGAAGGGGAGGCGGTGGTCTCGGCCGGCCTGACGGCGCTGCCGCCCACCGTCGTGCGGCTGCAGGTGCCGGGCCTCGACGCCGCCTCCACGGCTGAAGTCGTGCGCGGCCTCGTCGGCGACGGCGTGCCCGACGACCTCACCGCCGAGGTGTTCGCCCGCACCGGCGGCAACCCGTTCTTCGTCACCGAGGTCGCCCGCCTGCACGCGGCCCGGGGTGAACGAGCCGGCATCGAGGTGCCGCGCGGCGTCCAGCAGGTACTGAGCCGGCGCATCGCCCGCCTCTCGCAACCCGCCTCGGAGCTGCTGGGCGTGGCCGCCCTCCTCGGCGAGCCGCGCGTCGCCGTCCTCGCCGCCGTCACAGGCCAGTCCGACGACAAGGTCCTCACCCTGCTCGATGAGGCGGTGCAGGCGCGGCTCGTCACGAAGGTCGATGCCGGGTTCGTGTTCGCCCACGCGCTGGTGCGCGACACGTTGGCAGGCGACCTGAGCCCCGCGATCACCGCGCGCGTGCACCGCGAGCTCGCCGAGGCGCTCCCCACCGAGCAGGCCGCCGACATCGCCATGCACTGGATCCGCGCCGGCGACCCGGCGCGGGCAGCGAGGCCGGCGCTCGAGGCGGCCCGCCAGGCCGCCGCCGCCATGGGCTACGAGCAGGCAGTGCGCTACTTCCGCATCGCCCTCGATGGTGGCGTCGCCGACAGGACCGCCGTGCTCGTCGAACTAGGCGAGGCGCAGGTGCTGGCCGGTGAGCTCGGCGCGGGGCGGGCCGCATTGCGACAGGCGGCGGCGGACGCGCGCACCGAGGGACGGGGGGAGCTGCTGGCCCGGGCCGTCCTCGCCATGGGCACCGGTGTCGGCGGGTTCGAGGTCGACGTGTTCGACCCCCAGCAGCCGCCACTGCTCGAGGACGCGGTGGCCGCGTTGCCCGGCCACGACGGCGCACTGCGCGCCGCCGTGCTGGCGCGCCTGTCGATGGCGCTGGCGTCGGAATACAGCGACGACGCGCGTCGCGTCACGCTGGCGCACGAAGCCGTGGAGATGGCGCGGCGGGTGGGCGACGTCGAGACGGAGGTATCGGCCCTGGCCGCCGCGAGCGACGCGTTGGCGGGGCCTGACCATGTGGCCCAACGATTGGAGATGGCCGACCGCATGGTGCAGCTGGCCGAGGTGGCCGGCAACGACGTGTTGAGCCTGCTCGGCCGCCGGCTTCGTCTCGTCGCCATGCTGGAGAGCGGCGACCTCGCCGGCGTCGACACCGAGATCCGGTCGTACGAACGCATCACCGACCGCCTCCGTCTGCCACTGTTCTCGTGGCCGGTGCCGCTGTGGAAGGGCATGCGCGCGCTCATGCAGGGCGACGTCGACACCGCTTTCGCCCGGGCCGACGAGGTGGCCGCCCTCGGCGAACAGGCCGACAGCGCCAACGCCAACGTGATGGCGTTCACCCTGCGCATGGCCGCCCACCGCACCAGCGGAACCGTGGCCGAGTTCATCGACGAGGCCCTCGCCCTGTCGGCCGAGTGGAGCGACTACCCGCCGTTCGAGTGCATGACCGCGGCTGCGTATGCCGAGGCGGGACAGTTGGAGACGGCGCGCGCCTACGCCCGGCGCGCCGTCGAGCAACGACTGCCGACGATGCCCAAGGACTCGGAGTGGCTGGAGGCGATGTGGCTCCTTGGCGACGCCGCCATCCCCATCGACGACCGTGAGGCCGCCCAGGTCGCCTTCGACGCCCTCTCCCCCTACGCCCACCTGTGGGCCGTCGACGGCATCGGGGGCGCCTGCTACGGCTGCGTCGCCGACCAGCTGGCGCGCCTGCGCGAGTACCTCGACGGCGCCGCGTCCCGTCCAAGTGGCGATAAGGGGGCGGTATCCGCCCCCTTATCGCCACTTGGACAGGTGTTCCGGCGGGAGGGGCGGGTGTGGCACGTCGAGTTCCGGGGACGGGCGGCGACGGTGCCGGACTCGAAGGGGATGGCCGACCTGGCCACGCTGCTGGCCCGGCCCGGCACCGAGGTGCACGTGCTCGACCTGGTGGAAGCGGCGGGCGGGCCGTCGGCCAAGGCAGCGGCGCGGGAGGCCGGCACGGGGCCGGCGCTCGACGCGGCGGCGCGGCGGGCGTACAAGGCGCGGCTGGAAGAGCTGCAGGCGGGGATCGACGACGCGCCACCCGGTAGTGCCGGCGTCGAGCAGCTCGTGGCCGAGCGCGACTTCATCGCCGCCGAGCTCGGGGCGGCGCTCGGTCTCGGCGGCAAGGCCCGCACGACCGGCGACCGCGTCGAGCGGGCCCGCAAGGCGGTCACCATGCGGGTGGGCACCGCCCTCAAGGCCATCGAGGGCGTGCACCCCGACCTGGCCCGCCACCTCCGCCTGGCGGTGTCAACCGGCCGATTCTGCACGTACCGCCCGGAAAACGAGATTTCTTGGGACACGTGACATCGCCACACGGGTCGTGACGCCTCATGATCGAGAGCGGGGCACGGGCCCGGCTGGAGACAGGAGGCGATTCCGATGGCAGTGGCGACCGAGGCCGACCCGATCGAAGACCTGGTGGGGCGGCTGTTCATGGAGGGCGTGGGCACCATGCACGTCCTCACCGTGTACCTGGGCGTGAAGCTCGGGCTGTGGAAGGCGTTGACCGATGGCGGGGCCCAGACGGTGGCCGAGCTGGCCGACGCTACGTCGCTCGACCCGTGGTACGTGCACGAGTGGCTACAGGCCGAGACCATCGCCGGCCTGGTCACCGCCGACGGCGACGATCTGTGGACGGCCCGCTTCACCGCTGCCGACGGCATCGGCGAGGTGCTGGTGGAGGAGACGAGTCCGGCGTACCTGGGCGGGATGGCGCTGGCGTGCTCGGTCGTGGGCAACGTGCTCCCCAACCTGGTCGACGCCTTCCGCACCGGCGCGGGCGTGTCGTACGAGACGTACGGCCCGGAGGCGGTGGAGGCGCAGGCGGCGTTCAACCGCCCGGCGTACGTCCACGACCTGGCCGCCAACTGGATCGGCGCCTACCCCGATATCACAACGCGTCTCAACGACGAGACGAACCCGGCGCGCGTGGCCGACATCGGCTGCGGCGTGGGATGGGCGGCCATCGAGCTGGCCAAGGCCTTCCCGCACGCCCGCATCGACGGCTTCGACGCCGACGAGGAGTCGATCAGCCAGGCCCGCCGCAACGCCGCCGACCACGGCATGGCCGACCGCGTCACGTTCGAGGTGGTCGACGCCAAGACCGGCGGCTACGGCGACACCAAGTACGACCTCATCCTCTTCCTCGAGTGCGTGCACGACATGGGC
>Ga0070741_10015101_pt1 | contig 13182 bp, 12 predicted proteins | sample Coa_R1_4_FD_66440 | JGI IMG/M metagenome (GOLD analysis project Ga0070741, IMG submission 66440) | Surface soil microbial communities from Centralia Pennsylvania, which are recovering from an underground coalmine fire - Coalmine... | ecosystem: Environmental > Terrestrial > Soil > Unclassified ... | reverse complement strand
CGGCCGGCGTCTCGTCGGGGATCGACATGGCCCTGTGGCTGGCCGCGCAGCTCGCCGGCGACGAGGTGGCACGCTCGATCCAGCTCGCGGTCGAGTACGACCCGCAGCCCCTCTTCGACGCCGGTTCGCCGCACAAGGCCGACCGCGACATCGTGGAACGCCAGTTCCGCGCCAGCCGCTTCTCCGACCGCGAGCTGCTGGTTCGCTGACCCCTACTTCACGAGGCGCGAGAGGCGGCGGTCGGCGAGGACCTTGCCGCCCGTCTGGCACGCCGGGCAGTACGTGACCTCGTAGGACTCGTACGAGACGCGCCGCAACGTCTCGCCACAGCGCGGGCAGGCCGTCCCGTGGCGCGCGTGCACCTCGAAGTGGTCGCCGAGCTTGTTCTCGGCGAGGCCGCCCGCGCGCCTGCGTTCGAGCTCGAGGCCGTCCGCGATGACGCCGCGGACCGCGTCGAGGAGGCGCCGGCGCTCGTCGGCGTCGAGTGAGGCGAGCGACGCGTAGGGCGACAGCTTCGCCCGCCACAGCGCGTCGTCGGCGTAGCCCCGGCCGACGCCGGTGACGGTGCGCTGGTCGCGCAGGATCGTGTGGACCCGGCGCCCGTCGTCGCCGTGGAGGATCAGCTCGGCGAACGCCTCGGTGTCGGGTTCGGGTCCGAGGCGTTCGAGCGGGCCGTCGTCGCCCCGCGCGAGCACCCACCACGCGGCCTTGCGTTCCGTACCGAACTCACGGACGAACACGCCGACCCGGCGACCGCCGTCCGCGGTGTCGGTGCCGAAGCGCAGCCGCACGACCCCGCCCTTGCCGCGGGTCTTCTTCGGAGGCTCTTCGAGGTCGACCCGGCCGGCCTGCGAGAGGTGGATCAGGATGCGCCCGGCGTCGCCGAACTCCAACGAGAGGTACTTGCCATGACGGCCGACGTGCTCGAGCGTCCGCCCGACGAGCGCGTCCGGCGGGGGGGCGACCGTCTTGAGACCGGAGAAGCCGATCGGTTCGTAGCCCTCGAGGGTCAGGCCGCCGACGGCAGCGTCGAGGCGCTCGGCCAGCGCCTGCATCTGGGGGAGCTCGGGCATGGTCTCAAGGTACCGGCTCGTCGACCGGGGTCGCGATGACGAAGGTCTCGCCCTCGGGTGTGAGCGGCTCCTCGGGCACGTGACCGTGGGCCTCGTCGCGGATCGCGGTCGCGCTCCCGCGCGGCATCAAGAGGATCGTGAGGATCCCGACGCACGCGATCGCGAACGTTGCGACGAAGGCCCGGTGCAACGAGTCGGAGAACGCGTGCCGGACGACGTTCGCCGCCGACGCGGGAACGGGTGACGCCGACGAGGTCGGCGCGAGGAGCCGGTTGGCGTCGACGTGCTGGCCCGGGAACGCGGCGCGGAGCCGGGAGTCCAACGCGTTCACCATCACCGACGACGCGATCGCGACGCCGACTGCACCCCCGAGCTGGCGGGTGAAGTTGACGAGACCGGTCGCAACGCCCATGCGCGGAAGCGCCACGGAGTTCTGGGCCGCGAGCGACGTCGACATGAAGACGCAGCCCATCCCGGCGCCGAGGAAGAGCATGTAGATGCTGGCGTCGAGCTGTGTGGAGTCGACGCCGAGGCGCGTCATCAGGAACGCGCCCAATGCCGTCAGCACGACTCCGACCGCCACGACGGCCCGGAACCCGACCCGGAGCACGAAGCGTGCCGCCACGGCCGACGTGACCATCATCGACAGCATCATCGGCGTCAGCACGCGCCCCGCCGCGGTGGCAGACGTGCCGATGACGACCTGCACGAACAGTGGCAGGAACGAGAGCACGCCGAACATCGACATGCCGAGGAAGACGACGATGATCGCGGAGGCGCGCAGCGCCGGGACCTTGAACAGGTCGAGCGGGAGCAACGGCTCCGCGGCACGCCGCTCGACGAGCAGGAACGCGACGAAGAGCAGCGCGCTCAACGCGAAGCAGCCGACGATCGTCGCGGATCCCCACGCGTAGTCGCGGCCGGCCGACTCGAGCGCGAAGACGACCGTGCCGCTCCACCCGAGGAGCGTGATCACCCCCAGCCAGTCGAGGCGGTGGCTCTGGCGGTGCTCGAGCGGCTCGATCATGAACACCTTGACGAGGATCGCGGCCACGATGCCGACGGGCAGGTTCACGTAGAACACCCACCGCCACGAGAGCTGGTCGGTGAGGAACCCGCCGATGAACGGCCCGACGATGGCGGCGAACGCGAACATCGCCGAGTACAGCGCCGCCACCTTCGCCCGCTGCTCCATGGTGTACAGGTCGGCCGAGATCGTCTGCGCCACCGGGATGAGGCAGCCGGCGCCGAGGCCCTGCAGCCCGCGGAACGCGATCAGCTCGGTCATCGAGTGCGCGTTGCCCGACAGCACCGAGCCGACCAGGAAGACGATCATCCCGGTGAGGAAGATGCGCTTGCGCCCGAACATGTCGGCAAGCCGGCCCCACAGCGGGATCGACGCGATCTCGAACAGCAGGTAGCCCGAGAAGACCCAGGCGTAGCGGTCGATGCCGTGGAGGTCCCTCACGACCGTCGGCATGGCGGTGGCGACGATGGTGCCGTCGAGCGACGACAGGAACATCCCGGCCATGACGGCCGCGGTCGTCACGATGATGCGCTTGCGCGTGAGACGGGCCGCGTATGCGGTCTGCCTCGGTGCCGCCGACGCGGGAGCCGTCATGACGTCAGCCCCGGTGCGATGAGCGCGGCGAAGTCGTCGATGCGCGAGACGAGCGACTCGTCGTGGTCGTTCAGGAACTCGACGAAGAGACCCCAGAGGAACGTCGCGATGCAGTCGGCCGCCTTCGTGACGTCGGCGCCGGCCGAGAGGTCGGACGAACCGGCGAGCACGTCGCGCCACCGGGCGCGCCACTCGTCGCCGAGGCGGCGGCCCACCTCGAGCGCGTCGCCGTCGCCGAACACCGACTCGCGCTGCATGAGCCGCATGAAGTGCTCGTCGGCGACGAGCCGGGCGAACTCCCGCCGGGCCTGCTCGACGATGCGGGTCGCGACCGGGCCGGGCGCCGCGTGCTCGACCTCCTCACGGTTGCCGTAGCCGCGGGCCTGGTAGAGGGCCTGGATGAGCTCGGCCTTCGAGGCGAAGTGGTAGTAGAGCCCCGGCACCGTGACCCCGGCCGCCTCGGCGAGCTCCCGCATGCTGACCCGGGCCGTCCCCCGCTCGGAGTACAGCCGCAGCGCCGTCTCGAGGATGCGCTCGCGCGTGCCCGTCGTCCCGCCCGCCGTGGCCGTCGCCGTCGCCGCCCGGATCACCCCGCCATGGTCTCACTTGCTTGAACGTTCGTTCAAGTCGCTGCGGCGGGCGCCGATCGGGCGAGCCCGCGTTGCCGGCCCGTGGGGCCGGGATCCTCCCGGCGGGCGGGCCAGGAACGGAACGTACGCTCCCGGCGTGCCGACGAACCGGGTGGAGGCGTTCAGCGACGGTGTCTTCGCGATCGCGATCACGCTGCTCGTGCTCAACATCTCGGTGCCGCGCTCACGCCCCGGCCGGCTCGGGCACGACCTCGCCCACCAGTGGCCCTCGTACGCGGCGTACGCGGTCAGCTTCGTGATCATCGGGATCATCTGGGTCAACCACCACGGCATGTACCGGCTCGTCGGACGGGTCGACCGCGTCATGCAGTTCACGAACCTCGGGCTGCTCGGCGCGGTGGCCGTGCTGCCGTTCACGACGGCGTTGCTCGCGCAGTACGTCCGTAGCGGCGGTGCCAACTCGCATCTCGCAGCCGCCGTCTACAGCGCCAACATGACCGCGACCGGCATCTTCTTCCTCGCCGCCTGGCTCCGGCTGCTCGTGCGCGCCGATCTCCGCGCGCCCGGTCTGGGCTCGGCCGAGACGCGGGTCATGATCCGGCGGACGCTCGTCGGCCCCGTGATGTACGGCGCGTCCATCGGACTGGCGTTCGTGAGCGCGCCCGCGTGCCTGGTCGTCTACGCGCTGATCGCCGCGTACTACGCCGTCTCGTACGTGACTGCGGACGACCCGTCAGCCGCGGCGGAACCGGCGCCGCCCGGCGGTACCGCCGGCTGAGCGCTCCTCGCCCATCCGCCGGAGGATCGTGCGGCGCCGCTCCTGCAGCTCCCGGAAGGTGAGCCGGTCGACCTCGGGTGGGACGAGGAACGACGCCTTGACCGCGTCGATGTCGATCGGCTGCGCGACCGCGCCGAGCCCGATCTCGCGCAGGATCCGTTCGCCGTGGACCTGCGTGAAGTACGCGTGGATGTGGGCGATCTCGCCGAGCAGGTCGAGATCGGGCGCCAGCGTCGCCGTGGCGGCGTTGAGGAACATGAGGTTCTTCACGAACAGCATGAGGTCCTTCGGCGCGCGGGCGCCGTAGCCGAGGAGCTTCTTCACGAGGTCCTGCAGCTCGGTCACCATCTCGTCGGCGGACATCTGCGTCGGGTCCTTGACCGGCTGGTCGAGCTCGAGGTCGCGGAAGACGGCGTCGAGGTCGGTGTCGGCGGGGAACGCGCCCAGGTCGCGCAGCGCCGCCAGCTGGCCCCGCACGTCGCCGGCGGTCCCGGTGATGAGCAGCCGCAGGAACGCCAGGCGCTTCGGCTCGTCGAGCCGGCCGGTGATCCCGAAGTCGAACAGCACGGTGCGGCCGTCGGGTTGGACGAGCAGGTTCCCGCCGTGCAGGTCGCCGTGGAACACGCCGTAGAGGAGCGCGCCCTCGAGGCAGGCGATGAGCCCGGCTCGCAGGATCTTCGTCGTGTCGAGACCGGCGGCGTGCATCGACGCGACGTCGTCGAACGCGAAGCCCCGCAGGCGCTCCATCACGAGGACCCGCCGGGTGACGAGCACCGGGTGGGGCCGGGGGACGACCATCGTGCGCTGCTCGGTCACCGCGAGCACGCGGGCCAGGTCGAGCATGTTCTCGGCCTCCAGCCGGAAGTCGAGCTCCTCGACGATCTGCTCGGCGAACAGCTCCACCAGCGCCGGCGGGTTCGCCAGCGCCGTCACCGGGATGCGGCCGACGAGCCAGGGCGCGAGCCAGGCCAGGGCCCGGATGTCGGCCCGCACGAGGGCCGCGACCCGGGGCCGCTGCACCTTCACCACCACCTCCTCGCCGGTCACGAGGCGCGCGGCGTGGACCTGCGCGATCGACGCGGCGGCGATCGGCTCCTCGGCGAACTCCGAGAAGACGGCGTCGAGCGGCCGGCCGAGCTCCCGCTCGACCACGGCCCGGACGTCGTCGAAGCGCTCGGGGGGGACCTGGTCGCGGAGCTTCTTGAACTCGTCGACGAGCTCGTCGGGGAACAGCCCCTCGAACGCGGAGACGATCTGGCCCAGCTTCACGTACGTCGAGCCGAGCCGCTCGAACGCCCGGCGCAGCCGGCGCGACAGCCCGGCCCGGGACGCCGGCGTCCCCCGCTCGCGGCGGTACCAGACACCGAGTGCGGTACCGACCAGCGCGACCACACGGGCGAGCCGGCCCAGCGGCGGCACCCGGCCGGTCTGGAGGAGCCTCGGGACCTCGGCCCGGGTACGGGCGCGGACCCGGTCGAGGCCGCGGCACCAGACGAGCTCGGCGGGCTCGACCACCCACGGGCCGCGCTCGGTGAACGCGCCGACCGCGAGGTCGGGTGACGCCGCCGGTGCCGGAGCGGGATCTTCCACCGTGGCGGCCAACCTAGAGGACGTTCACCCCGGTACCGGCACGAGCGGACCCCGGACGCGGCGGTGCCCCCGGCCCGACGACCGGGGGCACCGCGCTCCGCGTGGAGGTACCCGTCAGCAGCGGCCACCCCAGGGCTGGCTGCCCCGGAGCGTGTAGGTGGACGCCGCCACCTGGTCCTGGGCGGCAGGGTCGACCGCGGCCGGGTCCTGACCGACGAGGTCGGGGCGCCCGGCGGCAGCCGCGTTGCTGTCCCAGGTCTGCTGGTCGAACTGGTAGGCACCGCGGTACCGGCCGCCGCCGCTCACGGCGGAGTACCCGCCGGCGGTGTCGGACTCGTGCGCCCGGGTGCACGCGAGGAAGCAGGCCACGTCGCCGTTGCAGCCGCCGCCTCCGCCGGAGGCGGCGCGGGTCGAGCGCGCGAGCGACGGGGCCGACGCCGCTCGCTCCTGCACGAGACGGTTGGCGGCGTCGAGGAACTCGTTCTGCCTCACGGCGTCCGCGAACTGGTTCTCGAGCACCGCCGTGGCGAAGGTCGAGACCGTGGCCGCTTCGACGTACTGCTGTGCGAGCGCGGACGTGACGGAGGCGTTCGGGGTGGCTGGGGCGGCGGCCGGCCGCCCCGTATCGGAGTGACCCACCGTGGGATGGGCGTCGACGTCGACGGCGATGCCGGGCACCGCGAGCACGGTCGCGAGCACACCCGCGACGAGCATTGGAAACGCGACGGCGGTTCGCCGGCGCGGAGACAAGATCCCCATGCCTCGGGCTCCTTTCTCGTTGGTCCGGGCTCCCGGCGCGCGCGTCGAGAGCACTGGGTATGAGGGAAGTGGAAGGTCGCAGCGGGGCCGGGGAGGCGCACACGCGGCGACTTCCGCCCGAGGACGCTAGTCAGGCCCCTCGCCGTCGACGGGTGTCAGAGGGGTCCAAATCGGGTCGAAGTGAATCATGTCACTCGGCAAACCCCCCCAAACCTCCCCGAAGGCCGCGGTCCGGTTCCGGACAATCGGCGCGATCCGGGCGCAGGGACCGTACCGGCTCAGCGCCGCGCGAGGTCCCCCTCGACGACCCGGGCGGCATTGCGGCCGTTCACCGCCATCACGCTCCCGCCGGGATGCGTCCCGGCGCCGCACAGGTAGAGGCCCGGGATCGGAGTGCGGGGCGCGAACCGTCGGTCCCACATCTGGTCGGGGAGGATCTCGCCCTGGAAGATGTGCCCGCCGGTCAGGCCGACGCGCGCCTCCACGTCCGGTGGGCCGAGCACGTCGCGATCGACCACGCACGCGGCGACGTCGGGAGCAAAGCGGGCGACGGCCGCCAGCACCGCGTCGCCGATCTCCTCGCGGCGCTCGTCCCACGTGCCCCGCACGAGGTCGGCGGGCGCGTACTGCGCGAAGACGCTCATCGTGTGGGCGCCGGGTGGCGCGACCGACGCGTCGTAGGGCGTCTGGAAGTAGAGCTCGCACCACTCGGGCGCGACCTCGCCGACCCGCGCCGCGTCGCAGGCCGCCTGGGTCGCGTCGATGCCACGGCCGATCTCGACCTGGGCCCGGTAGACGTGGTCGGGCCCGTCGGGCGCGGCGAGGAAGGTCGGCAGCCGGTCGAGGGCGCAGTTGACCTTGACGACCGGGCTCGCACAGCGCCACCCGCGGACCCGTTCCCGGAAGCCGGCGTCCACCTCCCCGCCGCCGGCGTCGACGAGGGCGAGCGTCCGGACGGGATCGGCGTTCGAGACGACGGCCCGGGCCCGCACGAGCTCGCCGCCCCCGAGCCGCACGCCGGCGCCGGGTTCGACGGCCGCGACCTCGACACCCGCCACCACGACCGCCCCCGCGTCGCGGGCGGCGTCGGCCAGGCAGGACGACACCCGGCCCATCCCGCCCTCGACGTAGCCCCATCCCCCGAGGAGACCGAGGCGGTGGTGCGCATGGATCCATGCCGTCCCCGGGTCGCGGGGTCCGGCGAAGGTTCCGATCACGCCCTGGCCGTGCAGCGCCGTCCGCAGCCGCTCGTCGCGGACGTGGCGCTCGACGACGTCGGCGATCGGCGCGTGCAGGACGACCTCGAGCGCCTCCCCGTCGTCGGCGAAGAGCTCCTCCAGCGCCGCCCGATCGGGCGCGTCGCCGAGCCAGGTGTCGCCCAGCGGCCCGCGCCGCAGCCGCTCCCGGATCCGGACGAACAGCGCGTCGTACGCGAAGAAGCCGTCGACGTCGCGGGGCGAGAGCGCGGCGACCGACTCGGCGGTGCGCGCCTCGTCGCGCCATTCGGTGAGCGACGTGCCGTCCTCGAACGGCGTCCACTGGACCGGGTCGACCGGGAACGTCCGGTAGCCGTAGCTCGCGAGCGCCAGCTCCTCGATCACCAGGGGGTGGAGGAGGCCGACGAGGTACGCGCACGGGCTGATCACGAACCGCGGGTCCGCGAAGGGCCGTTCGAGGGTGCAGGCGCCACCGAGCCGGTCGCGGCGCTCGAGGACGAGCACCGAGGAGCCGGCCCGGGCCAGGTAGGCGGCCGCGGTCAGGCCGTTGTGGCCCCCGCCGACGACCACCACGTCCCACTCGCGGCCGGCCAGGTCGGCGACGGGCCGCGCTCCCGTCACAGGCGCCCGGCCTCGAGGGTGCGGCGCAGGAACTCGGCCGTCCGGACGTTGTCCGGGCGCGTGAAGATCTTCTCGGGGGGTCCCTCCTCGATGATCTGTCCCTCGTGCAGGTAGCAGACCTTGGTCGCGCAGTCGCGGGCGAACGCCATCTCGTGGGTGGCCACGAGCATGGTCATGCCCTCCTCCGCGAGCTCGCGCACCATGCGCAGCACCTCGTTGACGAGCTCGGGGTCGAGGGCGGACGTGATCTCGTCGAGGAGGAGGAGCTTCGGCTGCATGGCCAGCGCCCGCACGATCGCGACCCGCTGCTGCTGGCCGCCCGAGAGCCGGTCGGGGTACTCGTACGCCTTCTCGCGGAGCCCGATGCGGTCGAGCAGCTGGAAGGCACGGTCCCTCGCGTCGTGCTCCGACAGCTTGCGGACCTTCATCGGGGCGAGCGTCACGTTGTCGAGCACGGTCATGTGCGGGAACAGGTTGAAGCTCTGGAAGACGATGCCGACCTCACGCCGGAGCCGGTTGAGCTTGATGTCGTCCTGCACGACCTTGCGACCGTCGACCGTGATCGTCCCGGCCTGGAACGGTTCGAGGCCGTTGATGCACCGGAGCAGCGTCGACTTCCCGGAACCGGACGCGCCGATCAGGCACGCGACCTGGTGCTCCGACAGGTCGAGGCTCACACCGTCGAGCACCGTGTTGCTCCCGAACCGCTTGAGCACGTCGCGCACCTCGAGGAACGGCACCGCTCACTGGCCTCCGTGCATCCGTTCACGGTCGCGCTTGACGAGGTAGTCGGCCAGGCGCGTCATCGGGACCGTCACGACGAGGAAGCAGATCCCCACGCCGGTGACCGACGAGAGGTTGAAGCTGTTGCCGGCGTAGATGCGGGCGCGGTTGAAGCCCTCGAGGACGCCGCCGACGTTGAGCAGGGACGTGTCCTTCTGGAGGCTGATGAAGTCGTTCATCAGCGGCGGGACCATCCGCCGCAGCGCCTGCGGCAGGACGACGTGACGCATGGCCTGAGCCCGTGACAGGCCGAGCCCGCGCGCCGCGGCCTCCTGGCTCCAGTGCACGCTCTCGATGCCGGCCCGGTACACCTCCGACACGTACGCGCCGTACACGAGGACCAGAGAGAAGACGCCCAGGCAGAAGAGCTGGTCGGCATGGACGAACCAGAAGTCGACGTGCAGGTTGCCGAGGACGGGCAGGTTCGTGAGCGGCAGCCCGAAGACGATCAGGTAGATGGTCACGATCGCCGGCAGCCCGCGGAACACGTCCACGTACGCGATCGCGAGCCAGCGGAGGGGCGCGGCCGCCTTCCCGGGGAGCTGGCGCACCGACACGATGACGAGCGCCCAGAACATGACGATGACCTGGGCGACCATGAAGATCTGGACGTTGAGCCAGAACCCCTTGAGGACGCCGCCCGAGTCGCCCAGGCTGTCCCACAGGAAGTGGGTGTCGAAGAACGTGCTCTGGACGTCCTGGAGGCCCGTCCACGACGCCCACACCGCGAGGCCGGTGCACAGCATGGACGCGAGCACGATGCCGGCGACCGCGACGCGGCGGGCCAGGTGCGCGCGCTGCTCCCGGTCGAGCGGGCCGTCGACGTCGACGATGCGGGTCTCCGCGTACCGCCCGACGTAGAGCGCCACGACCGCGAGGGGCAGCGTGGCGACGAACGCGCCGAGGAAGCCGTTCCCCGAGGAGGACGACCGCAGCCCCGCGACCGCCGCGCCGACGAGGACGAGCGCGACCGTGCCGATGGAGAGACCGAGCGCGACCGTGGGCCACGGATCGCGATCGCGGGGGACGGACGGCGCCATCCCCTGCGCCGCGCTGCCCAGAACGCCGAGCTCGGCATCGGTCACGGCCGTCCCCTCACTGCCGACCGGACCTCACGGTAGACCGGCGCGCCGTTCGCGACCCGGGCTCAGGGCTTGATCACCGGCACCTTCGCGGGGTCGCCGCCGAGGTTCTTCTCGGCGAGCTGGCTCACCGTGCCGTCGGCCTTCAACGCCTTGATCGCGTTGTTGACCTTCTTCTCGATCTTCGAGCCCTTGTTGAAGACGGCGCCGTACTGCTCGCCCGTCTTGAACTGGCCGACGACCTGGAACTGGCCGTTCGAGGCTGCCGCCTGCTGCAGCACGATCGCCGTGTCGAGGAGCACCGCGTCGACCTGGCCGGCCTGGAGCGCGGCGAACGCCTGCGACGTCTCCTGGTAGACGCTCGGCTCGTTGTCGGCCTTGAGCGTGTTCTTCAGGTAGTCCTGCGCGGTGGTGGCGGTCTGGACACCCCACTTCAGCTTCTTCGCCGCGGCTCCGTCGGCGACGGTCGTGCCCTTGCGCACGAGGATGCCCTGGTCGGAGTTGAAGTAGGGAACCGAGAAGTCGACGACCTTCTTGCGGGCCTTGGTGATCGTCACCTGCGAGAACGCGAAGTCGAAGCCCTTCGCCTTCCCCGCGACCAGGCCGTCGAACGAGACGTTCACGACCTTCACGCCGCTGTAGCCGAGCTTCGCCCCGATGGCCTTCGCCAGGTCGTACTCGAACCCGCCGCTGATCGAGTCGGGGTCGTTGCCGTTCCAGAAGCCGGGCGCCGGGAGGTTGGTGCCGACCTTGAGGGCGCCCTTGGCCTCCGCGACGGACGCGCCGGCACCGGAGACGGCGAGGCCGGTGACCAGCCCGACCGCCAGGATCGCGGCTAACAGCTTGCGCATCTCGACTCTCCCTGATCGCTCGTGCCGGGCAGCTCCGCCCGAATCGTCGGCGAACATAGCCCGTGCGACGGATTCCGCAGCCGTCACCCGTCACGGACACGAAAGCCGTCGCAGCCACGAGCCGCCGACCCGCCTCCGACCCCCCGTACACTCCCCGCGTGACCGACGCCGTCGTCATCGGGTCGGGGCCGAACGGGCTCGTCGCTGCCAACCTGCTGGCCGACGCGGGGTGGCGGGTCGTCGTGCTCGAGGCCCAGCCCGAGCCCGGCGGCGCCGTCCGCAGCGGCCAGCTGACCAAGCCCGGGTTCGTCCACGACCGCTTCAGCGCCTTCTACCCGCTGGCGGCGGCGTCGCCTGCGCTGCGCGGGCTGCGGCTCGAGGAGCACGGGCTGCGCTGGTGCCGCGCGCCGCTCGTGGTCGCGCACCCCAACACGAACGGCCGGGTCGCCGTGCTCTCCCGCGACCTCGACGAGACCGCGGCGTCGCTCGCCGCCTGGGACGCCGGCGACGCCGCCGCCTGGCTCGAGTTGTCCGACGAGTGGCGGCGCATCGGCACCGCGTTCCTCGAGGCGATGCTGGCGCCGTTCCCACCGCTCCGCGGCGGCGCCCGGCTGGTACGGGCGGTCGGCGCGCGTGACCTGCTGCGCTTCGCACGGTTCGTCCTCCTGCCCGTCCGGCGCATGGCGGCCGAGCGCTTCCGGGGCGAGGGGGCGGCGCTGCTGCTCACCGGGCTCGCGCTCCACACCGATCTCACCATCGACGCGCCCGGTGGCGGTGCCCCCGCCTGGCTGCTCGCCGGCACGGGGCAGGACCACGGCTTCCCCGTTCCCGAGGGGGGCGCCGGGGAGCTGACGGCGGCGCTGGTCCGCCGGCTCGAGGCGCTCGGCGGTGCGGTCCGCTGCGAGGCGCGCGTCGCGTCGGTCGTCGTGCGCGACCGGCGTGCCGTCGCCGTCCGCCTCGCCGGCGGCGACGAGATCGCAGCCCCCCGGGGCGTCCTCGCCGATGTCGGCGCCCCCGCGCTCTACCGCGACCTCGTGGGCGAGGAACACCTGCCGCCGCGCTTCGTCGCCGATCTGGCCCACTTCGAGTACGACCACGCGACGTTCAAGGTCGACTGGGCCCTCGACGGCACGGTCCCGTGGCGCGACGAGCCGGCGAGCCGGGCCGGCACCGTGCACCTCGTCGACTCGCTCGACCACGCGACCGAGTACACGGCGCAGCTCATGACCGGACGCGTCCCCGCCCGGCCCTACGCACTGGTCGGCCAGATGAACGTGGCCGACCCGACCCGCTCACCCGAGGGCACGAGCACGCTGTGGGCCTACACGCACGTGCCGCACCGGGTGCGTGGCGACGCCGGTGAGGACGGCATCACCGGCGCGTGGGACGCGTCGGAGGCCGACCGGTTCGCGGACCGGCTCGAGGCCGTGATCGAGTCGTACGCGCCCGGCTTCCGGTCGACGATCGCGGCCCGGCACGTCACGACGCCCGCGGACCTCGAGGCCGCCGACGCCAACCTCGTGGGCGGGGCGGTCGCCGGCGGGACGTCGGCCATCTACCAGCAGCTCGTGTTCCGCCCGACGCCCGGGCTCGGGCGGGCCGAGACGCCGATCCGCGGCCTCTACCTCGCGTCGGCGTCGGCCCATCCCGGCGGCGGCGTGCACGGCGCGTGCGGCGCGAACGCGGCGCGCGCCGCCCTGGCTGCCGACCGGATCCGCCGGCTCGTCGGCCGCCGCTGACCCGCGGCCCGGTCGCGCGCGGTATCCGCGGATCGCGCCACGGCGGGCGGTACCTTCGCATTCATGAGGCACTGCGCGCGTCCCGGTTGCAACGCGCCGGCCGTCGCGACGTTCACGTTCGACGGGCTGCAGCGCGTCGTCTGGCTGAACGAGCTCGCGGAGGCCGCCGCCTACTCGGCCGGTGACCTCTGCCGTCGGCACGCGGAGCGGATGAAGCCGCCCCGCAACTGGGAGCTGCGCGACACGCGCCCGCCCGCCGTCGAGCGCCGGCCCGCGGGGACCCTCGCGCCGAGCCGCTACCTCGCGCCCGCGCAGCCCCCGCCGCCGACGCTCCCGTTCGAGCGCCCCGCGGCGCGCCTCACCGGCGCCGCCGTCCTCGCCCGCGCCGCCCACCCGTCGGTCCTCCACCCCGAGGCGACCACGCCGCTCCTCTCGCGCGCGTTCCGCAACGCGTCCACCCGCTGACCCGCGTCTGTTC
>Ga0070741_10015100_pt1 | contig 13182 bp, 12 predicted proteins | sample Coa_R1_4_FD_66440 | JGI IMG/M metagenome (GOLD analysis project Ga0070741, IMG submission 66440) | Surface soil microbial communities from Centralia Pennsylvania, which are recovering from an underground coalmine fire - Coalmine... | ecosystem: Environmental > Terrestrial > Soil > Unclassified ... | reverse complement strand
TGCGGAGGGGGTGTTCGTGGGGTCGGGGATTTTCAAGTCCGGTGATCCGGCTAAGCGGGCGGCGGCGATCGTGCAGGCGACCACGTTCCATGATGATCCGGATGTGGTGGCCAAGGTGTCCCGCGGTCTGGGTGAGGCGATGGTGGGCATCAACCTGGACGACCTCGCGCCGGAACAGCACTACGCCGGCCGCGGCTGGTAGGCGCGGAGTGACCCAGCTCGTTATCGGCGTGCTCGCCCTCCAGGGTGACGTGCCGGAGCACGCCCGGGCGGTCACCGAGGCCGGCGCCACGGCGATCGCCGTCCGCCGTCCCGCCGAACTCGAGCGGGTCGACGGACTGATCATCCCGGGCGGCGAGTCCACCACGCTGTGGAAGCTGGCGGTGGCGTTCGACCTGTTCGATCCCATCGCCAAGCGCCTCAAGGACGGCATGCCGGCCTTCGGCTCGTGCGCCGGGATGATCATGCTGGCCGACCGGATCTCGGACGGGATCGAAGGCCAGCAGACGTTCGGCGGGATCGACATGACGGTGCGCAGGAACGCGTTCGGCCGCCAGGTGGACTCGTTCGAGAGCGAGGTCAACCTCGCCACCCACCCCGGCAACCCGGTACACGCCGTGTTCATCAGGGCACCCTGGGTGGAGGAGGCCGCCGGCGCGGTCACGGTTCTGGGAACTGACGGCCACACGGGTAGGATCGTCGCCGTCCGGCAAGGGCAACTGCTTGCCACAGCCTTCCACCCCGAGCTGACGCCGGACCGGCGCATCCATGAGCTTTTCCTAAGAATCGTGAAGGAGAAGGAAGCACGATGAGCGGCCACTCCAAGTGGGCCACCACTAAGCACAAGAAGGCAGTGGTCGACGCAAAGCGCGGCAAGCTGTTCGCCAAGCTGATCAAGAACGTTGAGGTCGCGGCGCGGACCGGCGGTGGTGACCCGACCGGCAACCCGACCCTCTACGACGCGATCCAGAAGGCGAAGAAGAACTCGGTCCCGAACGACAACATCGACCGGGCGGTCAAGCGGGGCAGCGGCCAGGAGGCCGGCGGCGCCCAGTACGAGAACATCACCTACGAGGGCTACGGGCCCGGCGGGGTGGCGGTTCTCGTGCAGTGCCTGACCGACAACCGCAACCGGGCCGCATCCGACGTCCGGGTGGCGTTCACCCGCAACGGCGGCTCGATGGCCGACCCCGGCTCGGTGAGCTACCTGTTCCACCGCAAGGGCGTGATCATCGTCGAGAAGGGCGCCGGGCTGGGCGAGGACGACGTGCTCACCGCCGTGCTCGACTCCGGTGCCGACGTCGAGGAGGTCAACGACCTCGGTGAGACGTTCGAGGTCATCTCCGAGCCGTCCGACCTGGTCACCGCCCGCAAGGCGCTCCAGGAGAACAAGATCGACTACGAGTCCGCCGACGTCGCGTTCCTGCCCAGCGTCGAGGTCGACCTGGACGAAGACCAGGCCCGCAAGGTGTTCCGGCTGATCGAGGCGCTCGAGGACTCCGACGATGTCCAGGACGTCTACGCCAACTACTCGGTGTCCGACGAGATCATGGAGAAGCTCGGCTGAGCCAGAACCGCGCGGGAGCCACCGGGAACCTGACGGTCCGCCCGCTCACCCCGGACGACGACCCCGACCAGTACGGCGATCTGTCCGTCCGCGCGTTCGGCCCGCGGGACCGTCAGCGGGCCTGGACAGTCACCCTGCCGCTGATCGAGGCCGGCCAGGCCCTCGGCGCGTTCGACGGGGCCGGCCGCCTGATCGGCACCGCGCTGTATCACGACATGCGCCAGTGGTGGCTCGGCCGAGAGATCCCGATGGCCGGCGTGGCCGGCGTGAAGGTCGCGCCCGAATACCGCGGCAAGGGCGCGGGCCGGGCGCTGATGACCGAGCTGACCACGCTGATGGCCGGCCGCGGCTACCCGCTGTCGGCGCTGTACGCGGCCACCATGCCGATCTACCGTCAGCAGGGCTGGGAACTGGCCGGCGCCAGGTACACCGCGAAGTTCCCGATCCGGTCGCTACGGGGCCTGGACGAGCCCAGCACGGACATCGAGATCCGCCGCGCGGGTCCGGCCGACGCCGCGGCGGTCATCGACGTGCTCGGCCGCGTCCACGGCCTGGCCCGGGACTGCGGCCCGATCACGTTCGCGGAGCCGGTGGTCCGCGACTGGCTCGCTAATCAGGACAGCTTCTGCTACCTGGCGGACGACGGATTCCTGCGGTACCAGTGGCACGGCGGTGACCAGGAGCTGTACGTCGACAAGCTCGTCGCCGCCTCGGCGCGGACGACCCGCGCGCTGGTTTCGGTCCTCGCCTCGCACTCGTCGGTCGCCAGCCGGGTGCTGGCGCAGGTCTCGCCGGCCGACCAGCTCTGGTGGCTGCTGCGCGAACAGGACGGGGACATCGCCGAGCGCTACTCCTGGATGCTGCGGATCCTGGACGCCCCGGCGGCCATCGCCGCGCGCGGCTTCCCGCCGGTCGACGTGGAGGTTCCGCTCCTTCTCCGGGGGGAGACGACCTCCCCCCGGACCCCCCTTGTTCTCCGGGGGGAGACCTCCCCCCGGACCCCCCTTGTGCTCACCGACGGTCTCTGGCAGCTCTCCGTCTCCTCTGCCGGAAAAGCCAGGCTGAGCAGAACGACATCACCGGCCCTCCCGGGCACCGTCATCGAACTGGGAGCTCGCGGTCTCGCGGCGCTCTACGCCGGCACCCCCGTCGCCACCCTCCGCCGGGCCGGCCTGGCAACCGGCGGCACTGCCGAGTCCGACGCTCTCCTTGACGCCGCCTTCGCCGCCAGCTCCTTCATGCTCGACGACTTCTGACGGGAGTAAACGTGGAGATCAGGGCGCTGCGGGCCGGCGACGACCTGGCCGCGCAACTGGACCTGTCGGAGCGAGCGTTCGGGGTGAAGAACGCGAGCGAACGCGAGAGCTGGCGCGGGTTCATGGACATCGCGATCAGCACCGGGGCCGCGCTCGGGGTGTTCGACGACGGACGCGCGGTCGGCGGCGCCGTCTACTACGACATGCGCCAGTGGTGGTGCGGCCGTGCGGTGCCGATGGCCGGCGTCTCCGGCGTCAAGATCGCGCCCGAGGACCGCGGCCGCGGGATCGGCCGCCGGATGATGACGATGCTGCTCGATGACATCGCGGCGCATGGCTACCCGCTCGCCGTGCTCTACCCGGCCACGATGCCGCTCTACCGGTCGCTTGGCTGGGAGCTGGCCGGCGGGCGGTACCTGGCGGAGGTCCCGTCGCGGTCGCTGTGGTCGCTGTTGCCGCCGGACACTGCCATCGCGGACAAGGCCGTCGCGGACGCGAGCGCTGGACGGCCGGGACGGCCGGAGCTGCGGCGCGCCGGGCCCGCCGACGCGCAGGCTGTCATCGACGTCATCGGCCGGGTGCACGAGGCGCTCCGCGACAGCGGCCCGGTGACCTGGGGCGCCGACATGACGGCGATCCACCTGGGGGAGCCGGACCGCTATCACTACCTGTGCGACGACGGCTTCGCGAGCTACTCCTGGCAGGACGGCAGCGACAAGCTGTTCGTCCGGTCCGTGCAGGGTGCCACCGCGGAAACCGTGCGCGGGCTCTGGTCGGTCATCGCCTCGCACGGAACGATGGCGGAGTCCGTGCGAGCCTGGACCGACCCGTCCGGCCCGTTGTGGTGGCTGACCGCCGAACGGGACCCGGACGTGCGCAGCCGCTCGATGTGGATGCTGCGCGTGGTCGACGCCGCGGCGGCCATCGCGGCCCGCGGATTCCCCGCCGCGGTGTCCATGCGGGCAACGTTGATCATCGACGATCAATCCCGGCCCGCCAACTCCGGTCGCTGGCTGCTGACCGTGACCGACGGCAAGGGCGAGCTGACGCCCGCCGGCACCAGCGCGGGGCACGGACTCATGCTCGGCGCGCGTGGCCTCGCGGCACTGTACGCCGGCACTCCGGTCGCGACGCTGCGGCAGGCGGGCCTGGCCGGCGGCGCGGCCGGCCCGGCCGCCGACGCCGCCCTCGACGCGGCGTTCGCCGCGACACCGTACATCCTGGACGCCTTCTAGCGGACACGCCGGGCCGCGATACCCGGACTCACGGCGCTGGCCAGGTAAGTTCGGTGGGATGGGCCTGACGTATGCACGGCAACCGGTCCGGGTGCTGGGCGTCGACCCCGGGCTGACCCGGTGCGGCATCGGCGTGGTGGACGGCGTCCCCGGGCGCGCCCCCGCGCTGGTGAAGGTCGGCGTGATCAGAACTCCCGCCAGCGATGACATCGCGAGCCGGCTGCTGGCGATCGAGGTCGAGATCGAGAGCTGGCTCGACGCCTGCCGGCCGCACGCGGTAGCGGTCGAGCGGGTGTTCTCCCAGCACAACGTGCGCACGGTCATGGGCACCGCCCAGGCGGGCGCCACCGCGATCCTGGCCGCGGCCCGCCGCGGCATCCCCGTCGGCCTGCACACCCCCAGCGAGGTCAAGGCCGCCGTCACCGGAAACGGCCGCGCGGACAAGGCTCAGGTCACCACAATGGTCAGCAGGCTGCTGCGGCTGACCGATCCGCCCAAGCCAGCCGACGCCGCCGACGCGCTCGCCCTGGCGATCTGCCACCTGTGGCGGGCGGGTACCGCTAGCAGGCTGCTGGCCGCCGCAACCGCAGGAAGGTAGGTCCGCCCCCATGATCGCCCACTTGCACGGCACCGTTGCCGGCATCTCCCCGGACGGAGCCATCATCGATGTCGGCGGCGTCGGCATGCGCGTGCTGTGCACGCCCGGCACCCTGGCCGCGCTCACGCTGGGGGAGCGGGCCCAGCTGGCCACCTCCCTGTCGGTCAAGGAGGATTCCCTGACCCTCTATGGCTTCGCCACCGACGATGAACGCAACGTGTTCGAGCTGCTGCAATCCGCCAAGGGCGTGGGCGCCAGCCTGGCCCTGGCCATCCTGGCGGTGCACACCCCGGAAGCGCTGCGGCGGGCCGTCGCCACCGAGGACGTGAACGCGCTCACCCTGGTGCCGCGGATCGGCAAGAAGGGCGCCCAGCAGATCCTGCTGGACATGAAGGACCGGCTCGGGCCGCCCGGTGACGCCGGCACGGCGCTGCCCGGCAGCAGGGCGGGGCAGCAACGCGCACCGTCCTGGCGTGACCAGGTCCAGTCCGGCCTGGTGAACCTCGGCTGGCCGGTCCGCGACGCGGACCAGGCCATCGCCGCGCTCGAGGAGGACGGCACGATCGTCACCGGCGAGCCGGTCGACATCGCCGTCGCGCTGCGCGCCGCGCTACGGAAGCTCAGCACGCGGTGACCGAAAGGGACGAATCGCTCAGCGCGGCGGAGGAAGCGGAGCTTGCGGCGCGCCGGGACAAGCTGGTCTCCCCGTTGGCAGAGGCGGACGAGCGGGAGATCGAGAAGGCGCTGCGGCCCAAGCGGCTGGACGACTTCACCGGCCAGGCCAGGGTCCGTGAGCAGCTGTCGCTGCTGCTGCACAGCGCACTGCGCCGGGGCCACCCGCCGGACCACGTGCTGCTTTCCGGCCCGCCCGGGCTGGGCAAGACCACGATCGCGATGATCATCGCCGCGGAACTAGGTGCCCCGCTGCGGCTCACCAGCGGCCCGGCCATCGAGCGCTCCGGCGACCTGGCCGCCGTGCTCTCCACGCTCGGCGAGGGAGACGTAGTTTTCATCGACGAGATCCACCGGCTGGCGCGCCCCGCCGAGGAAATGCTGTACCTGGCGATGGAAGATTTCCGCGTCGACGTCATTGTCGGCAAAGGCCCGGGCGCGACCGCGATTCCGCTGGATATCGCGCCGTTTACCCTGGTGGGAGCCACTACCCGGGCCGGGCTGCTGCCGGCTCCGCTGCGGGACAGGTTCGGGTTTACCGCGCATCTCGATTTCTATCAGCCGGCGGAACTGGAAATCATCATCCGCAGATCCGCGGGCCTGCTCGGGGTGGCGCTCACCGACGAGGGCGCCACCGAGCTGGCCGGCCGGTCCAGAGGGACGCCGCGGATCGCCAACCGCCTGCTGCGCCGGGTCAGGGACTACGCCGAGGTCCGCGCCGACGGCGTGGTAACCAGGGAACTCGCGCGCACCGCCCTGGAGTTGTACGAGGTGGACGAGCATGGCCTGGACCGGCTGGACCTGGCGGTGCTTGACGCGCTTATTCGCAGGTTCGGCGGCGGGCCGGTTGGCCTTTCGACGCTGGCCGTGGCGGTTGGAGAGGAGGCGGAGACGGTCGAGGTCGTCGCCGAGCCGTTCCTGGTCCGGTGCGGCTTGCTGGCCAGGACTCCTCGTGGCCGGGTCGCCACCGCGGCGGGCTGGACCCATCTGGGCCTGCCAGCTCCCGCGGCGCTGGCAGAATCGCCAACTTTGTTCGATTAGCCGGGTGTAACGATCATCAAGCAAAACGTCGTAGCCTGTTGGTGCGCGGACAAAGCGCGGCTAAACTTCGGCAGTTGGTCAATGGCTACCCGTCCCCGCGGGTGAGCGGACCATGCAGATAGCCCTACTGGAAGGATGCCCCGATCATGGGGAATATCGCAGCCGCCGTGGCGGCATCGAAATCATCAGGTAGCAGTTCGATCACGTTCCTGATCGTGATCGTGCTGCTCTTCGGAGCCCTTTACTTCCTGATGATCAAGCCCCAGCGGCGCCGCCAGCAGCAGGCCATGCAGCAGCAGCGCACGGTTCAGCCGGGCGCCCAGGTCCGGACCACGGCCGGGATGTACGCCACGGTGGTCTCTACCGACGGCGACGACGTCGTGCTCGAGGTCGCGCCGGGGGTCGAGGTCCGCTACATGAAGCGGGCCATCATGGAGGTCATCAGCCCCGGCGACGAGCCGGTGGCGGAGGAGCCGATGGACTCGGAGTACGCAACCGATGACGTGGGGTCATCTCACGACGCCGAGCCCGCCGAGCCGATGGATGACGACCACGCGAGCTCGAACGGAACCAAGGCCAAGTCAGACACGGACGTGTTCTGACCCGTAATGTGCGACCACTTCCCCGACCACCCGTAGACAGGCGTTAGACAAGTGGCACCTCCAGCGAAGAGCGCTTCGCATCCCGGGCGAGCGCTCGCGATACTCGGCGGCCTGCTCGTGATCATGCTTCTGGGCATTCTGGGCGGCAATCTGTTCAGCCCGTCGCACTGGCACAAGGACTTCAAGGTCGGCCTGGGACTGGACCTGTCCAGCGGTACCGAGGTCAGCATGGTGGCCACGACGCCGACCGGCGGGACGCCGTCGTCGTCGGAGATGCAGACGGCGACCTCCATCATCACCTCGCGCGTGAACGGCACCGGTAACTCCGGCGCCTCGGTGCAGACCCAGGGCAGCAACATCATCACGGTGTCGATCCCGGGCAAGACCGGCCCGCAGGTCGTGCAGCTGGTCAGCCAGACCGCCCTGCTGCGGTTCCGGCAGGTGCTGCTGTACGCGGGTCCGAACGCGACCACCACGCCGACGCCCACGCCGTCGGCCTCCGCCAGTGCCAGCGCGTCCCCGGGCGCCTCGTCGAGTCCGTCGGCCAACTCGAGCCCGTCGGCGAGTGCCACCAGCACCGCGAAGACGTCGGCCAAGATCGTCTCGTCGTCACCGACCCCGAGCACCGGTGCGAGCGCCTCGCCGCACGCCTCCTCCTCGGCCAGCCCGGGCGCCTCGGCGTCGGCCAGCCCGAGCGCCAGCGCGAGTGCCTCGCCATCCACGAGCAGCTCCGCGATCGGCGACGCCAGCAAGGTGCAGCCCGCCGTGCTGAAGCTGTTCAACAAGCTGACGTGCAAGGCGGGGGAGAGCGACTCCGCGTGGAAGGACCAGGTCGGATACACCAAGTCATCGGACTGGGACACGAAGACCCAGCAGATCGTCTCGTGCAACACCGCGACCGGTGAAAAGTACGCGCTGGACGTCGCGAAGGTCGACGGCATCGACGTCACCGGTGCGCAGGCGGCGCTGTCCACCACGAGCAGCCAGTGGCAGGTCAACCTCACGTTCAACGGCAGGGGCACCTCGGACTTCGGTAACCTCACCACCCAGCTGTACAACAGCTACTACTCGGCCGCGCAGTCCCAGCCAGGTGGCACAGACTACTACCTGGACCAGGTCGCGATCGTGCTGGACGGCGACGTGGTGTCCTCCCCGGAAATCCAGGGGGCCATCACCGGCGGGAACGCGCAGATCACCGGCCAGTTCAGCCAGCAGCAGGCGAATCAGCTGGCCAACGTGCTGAAGTACGGCTCGCTGCCGCTCAGCCTCGCCGTGCAGAGCCAGCAGTCGGTGTCGCCGACGCTGGGCCACAACCAGCTGGCCGCGGGACTGATCGCCGGCGCGGTCGGGCTGCTCCTGGTCGTGGTGTACTCCTTCCTCTACTACCGCGGCCTGGGCCTTGTCTCGATCTCCAGCCTGGTGATCGCGGCACTGCTCGGCTACCTGACGATCGTGCTGCTCAGCAAGTACCAGGGCTTCACGCTCAGCCTGGCCGGCATCGCGGGCCTCATCGTGGCCATCGGCATCACCGCGGACTCGTTCGTGGTGTTCTTCGAAAGGCTGCGGGACGAAGTCCGCGAGGGCAAACAGCTCCGGCCTGCCGTGGAGGCCGGCTGGAAGCGTGCCCGGCGGACGATCCTGGTGTCGGACACGGTGTCATTCCTCGCCGCGCTGCTGCTGTACTACTTCGCGATCAGCGACGTGAAGGGCTTCGCGTACACGCTCGGCCTCACCACGCTCATCGACGTCATCGTGGTCTTCATGTTCACCAAGCCGATGGTGACGATCGTCGCGCGGACGAGATTCTTCGGCAACGGCCACCGGCTGTCCGGGCTTGATCCGAAACGGCTGGGGGCCCGGGCACCTTGGCGGTCTTCGGTGCGGGTGACCAGATCCAGACCACGTGCCGGTTCCTCGGCCCGTAACTCCGGGGAGGCATGATGTCGCGCCTGAGCGAGGTCGGCGGCCGGCTCTACCGCGGCGAGGTATCGGTCAACTTCGTCGGCCGGCGGCGGCTATGGTATGCGATCTCCGCGGTCATCGTCCTGGTCAGTCTCGTGTCGCTGCTGGTGCGCGGTCTGGACTTCAGCGTGGAGTTCAAGGGTGGTGCCGTATTCCAGGTCAGCAAGGCACCGGCCTCGGTGACCGTGACCCAGGTGGAGAAGGCGGTCTCCGACGTTGGCGTGACCGGTCCGATCGTGCAGCAAGTCGGGGCCGGCGGGAAGTGGCAGATAGAGACCAAGGCGCTCAGCACTGACGAGTCCGCCGCCGTGCAGAACTCGCTGCAGAAGGAACTCGGGGTCACCGGGGCCGATATCAGCGTGAACTCGGTCGGCGCGAGCTGGGGCGGCCAGATCACCGACAAGGCCATCCAGGCACTGATCGCTTTCTTGATCGTGGTCGTGATCTACCTGTCGATCGCGTTCGAGTGGAAGATGGCGGTGGCGGCGTTCGCCGCGCTCCTGCACGACCTCGTGATTACGGTTGGTGTTTACTCGCTCACCGGCATCCAGGTCAGCCCGGCCAGCGTGATCGGGTTCCTGACCATCCTCGGGTACTCGCTGTACGACACCGTGGTCGTCTTCGACAAGGTGCGGGAGAACACCGCCGGGTTGCTGGGCGGGGCTAGGAGTACCTACAGCCAGGCAGCGAACCTGGCGCTGAACCAGACCCTGGTCAGATCGATCAACACCTCACTGATCGCCCTGCTGCCGGTGAGCGCGATCCTCGCGGTCGCCTCCTCCGCGCTGGCACCGGGCAACGAACTACAGGACCTGGCGCTGGTGCTGTTCGTGGGTATGTTGTCCGGTACTTACTCCTCGATCTTCATCGCGACACCGGTGCTGGCGCAGATCAAGGAGCGGGAGCCGCAGTTCCGCGCGCTGGCCAAGCGGGTCGCGGTACGCGAGTCCGGCGGCCGGGCCGCGAAGCGGGCCGCCGCGAAGGCCGGGTCGGGCGCGGCGAGCCGTGGCACGGTCAGCGGCACCACGGCCGCGGTGCTCGACGATGACGAGGCCCTGGAATCCGCGGACGCGGACGACCTGCACAGCCCGCAGGACGACGAACTGGCTCAGGACGACGTGCCGGCCTCGGCGGGCAGTGCCGCCCGGATGCAAGCCGGGCGGTCCTACAGCACGGGACCGAGACAGCAGCCACGCCGCGACGGCCGGTCTAGTGCGGCCCGGCGGCGCCCGGCGGGCAAGAAGAAGCGGCGCTAGCCGTGCTCGCCGACCTGGTCGCCAGCCGGATCCGCGACATCCCCGACTACCCGCAGCCGGGGGTGGTGTTCAAGGACATCACCCCCCTGCTGGCGGACGGCAAGGCCTTCAGCGAGGTGGTCGACGCGCTGATGGACGGGCACGACGGGGTGGACAAGGTGGCGGGCATCGAGGCCCGCGGCTTCATCCTCGCCGCGCCGGTGGCCTGCCGGATGGGCGCCGGCTTCGTGCCGGTCAGGAAGAAGGGCAAGCTGCCCGGGCCCACGTTCGCCGAGGACTACCAGCTGGAATACGGCACCGCCACGATCGAGGTGCACCAGGACGCGTTCGCGCCCGCCGATCGGGTGCTGATCGTGGATGACGTGCTGGCCACCGGCGGCACCGCCGCGGCCACGGCCAACCTGGTCCGCCGGGCCGGGGCGACGGTCGCCGGCATCGTGGTGCTCATCGAGCTGTCCTTCCTCGGCGGCCGCGCCAAGCTCCCCGGCCTGCCGCTCACCGCGCTGCTGACCGTCTGAGGCGGGCGCTCGCGGCCGGCGCCGGGCACGGGAATCTCACGGGCGTCATCTGGCGTTCTACTGTGCCAAGTAGACTGGTGCACGTGCGTACGGGCAGAGCGCGAACCTAAGAGGAGCGACTAGTGGCCGGTGAGGTGATCGCCACCGGCACCGAGGGTGCCGAAGGTGCCCCCATCCTGCCGGAAGGCACCCAGCTCTCGGCTTCCCGGACCACGACCCCCGCGGTCCGCCGGCGGCTGGCCAGGCTGGGCGCTCCGCGCACCGCCGCGATGAACCCCGTGCTCGAACCGCTGATCAAGACCGTCCGCGCCACGCACCCGAAGGCCGACGTCCGGTTGATCGAGCGCTCCTACGACGTCGCCGCCTACTGGCACCGGGAGCAGAAGCGCAAGAGCGGCGATCCCTACATCACCCACCCGCTGGCGGTGGCCACGATCCTGGCCGAGCTCGGCATGAACACCGAGACGATCTGCGCCGCGCTGCTGCACGACACGGTGGAGGACACGCCGTACACGCTGACCGAGCTGCGCGGGCAGTTCGGCGAGGACATCGCCGCGCTGGTGGACGGCGTCACCAAGCTCGACAAGGTCAAGTACGGCGAGTCGGCCGAAGCGGAGACCGTCCGCAAGATGGTCGTCGCGATGTCCCGGGACATCCGGGTGCTGGTGATCAAGCTCGCCGACCGGCTGCACAACATGCGGACGCTGCGTTACCTGCCGCGGGAGAAGCAGGAGCGCAAGTCCCGCGAGGTGCTCGAGATCTTCGCGCCGCTGGCCCACCGGCTCGGCATGAACACGGTCAAGTGGGAGCTGGAGGACCTGGCGTTCGCCACGCTGTACCCCAAGCGCTACGACGAGATCGCCCGGCTGGTGTCCGGCCGCGCGCCGCGGCGTGACGTGTTCCTCCAGGAGGTCATCCAGGACGTGTCCGGCGATCTGCGCGAAGCCAAGATCAAGGCGAGCGTCACCGGCCGGCCCAAGCACTACTACTCGATCTACCAGAAGATGATCGCCAAGAACACCGGGTTCGACGACATCTACGACCTGGTGGGCATCCGGGTCCTGGTCGACTCGGTGCGCGACTGCTACGCGGCGCTCGGCACCATCCACGCGCGATGGAACCCCGTCCCAGGACGGTTCAAGGACTACATCGCGATGCCGAAGTTCAACATGTACCAGTCGCTGCACACCACGGTCATCGGGCCGGGCGGCAAGCCGGTCGAGCTGCAGATCCGCACCTGGGGCATGCACCGGCGCGCGGAGTACGGCGTCGCGGCGCACTGGAAGTACAAGGAAGAGACCGTCCTTGGCAGCCGGGCCAAGGAAGACACCCAGGACATGGCCTGGCTCCGGCAGCTGGTCGACTGGCAGCGGGAGACAGAGGACCCGGCGGAGTTCCTCGAGTCGCTGCGGTTCGACCTGGCCGCCGCCGAGGTATACGTGTTCACCCCGCGCGGTCAGGTGGTCGCGCTGCCGCAGGGCGCCACGCCGGTCGACTTCGCGTACGCGATCCACACCGAGGTCGGGCACCGCACGATCGGGGCCCGGGTCAACGGCCGCCTGGTCCCGCTGGAATCCACGCTGGACAACGGCGACACGGTGGAGATCTTCACCTCCAAGGCGCAAGAGGCCGGGCCGAGCCAGGACTGGCTCAAGTTCGTGCAGAGCGCCCGGGCCAGGAACAAGATCCGGCAGTGGTTCTCCAAGGAGCGCCGCGAGGCCGCGGTCGAGGCCGGCAAGGACCAGATCGCCCGCGCCATGCGCAAGCAGGGCCTGCCGTTGCAGCGGCTGGTCGGCTCGGACACCCTCCTCGCGCTCGCTCGTGACCTCCGCTACCCCGACCTGTCCGGGCTTTACGCGGCGGTGGGCCAGGGGCAGATCAGCGCCGCATCGGTCATGGACAAGCTGGTCAGGTCCCTCGGCGGGGTGGCCGGCGCGCAGGAGGACATCGCCGAAGCGACGCTGCCGGCCAAGGCACCTCGGCCGCGCGCGCCCGGTGACTCCGGCGTCGAGGTGTCGGGCGCGCCGGACGTCTGGGTGCGGCTGTCCAAGTGCTGCACCCCGGTGCCCGGCGACGAGATCACCGGTTTCGTGACCCACGGCCATGGCGTCTCGGTGCACCGGGCGGACTGCGTGAACGTGCAGCACCTCAGCGAGACTCAGCAGGAGCGCCTGGTGAGCGTCCACTGGGCGCCGACCGAGGGCTCGGTGTTCCTCGTCGCGATCCAGGTGGAGGCGCTGGACCGGACCCGGCTGCTGTCGGACGTCACCCGGGTGCTCTCCGACCAGCACGTGAACATTCTGTCCGCCACGGTGACGACCACCAGGGATCGTGTGGCGTTCAGCCGCTTCACGTTCGAGATGGGCGACCCCAAGCACCTCGGCCACGTGCTGCGCGCCGTCCGCGCCATAGACGGCGTCTACGACGTCTACCGCGTCACCAGCTAGACAGCCCGCCCCAGGCTGGACACCAGCC
>Ga0070741_10015099_pt1 | contig 13183 bp, 10 predicted proteins | sample Coa_R1_4_FD_66440 | JGI IMG/M metagenome (GOLD analysis project Ga0070741, IMG submission 66440) | Surface soil microbial communities from Centralia Pennsylvania, which are recovering from an underground coalmine fire - Coalmine... | ecosystem: Environmental > Terrestrial > Soil > Unclassified ... | reverse complement strand
GAACGCCTTCTGGGAATTCGCATACAACACGTCGTAACCGCGGGCCCGCTGCGCGAGGCGGCCCGACACGCGCCACGCGTCCAGCAGCGCGACGGGCGACGCCACGACGCTGCGTTTGCGCACGGCGCCGAGCGCGCCCATCGGCTCCACGTCCACGGCGATGGCGCGCGCCTCGAGGGCAGACCGGAACGGCCCGTCGGCGAGCAGCACGACGCGGGAGTTCCGGTCGAACGCGGTCACGACGTCGAGCAGCGACAGTTCGGCGCCGCCGAGTACGCCGGCGTGGTCCACGCACAGAACGCGCGGCAGCGTCACCGGAGCACGGCCTCGTATACGCCACGCACCTGTTCGGCGATCACGGGCCAGTCGTAGTGTTCGCGCGCATACGCCAGGCATTCCGCCGCCGACGGCACTGGTACGCGGGCCGTGAGGATGTCGGCGATGCCGGTGGCCAGTGCCTCCGGCCCGACAGCGGGCAGCACCAGGTGCGGCGAGAGCGTGCCCACGGCCTCGGGCAGCCCGCCCACGGGTGTTACGAGAGCGGGCGTCCCGGCCGCGAGTGATTCCGCGACGATGAGCCCGAACCCCTCGAGCGCCACCGACGGCACGACGCTGAGGTCGGCGGCGCGGTAGGCGAAGGGGAGCACCGCATCGGGGACGAACCCGACGAGCCGCACATGGTCGTCGAGCCCCCGGCGCCGGATATCGGCGCCCAGTTCCGCGGCGATCGCTCCGCGGCCTGCAATGAGCACGAGCACCTCCGGTACGCGCTCCCGGAGGTCCGCCGCGGCGGCAATCAGGTCATCGAGCCCCATCCGGCGCGCGAGGCGCCGGACGGCAAGCACGATCTTCCGGTCGGCCGGCCATCCCAGCAGCCCTCGCGCCGCTGCGCGCGACACTGTGATGTCGAACCGGTCCACATCCACGCCGCCGGGAATCACATGGATGCGCTCGCGCGGCACGCCGAACCGTTCTTCGAGAATGCGGGCGAACGGCGTCGAGAGCACGATGAACGCGGTAGCCCGCCGGTACACCACGCGCTCGACGAGCGTCTTGACCATCGTCATGAACCGGGACTGCCCCTCGGCATCGCCCTCCAGACCCCATGGGCCCTGAAAATGCACCACCAGCGGCCGCCGGCCCGCAATCGCCAGGAGTGGCAGAGCGTACAGCGCGAAGTGCGCCACCAGCAGGCGGTTCGGGTCGCTCAGCACCGCCGACCGCCCATCGCGGTAGAGCGCGGCAAGCCGCACAATCAGCGGGCGTGAGTACGAGGCAAATCCGCGGACCACACCGTCGGACTCGCGTTCGACGGCGTCCGACCCGGCAACAAGCCCGCGGACGCCAACGCCAGCCGCGGGCAAGTGCTCGACGAGCTCGCGGAATACGCGATTGAGGCCGCCCGGCCGCTCGGCGAACCATTCCATCCCCACCTGCAGCGTCCGCAGTGGCCGCCGCGGCCCGTGCTGAGGTCGCGACAACAGCGCATCGAGACCGGTGTCGCGGTCGAGCGTGCGGTCGAGCATGATGCGCGCCCACACCTCGAGCACGAGCAGCGTGAAGATCTGTTCGCCCCAGTCCCGCTGCCCGCTGAAGTGCTCGTCGAGCAGGCGGCGCACGAACCGCGGCTCCAGCCAGCCGCGTTCGAAAAACGTGCGGCTTTCGAGCGCCGCCCGCACGTACTCGGCAAGCTCGCCCCGCAACCACGCCGACGCCGGCATCACGAACCCGCGCTTGCGCCGATGGACGAGACTTCCCGGCACGAACCGCTCGGCGACCCGCTTGAGCACCCGTTTGGTTTCGAAGCCATCGAAGTGCAGGTGCGGCGGGATGCGCGCGGCGTACTCCATCAGCGCCGTGTCGAGAAGCGGCGACCGCGCTTCGAGACTGTGCGCCATGCTCGACCGGTCGGCCTTCGTCAGAAGCTGGTCGGGCAGATACGTGGCGAAATCCGCGGCGAGGATCCGGTCAATGTCGTTATCCGCATCCACGTCATCCCAGGCGCGTCGGTAGAGCACGTCGGGATGCCAGTCGCTCACCGCCTGGTGGAACTCCGGCCTGTAGCCGTGCAGACGCCACATCCTGAACGCCCGGTCGTAGGTATAGGCGTCGGCCGCGCTCATCGCCCCGGCCCGTGCCACGGCCATGAGGCGCGATCGCGAGTCGAAGCCGCGACGCTCGAACCATCGGCCAATCGCGCGCCGAACCTCCTCCGGCACGCGCTCGCGATACGGACCGATGAGATACTCAACGAACGGCCGCCGGTATCCGCCGAACAGTTCGTCGCCGCCATCGCCATTCAGCACGACCGTCATGTGCCGCCGCGCGGCAGCCGCGAGATAGTAGTTCGGTACGATCGAGACGTCGGCCACGGGCTGGCCATAATGCCATACGATCGCCGGCAGATCGGCGACCAGCTCCGGATGCAGCACCTCCTCGTGCAGGCGGATACCGGCCCGTGCCGCCACGGTGCGCGCGTAGCGTCGCTCGTCGAAGGCCGGTTCCTCGAACCCGAGAGTTACGGCCTCGATCGGGCGGGACGATTCCTGGGCCGCCACCGACGTGACAAGGGACGAGTCAACGCCCCCCGACAGGAACACGCCCACCGTGACATCGGCGATGAGGCGCTTCCGGACGCCGTTCCGCACGAGCGACTCGACGTGCTCGACGACCTCGGTTTCCGACTCCGGCGTCTTGTGCCGGAAGGATCGCCGCCAGTATCGCTCCACACGGCATTCGCCGGTGTCCGCTGCAAACCTCAGACAGTGCGCAGGAGGGAGTTGCCGGATGCCCTTGAAGATGCCCAGTGGAGCGGGCACGGCCTGGTACACGAGGTACGCGTCCAGCGCGTGCGGGTCAATGTCGAGCGCGCGCCCCGACAGCTGGACCAGCGCGTTCGCCACGGACGCGAACGCGAAGTGCCGGCCCTGATGCTCGTAGAAGAAGGGCTTTTTACCTGCCCGGTCGCGTGCCACGGCCAGCTCGCGGCGCTCGACATCCCACACCGCGAACGCGAACATGCCGTCGAGCCGGTCCACCAGCCCCCGCAGTCCCCAGCGGCGATATCCGTACAGCAGCACCTCGGTGTCGGTGCGGGACCGGAATGTGAACTCCCGTACGAGCTCGCGGCGTAACGCGGCAAAGTTGTAGACCTCGCCGTTGTAGACGATGACGTGCCGCCCATCGGACGACGCCATGGGCTGGTGGCCAGCCGCGGACAGGTCTACGACGGCAAGGCGCCGCGCGCCGAGCACAACGCCCGGCCCTTCCCAGAGACCCTCGTCGTCGGGCCCACGGCTGCGCATGACGTCGCGCGCCTTCACGAGGCGCGCGCGCACCGCGGCGGCCTCGTCGCCCACGATCCCGATGATCCCGCACATGGCTACGCCGCTCCCGCTCCGGCGCGCACCGCCTCGTCCAGCGCCGCGAAGTACGCCGCGGCGACCGTATCCCACGCGTACGGCGCCGACGCCGTCACCGCGGCGGCGCTCATGCGCGCGCGCAACGCGGAATCGTCACGCAAGGTTGCGAGCCGCGCGGCGATGGCATCCGCGCCGAACGGCACCAGCCACCCATTCACGCCGTCCGCGACGAGCTCCTCGGTGCCGTTGATCGCGTGGCACACAATGGGCAGGCCGCTGGCCGCCGCCTCCAGCGTCACCAGCGAGAACGCCTCGTATCGCGACGGAAACACCAGCACATCGCTGGCCGCGTAGTACGCCTCCGGCGCGCGGCTCGGCGGCCGAACGTGCACGCGGCCCGCCGCGCCGAGCCGCGCCGCGTGCGCCAGTGCCGCTTTCGCGTCCCCGCGTCCGACAATCACGAGGTGGACCTCTGGCGTCGCCGCCACGGCGGCGATCGCGTCACGGACGCCTTTCCGTTCCCAGTCGCCGCCCACGAACAGCGCCAGAAACGCGTCGGCCGGAAGCGCGAGCGAGGTCCGGAGCGCGCGGCGCGCCGCCGCGCCGGCCGCGGGGCGGAAAACGCGGTGGTCCACCCCATTGGGTACGATGCGAATCCGATCCGGCGCGACGCCATAGTGCTCCGTGAGTTCGCGCGCAGTGCCGCGGGACACCGCGATCACGAGACGAAGCCGGCGCGATCCATACGCCCGGCGCTCCTCCCGCACGAACTGCGCCTGCGCGATCCGCTGGTATGCGGCGCCGGGCGCCGAGCCGCCGCGAAGGCCGCCGTACCGCGCGGTGAACGCGGCATGGCAGAACTGCGCCGTGATCACGTCGGCGTCACGCGCCGCGGCGCCGATCGAATTGGCAATGGTGCATCCCGCGCGCTGCTCGGCACGCGCCGCCGCCCGCGCGAAGGCCCACGTGCGCAGCATCGCCGGACGCGACGGGCCGCCGACGCGCATCCATTCGACGGCATCGAGTTCACACGCGCGCGCGATCACTGTCACACGGACACGTTTCGCCACGCGCGATATGATCTCGGCCGCCGCCCGTTCCTGCCCTCCGCGACGGTGCACTTCGTGCGCAATGAACGCGAGCGACCAGCTGGTCACGCCGCCTCCCGACGCTGCAGGAGCACGGCCATGCCCGTGTGCAGGCGCCGCGCCACGGAACGCGGCAGCCGGCGCGTCAGCCACTCCACCGCGTCCAGCGCGGCGTCCGGAACGACCCGGTGGAGCGCGGCCGTCTTCAGATGACCGTTTGTCAGGGGGTTGGTGAAGAGGCGGATCTCGCGGACGGCGAGCCCCGCGCGCGCGGCGAGCGGCCCGACCTCGTCCTCGTGCAGCAGGAAGATGTGACCGCTCGCGTCGGGTTGGAATTGCATCGCCTCGTACCTCGAAGGGTCGGGCGTATCGGAAAACCGCGGGCGATGGCTGAGAAAGTAGCCGCCGTTCGGCGTCGACAGCAGCACGTAACCGCCCGGCCGCGTGAGCATCGCCGCCTTGCGAAGAAACTCGTCCGGGTGCGCGACGTGCTCGATGATTTCCGTGGCGACCACCAGGTCGAACAGGTGCGGGAACGCGAGCGCGAAGGCGTCGCCGGGGGCGTACCGCACGATCCCACGCTCCCATTTGAGCCGCACGTACCCTTCGAGGTCGGCGCGGAGATCGTTCCAGGTGACGTCGAATCCGCGCTCGGCCAGCCACAGCGTGTAGTTCCCCTGCGCTGCCGCGAGGTCGAGGATGCGCGCACCGGGCGCCAGCACGGACGCCGCCATGTCCATCACGTGCCGCGCCCGTGTGCGGTACGCGCGCGTGTGTCCGGGATTCGTGGCCTCGCCGAATACCTCGACCCGGTCAAAGGCGTGCACGTCGCGCCAGCTTGGCGGCCAGTCGGCCGCTGGCGTGACGACCTTCATGACGACGGCGCCCGACGAACGCCGAACTCCGCCATGGCCTCCCGTTCCCACTGCCCGACGTGCCGCATCACGTGCGCAACCTCGCGCCCAAGTGACCAGAGCGCGATGGCCGTGTCACGCGACTTCGGCGTGTCGCGGATCACGCCGAGCCGGTAGCGCATGACCCGCGCGAGCAGCGCGCGGCGGCGTTCGGGGCGTCCGAAGTGCTTGACGTGGAACCGGACTTCCGACTCGCGGTACGCTCCCAGCCGGGCGCCGTCGGGCTGCCGCCGCGGCGGATGATTCACCACGGCGTCGGGCACGAACATCCGCACGGCGCCGGCTCGCTCCAGGCGCAGCCGCAGGTCCTGGTCCTCCATGTGCGGAAAGCGAAACGCTTCATCGAAGCCACCCAAGGCGGCGAACCGCGAGGCAGCCACCATGAAGTTGCACGACCAGAGGTGACCACCCCGCTCGTTGACGGGCGCGTGGTAGAGCGGCGAGCCGAACCCGCCATCGCACGTCGTCCGGCCCTCGTAGACGTCCACGCCCGGCCGAATGGCCGCCGCGAAGGCCTCCAGCCATTGGCGGTGCGGCTCTGTGTCGTCGTCCGTGAAGGCAAGCCACGGGAACGTCGCGGCGCGCGCGCCGGCATTGCGATTTGCGGCCGGGCCACGGGCGGGACCCTGCACGAAGTGCACCCATGGAAATGTCCCGCTCAAGGCCGCTGCCGCCGACGACGGCGTGGCATCGTCGCTCACCACCACCTCGTAACGGTCGTCGGACAGGGACTGCGCCCCGGGTGCGAGCCGCTCGAGCGTCCGGGCCAGCAGGGCCGGTCGCTCACGTGTCGGGATGATCACGCTGATGCGCGGTGCGGACGTATCGGTCATCGTCTCGGGCCTGGACTGCCGCGGCGCGCCACGTGACCGGCGCGCCCGCAGCGGTGCCGGATAATGTACGCCCGCGCGCGGACGTCAGGCCGCGGACGGTGTGGCCAGCGCGCTGGCGTCACACCCCGACCGTGCGGCAGCGAACGTCACGTCGCGGGTGGGGCGGCGGAGTGCGCCATGCGACGGACGGCCCGGCACACGTTCGCCGCGAATGCTTCGGCGCTGAACTCCGCCGCGCGCGCCGCCGCTGCCGCTCCCACGGTCGCGGCGAACGATGGCGTGGTGAGAAATCGCTCAACGGCCCGCGCGATGCCCGCGGCATCGCCGAACGGTACGAGCAGCCCGTCCACGCCGTCGTGGATGATCTCCGCCGGCCCGCCCGCCGCGCCGGCCACCACCGGTTTGCCGAGCGCCATCGCTTCGACGATCACGATCCCGAACGGCTCGCGCGCGGCGGCGTGCACCACGACGTCCACGGCCTGCATCCACTCCACCGCGTTGGCGCGGAACCCGGCAAACGTGACAGCGTCCGCAATGCCGAGCCGGGTTGCCTGATCGTGCAGTTCGTGCTCGTACTCAGGCTCGGTTTCGTGCGCTCCTCCTACCACGACGGCGTGCAGATCCGGCCGCGTCCGGCGAAGCAGCGCAACGGCGTCGAGAAACACGTGCACGCCCTTCCACCGCTGCAGGCGTGACACGGTTCCGATGAGCGGCCCCGCGGCAGGGAGGCCCAGGCGCGCGCGCATCGCCGCGGGTGCCGTGGCGCAGGCTGCCGCCGCGCGATCGAGCGCGACGCCCGGATGCACCAGCGTCACAGGATGATGCGGCCGCAGCCGCGCCTGCGCCGCGAGTCCGTCGCGCGAGAGCGTGAGCACACCGACGGCCGGCCACAGCGTCGCGAAGCGGTCGAGCCAGTCCGGCCGCGGCGTTCCGACCTGGTACCACGCGCACGGAACGCGCGCGAGAAGCGCCGCGGGCCCCGCTGTGGCCTGGCCAGCCACCATCCACCCGAACAGCAGATCGGCGTTGCGCCGGCGCGCAAGCGCCGCGACACGCCGGACGGCGGCAACGCGCCGCCACACCTGACGAAACCGTCCGGCCTCGACGACGTGGCTCTCCACGCCCAGGGCGCGCAGCTCGGCCACCATCGGCCCGTCGCGCAAAAACACGACGATCCATTCGATGCCCTGCCCGCGGCCCCCGTGCATGAGCTGGCGCAGCATCTCCTCACCGCCGCCACGCGCCGTTGCAAGTGGCATCACCACCACCACGCGAACCGGTCGTGCTTCTGGCGCGATCTCCGCGACCGCGCCAGTCGAGGGTGACACCGTCATGCGGGCGGCGGCGCGGGAATCCGCGCGTCGGGTGCGTCGGTCCGCCTGCGGAACCGACGCCAGGAACGCCATCCGGCACGGCGGCCGTCCCACGTGGCGCGCACCCTGGCCGCGATGTCGCGCTCGCCGCGGAGCAGCAACCGCAGCGCTTGCAGCAGACCCGGCTCGATACGCGTGCCCACCAGCAGCGCCCAGCACAGAAAGGCCGCACGTCGCGCGCCCTCCAGGTGCTCGAGCAGCACCAGCGTCTCGTTATGCACCGCGTCAACCTGCGGTCCGGCCGTGAACATGCCCCGATGGCGCTGATCGGTGTCGTGGCGCGGCGCAATATGGTGGTCCACCGCGATGGCGGGGTCGTAGAGCAGCGTCCATCCCGCGCGCCGCAGGGGAAGGCACAGCGCAAGCTCCCAGAACATCTGCGCGCCCGAACCGCGCAGCCGGTTGTCAAACCCCACCGCCCGGACCAAGGCTGTGCGGAACGCCGCGTTCGCCCCCTTGAGCACATCCACCGGACGTGCCGCGCCCACGCCAAGGTGGTGGTGACCGATCACACGGCCAAACCACTGCACGCGGCCCACGTCGTGGTGGTCGCCGCGCTCCGTGGGCTGCCAATCGCGCCCGCCCACGCCGCCCACGCGCGGATGCACGAAGCAGGCGTCCAGTCGCTCGATCCAGTCGGGCCGCGGCTCGGCGTCGTCGTCGGTGAAGGCAACGATGTCGCCCCGCACGCGCACGAGCGCGGCCGTCATCGCCGCGATGACGCCCGGCTCGGCGGTCGTGGCGAGCATCACCGGATACGCGCGACGCGCGGCCTCGGCGGCGACCACTTCCGCCGTCGCCGCGTCGTCGGCCCTGGCGCCGACTACCACCTCGAAGGGCGCCACGCGCTGCGCCGCCAGCGCGCGCAGGCAGCGCGCGAGGTCGTCCGGGCGGCGCCATGAGGGCACGAGCACCGAGATAGTGGTCACCCGCGAGGCGGAAAGCGGCGAGGCTGGCGGCATTGTGTCAGGCCTGAACATGGAGGCGTGCCCCTGCCGCGCCAAGCGTGCGGCCCGTAGAATCACACCGTGTCCACCCCGAGTGCCCCCGCGACCCCCCTTCATGTCATCCGCCCGGCCGCGGGCCGCCGGATGCCGGACTGGCGCGAAGTGTGGGCGTTCCGGGACCTGTGCCTCGCCCTCGGCCGGCGCGACGTGACGCTGCGGTATCGGCAAACCCTCCTCGGCGTCGTGTGGGTCGTCCTGCAGCCGGTGATTGCCGGCGGCGTCTTCTCGGTGATCTTCGGCCGCGTCGCTCGCCTCGAGAGTGGTGCGCAATCGTATTTCCTCTTTGCGTACGCGGGCTTCATCGCCTGGAGCGGCTTCTCGAACGCCCTCTCGCGCGCCGCCGCGTCCGTGATCGGCCAGGGCAACCTGGTCACGAAAGTCTTCTTTCCCCGGCTCATCCTCCCGGTGTCGGCGCTGTTTTCGACGACCGTGGACTTCCTCGTAGGGATGGCGTCGCTGCTTGTGCTGTTCGCCGTGGTCGGGTCGCCGATCAGTCCGGCCGTCGTCACGCTTCCCGTCTGGATCCTGCTGCTGTTCGCGATGGGCCTCGGGCTTGGCACGATCGCGGCCGCCCTCTCGGTGCGGTTCCGCGACGTCCAGCACGCGTTGCCCGTGCTGGTGCAACTGCTGCTCTACGCGAGTCCGGTCGCGTACGCAACGGCCGTCGTGCCTGAATCCATCCGTGCGTGGTTCGTGCTCAATCCGCTCGCCGGCGCGCTCGACGGGTTCCGGTGGGCGTGTATCGGCACCGCTCCCCCGTCCGGGCTGAGCGTGGCCGTCGCGATCGCCGGCGCCATCGGTTCGCTCGTGGCAGGTGCGCTGGTGTTCACGAGGTTCGAGCGCCAGATCGCCGATGTCATCTGACCCGCCGGCGATCGCGATCCGGGGCCTCTCGAAGGCCTACCGGCTCGGCGTGGAGAACGCCGCGACAACGTTTCGCGAGGCCATTGTGAACGCGGTCGCGCGCGAGGGCGCCGGGCCCGACCCGGCGCTCCTCTGGGCCCTGCGTGACGTATCGCTCGACGTCGCGCGCGGCGAAACCGTCGGCATCATCGGCCGCAACGGCGCCGGCAAGAGCACGCTGCTCAAGCTCCTGTCCCGCATCACGTGGCCGACGGAAGGCGAAATCCGGCTCTACGGACGCATCGGCAGCCTGCTCGAAGTGGGCACCGGCTTCCATCCGGAGCTGACCGGCCGCGAGAACATCTTCCTCAACGGAACGATCCTCGGCATGCGGCGGCACGAGATCCGCCGCCGGTTCGACGAGATCGTCGCGTTCGCCGAGATCGAACGGTTTCTCGACACGCCGGTGAAGCGGTACTCGAGCGGTATGTACATCCGGCTCGCCTTCGCCGTGGCCGCTCACCTCGACCCGGAGATCCTCGTCGTGGACGAGGTGCTGGCCGTCGGCGACTCGGCGTTCCAGCGCAAGTGTCTGGGCAAGATGGGTGAGGTGGCGCGCGAGCAGGGACGCGCCGTGCTGTTCGTGAGCCACAACATGGTCGCCGTCACGGCGTTATGCCGCCGCGCGGTACTTCTCGAGCACGGCCGGCTCACCGAGGACGGCCCGGCGGGCGCGGTCGTGCAACGCTACCTCCGGTCGCTGGAATCGCTCAGGACCACACCGCTCGACGAACGACGCGACCGGACCGGCAATGGCGCACTTCGCCTGGAATCCGTGACGGTAAGGAACGTGACGGCGGGAGGCGGACTCGTGCGTTGTGGCGATGACGTCCGCATCGAGGTTCGCTATTCATCGCCGCATGCCACGCTGCGGGACGTGCACATTGACGCCATCGTACACGGCCCCCTTGACGAGCAGCTCTGCCAGCTGTCCAGCGCCTCACAGCGGGGCGACTTCGCCGAAGTACCGGGCAACGGCACGTTCACCTGCACCATTCCGCGGTTTCCGTTCGAAGCCGGCGCGTACCGGCTCACGCTGTACACGACGGTCGGCGGTGACATCGCCGATTGGGTCATGCACGCGGCGGTCATCGAGGTGGAACCGGGCGATTTCTTCGGTACCGGCCGCATGAACGACGAAGGACAGGGATTGTTCCTCGTCTCCCATCAGTGGGATGTGACCTAGCGTCGCACCGCGACGACCGTCACGACCACGGGAAACTCCGGGTCCTCCGGGGCGAGCTCGGCCACCGTCAGTTCTTCGGCAGCCATGCCCGCCAGGTATGCATGCGCGGCCACGTGGTTGCCGAACGCGTGCACGGCTACGTTGGCGTCGCCAAATACCGACCCGAACAGTCGCTGCGCCGATTGTACGGTGAAGTGCCAGTACTCGCCCCAGCGTTCCGCGTCGTAGCGGCTGATCGGCGCGATTGCCGGCAGCGTAGCAAGCACCGTACCTCCCGGCCGGAGCGCACGATGCGTCGTCGCCACGGCCGCCTGGACGTCGAAGATGCACTGCAACACCTGGGTGAGGATCATCGCATCGTAGCGGCCCACCGGAATCCCCCGGCCGGTCGCCAGATCGCCGACCAGGGTCGCGACGGCATTGCCGGGCTCCGCGTGCAGCACGTCGCGCGCCGTCACCCGGTCGCCGCCGAATCGCCGCGTGTACGTATCGTCCGCCACCTCGAGCACCGTCCCCCGGATCGCGCCAGCGTTGGCTTCGAGGAAACGTTCGATATACCAGCGACAAATGGGGAGCCCACGATCGAGGCCCATGGCACGCCCCGGTGGCTCGGCGGCGCGCAGGTCACCCATGGCCACGCGCTCCCCGCGACGCCACCACTGGCGAAGGCCGGGAGGGAGCAGGCGCCGGGTCACGGCGCGCCACAAAGTCATGGCTGCCCCGTCCGCCCGTCGCACCGGGCGCGCAACACCGCCGCGCGCCTTCCACGGACCAGTGCCCATGTGATCCCGCCGCCCGCGGTCCGCGCGTCGCGCCTATCGCCGCGCATCGTGATCCACGCGCCACGCATACAACAAGGCAAACCATGCCTGCCCGGTCGCCGGCGCGAACGGCGGCTTCGTGACAGGATTCGTCTGCTCGTCGAAGTCGTGGAGCAGGTACCGGAACCCTTCGCGCTCCAGCAGCTGCAGGATTGTGCCAAGGCGCTGCTCGCCATCGGGCCACCCGTGGTACTCGACCACCATCGCCCGGACGCGACGCAATCTCCCGGCTTCGGCTGCCTCGCGAAGCACGTCCAGTTCCGCCCCCTCGATATTCAGCTTGAGGAAGTCCACGTCGTCCGCGAGCCAGTTCGACAGCCGTTCCACGCGGACCCGCGTGGCGCCAGCCGCGTCGAGCGCACCTCCAGCCTGGCCATCGGCGGAAAACGCGGCCTCACCTGACCGGGCGCCGAGCGCGGCGTTGACGATGGTGACGTCGCGGGCTCCGTTGCGGTCGAGGTTGTCGCGCAACAGGGCCGCGATGGCGGGGTCGGGTTCGAATGCGGTGATGCGCGCGCCGGGATGGTCGCGCCGGGTCACGAGGCTGAAGATGCCCATGTTGGCGCCGCCATCAATCACGACGGGCGCTGCGGACGAGGACGTGAAGGCGTAACAGCGGCGGACCACCTCGTCCTTGTATTGCATGTAGGCGTTTGGGCCGTCAGTGACGCGAACGGTGAATGGCCCAAGACGTACGGTATCGCCGGCGCGCACCCGCATGACCCGCCAGCGCACGAACTCGAGGCGAAGCTCCACAAGCACGCGACGCAACAGCGCGCGAAGGCGGTGCACGAACGCCATTGCCGGAATCTACCGGGGATTTCAGCGTCGCAGCCACCGCCGCGCCGCGGCCGCGGCGCGGCGGACCAGGCCTGGCGGGCGTCCCGCGGCGAGCTCCACGGCCACGGCTTCGCGCCACAGACGTGCCACGTCAGGATGCTCGACGGGCTCGGGCCACGTGGCGGGAATCGGCGCGGCGCGCGCCGGCGGTGGTTGGTCCCACGTCGGATCGTGCACGGCGTTCGTCGCGCGCAACTCGTACCCCACGTGCTGCACCATCGTCCACGGCGGACAGACGGACAGGCCGCCAAGCGCCAAGTGCTGCGCGATAAATCGCACGGCCCAGATGTTGCGCGTGCGCTCGACCGCGGCCTGCATGGGCAGGTCCGCACCGTACCGCGCCACGTCGCCCCCGCGCGCGGCGTACGCGGCCAGTCGCTCAGACGCCGTGCCGGTTTCCATCCCGCGCCACGCCCGGGCCCACGTTCCCCAGAAGAGCGTGTTCACCCGTGCGCTGAAGAACGGCCCGTCCCCGACGTCCCGCGGCGTTACCCTCGGGTGCGTCCATGCGCTCACGCTCAGCACCCGCGCATCGTCGCGATAGCGGTCGAGCGCCGCCGCCAGCCACGCCACCGCGCCCGGTACGGCCACCAAGTCGTCTTCGCAGACGATGACGGCTTCGTGTTCGGCCAGCACCGCACTCACCCCGGCGATGATCGAGGCGCCGAGGCCGAGGTTGTGCGACCGCTCAATGACGCGGACCTCGGCCCAGTCCGCAGCCGCCAAAACGCGACGGACCTCCGTGACGGCGGGCACGTCAGCCGCGTCGCGCGGACCATCGCTGAATGCGTGTACCCGCGTGACCCCGTTGGCACGCAGCGCGTCGAGCGTCCGGGCCAGGAGATCGGGCCGGCGA